>Ga0105248_10006333_pt1 | contig 12985 bp, 10 predicted proteins | sample KBSS34metaG_FD_81524 | JGI IMG/M metagenome (GOLD analysis project Ga0105248, IMG submission 81524) | Switchgrass rhizosphere microbial communities from Kellogg Biological Station, Michigan, USA - KBS S3-4 metaG | ecosystem: Host-associated > Plants > Roots > Rhizosphere > Soil | place... | reverse complement strand
TCTTGATCGGCCCGCCGATTGCGCCGTTGAGGTCGTACACCTTCTGCAGCGGTGTGGGCGCCTCGAGTCCGGCGTCTCTGAGCGCCTGGGTGAAGTTATCGGATTGCAGTTTTTCGCCCGTTCCGCTGTAGAAGACGGCACCCTGCAGGGAGTTGCCACCCGTCTTGGGCACGATGTTCATCGACAGACCTGCGGTTTCGGACTCGCCGAGCCCGCCGGATGTCGTAAACGTCACTTCCTGCGAATTACCGATGTCGGCCGTGTATCCAGGCGGCTGATTGCCGCCCGTCGGATTGCCGATGTTGAGTCCATCGATGGTCATGCGGCCTTCGTTGTTGCGACCGCCGTGAATGGGGAATTGGGTCGTCGCCGTTCCGGTCACCGTGTCGTTCAGGTTGGTGACGACGCCGGGGACGACGACGACCATGGCGTTGTAACTGCGGACGGTGGGGATGGATCGAATGATGTCGCTGTTGAGCGTCACCTCTCGTCTGGCGCTCTGCACATCGACCACCGGTGTCTCGCCGGTGACCGTGATCGTTTCCGCAAGCGTGCCGACCTTGAGCTCGGCGTTGATGGTGGCCGTAAACGAGCCGGTGAGCTCGATGCCTTCTCTCTTGAAGGTACTGAATCCTTGAAGGGTGACCGTCACGGTATAGGTGCCAGGTCGGAGGTCTTCGACCCGGTACTGGCCCGTTCCATCACTGGCCGCGGACCGGACTTTCTCGATCAAAGCCGGGCTGGCCACTTCGACCGTCGCCCCTGGCAGCACCGCCCCGGACGAGTCTCTCACCGTTCCCGCGACGACCGCCTGTGCGGCCGCCGCTGCTGGAATGAGAATGATCCACGCAAGTGTCACGGCTCTCACGACTACGCGCATCCCACACCTCGCAGTCCGTTGGTCCCCGTTACCCTGGACCGTAGCCCGCCGATTGGTGCGCCGGTCCTTATGCTTTCCTTGTCCGCGGCTGGTATACGCCTGAGGTTGGTTTGATGTCAAGAATGAAACCGTCGATGCACACAGGGATGCTTCGTCCGACTCCAACCCATCCAAAATCCCGAAGACAGTGTCAGAGAGCTCGCGGATCTTTTGACGCGAACGCACTCGAAGACGCAGTGCGTTCAGGACTTGATCGCGATTGACTTCAACCCGCGACGATGGCATCGTCGTCGTCCCGCCGCGTAACCGCTGCTGGCGACGCAGTTCTTGGCGTCCTGCAATGCGTGAAGTTGGCGAAATCTGCAGCCACGATCCGGTAAGTCGTTGCAACGATGGTGGCCGCCGGAGGGAACGTCTTGTGCAAAACAACTCGCCATGTCACCCATTCTTGATGCCATGACGGATCCCGACCGGCCGGTCACACGACGCGAGCTTCGAGAGGAGCTCGAGGCCGTCCTTAAGACGCTTGCCGCGAAGGAGGACCTCAAGGCGTTCGCCACGAAGGAGGACCTCAAAGCCTTTGCGACGAAGGAGGACCTCAAAGCCTTTGCGACGAAGGAGGACCTCAAAGCCTTTGCGACGAAGGAGGACCTCAAGCTCTACGCGACGAAGGAGGACCTCAAGGCGCACCCGACGCGCGAGGAAATGAACCGGCGCTTTGACGAACTGCACACGCACTTCGATGTCGTGGCAGAAAGCTTCAAGAGCGACTTCAAGAACCTGCACGACTGGGTCGAGGCGAACATCCACGGTCTGGCGCGGCGGCTCGACACGGTCGAGACGGAACACGGCGCGCGTCTGCTGAGCCTCGAAACGCGAATGAGCCGGCGCGAAGCGCGGACCAGGCGGAAGTAACCGTAGACAGGAAAGGGACTATTGGGGGCAGAAGTAGCGCAAACCTTCAGGTTTGCCGTGATCACCGGCAACGCTGAAAGCCTGTGGAGGAATCACATTCAACGCGGAGACCGCGGAGACCGTGAGCAAGACCCTACAAATTCTCTTCGCGTGCTCTACGTCAAAACGTCGTATTTTTTTACAGGTTCTAGGCTAGAGCGAAACCACTCTGGCACAGCGAGCGACCGTGGGAACGACTATCGCCGCCTCACCGTACCGAGCAGGGAGTGGGATTCCATCCGTTGGCGTTGGGAAGTTTCTTGAAGTCGGTGGTTGTCACGTAGTGCCGCGCGAAATATACCGGATCCTCGACGTTTGTCGTCACCGTGATCCATTGATCGTTGTTGGGCATCGTGTTGAGATCGAAGTATTCGGTGACGACCGTCTTCGCGCTGTAGGGGGCGCCGTTCTTGCGCACATAGCCCGGGCGCAGATTGGTCGTGACGACCTTCAGATTGCCCCCTCGTGAGTTGCCTCGCCCAGGCGCCAGTTCCCATTGGGCGAGTGACTGCCCCTGCCACGTCGGTTCTCCAGGTGCTGGCGCGGCGCCGAACTGGAAGGTGCGCGTCTGGGTTCCGGTGTCGGTCTCGACGCGAAGCGTGTTCGCGTCCTGCCAGGTGATGTGCAGGCGGCCCGGCAGGCGCATGATGTTGGCGGCGCCATAGGCCCGGCACTGCTCGCCGGCCGCCTCATCGCGCGCCGGATCCCACGCGTCGCCGACCTTACGGCCTTCGGCGTTCAGCGTTAGCGTGTCGTAGACGCCCTTTTTCGGCGTGACCATCCGATACTTCCAGTCTTCGGTGATCACCGAGACCCAATAGCCCGTGAGGTCGATTGGGGCGGCCTCGCGCGGCGCCAGGGGGGCCGGCGCGGCGCCGCGGCCTCCGCGTTGACCCTGGATTGTCACCGGCCAGACAAACAGAAGCGCCGCTGCCGCGACGACGGCGAGTGATTTCATGCTCTTTCAGTCCCTTTGACAAACAATACGGCGTCTCGCCGCAGCGCGCGCGGAGAGTCGCCGACACGTTTTCGAGCAGGAAGGTCGCTAGTCGACCACTTGACCCGGGCCGCCCCACGCGAACCCATCCGACGGCCGTTTCAAGGTGACCATCAGTGCCCGGTACTCCCCAGGCACGCGCGACGGGCGGGCGACGACGACGATTTCATCGCCGACTATGAGCGATTCCCGACTGACGCCCGCCTGGCCCAGTTGGGTGGTGCCGGCCCACTCCACGGCCCACCGCTGCGGCGCGCCGGTTTCATCCGGAGCCTGGACCGTCACGAACGAATGTGGATTGCGGTAGACGAACTGCACCAATTTTCCTTCGAGCTTGACCTGCTTGCTGACGTCGTACGTCGCCGCATAGGAATGGTGAGCGTACACCACACTGCTGGCCACGAGCGCCGTAGCCCCGACGAGAAGAAGCATTCTGCGCATCACTTTTTCTCCTGAAGGGTTCGATAGATTGCCTCGACGAACATGTCGGTAGTCCAGGAACCGGTAGTCGACCCGTAGCGGCCATCGAAGTCCATCGTTGGCCGCGCCGCTTTCACCTGCTCGAGCGTCATGCCTTTTTTCTTCAAGTCGCGCACGCGGTCGCGCATCATCGTCACCATGTTCCGGTACGAGGCGACGTCGGCGGTGTCCGACACGCGGCCGTGGCTGGGAATGATCCACGTGCCGCCCTGCGACCGATATTCTGCCACGGCCAGATCCAGAATGTGATTCAGCCCGTCGATCACTCCCTGGATGCTGCCGCCCTTTTCGGCGTCGATCACCGGATAGCCGACGGTTGAAAACACGTTGCCGGCGCTGATGACCTCCGAGTGACGGAAGAACACCAGGCTGTCACCGTCCGTGTTGGCCGCCGGCGCGTGATAGACCACCACCGCTTCGCCGTTGAAATAGGCAGACAGCTTGAAGAACTCGTCGAAATAGGTATCCGTCGGTTGCGCGGCAGCCGGCGCGGGCGCCGTCTTACCCGCCGGGGCGCTCATCCGGTTGAGCACATTTTCATGCGCGACAATCGATGCCGCCCGGCCGACACTTTCGACCGCGCCACCGAAATTTCCGCCGCGCGGGAAGAAACCGGACGTCGCGATTTTTTCGTTGCCGCCGACGTGATCCGCGGCCGCGCTGGTGTTGATGATGTAGCGAACGGGCTTCGGGGGCGTCGGGGAGCTGATGACCGCATTCATGTACGGGCTGGCCCAGCCCCAGGCGCCAGGGCAGTTCGGGCCGAAGCAGGTGTTGGGCGTGGGCGGTGTCACGGTGCTGTTGGCGAGTTGGTTGATGGCCGCCAGTACCTTGCCGGACATCTGCGCCGATCCGGTGTTCACGAGCATGACCCCTTCGGGACCCATCGACACCGTGATATTGGTGCCGTCGGCGATCAGCACGTAGATGTTGCCCTGCAACGGCAGCACGTGCACGTCGCCGTCTTTCGGACTCTGGTCCGCGATGCGTTTCGCGACGTCATTGGCGGAGCGGGATGACGGGACCGTCAAGGCGCTGACGTTGACGGATCCGCTCATCACCGATCGGTACTCCGGATAGATGGTCTTGACGCCACCGCGCGCCGCCGCGGGGGGGATCCAATCCTGGGTCTTCAGCCACTCGCCGAGGGCGGTGTTCTGACCCGGGAGGAAGTGCGGCACATGATGACGGTCCGATCCGCCGTTCTCGGCAAACGCGGACCCGCTGCACGTCTCGGTGTTGACGCTGGCCGTCACATCGTACGCATACGTCGTCGATTCGACGTACGGCTCGTCCTGGTAGATAGGGTCGTCGATCGAGGTGATGATGGTCAGCAGATCGCCGTGCCGGGTGAGAAATTCCGTCATCGTGTACATGTCGCTGGTCTGCGGACCGCCCCGCTTGAGGTAGCCATCCTTGAGATGGGTGGTCGTGATCTTCAGCGTGTTGCCAACCCATTCTCCGGTCGAGAATCCCGTCCAGCTGTGCGGCGCCCAGGCTGGCGGGTGCGCGCGCCCGTCCATGAACACCGGCCGGTCCAGAGACCTCATGAACTGGATGTGATAGGCGCGAACGTCGCGCGAGAGGGGATCCTGTTCCTTGAGAATGCGCGCGCCACCCAGACCGCGCCATTGATGGGGGGCGGAGTGCGGTCTGCACTGATACTCCGGAGTGCCCCAGATTGACTCCGCGGAGGTATCCGCCCTCTGGCGTCCCGCGTCGTTGAACGGAATGCCGAGGTAGTCGCCCAGTGGCGGCTGCGCCGTCGTGTCGGCCTCGTTGTTTTCCAGACGCCACTCACCGGCGATATCCGGCGCAATCTGCGGGCGAGCGGGGCCTCCCTGGGCGGAGGCCGGGACGCTGACGATCGCCGCGCCGGCGACCACGACGACCAGCACCGCCGCGCCGAACAGAAGCAGACGCACCGCAAACCTGTTGAACTTGTCCATATGCATACCGTTCCAGAAAACCGTCCGAAGTCGTGCTGATTATGAACCTGTTGGCCGCCTTTTCAAAGCCTGATCTGTCCGCGGCGCCGCAGTCGCAGAACCCCGGCAACTCGCATCAGGGACGTCGCGTCGCGACCGATGGGCGCCGTGCGCGGCGACCCTTGGCAAGGTTCGAAGCAGAGGCAACACGTGCGCTTCGCGCGGCCGTCGGCCGAAGCGACGCGACCATCAATCTTCGGGTCAGGCGCTCACCTTGAGCAATTGTCTGGGGCTGCACCGAGGGGTATACTCCCGACGCACCAGACATCTGCCCAATTCGGGAGACAACATGACGTTCACATCGATGCGAATCACTCTGGGCCTTGCGGCGTCGGCGGGCGCGTGGCTGCTGAGCGCGGTGGTGGCCAGCGGGCAGGCCGGGCCAGCTGGTCCGGCACCGCAGATGTCGGAGCAGGTCTTCAAGAACGTTCAGATTCTCAAGGGCATTCCCGTGGACGAATTCATGGACACGATGGGAATGTTTGCCGCCGCCCTCAGCCTCAACTGCGTGGACTGCCATACTCCCGAAAGCGTGGGCAGCTGGGAACACTTTGCCGACGAGACGGCCTTGAAGCGGACCGCGCGCCGGATGATGCTGATGGTGAACAGCATCAACAAGGACAACTTCGGCGGCGTCCGCGTGCTGACCTGCTACACCTGCCATCGTGGCGACCTGCGTCCCAAGCCTGTGCCGAATCTCGCCAGACAGTACGCGGACCACGTCGAAGACGCCAATGAAGTGGTGATCAATCGCATCCCTGGCGGGCCGACCGTCGACCAGGTGTTCGACAAATTCATCCAGGCCGCCGGCGGAGCGCAGCGCCTCGCCAGCCTGACGAGCTTCACCGCCAAGGGAACGTTCATCGGGTTCGAAACCGAGCAAACCAAGGTACCCGTCGAAATCTTTGCCAAGGCGCCGGCTCAGCGCACCACGATTGTGCATACCCGCATCGGCGACAGCACCAGGGTCTACGACGGCCGCGCGGCCTGGATCGCGGCGCCGGACCGGCCGGTGGCGTTGCTGCCGCTGACCGGAGGCAATCTGGACGGCGCCAGGCTCGAGGCGATGCTGTCGTTTCCGACGCAGATCAAACAGGCATTCAGCCAGTGGGGAATTAGCGCGACGGACATCGACGACAAGGAGGTCAGGGTCGTGCAGGGGACCAACCCCCGGCAGCCTCCCGTCAATTTCTACTTCGCCGCCGACACCGGCTTGCTGGTGCGCGTGCTGCGACTGGTCGACACCGCGGTCGGCCGCGTTCCGACGCAGACCGACTTCAGCGACTATCGTGACGTGTCCGGCGTCAAGATGCCATTCCGGTGGGTGAATACGTGGACGAACGGGCAGGCGACGGTCGAGCTGACCGAACTGCAGATCAACGTGCCCATCGACGCGGCGAAACTCACCAGACCCGCCCCGGCGCCGCGGCCTCAATAGACTGAAGCGCTGCTGGTGGCACGTAGCGTCAGGGATTGGGGATTAGGGTGGGGAAGCCCCAATCCCTAACCCCTACACCACCCGATTTTAAGGCTTGACCGGCTCTGTGGCAGGAGCTCCGCCCGGCACCGCACTGCCGAGACTCAGGAAAAGCCTCGTGCCATCGGGCAGGACGAAATTCCTGCCGACTGCCTTGTTCGTGGCTTCTTTGGCCTGATAGCCCTCGATCGTCAACTCCGTGCCGATCTTGACGGTGTACTTGGTCACGCCGAGCCTGATCAGCGTGTTGGGACTGCCGCCTTCGATCATCCATTCGGTGACCGTTCCGTCGGGACCTTTCACGTCGATATGGAACCACGAGTGGGGGTTGATCATCTCCCACTTCGACAGCGTGCCCTTCAACGTGAGAGGTTTGGTCACGTCGAATTCTGCGGAAAACGCGTGATGCGCCCGGAGCGGCGCCGCGGCCAGCGCCAGAGCGAGCCCCGTCATCGCGACAGCGAATGTACGTCGCATGGAATGCCTCCTATTGCTCTTCACTTCGCGCCTGCCTTCTTGCGGCCTCTTCGGCGGCTCGTTTGTCTTCCTTGCGAGCCCCGGCCAACGTGTTGAGGATGCCGTAATTGCCTTCATTGCACGCGTGCTCGAAGATCGGTCCGTTGATCTTCACAAACGGCATTTCACCCGTCCAGGCTCGTTCCCATGTCGAGGGGTCGTCGACCGTGAATTCATAGCGAATCGCGTCGTCGCTCGTGCGCGTGAAGCGCTCGGTGACTTTCATGTTCTCGCTGGCGCCCCGGAACGCCGACTTGTCGTTGAAGTTCGTGGTCTCGATGACCAGGGTATCTCCTTCCCAGTGGCCCTTCGAATCGCCCAACCAGGAGCGGACGGTTGCCGGCGCATGGGGCCGGCCGTCGGTCGGAACGACCCGGGTCTCGTGGAGCATCTCGGTGAGAATCGTGACGTAACCCGGGCTCTGAATGATTTGATAGGCCGGGTTGTAGGCGGGCGGCATCATGGGCGGGGCGCCGTTCATGTAGACGCAACGCGACCCGATCGGGATGTTCTGGACCTGATCGTATTGTGCGCCCTGCTTCTTCCGGGCCTCTGCCCGGTCGGCGGCCCTCTTCTTCCCTTCCGGCGTCACCGGTGGCAGTTTTCCATTCTCTGGGTTCGTGATGACCGACGTGCGCAGATTGTCCGCCATCCTGGTCTGGCTTCGATCCAGGCCGAATTGCGTGAAGTCGTAGTGCACGTCGGCGATCGTGCCGGGCGTGGTCTGCTCTTCTTCGCGTTCGGCGTTCTTCTTTTCGACTGCCCGCAGCTCCGGCAGGGTATAGAACTCCTTGTTGACACCGTCCGGCCGCTCGAGCGGAGTGTAGCTGTTGTTGGTCCAGTAGCCTTGCAGGTCGGGCACGCCTTCCGGCGTTCTCGGCAGGGTCCACTTTTTCGCCGCCGGCGCCGATTGCGTGGTGGCTGGAGCAGGCTTCGCCGCGGCGGGCTTCGCTGCCGCGTTGGCAGCCTGAGCGCCAGCAGGGGCCTGCGCCAGGACGACGGCCAGCGCGGCCGCCAGGGCGGTGATGCCTACTGAAGTCGTCAGTACACGTGAATGCATGTGAGATCTCCTATTTGACGAGTGGTACCTTGCGGAGATGCCCGTAGATGAAGTCCTCGGCGAACTCGACACACTTGTATTCCAGGATTTGCGCGTTCTTCTCGAGGCGGCGATAGAGCGGCATGCTGATCTTCCACGGCCGCGTGAACACGTTCGGATCTTCGATCGTCGCTTCGTAATTCAGATGATCCGGCGACGCGGCGCTGATTCGTTCAACGACGTGCAGCTTGTCGCTGTGGAAATTGCCCGCCCTGTCGAACCAGCTGAGATCGTTGAAGTCGGTGGTATCGATGACGAGCGTCTCTCCTTCCCAATGCCCGTTCGACCATCCCATCCACGAATCGGCGGGCGCCTGCTGCTTCTTCATGTAGACCGTGCGCACGGCCCCCGCAAACTCGAACGCCATCATGACGTATTCCGTGCTCTGGACGATCTGAAACGGGTAGGGCATGTACATCGCCCGCGGCACGCCGGGGAGGTAGCACTTGAGCTCGGGATCCAGCTTGGCCCGGTCGGCATAGTTGGCTTTTTTCTTCTGGAGTGCCTCGGGTTTGTAGGGAATCGGACCCCCTTCAACAATGCCGAGCCCGGGAGGGACGGAGAATTGGGCGCCGAGCTGCCACAACGGCCCCGGCGCCGCGCTATGGCCCTCGATGTCCCAGTTGGCCTCGTTCACCGCCTGCCAGACGCCGTTCAGGTTGGGCTTGCCGTCCTTCGTACGCGGCGCTCGATAACCCGGCGCTTGACCGGCGACCGTCGTCACGGCCAGCCACACGCTCGCCACCACGATGACCATTCCCGTTGTCACAGCTACGGACCGGTTTCGCATCGATGCGTCTCCCATCAACCCCAAGCCGTGTTGGGGGAGGAATGCCTGTCTCGGTCGCGCCAATAGTGGCGTCAACGGGCCGCGATGTCAATGGAGAAGCGCGGTCCTGACCTCTGCGATGCTCATTTAGCCGGCTGCTGTTTTCGGAGATGCCCGTAGATCAAGTCTTCAACGAATTCGACGCACCTGAACTCCATCAGACGGGCGTTGGGCTCGACGTGCCGATAGAGCGGCATGCTTATCTTCCAGGGCCGCGTGAAGACCTTTGGGTCTTCGATGGTCGCCTCGTAGTTGAGGGTCTCCGGGCTGCGCGCGGTAATGCGCTCGACGACGTGGAGATCCTCGCTGTGAAAGTTACCGGCCCGGTCGAACCAGCTCAGATCGTTGAAGCCCTTGGTGTCGACGACGAGCGTTTCCCCCTCCCAATGGCCGTTGGACCAGCCCATCCAGCTGTCGGCCGGCGCCTCGGTATGCTTCTCCATGTAAATCGTGCGCACGGCGCCCGCATACTCATGAGCGATCATGATGTGCTTCTGGCTCTGGACGATCTGAAAAGGCGACGGCATGTACATGGCGCGCGGCACGCCCGGGAGATAACACTTGATCTCCGGATCGAGGGTGAGGCGCTTGGCGCGGTTTTGATTTCTCTTGGCCAGCGCTTCCGGCCGGTACGGGATCTCTCCGCCCTCGACCACGCCGAGACCACCCGGCACGGCGGCGATCGCCCCGAGTTCACGGATCAGGCTCGGCCCGGCCGGGTGGGCCTCCACGTCCCAGTTGGCGGTGTTCATCGCCTGCCAGATGCCGTTGAGATTGGGCTTGCCGTCCGGCGTTCGTGGCGCGCGATACGCTGGCGCCTGGGCGGCGACCGCGGTGGCCAGCCACAGACCGGCCGCCGCCCACATCAGCACCCTCGTCAGCGTCACGAACCGGGTTCGCGGTAACGAAGGCACCCGGATCATTTTTTCTCCCCGCGGGCGGCGGCCTCGGCGGCCTTCTTCTCCTCGAGCCGGGCGCCGACCAGGGTGTTGTACAAGCCGTAGTTCCCCTCGTGACACGCGTGCTCGAACAGCGGTCCTTCGCTCGACCGCATGGGCATCTCGGCGGTCCACGCCCTCGTCCAGGTCGACGGATCGTCCACGGTAAAGGTGTAATGAATCGTGTCGGCGGCCACTCTCGTGAACCGCTCGGTCACGCGCATGTTCTCGCTGGAGCCTTCGAGGGGATTCTTGCCGTTGAAATTGGTCGTTTCGACGACCAGCGTGTTGCCCTCCCAACGTCCGGTCGACACGCCCATCCACTGTCGAACGTTCCGATGAGGTTGCGGCCGAGCGTCGAGAGGGATGATGCGCACGTCGTGGATCATCTCGGTGAGAATCATGACCTGGCCGGGCGCCTGCACGATTTGATAGTTGGCGTTGTATGCCGTGTTCAGCATCGGCGGTCCCGCACCCGCCATGATGAGGCAGCGGTCGTCGAGCTGGTTGCTCTCCGCGGAATCCCACCGGCCGACGCGCTTGGCGAGCTCCGCCCGTTCAGCGGCCCGCTTCTGTCCTTCCGCCGATAGCGGCGGCAGTCTCCCATTCTCCGGATTGGTGATGAGAGACGTGCGCAGGTTCCGGGCCAGCGTGGCCTGACTCCGATCCAGCCCGAACTGGCTGAAGTCGTAGTGCACGTCGGCGACAGTCCCCGGGGTCGTAAGCTCGCCTTCACGTGCCGCCGCCTTCTTTTCCGCCTCGGCGGCTTCGGCCGGCGTGTAGAACTCCTTCGTCACGTCCTTGGGCCGCTCGAGCGGCGTGTAGGTGGAGTTGGTCCAGAATCCCTGGAGGTCCGGCTGGCCGTCCGGCGTGCGCGGGGGCGTGTAGGCTTTCGCACTGGCCGCCCTGGCTCCAGCCGCCGGCGTCTGTCCGAGCAGCGGGACTCGGACCAACGAGACGACGGCGACCGCGATCGGAAGGGCGCCGACCGAGGCGAGAAATCGACGATTCATCGGCAATCTCCTGGGGTGAGCAGATAAAGAATCCGTATTGATGCGCATATCATACCCGCACGGAAGGGCAGATCGACGGTCACTTCGTGATCGTCACATTCTGCCGACCGACGCCGGGCAGCTTGCACGGATTGGCCAGACCCCGACCAACCGGCCGCGAGGCGCGCGCTAGCCCAGCGCCTCGAGTGCCACACGCTGGCGATCACGGCGCGTGGCGCGCTCCCCGGCGAAACGGTGCACGGCGGCGAAGATCGAGTCCTCGTCCAGATGCGCTTCGGCAATCACGTCCGGTTCGAGCCCGCCGGTCAGCCACTGATCGTCCCAATCGGAGGTCAGGGAATACTCGTCGGCCTGGGCGCCGACGTTGCGCAGCGGCCACATCCGGCGCGTGCCGCTGCTCACGAACATGAGATCCTGACGCGCTTCGAGCGGCAGCACCGCGTTTCGATACGACTCCGGTTGGTGGTCGAACAGCTCTTCGCTGATTGCGGCGATCACTTTGACGTTGACGCCGGCGGCCTCCAGCTTCGGCAGCACGCTGACGAGATTGAACGTCGCGCTCGATCCCTGCGCCACGACATAGCCCTGTCTCGGTTGATCGGGAGCGAAGTCGCGAATCACGTAGAGACCCCTGGCCGCGGCCTTGAGATCGGTGTCGGCGAAGGTGCTGCGATCGGCCACGGGAAAATCCGGCCGCGCCACTTCGATCGTGATGATTCCCACCTTCTTGTTGCGGGCGGCAATCTCCGCGGCGGCAAAGTATCCCGCTGCGACGTCGTTGTAATCCCAGAAGCTCAGGTTGATAACGTGGCCCCGCGGGAAGAGCTTCCAGACCTGCGGCGAGAAGATGCCGAAATGCGTGCGCGCGTCGGCCGCGGTCTCGGGACCGGAATGCGCCGCCAGGATGTGCAGGACTCCCGTGCGGAACTTGCTGTCCTGATTCTGCTGGCTCCAGACGCGCGCCGGCAGGTACATCAACGGCGTGAAGGCGCCGTAGGTGCCGCTGAAGGCCCACACGCCGGCGAACTTCTCCGGGTCGACCGAGGCGTTCTGGCTGACCAGGCCGATGGCCGTCGAGACGTTGCCGGCTTCTTGAATGGCGGCCTTGAGCCGGGTGCCGAACGGGTTGGCGTCGGGGTCGTAGTGACCCCAAAGGCTGCCGTGCTCCAGATTGACCGACTCGGAGAGATCCGCCGCGACCGTCAGGGCGCGGTTGTCCGTCACGTAATTCAGCCACTTGATGATTTCGGAGATACCGCGGCGCGCGCCAGCCACCTCGCCGGGTTTGCGGAACAGCGCGAGCTTGACCGCCTTTTCAATCCCAGACGCGCGGTTCTTCACCGTCAGCGTCTGCGGCTCCTCGGGGAGATTGGCGACGCGCAGGCGTTCATCGAGGAACGGGTCGCGCGTTACGTCGATGCGGAGGGGGAAGTCGTCGGTGACCGCGTCGCCGAGCTCGACGAGCCGGTCGGCGAGCCAGTCTCCCAGGCCATTGCGGTCGAGGACCGACATGGCGACGTCGATATTCGTCTTGAACTGCAGGAGCCGCTCTCGTGGATCGGTGACGGCGCCCTCGCCGATCCCCTCGAATCGCACCCCGTAGCGCTCCTCGAAGGTTCGCGCGAGCGACACGATGTAATCCGAGTTCATCTTGAAGCCGAATGGATGGCTTTGATAGCCGACGATCTGACTACCCGATCCGGGAATGGCTCCGTCCACCGCAGCGGGCCAGTACCCCTTCGTCGTCTTGCCGAAGACAATCATCGGCCGGCGATCGTTGGGATCCCAGTTTTCCATGGTCGTCAGCACGTCGA
>Ga0105248_10006332_pt1 | contig 12987 bp, 10 predicted proteins | sample KBSS34metaG_FD_81524 | JGI IMG/M metagenome (GOLD analysis project Ga0105248, IMG submission 81524) | Switchgrass rhizosphere microbial communities from Kellogg Biological Station, Michigan, USA - KBS S3-4 metaG | ecosystem: Host-associated > Plants > Roots > Rhizosphere > Soil | place... | reverse complement strand
GCGGGCCGAGGACCTGTCGCGGGTCGAGACCCGCGACAACGGCTCGCTGCTGCGCTCGCACCGTCGTGGGGTCATGCCGCGGGTCGCGATGAACTTCCGCTACTTCGCCGACTACCTGGACAAGCTCGACCACCCGGACGAGGAGGTTCGCGGGCACCGTGAGCGGTTCACCTATCACGGTGCCGGCGTCACCGCGATCATCACGCCGTGGAACGCTCCGCTCATGCTGGCCACCTGGCGGATCGGGCCAGCACTTGCGGCCGGGAACACGGTCGTGCTGAAGCCACCGGAATGGGCTCCGCTGACCGCGTCCCTGCTCGCCGACATCACCAAGGAGGCCGGCCTCCCCGACGGCGTGTTCAACGTCGTGCAGGGCACTGGTCGCGAGGCGGGCGCACCGCTCACCCGGCACGACGGCATCCGGCGGCTCTCGTTCACCGGGTCGGTGCCGACCGCGGGGGTCATCGCCGAGGCGGCGGCGAAGAACATCGTGCCGCTGTCGTTCGAGCTCGGTGGCAAGTCCCCGCTGCTCGTCTTCGACGATGCTGACCTCGACCTCGCGGTGAACTTGGCCGTCGAGCAGTTTGACAACGCCGGACAGGTGTGCCTGGGGGCGTTCCGGATCCTGGTCCAGGACGGCGTCGCCGAGGAGTTCCTCGGGCGCGTCCGCGAGAGGGCAGCCACCCTGGTGCAGGGCGACCCTCGTGACGAGGCGACCGACGTCAGCGCGCTGGTCAGCCGACCGCACTTTGAGAAGGTCGACGGGTTCGTCAACCGGGCCAAGGCAGCCGGCGCCCGCGCAGTCCTCGGCGGCGGTCCCAATGAGGAGCTCGGCGGGCTCTTCTACGCCCCGACGATCCTGGTGGACGCGGCCGAGGGCAGCGAGATCCTCACCGAGGAGGTCTTCGGACCGGTGCTCACCGTGCAGACGTTCAGCACCGAGGAGCAGGGCGTGGCCATGGCCAACAACACCCGGTTCGGGCTGGCGGCGACGCTGGCGACCGGTGACCCCGAGCGCGCCGAGCGGGTCAGTCTGCAGCTGAACGCCGGCACGGTCTGGGTCAACTGCTTCTTCGTCCGCGACCTGGGTGCACCGTTCGGAGGCAACGGCAAGTCCGGAATCGGCCGCGAGGGCGGGATCTGGTCCTTCGACTTCTACAGCGACATCAAGAACACCGTGTTCGCCCCCGGCGGGTGGAACACCGAAGCCACGACAAAAGATTAGGAACCGCAATGGGTGAGGTGGTCGGCGCCGCACTGCTGGCGCATGTCCCGACGATCGTGTTGCCGGAGGAGATCCGCCGGGAGCTCAACAACGGTGAAGACAGCACGCTGCCCGCAGCGCTGGAGCAGCTGCGCAAGGAGGTCTTCGAAACCCTCGACTACGACACGGTGGTGGTCTTGGACTCCCACTGGGCGACGACGGTGGAGTTCGTGGTGACCGCACATGCACGGCGACAGGGGCTGTTCACCTCCGAGGAGCTGCCGCGGGGGATGTCCCAGCGGCCGTACGACTTCCCGGGTGATCCGGAGCTGGCGCACCTCATCGCAGCCAAGGCGGCTCAGCACGGCACGTGGATCACCGCGATCGAAGACGACCACCTGCCGATCTTCTACGCCACCACCAACGTATGGGAATTCCTCGGACAGGGCCTGCCGGACAAGCGGTGGATCTCGATCGGCGTCTGCCAGACCGCGGACACCGAAGACAACCTGCGCCTGGGCCGGGCCCTCGGCGACGCGATCGCCGAGTCCGACCGCAAGGTGGTGCTCATCGCCTCGGGCGCGCTCTCGCACACGTTCTGGCCGCTGCGCAAGCTGCGCGATCACGAGGCGGCGGGCGTGGAGCACATCTTCACCACCGAGGCGGCGGAAGCCGACTTCGAGCGGCTGGAGTGGTTCCGCGAGGGCGACCATGCCCGGGTGCTGGAGACGATGCCGGAGTTCTACCGGTTCCGGCCCGAAGCCCGGTTCGGCCACTACCTGATGATGATCGGCGCGCTCGGTGAGGGCGACTGCCGGGCGCCGTCCCGCCAGTACGGCGAGTACGAGAATTCGATCGGCACCGGCCAGGTGCACCTCTGGTTCGACCGGCCCGAGGAGGGCTTCCCCCAACCTAGAAGGACACCCGAAGACCCCGAATTCATCCGTCAGAACGCCGGCCCCGAGCTCACCGCTGCCGGCTGAACAGAAGACTCCGCTCCCTGCGACCGAAGGAACAGCCATGACCATCCGAGAGACACGCCGGATTCTGTTGGACGGCAACGTCGTTGACGTTGTCCGGCAGGACGACACGTTGGTTGCCCATGACGGTCGGGAGGTGGGCGTCGACGAGGCGGTCCACCTCGCCCCCGTCGTCCCGTCCAAGATCATCTGCATCCATCTGAACTACTCGTCGCGGGTCGAGGAGATGTTGACCCGGCTGCCCCCGGCGCCGACGTACTTTCACAAGCCGGTGTCGTCGCTCAACGCCCACCGGTCCGCCGTCGTGCGGCCGCGGGGTTGCAAGTGGCTGAACTACGAGGGCGAGATCGCCATCGTCATCGGGCGGACCGCGCGCAACATCTCCCCGGATGAGGCGGGCGACTACATCCGCGGATACACCATCGGCAACGACTACGGGCTGCACGACTTCCGCGACACCGACTCCGGCTCGATGCTGCGGGTCAAGGGCGCGGACACGCTGTGCCCGATCGGACCAGGGCTGGTCGAGGGGTGGGACTTCCGGCACAAGCAGGTCCGCACGTTGGTCAACGGTGAGGTGAAGCAGGATGGCAACACCGACGAGATGACTTGGGACATGCACTATCTCGTTGCCGACATCGCGCGGACGATCACCCTTCAGCCCGGCGACGTGCTGCTCTCCGGCACGCCGGCCATCTCGCGCACGGTTTACCCCGGCGATGTGGTCGATGTGGAGGTGGAGGGCCTCGGGACGTTGCGCAATCACATCGTCGAGGGGCCTACCCCCATCCGCTCTGATGTTGGTGCGCAGCCCACCGAGAGCGAGGAAGTCCTCTCCACCGCCCAGGGCGGCGACTGGGAGTTCCGCGGTATCCGCAAACCGGACCTGTCCAACACCCACTGACCCCGTGGCAACATCCGCAACTCGTGATGCGCCCTGCACCGCGATGGACGCGTTCACCGACCTCGAGACCACCTGGACCAGCTATGGCTGAGCGAGCGAGTCGTCCACGCGGTTCCCGGCCGCTCGTGGTGATCCCGGCGCGCTTCTCGGCGAGCGCGAGCGCCTTGCGTTACCGGGCCGAGGTGAACGCGGCCAAGCTCGTCGCCAGCGTGTGGGCGGCGGGCGGCGAGCCCCTGACGGTGCACCCCGCCGCCCCGGGCGCGCTGCTGGACGACGCCCTGGTCGACGGTGTGGCGGAACGGTTCTGGATGGCCGACGCGATTCTGTTGCCCGGCGGCGGTGACATGTCGGCGCGCTGGTCCGGCCAGCAGGCACACGACACGCTGTACGACGTCGATGAGGAGCAGGACGCGTTCGACCTGGCGCTGGGCCGATGGGCGCTGCGTGACGGCATCCCGCTGCTCGCGATCTGCCGCGGCAACCAGGTGGTGAACGTCGCGCGCGGGGGCGACTTGGTGCAGGACATGACCGAAGCCACCGGCCGGGATCACCGCCATCTCGTGCACGACATCGAACTGGACGCCGAGTCACCGCTGCGCGCGATCGTCGATGGCGACCGAATGACCATCTCCTGCTACCACCACCAGTGCCTCGGAGTGCTTGGTGAGGGGCTGCTGCCCGCCGCGCACGCCTCGGACGGGACGATCGAGGCGGTCACCATCGATGGCCACGAGGGCTGGTACCTCGGCGTCCAGTGGCACCCCGAGGACTCAGCAGAGACCGACCCGGTGCAGGCAAGCATCTTCCAGGCGTTCATCGACGCGGCGGGCTGAGCACCTACGATCCCACAGGGACACCCTTGGCCTCGACGGTGCGGATGATGCTGCGTAGGTCCGTGGTGAGGTTGGCCTTGGACTCCGCCGACAGCTGCTCCACCACGGTGGACTCCACCGCATTGAACTTGGGGTAGAGCTCGGTCATCAGGTCAATGCCGGCTTGGGTCAGCCGCAGCCGCACCAGGCGACGGTCGGTGTCCAGACTCTCGCGGGTGATCCAGCCGCGGCCCTCCAGCGTCTTCACCACGCCCGTCAGCGTCGCCTTGGAGATGGCCGCGCTCTCTGCGACGTGCCGGGTCTCCATCCCGTCCCAGATCCACACGACCCACAGAACGACGAAGCCGCTCCAGGTCAGGTCGTACTGCCGCAGCACCGCGTTGGTGATGTGCGCCCGGACGGCGTTGGCGGCGCGGTAGATGCTCGAGACGGTCTGGGCTGCAGCGAAGTCGATCTGTAGACCTTCGATGTGGCGGTTCATCGCTGACTCGGTCTCGGCGAGCGTACGTGGGTCTGGCATGGGACCCATCGTAATCGGAGGTCGTTTGTGTCCGAATGTCGTGTTCGGCTCGAAGACAATCCATGGCTCACCGCGATTGACTCCTCAAACCTCTTGACACAATCGTTTGGATCCGTACGATTCGACTGTACTCGATACCCGCCGAGGGCGAGCACCCCCTCAACTTGGAGGTCCCATGTCTGTCACCAGCGACGGAGCGCACGGTGCCGCCGAAGACGCGCAGGCCGCCCACCTGGGCCGCCGCTCGCTCGGCGTCGCGGACATCGTGTTCTTCGTGGTCGCCGCGTCGGCACCGCTGACCGTGGTAGCCGGCGGTGTGCCCACCAGCTTTGCGGTCACAAACCTGCTCGGTATCCCGCTGGTCTACGTCATCATCGCGGTCATCCTGCTTGTCTTCGCGGTCGGGTACGCCGCGATGAGCCGGCATGTGGCTAACTCGGGTGCGTTTTACACCTACGTCAGCAAGGGGCTCGGGCAGGCCTGGGGTGTGTCGGCCGCGCTTGTCGCCTTGGTTGCCTACAACGCGATGCAGGTCGGCATCTTCGGCCTCTACGGGTTTGCCGCGTCGGCTGCGTTGGAGCAGTTCCTCGGTGTCCATGTCGCGTGGTGGATCTCCGCTCTGGTCACCGTCGCCATCATTGCGATCCTGGGTCAGCTGCAGGTCGACCTGAACGCCCGAGTGCTCGCCGTGTTCCTAATCCTGGAGTCCTTGGTGGTCCTCGTCTTCGACATCGCCGGGATCGCCAAGCCCGCGGAGGGTCTGACCATCGAGCCGTTCCTACCGGCCGCGCTCAGCGGGGGTGCGTTGGGGGCCGCGCTCTGCTTCGTCACCGCGTCGTTCGTCGGCTTTGAGTCTGCAGCGATCTACGGCGAGGAGTGCAAGAACCCGCAGCGGACCGTTGCCCGAGCCACGTACACCGCGGTCATCATCATCGGCGTGTTCTACGCCGTTTCGGCCTGGGCGACCGTGATGGCGGTGGGCAAGAGCCAGATCATCAGCAGGTCACAGGAGCTCACCGCGGGATTGTTGTTCGTCTACGCCGAGCAGAATGTCGGCAAGTGGTTTGCCGACATCGCCACGGTGCTATTTGTGACCAGCCTGTTCGCGGCGCTGCTCTCCTTCCACAACGCGGTCGCCCGGTATTTCTTCTCCCTGGGGCGGGAGGGGGTGCTGCCCTCGGCGCTGGCCCGGGTGAACGCCAAGGGCGCCCCGATGGCCGGCTCGCTCACACAGACCGCGATCGCCATCGTGTTGATCGTGGTCTTCGCGGTCCTGGGCAAGGATCCCGTGCTCAGCCTGTTCGCCTGGCTGACCAATGTCGGTGCGCTCGGCGTCATCTTCCTGATGGCGCTGGCATCGGTGGCGGTGGTCGTCTACCTGCGTCGACACAGCGAAGTCACCGAGGCGACACTCTCGCACGAAGCCGCCGCAGCGGTCGCCTCGATCGCGCTCTTCGTGGTCTTCATGCTGGCGCTGACAAACTTCGACGCGCTGGTCGGTACGACGCCGGGTGACCCGCTGCGCTGGATCCTGCCGGGGCTGATCGTTGCCGCCGCCGTCATCGGGCTGGTGTACGGACTCGTCCTGAAGCGAACCCGGCCCGATGTGTACGCCCTGGTCGGACGCGGCGGCGACTCGGCGTGATCGGGGCCCGGCAAGCTCAGATGTTATTCGCGACCAAACGATCCAGGAGGATATGACCGTGGGGCACTTCGATGAGTCAGGACTCGAGACGGCAGCGGGCCGGCTGACCGCGGACGGCATCGACGTCATCCGCCTCACCTACTCCGACCTGATCGGCAGCGAGCGGGGCCGGGACCTGTTGGTGCAGCACTTCGCGCGCACCGCCGGCGACGGTGTGGCGTTTTGCCGGTCTGTCTACGGCACCACCCCGATGGGCGACGTCGTCGACATGGAAGGCGGGCTCAGCGAAGGACTTCCGGACATCGTCGCCTTCCCCGATCTCGAGACCATCCGGCCGGTGCCGTGGGAGCCGGGCGTGGCCAGCGTCATCGCCGACCTCTTCAACCCCGACGGTAGCCGGTCCGAGGAGAGCCCCCGCGCGGTGCTACGCCGGGTCGTCGACAAATTCGCCGAGCTCGGCATGCGCCCCTTCGTCGGGCCCGAACTGGAGTTCTATCTGCTCGATCAGGACGACGCCGCGCCCAGCGGCTGGCGCCGTTACGGCGAGGCCACCGGCAACGTCTACGTCGCCGGCCTGCGCGGCGACCCGGAAAACACCCTGCTCGACGCGCTGCGGATGCTCGGGAAGTACGGCCTGGACGTCGTGGCCGCCAACCACGAGTTCTCCGGCGGCCAGTTCGAGATCAACCTGTGGCACTCCGAGGCGATGAGCGCCGCGGACCGCGCGTTCCAGTTCAAGTCGGCCATCAAGGAGCTCGCTCGTCGTCAGGGCAAGCGGGCCACGTTCATGGCCAAGCCCTTCAACGACGAGGGCGGTTCGGGCTTCCACATCCACTTCTCCACCTGGAGCGACGACGGCAAGCCACTCTTCGACGATCCCGATGGCGAGGACGGACTCTCCGAGGTCGGGCGCTCGGCGATCGCCGGCGTGCTGGCCCACGCCCCCGCACTTGCGGCCCTGCACAACCCGACGATCAACTCCTACAAGAGGTTCGGGCCGGACACGCTGGCGCCGTGGCTGGTCGACTGGGGCTTGGACAACCGGTCGGCCATGGTCCGCATCCCGCCGGAGCGCGGACGCGCCTCGCGCATGGAGCTCCGGCTCGGCGACGCCTCAGCGAACCCGTACCTGGCCATCGCCAGCCTGCTGGCCGGGGCATACCTGGGGATCCGCGACGGGCTCAAGCCGCCGGCTAAGCTGGTCGGCTACGGCTACGACACCTCCAAGGCGGACATGCTGCCCACCAACCTCGGTGAGGGGCTGGACGCGCTGGAGAAGGATTCCGACCTCGCCGAGCTCCTGGGCCCGAAGTTCGTGTCCGCCTTCGTCGCCTACAAGCGCAACGAACTCGAGCGCTTCGCCCACTTCGTCACGGACTGGGAAATACGGGAGTACGCCTACCACCTCTGACTCTTCCCACACGGGTAAGTGCAAAGCAGCCGCGCTACCGCCAAGCCGCGGGGGTCCAACGCGTGCGAATAGTACTGCGGCTGAGAGGTTTTCCCGACGGATGCCTCGCCGAACGTACGGTTGTTTGCAGGGGCTCTCGCGGTTTGCGTACAACAACCGTACTTTCGGCGGCGGGGACTACTACTGCAATGCGCGCCACACCCGCGCGGGCGTCATGGGCAGCTGGCGCAAGCGTGCGCCGCAGGCCCGCGCGATCGCATTGGCCAAGGCGGGCGCCACTGGGTTGTACGGGGACTCGCTCATCGACTTGGCGCCGAGCGGGCCCAGCGCGTCATAGGTGTCGGCGAAGTAGACCTCGGTCACCGGGACGTCGGCGAGCTGCGGGATGTGGTAGTTGCGCAGGTCCGTCGTGGTGACCGCGCCGTCGGGACCCACCAGCATCTCCTCGTACAGCGCCGAGCCTATCGCCTGCGCGACGCCACCCTCGACCTGACCGCGACACTGCTCTGGGTTCAGCACCACACCCGCGTCGGCGGCCTGAACCGACTGCAGGATTCGTACTTCGCCGGTCTCGACGTTGACCGCGACGCGGAAGGCATGCACGTTGAACGCCACCGACCGCGGGGTGCCGTCGTGGCGTCCGTGGCCGACCAGCGGCGCGGGCCTGCCCGTCGCGAGCTTCGCCCTGAGGTCCCGGCACGCCGCCTGCACCGCCCGGCCGGCGACCACCGTGCCCGCCGATCCGAAGGCGCCCGTATCGTATTGTGTTGCATCCGTGTCGGATTGGCGCAGTCGAACCCGGTCGGCGGTGACGTTGAACTCGGCGGCGACCAGTTGCGTGTGCACGGTCGAGGTGCCGTTGCCGAACTCTGCGGTACCCACCGACAGCGTGTAACCACCGTCCTCGTCGAGCGACACGGACGCGTCGGCGAAGTGGCCGCGCGGCGGGATGGTGGCGATCATCGCGACCGCCATGCCCTCACCGATCCGCCATTGGGGGCCGTCCGGTGGCGCGACGCCGTTGCCGGTCGCCAACGCCCGTTCGGCGAGGTTCAGGCACTGGTCGAGGCCGTAGCTTCCGAACGTCAGATCGTCGTCGGCCACGTGGGCGTCGGTGAACACGTCACCGGGTACGACGACGTTGCGGCGCCGGAGCTCGAACGGATCGATGCCGAGTTCGAGCGCCAACTCGTCGAGGGCCGATTCGACGGCGAACATCACCTGACCGAGGCCGTATCCGCGGAACGCGCCCGACGGAATGTTGTTGGTGTACACGGCCTGTGCGTCGACCTTCTTGTTCGGGCAGCGGTACACCGACACCGACTCGCCGCAGCCGTGGAACATCACCCCGGGGCTGTGGTTGCCGTATGCCCCGGCGTCCATCAACACGTCGACCGCCAGGGCCGTCAACACGCCGTCGGGCCCGGCTGCCACGGTCGCGTCCACCCGGAACGGATGCCGGCATGGCGCGCCGACGAACTCGTCGGACCGGGTGAAGTCGTAGCGCACCGGGCGGCCGAGGCGCAGCACCGCCAGCGCGACCAGGTCTTCGGTGAGCAGCTCCTGCTTGCCGCCGAATCCACCGCCCACCCGACGGGTGAACACGTGCACCTGTTCGGGGTCGAGGTCGAACACCTGGCACAGTTCGTCGCGCACCAGGAACGGTACCTGCGAGCTGGTGCGGATCACCAAGCGACCCTGCTCATCTCGCCAACCCGTGCAGCCGTGGGTCTCCAGGTGCGCGTGTTGGACCCGCTGCGTCGACCAGCGACCGCGGACCACCGCGCCGCCGGACCCCTCGGCCTGCGTGATCCCCGCCTCGACGTCGCCGACGCCTCCGTGCAACTCGGCGACGAGGTTGCGGTGTGGGTCGCAGATCCGGGCGTCCGCACCCTTGTCGCCGTGTACCAGCGGCGCGCCCGGCGAGCGCGCGACGTTGGGGTCGAAGACGGCAGGCAGCCGCTCGTACTCGACTTGGATTGCCCGACAAGCCTTTTCCGCAACGGCCAGACTGTCGCCGACGACGGCGGCCACCCGCTGCCCGACGAACCTCGTGGTGTCGTCGAACACGTACGAGTCGTCGGGATCGTCGAGCCTGCTGTCGTGCCGGGCAGTCGAGAAAGCTTTCGGTGGGCTGTCGCGGTGGGTGAGCACCAGGTGCACGCCCGGAATCCGTTCCGCCGCAGCGGTGTCGATCGACGTGATCCTGGCGTGCGGCAATGGACTGCGCAGCACCGCGACGTGCAGCAGCCCGTCCGGCAGGCAGTCCATCGTGTACTGCTCGGTGCCGGTAACGACCCGCAGCCCCGCGGGCGCGCCGATCGAGCGACCCGCGTCGGCGGCGCCTTCCGACTTCTCGACGTTGACGGTGCCCGAGAGCGCGTCGGTGATGGCTCGGTAGCCCGTGCAGCGGCACAGGTTGCCCTTGAGCGCGTCGGGCAGTTCGTCGAGTTGCGCTGCTGTCAGGGTCGACGCGGTGGTCACCATGCCCGCGGTGCAGAATCCGCACTGAAAGCCCGCCGCCTCGACGAAGCGACGCTGCATGGGGTGCAGGTCGTCGGGCGTCCCCAACCCGGCGACCGTCGTGACCTCGCGGCCCGCCGCGCGGTAGGCGGGGAAGATGCACGAGTGCACGGCCACCCCATCGACCAGCACCGAACAAGCGCCGCAGTCCCCGGCGTCGCAACCCTTCTTGACCTCGAAGCGACCGTGCTCCCGCAGGAACGTGCGCAGACACTGGCCCGGCCGCGGCTCGCCCGCCAAGGCCCGGCCGTTTACGAGGTACGTCATGCCAACTCCACCCGCACCTGCTCGGCGAGCAACAGCGACATCGCCCTACGCCAGTCGGGATCGCCGTGCGGATCATCGGTCCACGCGTCGTCGGGGATGGTCGCATGGGCGGCTCGCAGCGCGTCGGCGTCGGGCGCCGACGGGAATGTGAAGACCCACGGCCGCAGCGTGGCCGCCGTGATCGACAACGTGAATCCGGCTCCGTCGGAGGACGTATCGCGCCGTCCGATCACCACGATTCCCGAACGACCCAGCGGTGACGGCGCCAGCTTGCGGTACGCGGTACGTGCGCGCAGCGCGGCGGCGGGAAGGTGAACTGCGCGGAGCACGTCGTCGGGACCGAGCAGGTTGGTGGCCGAACCCGTGACGAAGTCGGGGACGGCCACGCGGTAGTCCTCGCCGTCGCGCCGCCAGATCTCGAGCACGCCGTCGAGCGCCGAGGTGAGCGAGATCATCGATCCCGCGGCGAACGACAGGCACAGGTTGCCGCCGACGGTTGCGGCGCGCCAGATCTTGAACGACGCGAGCAGCGCCGTGCAGCACTGGTGGAACAGGGGAGCGGCCTGCCACCGCGGCCTGGTCCCGGGCAGCTGCGCCGAGAGCTCCGAGACCTGAGCCAACGGGCATGTCGCGGCGAGTTCAATGCCGTTGTCGCTCACGGTGATCGGCAGCCATTCCAGCGCGGTTAGATCGACCAGTCGACGCACGTGGGGTTGCGGTTCGGAGAACAACCACGTGCCCCCCGCCAGCAGCGCGTCGGCGGGACCCAGTGGCCACAGTTCCGCCCGGTTGCGCGGCATGACGACCGCCTCCACCGTGTTCAGGTCCACCTGTCGACGGTAGTCATGGCCCGCGCCGCGCGCATGGCAGAGCGCGTCGGTCCGCAGATCATCTGAAACCTGGAGGTTGCATGAAGTGCTTTGGCCGACCAACTGGACGCAATCAGGAGTCGCTGGGACCAGCGGCTGGAGGTCATAAGACCATCGCGGAACGGCCCGATTGACGGCTAATGTGCTCCACATGACGGATGAGCCCGCCGACTACGAGGGGCGAATTCCGGACGGGGCAGCCCATTCGCCGCCCGTCGAACACGCTCTCGCCGGCGGCGAGCCTCAGCGCGTCGGCTGGTTCCGGTTCTACTTCGCCGACGAGCGCTGGGAGTGGTCACCCCAAGTCGAGCGAATGCACGGGTATGAGCCGGGCACAATGGCCCCGACCACTCGGCTGGTGCTTTCGCACAAGCATCCCGACGACTACGGCCAGGTGGCCGCGACGCTGGACGAGATCCGGCGGACCTCGGGCGCCTTCAGCACCCGCCACCGCATCCTCGACACCCGCGGCGAGATCCACCACGTGGTCGTGGTCGGAGATCAGATGCTGGACGACGACGGCAAGGTGATCGGCACCGACGGCTTCTACGTGGACGTGACGCCGTCGGTCACCGAGGCCAGGGAGGAACGCGTCACCGAGGCCGTCGCCGAGATCGCCGAGGCGAGGAGCGGCATCGAACAGGCCAAGGGCATGCTGATGTTGATCTACCGGATCTCGGCGGACTCGGCCTTCGAATTGCTCAAGTGGCGTTCCCAGGAGTCCAACGTCAAGCTCCGGCTCCTCGCCGAGCAGGTCGTCAAGGACTTCCTCGAACTGCAGTACGACGGGGCGCTGCCGCCGCGTTCGGAGTACGACCGGTTGTTGCTGACGGCACACTTGCGCATCCGGTGACGGCAAGTTTCCACCGGCGAAGGCCCGACCGGAAGCATCCGGTCGGGCCTTCGCACTCATGCGGGTGTTATGCGCGGCGCGCGGCGTCTTCGCGCGTCTCCGCTGCGGAGGCGGCGGCACGGGAAGCCTCTGCTTCGGCTTCCTTTTTGGCAACGTCGCGCTGTGCGTCGGCCTTGTCCTGCTGAGCCTGGCCTTCGTGCTTGAGGTCCTTATTGCCCAGCACCGTGCCGGCGGCTTCCTTCGCCTTGCCCTTGACGTCCTCGACGACGCCCTTGGCGCCTGCTTCTGGACCAGTGTCCTTGTCGGTCATGATGAACCCTTCGGTCGTTGGACGGTTCGTCTTGAGCCCATGTCTAGAGCCCGAATGACCCGTTGCGGGTCGCGTGGGAGGTGATCCGCACGTGATCAATACCTTCCCGGCCTGTGCCGATGCCAAACGTGCCGGTGCATGTTGCCTCAATCACGTTGATCGTCAATCGTTTTCGACGGCACTCGTCGAGCGCCGCGCGGTGGGCTCCTGCGCCTCGACCAGGGTGAATGAGCCGCCTGGGGCCTGCGGTTTTGAACGTCATTGCTTTGGGCATCCAAGACTCGTCTAATAGGAGGTTGTCTCTTGCGCACAGTGCGTCCAGCCCGGACCGCGGGACGTCGCGCGCCCATGGATGGCGGCGGCAAGTGCCCCAGGACAGCCCTAAAGAACATCAATGTGACTGGAGCCGCTAGTGAACGGACTGTCCGTGGTTGGCTGCGACTCCACCGGGAGTAATGTCGCCTGGGAATCACCAGGAGGACGTGTGGAGAACGAGGTCGAATTCCGTGTTGCGGCCAAGTTGGAGAACCTTGCCGTGCTGCGCACGCTCGTCGCTGCCGTGGCGACCTTCGAGGATCTCGACATGGATTCCGTGGCCGATCTACGGCTCGCGGTCGATGAGGCGTGCACACGCCTGATCCGCTCGGCGGCGCAGGGCGCAACGCTGG
>Ga0105248_10006327_pt1 | contig 12994 bp, 8 predicted proteins | sample KBSS34metaG_FD_81524 | JGI IMG/M metagenome (GOLD analysis project Ga0105248, IMG submission 81524) | Switchgrass rhizosphere microbial communities from Kellogg Biological Station, Michigan, USA - KBS S3-4 metaG | ecosystem: Host-associated > Plants > Roots > Rhizosphere > Soil | place... | reverse complement strand
TGTAGGAGCGGTCGGCGACGGTGATGGTGCCGGTGTCGCCGGCTTCGATACTGCCGTCCACGGTGATGGTACCGGTGGCGTAACTGGAGGTGTGATACGCAATTGCCGTGCGCGGTTCGTCGCCCTCATTGGCGAAAATTCCGGGATTTGACTGGTCGAGAGGGACGGCGATCGCAGTAGTGGCTACCACGCGCCCGTCGTTGTGCTGGATGCGGACGTAGCAACTGATGTTGTTCGAATCCAAGAACTCGAAGGGCATCTGTCCGTTGATCTGCGTTGGCGACACGTACAGCAGGGGAGACCGGTTGCCGTCGCAGTATAACTGGACGCCGCCCAGATCGAGCGGCAAATGCGCCTGGCTCAGATCGGCCGAGGCTGTCACATCCGCCAGGTCGTGTCCCAGCAAAGTGATCAGAGTGCCGGGGGCGATGATGGTGGCATTCTCACCACCCTGCAGGTTTGCGCCACTGGCGCTGATCGTGAATGTCGCGTTGTCCGATCCGCTTACGGCTAATGCAATGTTGTTGCCGTCGGTCCCAGGCTTGCGCGCCACCAGCTTGATCACGTTCAGAATCGGCTCGAATTGCGCGAAGACCGCAGGATCGCCCGTGCCGGAATTGATGGATGCGGCCAGACCGGTCATGGCTGTCACCAAAGTATCGTCCTTGACCATGGTGTAGTCGTGTTCTACGGCCTTGCCGTCGGTGTTGGTGATGGTGACTTTCACGATGTCACCGGTGGTGATGGTGCCCGCCAGCGTCAGCGAGCCTAATGCGAAGATCTCCCGGCTGGCAGCATTGCGAACCCCGTTGATGGGAATCAGAAACTCGCCGGGAGTGAACACCAGCACGCGCCGATTGGCCGGATCGGAGACATAGAGATTCGTGCCATCCCAAGCGAGCCCGGTCGGAGTAGGAGTGATATCGGCGGCGGACTGCCGCAGCAGAGGATGGAATAGATCGGTGGCGCTCGAAACCACGCTGGCGTTTTCATCCGGCTGCCCGAGAATAATATCAGCGGCGGCGCCGGGTGCAGTGGGAATGGTGTTGTAGATCAGGACGCGATCGTTCCCGCTGTCGGCGATGAATAACCGCGTTCCATCGGACAGGGCGAAGCGCGGAAAATCCATGGTCTTGCCGCAGCGCGCCGGATACGTTAGCGCGCCGGTGGAATCGGTTCCGTTCGACGGGCACAGACCCGCCGCATCGTTTGAAATCGATGTCTCGAAATCCTTCTGTCCGACGACGACGTCCGCGGCCTTCTGGTTGGACGTTGGAATCGAGTTCCAGATCAGAACGCGATTGTTGCCCAAATCGGCAACGTAGAGGCGCGTCCCGTCACTGCTCACCGAAACCGGGTTCAGAAGCGTATTAGCGTGCGCGTCGCTGGCCCCCTTGGTCAGATCAGGCTGCACCGCGACATTGAAATTGGCTTGGCCCAGCACGACGTCGGCGGGCTGCCGGTTTTGCGTAGGAATCGAATTCCAGATGAGCACGCGGTGATTTTGCGTGTCTGCGACGAACAGTTTGCCGTTCTGAATCCACACCCCCTGTGGACCGCGAAAGCTTCTGTTATCCACCACCACTGGCGAGATCGTAGTGAAATCGGGCTGGCCCAATACGAGATCCGCGGGCTGTCCATTCACTGTCGGAATGGATTTCCAGATCATCACGCGATTGTTGGCGGTATCGGCTACAGCCAGGATTTTTCCATCGGTGGCCACAGCGGTGGGCAGCCGAAGGCCGCTTTGGGTGATATGGAAATCCACGCTGGTGAAATCCGTCTGGCCGAGAACGGTGCTGGCCTTCCCGACACACGTTCCACAGCGCGCAATATACGGCTGGATCGGATCGAGAGGTCCAGGGAAAGACTGCGTAGGAAACAGCAGTACGCGATTGTTTATCGGCGTCAGGCCGGTGCGGTTGGCATCGGTTACGAACAGAATCCCATTGGCAAAGGCAACGCCTCCCACGCCACCCAGCAGCGTATCGGAAGCACCCGGCAGCTGATTTGTAAACGTCGTCTGACCAATGACTAACCGCGCACCCTGGCCGGTAACGAAATCAGCGGCCAGGCCCACGTAGGCACACAGTGAAATAAGCGCACAGGTTTTGAACATTCTAAATGGAGGACAAGCGGGTGTTTTCTCAGTATAACAACGTAACAGACGTTCGCCAGTTTGAGCACGTTTCGGACCAATCAGATCTGGACCGTTAGTGTGCCTTACGGCCGGGTGCGCAGGAAATGTCGGCCAGCGCGCAGCGGGTATGTTCGAACTGAATGGTGGTGTGATGAATCGCGAAGCGTTCTTGCAGGACGCAGTTGACGTCGCGCAGAATGGACTCGCTGGCTGAAGGAGGCACGTCTTCAATCAACACGTGACAGCTCAGCGCGCGCTCCTCCGCGCCTAGATTCCAGACGTGCAGATCGTGGACGTCGATCACCCCGGAAACGCCTTTGATCCCGGAGGTGACCTCGGCCAAGCGCAAGCCCTTGGGAAGCCCTTCGAGCAGAATATTGAGCGAGTCCTTGAAGATGTCCCAGGCGGTCCACACGATCACCAGAGCAATCAGAATCGAAAGGATGGGGTCGATTACGACCCAACCCGTGTAGTGGATGACCACAGCGCCAACGATGATGCCGACGCAGCTGGCTGCGTCTCCCACCTGGTGCATCCACGCGGCGCGCAGGTTGAGGTCGTGGTGGTGCGCATGGCCGTGGCCGGAAATACTCCGGGCGATCGCGAGGTTCACCACGAGGCCCAGAGCAGCAACCCACAGCATAATCTTTTCGGAGATCGGCTCGGGAGCGAGCAAGTGATGATAGCTTTCCCACAGCAACCCTACCGACAGAGCCACCAGCAGCAGCGCGTTTAGGAACGCGGCCAGCACTCCCATGCGCTGATAACCGAAGGTCCGGACGTGGTCGCCGGGTTTGGCGGCCCAATAGTAGCCCCCGGCCGCTAAGGCCAGCCCAAAGGCGTCGGTGAAATTATGTCCCGCGTCGGAGAGCAGCGCCAGACTGTTGGACCAGAGTCCCGCCGCCGTTTCGACGGCGACGAACACCAGGGTGATCAGCAGCGAGATCAGTAGGATCCTGCCGGTGGCTTCTCCCCCGTTGAACTGGGCGTGCGAATGCGAATGTGGGTGGAAATGAGCGCCCATCTCACTTTCATCGTAACGCGAAGTGGGGTTTGGCCCGGAACCGCTCGATAACTCTCGCGGCTCAGAACGGTTGGGACCGAGCCGCGACAGTGATGGAGCGGTCGAAAACTACTTCTTCACGAGCGATTCCACGGCCTCGAGTTCCTTCCCTGCCTCGGCCCATTTGCCTTGCGCCGAGAGGGATCGATAGCGATCCAGATGGCCGCGGATCGTGTCGATACGTGTATCGATTCGCGTGTCAGTACCTTCGGCTGGTGGGGTTGGAGAAATGGCGCTAGGAGTCCTGGACGAAATCGCCGGCGCAGGCAAGCCTCGCTGAAGGGACGCCAACTGAGCGAGAGCCTCCTGATAGGTGTCCGCGTACACAAGCTGATTCCCGGCCGCCAGGACCACCTTCTCCAGCTGCGGCATGCGCGCCTGCGCCGCCTGGATGTAAATCGGCGCCACAAACAGGAACGTATTGTCGATGGGCAGCACCAGAATTTGCCCGCGCAAAACTTGCGAGCCTTGCTGGTTCCAGAGCGACAGATCTTTCGAGATCACCGGATTCTGATTGATCAGCGCCTCAATCTGCAAGGGCCCCGGAATAATTTCCTGTTTGGGCAACTGCAGGAATACGATCTCGCCCATATGCTCGCCGTCACAGCGCGTCACCATCAGCCCGATCAGGTTCTGTTTATTGTGCGGTGTGTAGGCGATCAAGAGCAGAAACTCCGGCTTGGTCTCACCCGGCAGGGTCGCGACCAGATAGGTCGGCGTCATGGGTTGCGGGGCCCCCGCTTGACCGTTGGTAAAGGTCCCGATATCCCACAGGTCGGCGCGATTGTAGAACGACTCTGGAACACGCATGTGGTAAGTACGGTAGATTTCGGCTTGCACCCGGAACAGAAATTCCGGAGACCGGGCGTGGCTCCGCACGTCGGCAGGCATCGCCGCCGAAGGCGTGAACAATTCCGGGAACAGATGCTGGTAGGCCAGAATCAGCGGATCTTGATCGTCGAACAAATAGATCTTCGCGTCGCCATCGTATGCATTGATGGTGGCTTTGACGGAATTGCGGATGTAGTTGAAATCCTGAATTCCATCGCCGCGAATTGGACGCGAGTAGGGATGCGCCTCGCTAGATGTGTAGCCGTCTATGATCCACAGCAGGCGGCCGTCGGCGCCGATCACCATGTAAGGGTCGGCATCCCAGGTGATGAACGGAGCCAGCGTGTTCAGCCGGTCACGAATGCCGCGACGGATCATCATGCGGCTATCCGCGGTGAGCGCGTCCGACAACACGATATTGGGATCGCCATAGGCCCATGCAGAGGCCAGCCGCATGCCCATCGAGTTGGCTGGAATTCCGCCTCGGCCTTCGTAGCGCGTGTGGACTTCCTGGGATCCCGAAGGATAGTTAAACTCCGGCTGCGTGGTTCTGACAAAGACGGGCTCTTGCGCCTGTTCGCCGTAATAAATCTCCGGACGCGTAAGTTTCAAGCTGGAATTCAAGACCTCGACCGGGGCATTGCGGATCAACAGCTCCGGCAACCCGGCCGGCGTGATGCGGTTGGATTCGGCCAGCGCGAGACCGTAGCCGTGCGTGTAGATGGTGTGTGAGATCACCCAACGGCCTTGCGCGTCGCCCAGCTGCATAAGATCAAGCTCGCGGGGGGCCAACAATACCTGGCGCATCTGGCCGTCGATTTGGTACCGGTCTACGTCGGTATCGCCATAGGCATACGGCCGAAGCGGCTGGCTCTGGCTGAGCGTGTCGTGAAACGCGCGCCAGTCCCACAGGCGAACGTTATCCAGCATGGCGGCGTTGCGCGTGAAGTCGATGGGAGCTTCTTTGCGCGCCGGAAATTCGGACTCCTTAGCGCGCCGATCCAGGCCATACGCGGAGCGCGTCCCCTCGATGTGCCGCTCTAGAAACGGCCTTTGGAGCGCGAGTTCATTCGGGCGAACCTGCAGAGCATTTACGGCCGACGGCAGCACAGCATCCACCACCAGCACCAGTGCGCAAGCCAGCGCGAGCTTGCGTTGTCCGAATAACACCAGAGCCGCGGCGAGCAACGCAGCGATTGCTTTCGCCGTCTGCAAGGGCAGCCCGATATGCTGTTGGACATAGTCGATTCCGGTCATCAGCTCGCCGTGATCGGTGTACAGCAGCTCGTAGCGTCCCAGCCAGAAGTAGGCGGCCAGGCCGGCCAGGAAGAACGCCAGCAGCACCTTGAAGATTCCGGTTTCCAGGCGGCCCAGACGGCGCATATCCTCCCAATTGAGCTGTCCCGAGGCCCACAGGTCGGGGAACCGCGTCTGCACCTGCCAGACGCGCGCAGTGACGTAATAGACGATAGCGCCCGTGGCCGCGCAGACTTCCAGGAATCCGGTCAACTGGGTGTAGAAGGGGAGCTCGAAGAAATAGAAGATCAGGGAGCGGCCAAACACGGGATCGTGCCAGGGCGAATCGATTCCGCGCCCGCCGATGAATCGGGCGATGACCCATCCGTCAATGGAAGCGGTGGCCAGAACCAGCGAGACCACCAGAACCGCCCCGGCCGCGAAGAGTGCATAGCGCCGATGTGCACGCAGGCTTGTGCCGGCGTAGTGCATTCCCCGGCTGTGCGCGATCCACAGCACCACGGCGAGAACCAGCCATTGGGCAAAGCCCGGCAGGAAGCGGTACATCCACATCCGCTGCCAGGTGCTGACCTGGCCCATTTCGCTCCACCATTTGTAATCGATCAGGAGGGAACATAAGGATCGGCCGAAGAACAGCAGCAGGATGAGGGCGCCGAAGAACACCAGGAGCCCCGATCGGCGGGAATACGGGCGGGCGGACACGGTAGCTTAAGCGTAGCCCAGAATTCGGAGGAGCGTATGAGAAGGACGTTATAAGAGCCGGAAGTTGACTTCGATGTTGGCGGAAACCGGTACAGCCTTGCCGTCTTTCAAGCCCGGCTTGAAGCGCCATTTTTGAACCGCTTCAATCGCCTTTTGATCCAGGCCGAGGCCGAGAGACCGGACGACCTTGATTTCCTGCGGCACACCATTTTCGTCGACGACCAGAGAGAGCAGTACCGCGCCCTGCCATTTGGCCTTGCGGGCTTCTTCGGAATATTCAGGCTCGGGCCGGAACACCGGAACAGGCGCGCTGACGCCTCCGCCGATCTTGTAGGCGCCTCCCCCAAAACCACCACCGCTGCCCGGACCAACGCCAGGACCCTTGCCGGATCCGATTCCTGTGCCAATCCCGTTGCCTGCCGACGGAATGCCTAGCCTGCCCAACGGATCTCCGTAGTTGCTCGCGGTGATGTTGGGAAGGTCCGGCGCCACGATCGTCGGCGTCAACGAAATCTTGGGGTCTTCGACCGTGCGAATCGGAGGAATAAACGACTTCGGTGCGACCTTGGGAAGCTCGCCTTTGGTGACTGCCAGCTTCTGCGGGCTGCCGCCACCACCCTTGGATTGCTCGGGCTTCGGCTTCGGCTGGAAGTCCTTCAGCGGAGGAGCAAAAATCGGTACGAATTCCTTGACCATCTTCTGTACCGGTTTCAACGTTCCGACGAACAGCAGAAGCGCCACCACAGCCACGTGAGCGATTACGGAGGAAATACCTGCTGTGGTTTCGTGGCCACCGTACAGACCTTTGAGGCTGGCCATTTCTACCGGCTTGGAAGTGACTTCCAAAGGCGGCAGCTTGGGTGGATTGATGAGTTCCTTGATCCCCTGGACGATGCTCTTATACCAGGGCAGCTCGATCGCGGCAGGCGCAAGCAAGTGGCGCAAATGGTCATCCGGATCGTCGCCGTTGTAGGCGCCCAGCGAGTCTTGCAGCTCCAGAGGCTTGGACGTGATCTCGAGCGGAGGAAGCTTTGGCGGATTGATCGCTTCCCGAATGTTTTGGACGATGCCCTTATACCATGGCAGCGCCATAGAATCCGGCGCAAGGAGACGTAATGTGTCGGGCTCCGGCAGCGGGGTTGCGCCGCCAGCCTTTACCGGTTCATCTGGAAGCTGTTGCTCGGACACGTTCTATCTCCGCCTAGCTATGACGTTCGAAGCCCGGCCAGGGTTTCAGTTTTTGGAACTTTTCCACTGGCTTCAGCCCTGTCCTGAGTCTATCACAGCCCTAATCCACTGACAGGGTTATAGACTCGCGTTCTATGGTTTTTGGAACAGACAGAAAATTTGAGATTTTGGTCCACATCGGCTCCAAAACGTCGGTCAGCTCGTGACCGGATTCCATCAAAATCAGGTTCACATTCGAATGCAGCCCGGCATACGCGGTGGAAATTGCAGATGGGACGACGGTATCGTGCATTCCATGCAAGATCAGCGCCGGCTGCGAAAATACCGGCTCGTCTTCATATTGCGCCGAATCTTCGACAAACTGATAACCCAGGCGGCGTTCCCGGCCTGCGCCGTAATGAAACACCGGCACGGAGCCCTCGCGCTTCCAGGCTTCCATCTCGTTCGCCGAATAGCGCTCCCGCCATCTTCGGGGAAACTGAAAGGCGGGCGCGAGCAACACCAGGCGTTCGATCTCCGGATGGCGGGCAGAGTATAAGGCTGCCAGATATCCGCCCAAGCTCGATCCCATTAAGACCGCCGGCTTGCCACCGACCGCCCGTTCGATCACCGCGAGCTGCCCTGAAATCGTCAGGCCTTCGAAGTTGCCTTCATCCAACTGGGGAATTTCCATGGGAACTCCGCGTTCGCCGAACTTGCGGCGGAAGAATTGCGCCTTACTGGAGCTGGGACCGGATGCAAACCCGTGGAGGTAGACGATCGGCGTCATTTCGTCTCGAACTTGATATCGCTCGAAGCGGCAAACTTGTGAAAATCCGTGTAGCTGAACTTGTTTTCGGCGACGACGGTGGCGCCGCGCAACTCGTGGTGCTCAGTAAAAAATGGCAGCAGCGCGCCGAACGATGACATGGCGTATTCCACGGAGGCTTCTTCGCGCACGCGATCCTGGCTTTGCTGGCCGCTGACCAGGGTGATACGGACCGGAAGAAAGTTATTCTCCTGAACCCAAACTTCACCGCTGAGGCGTAAGTTGCGCGCTTCTTGGCCACGCCGGGCGTCGACTACCGTGAGCGCTTCGGCGCCGTCGATCTGCTGATACCCGAACACCAGCAGGCGCGCGGTTCCCTGATTCTCCATGCGGCGAAACGTGAACTCGTAATGGTTCACGTCTCCGGGCGTGAACAACAGCAGCAGCTGCCCGAAATCCGTCACAGCTCCCAGTAAGCCGTACTTCTCAAACTGAGTCAGCAGTTCCTTCTTGCGCTTATCGTCGCCAGCCATGACGATGGCGGCCAGCTCATCTTGCGCCTTCTTACTGTCCTGCAGCTTGCGGCCATCGAGCGAGGTGACGCGACGCAGCTCGTGTATGGCCCCGCCCTCGCCGGCAAAGGACGCAAAGCTGTATTCGGAGATAATCCGGCGTTCCTGCCAGGCGGGCTGAGGAGCGTTCGTTGCGCTAGCGCCGATGCGGACGCGGAAACCTCCCTTCGGTGGCTTTTGCGCGCGCTGGAACAGGGTTTCCTGGCCGACCACATTGGGAGCGAGCTTTCGAAACGCATCGGCTTCCTGGCTCAGGCGCGCGACCAATTGCTGGGTGCGCTCGTCAGCGCGGATAAAACCTGCGATTAAGGCGAGCAAAATCAGGACTCGCATATCTTCAGCATATCGGCTTCTGTTAGCATGAGTGTTACCCCCTCCGATCATGATTCGCAGTTTCCGGGGCATTAAGCCCAAAATCGCCGATTCCGCCTACGTGGACCCCGGCGCCCACGTTATTGGCGACGTAGAAATCGGCGAGAGCTCGAGCATTTGGCCGACCTCCGTTTTGCGCGGCGACATCGAGCCGATTCGCGTGGGCGCGATGACCAATATTCAGGACGGAAGCTTGATCCACACCGACAGAGGCTTTCCCGCGGTGATCGGCGACCGCGTGACCGTGGGTCATGCCGCGGTCCTGCACGGCTGCACGGTGGAAGACGACAGTCTGATCGGGATCGGCGCACGTGTTTTGACGGGAGCTCGCATCGGCCGGGGTGCGGTAGTAGCCGCCGGTGCGCTGGTACCTGAAGGCATGGACGTGGCGCCGGACACCCTGGTGATGGGCACGCCCGCCAAGCCGCGACGTCCAGTGACCGCGGAAGAGAAAATTCGTTTCGAGAGGGGCGTCGCGGGGTACGCCGAGCGCGCGCGGCAGTTCAAGGAAGAACAGCCGTGATCAAGGCCGTCAAGGGCACTCGCGACATTCTTCCGCCCGCCAGCGCCGCATGGAACCACGTCGAGGCGATCGCGCGCGAGGTCTTCCGCACCTACAATTACCAGGAAATTCGCACGCCCTTGTTTGAAGAGACGGCGCTGTTTGCGCGCGGCGTCGGCGAAGATACCGATATCGTCGGCAAGGAAATGTATACCTGGGAAGATCGCGATGGCAGCTCGCTCACGCTGCGCCCCGAAGCGACGGCGTCGGTGATGCGCGCCTATATCGAGCATCGTCTGGATCAGGTCCCCGGCATCAAAAAGCTGTACTACATCGGGCCGATGTTCCGGCGCGAGCGTCCGCAAAAGGGCCGCTTCCGCCAGTTCTATCAGATCGGGGCGGAGGCCATCGGATCGGATTCACCCATCGTCGATGCCGAAGTAATCGAAATGGTTGTGGAGTTGCTTCGGCGTGCCGGGATGGAAGGCTTTCATCTCCTGCTCAATTCGGTAGGTTGCTCGGATTGCCGCCCGGCCTATTTGGCGCTGCTGCGCGAGAAACTGGCCGACATCGCTCCGAAGCTGTGCAGCGATTGCCAGCGCCGCGCCGTCACCAATCCGCTGCGCGTTCTGGACTGCAAGGTTCCCGGCGATCAGCCTTACATCGACCAACTGCCGTCGATCCTGGATCATCTTGACGACGCGTGCCGCCAGCACTTCGCCAGCGTTCGCGGAAATCTGGATGCGCGCGGGATCGCGTACGAGATACGGCCTCGCATGGTGCGCGGCCTGGATTACTACATGCGCACCACCTTCGAGATCACGCACGGGGCTCTCGGGGCTCAGAATTCCGTGCTGGGCGGGGGGCGCTATGACGGTCTCGCGGAAGCCATCGGCTCGAAAGTTCCAGCGCCAGGGATTGGTTTTTCGATCGGCGAAGACCGCCTGGTGATGATTCTCGAAGAAGCGTCTCCGGATCGCTTCAAACCGGCGGTGGACGTGTTTCTGGCTCCGATGGGCGAAGCTGCGGAACTACACGCCGGCGCGCTCGCCGCTGAGCTGCGATCGCTGGGCTTTTCGGTAGAGCGGTCGGCCGACCGGAAGCTCAAGCGTGCTCTGGAAGTCGCCAACAAGACCGGCGCGCGCTACACGCTGATTCTGGGCGATGATGAAGTTAACACCGGAACGTATTCGCTAAAAGACATGGCGTCGGGCGAGCAGGTAAAACTGCAACGCTCCGAACTCGCCGCACGGATCAAATCAAACTAATGGAACAAGTCCCTCTCGATTTCTTAGGCGAACTGCGCCGAACACATAACTGCGGAGCCCTTCGCGCTACGGATGCCGGCAAACGAGCCATCCTGATGGGCTGGGTGCATCGCCGCCGCGATCTGGGCGGCGTTCTGTTCATCCACCTGCGCGATCGCGAAGGCGTGACGCAACTGGTGTTCCGCTCCGACGGCGATCCGGCTGTGCACGCCCGGGCAGAACTGCTTGGATCGGAATACGTGATCGCGGTGGAAGGCCTGGTGGAACGCCGCGATGCGGATACCGTGAATGCGGCCATCGAGACCGGCGAGGTAGAAGTTGTTGTCGATAAGATTTGGATCCTGAACGAATCCAAGACGCCGCCGTTCCCGATGGAAGAAAACGTGGACGTCAAGGAAGACGCGCGCTTGAAGTATCGCTACGTTGATCTGCGCCGTCCGCACATGCAGCGCAACATCATTCTGCGCTCCAAGATGGCGTTCGCGGTGCGCGAAACGCTGACCAATCTCGGGTTTCTCGAAATCGAGACGCCGTTCATGGGTCGCTCGACGCCGGAAGGCGCGCGGGATTATCTGGTTCCCAGCCGCGTGAATCCCGGAAAATTCTATGCACTGCCGCAATCGCCACAGATCTACAAGCAGCTGCTGATGGTGGCCGGATTCGAAAAGTATTTCCAAATCGTGCGCTGCTTCCGCGATGAGGATTTGCGCGCCGACCGCCAGCCCGAGTTTACGCAAATCGACCTGGAGATGTCGTTCCCGCAGCAGGAGCGCATCTATGAAGTGATCGAGCCACTGATCGGTGCGGCCTGTAAAGTGGCCGGCTATCAGGTACCCGCGATATTTCCGCGGCTGACCTACGCGCAGGCCATGCAGGCCTATGGCAGCGATAAACCCGATCTGCGGATTCCCCAGTTCCATTGCGTCGAGGATCTGTTTCCCGGCGCCGGGCTGACGCCCGAAGGATTGCCGTTGGTCGCCATTCGTATTCCGAAGGTCGGTCAGATCAGCCGGAAAGAACGCGATGACCTCAAGGCATTCGGACAGGAGCGCGGGCTGCGCGTGTACGACGATCCCAAACGCCTGGATCGCGATTTCCCCGAGCAGATGAAAGCCGTGCGCACGCGCATCAGCGCCGAGGAAGAAGATCTACTGCTTCTGGCCGGATGGGGCGGCGAACCGAAGAGCCCGAAGCCGGAGGAAGCCGTATTGCAGGCCTGCGGACAGCTTCGCATGTTCGCCGCACAGAAGTACGCTGATAAGCACAAACTTCTGGATCCGACCAACTTTCAGTTTCTGTGGGTCGTGGATTTCCCGATGTTCGAATGGAACGAGGAAGAATCGCGCTGGAATGCGGCGCATCATCCGTTCACGTCGGTGCACGACGAGGATCTCGAAAAGCTCACCAGCGATCCCGCGCGGTGCCGGGCGAAATCATACGATCTGGTGTTGAATGGGACGGAACTGGGCTCCGGTTCCATTCGTATTCATCGCCAGGACGTGCAGTCCAAAGTGTTTTCAGCGCTCAGCTTCACTGAAGAAGAGGCCCGCAAGCGGTTCGGGTTCCTGCTGGAGGCATTAGAGTACGGGGCTCCCCCGCATGGCGGCATTGCCCTCGGTCTTGACCGGCTGGTGATGATCCTGGCGGGCGAAACATCCATTCGCGAAGTGATTCCCTTCCCCAAGACGGCCAAAGGAACCGACCTGATGTCGGACGCGCCGGGCGAAGTCCCCGAGCGCCAGCTTCGGGAACTCGGAATCACGATCCGCGGAAACAAGTAGCAAAGAGCTATTTGATCACAAGGACGCAGGCGCCTGTACGGTTGCAGGAGCGGACTTTTTGGGCCGAGTCGAGGGCCGGAACGCCCAACACCAGATCAGGGTGCCGACGACAATCGACAGACGCGCGGCGATGTCGGCAATCTCCCGGCCGATTCCGCCACCTTCCGTAAACTGCCGTAATCCCAGCAGAACTGCTGTAGCGGCAACCCTTGCGCCGAGACCAGCGGTTACCGTCAGCAGTTGCGGGTCCCGCTTCTTGTTTCCAATCAGCGCGGTCCACAAGAAGAGATTCATAATCGCAATGCCGAAATTAAGAATCTGGTCGGTACCATTGAACCAGCGGGTGTAAAAGATACGGCTCTTGAGCACCACGAAAGGGAGAATGAGAATCACTCCGGAAAGTATGGCGAGCAGCCTGGTCATTTTGCTCTGTAGCGGACTGCCCTCCAGAGCCTGGTACGTTAACGTGATCACAACAAAGAAGAGGAGCAAATCCACGGTGATCGCATCGCCCCAAAAGACAATCTTGTACTCATTGCTGGAAACACCATATTTGCGAAGAACGGCTCC
>Ga0105248_10006323_pt1 | contig 12999 bp, 15 predicted proteins | sample KBSS34metaG_FD_81524 | JGI IMG/M metagenome (GOLD analysis project Ga0105248, IMG submission 81524) | Switchgrass rhizosphere microbial communities from Kellogg Biological Station, Michigan, USA - KBS S3-4 metaG | ecosystem: Host-associated > Plants > Roots > Rhizosphere > Soil | place... | reverse complement strand
TCGCCAAGCGGCTATGCGACCTGACCTTCGCCGACACGGTGTTCTTCACCAACTCAGGCGTCGAGGCGGTCGAATGCGCGATCAAGACCGCGCGCAAATATCATCACGCCAAGGGCAACCCGCACAAGCACGACCTGATCACCTTCTCCAACGCCTTTCACGGGCGGACGATGGCCGCGATTAGCGCGACCGATCAGGCGAAGATGATCGACGGCTTCGCGCCACTACTGCCGGGCTTCAAGGTGGTCGAGTTCAACGACCTCGACGTTGCGCTGGCCGCGATCGACGAGAATACGGCCGGCTTCCTGGTCGAGCCGATCCAGGGCGAGGGCGGCATCCGGCCGGGGACGCACGCGTTCCTCGCTGGACTTCGCGCGGCGTGCGACGAGCGTGATCTGATGCTCGTATTCGACGAGGTGCAGTGCGGAGTCGCGCGCAGCGGCTACCTCTATGCCTATGAGCACTACGGCGTCGTCCCGGACATCATGGCGTCCGCCAAGGGCATCGGCGGCGGCTTCCCGATGGGCGCTTGCCTCGCAACCGAGAAAGCCGCGGCCGGCATGGTCGTCGGAACCCACGGGTCGACTTATGGCGGAAACCCGCTGGCGATGGCGGCGGGACAGGCGGTGTTCGACGTCGTCGCCAACGAGGAGTTCCTCAGCGAGGTCCGGCGGAAGGGCGAGCGGCTGCGCCAGGCGCTCGAGCAGATGATCCCCAACCACGACCATATTTTCGACAGCGTCCGCGGCGTCGGGCTGATGCTCGGCATCAGGATGAAGACCGACAGCCGGGCGTTCGTGAACTATTTGCGCACCAAGGGCCTGCTGACGGTCGCGGCTGGCGACAATGTGATGCGCGTGCTCCCGCCGCTGGTGATCGAAGAAGAGCACATCCGCGAGTTCGTCGAGACATTGTCGGCGGCGGCGAGCGAATATGAGGTGCCCGCCGCGGCGGCTTAGTTATTCGGCCGGCAGCGCGATGATCTCACCGGTCACGGGTTCACTCGTCGTCCTGCCGCCGAACAGGGCGCGCATCATGAACAGGCTGAACGCTACGACGCCGACCGTGAAGACGAGGTCGCCCGGCACCCGGGCCCAGACCAGGGCCTGCATCACTGGACCATGGATGACATCCGAGCTCCGCGCGTAAGCATAATCGCGGGTGAAGCTCTGGTACGCCTGGTAGAGGCCCTGCGGAAACAGCGACATGGTGATCATCAGCGCCAGCCCGATGTTGAGGCACCAGAATGACGTCTTCAGCAACCTCTCGCTCCACTGCGTCGGATCGGACAGGCCGCGCATGCAGAACAGGGTGAGGCCGATCCCGAGCATCCCATAGACGCCGAATAGCGCTGCGTGCCCGTGGGTCGCGGTCGTGTTCAGCCCCTGCATGTAATAGAGGGCGAGTGGCGGGTTGATGAAGAATCCGAACAGGCCCGCGCCGACGAGGTTCCAGACGAGCACGCTGCCGAAGAAGGCGAACGGCCATTTGTAGACGCTCTGCCAATCCTGCTGATGCTCGACCTTGGCTCGATTGTACGCTTCGAAACCGACGACCACGAGCGGTACTACCTCCAGCGCCGAAAAGACCGCTCCGAGCGCGATGACCGCGACGGGCGTGCCGCTGAAATAAAGGTGGTGGAACGTGCCCAGCACGCCGCCGCCGAGGAAGATGATCGTCGCCAGGAGCACCGAGGTCGCGGCGACCGACTCGCGGACCAGACCCATCTTCACGAACAAGGCCGAGACGATGGCGGTCGCGAACACCTCAAAGATGCCTTCGACCCAAAGATGGACCACCCACCAGCGCCAATATTCCATGACCGAAATGTGGGCGTGCTGGCCGTAGAGCAGGCCTGCGCCGAACAGAAGGCCGATCGAAATCGTGGCGATCACCACCAGGAAGGAAAGCGAGCGTCCGCCCTTCTGCTTCAGCGCTGGCCACAGTCCACGCAGCACGAGCGCCGTCCACAGGAGCAGCCCGATGAACAGATAAATCTGCCAGAAGCGGCCGAGGTCCAGATATTCATAACCCTGGTCGCCGAACCAGAAGTTGGCGACGCCAGAGCCGAGTTGGCGGTTGATCGCCAGCCATTCGCCCGCGAACGAGCCGACGACGATCACCAGCAGGCTGATGAATAGGAAGTTGACTCCGAGCCGCTGGAATTTCGGCTCGCGACCGCCGAGCAGAGGCGCGACATACAGCCCGGTTGCGAGCCATGCCGTCGCAATCCACAGCACGGCAAGCTGCGTGTGCCAGGTTCGGGTGACGGCGTAGGGAAAGTAGCCGGCGAGCGGCAGGCCGTAGAGGCCCTGACCTTCGACCGCATAATGGGCGGTGACGATGCCCAGCAGCACCTGCGCAAAGAAGAGCACCGTGACGACGAAGAAATATTTCGCCGTGGCCTGCATCGATGGCGTGATCGTCGCGCGGTCGAGCGCGTCAACCCGAGCAAAGCCGGCTTCCGGCTCGATATCGCGTCGCCAGACGTCGAACTCGCGCGCGTAATACCAGACGAGCGCGCCGATGCCCGCCAGCAGCGCGAAGATCGAGAGGAACGTCCACAGGAAAACGGACCCGGCCGGTGTGTTGCCGACCAGAGGCTCGTGCGGCCAGTTGCTGGTGTAGGTAATCGTGTCGCCGGGGCGGTTCGTGGTTGCTGCCCACGCCGTCCAGAAGAAGAATGCGCCGAGCGCACGCGCCTCGTCCGGGGTGAGCGCTGCCTTTTGGGGCATCGCGTAGAGAACGCGCTGCTGGTGCGCCGCGGGGGTGCGGTCCGTGAACAGGTCGTCGTAATATGCGCCCGTCCCGGCGATCGCCGCCCCGCGCTGATCGGTTACCGTGATCGCGCCAGTCGCCGGATCATAGCTGTTGGTCCGCATTTCGCGCTTGAGCATCGCCCCGAAGCGGGCCTGATCGCCTTCCGGAAGCGTCGCGAACGGCGCTTTTTCACCCGTTCCGGCGACTCCGTCGCGAAGGCTCAAGGCTTCGCGGTGCAGCCAATCGGCGCTCCAGTCCGGTGCGACATAGCTGCCGTGGCCCCAAATGGAGCCTTGCTCCATGCCGCCCATCGATTGCCAGACATTCTGTCCGCGACGGATGTCGTCGCCCGTGTAGAGGACCTGACCGGAAGCGGTTCGGACAATCTCGGGAATCGGGGGCTTTGACTGATAAATCTGCACCCCGAAGAAGAGCAGGGTGCCGAACATGAGCAACATGCCGCCCGCGAATATCGACCAAAGCCTGCGCATCGAAAAGTCGGTCGAATAAGTGGACACGGAACACCCCCCTTGCGCAGTTCGGCAGCCACGGTAGTGCGCCTCCGTGCTGTCGCTCTCAAATAGGTAGAAGCCCCTAGCTCGTTGCCGAGAAGGAGGCAGTCAGCGGCTTCGGGCGAATCTTAGGTACGCGTGGCGGCGGCTTGAACGCAGCAGGCCGCTCCTAGCTCAACCGGATAGAGCGCCGGGCTTCGAACCCGGAGGTTGGGGGTTCGAGTCCCTCGGAGCGGGCCATTTTATTTGAACGGACGCGGGTGCCCGCCGCGCGTGGGAGGGACGCGCGGCGGACGATTGCTCAGTTGGGCAGGACGACCGTATCGATCACGTGGATGATGCCGTTCGACTGCATGAGGTCGGCCTGGGTGACGGTTGCCATGCCGCCCTTTTCATCGGTCAGCACGACCTTGCCGTCCAGCACCGACGCGGAGAGCTTGCCGCCCTCCACGGTGGTCAGCGTCGCGCTGCCGCCGCCGGCCTTGATCGCCGCGAGTATCTCGGCCGCCGAATAGCGTCCGGGTACGACGTGATAGGTGAGGATGCCGGCGAGCTGGCTGCGGTTCTCCGGCTTCAGCAGGGTTTCGACCGTGCCGGCGGGGAGCTTGGCGAAGGCGTCGTTGGTAGGAGCGAAGACGGTGAACGGTCCTTTGCTCGCCAGCGTGTCGGTCAGCTTCGCAGCCTTCACGGCCGTGACCAGGGTCGAAAAATCGGGTGAGGCCGAGGCGGCCGCGACGATGTTGCCCCTGGACGATGCAGCGGCCGGAGAAGCCAGCGGCATCAAGAGGGACAGAGCGGCGACGAACAATTGAACCTTGGGCATGGGGAATCCTTTCGGCTGGGGAGGATTCCCCGACTAGGGTCGGCACCGGTTGGCCGACATACGGCAATAGGGCCAGCCGCAGTCGAGAGAGCCGGTTGAGAAGAGCGGAGCGCTCTCCTATCTTTCCGCGATGCCTTCAGTTTCGCTCAGCACCGACGCCGCGATCGGCGTTGCGATCCCGTCGCGTAATGCGCGCGGACGGATCGCGCGCCTCGGGCCGGTGGTCGACCAGATCCTCGCCAGCCACAATTACCCGCCACTGATCGAGAAGCTGCTGGCGGAGGCGCTGACGTTGACCGCGCTGCTCGGCGCGCTGCTCAAGGAGCCGCAGGGCCAGCTCACGCTGCAGGCGCAGACCGAGGGCGGCGCGATCGACCTCATGGTGTGCGACTATCTTGGCGGCGAGCTGCGCGGCTATGTCCGACATGACACCGAGCGGCTGGCAGGGCTGGGCCAAGAGCCCACGCTGCCCGAGCTGTTCGGCAAGGGCTATCTCGCCATCACCTTCGACCAGCCTGTCGCCAAGGAGCGCTACCAGGGCATCGTCCCGCTGGAGGGCAGGAACCTCGGCGAGGCGGCGCAGAGCTATTTCGCCCAGTCCGAGCAGATCCCGAGCCTGGTCCGCCTGGCGGCCGAGAAGCGTGACGGGCACTGGTTCGCCGGCGGATTGCTGCTCCAGCATCTCCCCGAGGGCGAGGAGGGGCGCGAGCGCCTGCACACCCGCCTCGACCACCCGGACTGGCCGCACGTCGCGATCCTCGGCGAGTCGGTGAAGGCCGAGGAGCTGACCGACCCCGAGCTGCCGCTCGACGACCTCGTCTGGCGGTTGTTCCACGACGAGGACGAAGTACGGACGCTTGCGGCGACGTCGCTGCGGCGCGGGTGCCGCTGCGACCCGGCCTATGTGAAGTCGGTGATCGCCCGCTTCCCGGAGGACGAGCGCGCCGCGATGGTCGGCGACGACGGCGTGATCCGCGTCGACTGCGCATTCTGCTCATCGAGCTTCGAGATCGAGCCGCAGGCGCTGGGGTGATTGGCTCTACGGTCGTTAACCGTTGCGTGGTAATGGCCGCCGCGTGAGTCGGGGGATCAGCCTTCTCGCAGCTGTTGGAAGCGCCATGTTCGCGCTCGCCGCGGCTCAGCCGCCGGCCGGGCTCGCGCAGGCGCAACCGGGGCTTTGGGAGATTAGCGGCGTCCCCGGAGCTGCCGGGCCCGTGCGCCAGTGCATCGCCGATGTCGCGCTGCTGGCGCGGTTCGAGCACCGCGCCAAGGCCTGCACCTCAAGAACGATTCGGGAGAACGGCAGTGTCTCCGCCATCGACTACAAGTGCGGTGCCGCCGGGTTCGGCGAAAGCGAAGTCACCCTGCTGACCCCGCGATCGCTGCGGATCAGCACCCAGGGGATCTCCGACGGGCTGCCGTTCAACTACGTGCTCCAGGCCCGCCGCGCGGGAGACTGCGCTCCCTCTCCGCGCCATTAAGGTCGCGTTTAGCGATTGTGAGCTATGCCGTTGTTGTGCCGGATTTGGCACGCTTTCCTCCCAATCGGGCAGCGATGCCCGATTAACTGGGCCGCTCGTTCCCCCGGGGACAGCGGCCCTTCTTTTGTCGGCAGCGAGCGCTTAAGTGCGCGCGCGATGCTCTACCTCATCATCAAGGCTGCCCTGTCCGGTGCGATCGTCGCCGCCGTGTCGGAGATCGCGCGCCGCTATCCCGGATGGGGCGGGCTGGTCGCATCGCTGCCGCTGACCTCGCTGTTGGCGATGATCTGGCTCTATCGCGACAGCCATGACGCAGGGCGCGTCGCGGAGCTGTCGGTCAGTACCTTCTGGTTCTTCCTGCCGTCGGTGCCCTTGTTCGTCGCGCTGCCGCTGCTGATCCGCTCCGGCGTGCCCTTCTGGGCGAGCATGGCGATCGTGGTCGTTGGCACCCTAGCGCTTTATGCGGGCTGGTTCTGGGCGGCACCGAGGCTGGGCATCAAGCTGTGAGACAGGCGGTCGTCCTGCTGTCCGGCGGGCTCGATTCGATGGTCTGCGCGGCAATCGCGCGCGAACGGGGTTTCTCGGTCATCGCGCTCACGGTCGATTACAACCAGCGCCACCGGGTCGAGCTGTACGCTGCGCGCCGGATCGCCGCCGACCTCGCCGACCGCCATGTCGTGCTGCCCCTCGACCTTCGTGCGTTCGGGGGCTCGGCGCTGACCAGCGATATTGCTGTGCCCAAAGAGGGAGTAGGCGAGGGCATCCCGGTCACCTACGTGCCTGCGCGCAACACGATCTTTCTGAGCCTCGCGCTGGGGCTGGCCGAGGCCAGCGGCGCGCACGACATTTTCATCGGGGTTAATGCGCTCGACTATTCGGGCTATCCCGACTGCCGGCCCGAGTTCGTCGCCGAGTTCGAGCGACTGGCGAACCTGGCGACCAAGGCCGGAGTCGAAGGCGGCGGCTTCCAGATTCACGCGCCGCTGCAGGACTTGACCAAGGCCGACATCGCGCGCGAAGCCGCACGGCTCGGACTCGACGCGGGCCTTAGCCACAGCTGCTACGATCCGGCGCCGGACGGCCGCGCCTGCGGCCAATGCGATGCGTGCCGGCTGCGCGCCAAGGGTTTCGCCGAGGCGGGGATCGCGGACCCGACGGTCTACGCATGACTTACGCGGTCAAGGAATGCTTCCTGACGCTGCAGGGGGAAGGTGTGCAGTCGGGTTCGCGGGCGGTGTTCCTGCGCTTTGCCGGATGCAACCTCTGGTCGGGCCGCGAGCAGGACCGCGCGACCGCGCAGTGCAATTTCTGCGACACGGATTTCGTCGGCACTGACGGCGAGGGCGGCGGCAAGTTCCGCTCCCCGGAGGAGCTGGCGGCGCAAGTCGAGAGGCTGTGGGGCCACGGCGGTGACGCCCGGCTCGTCGTCATCACCGGCGGAGAGCCGATGCTGCAGCTCGACGAGCCGCTGATCGAGGCGCTGCACCAGCGCGGGTTCCGGGTCGCGGTCGAGACCAACGGGACGCTGCCCGCCGCCGCGGGGCTCGACTGGATCTGCGTCAGCCCCAAGGCCGGAACGGAGGTCGTGCAGCAGCAGGGCGACGAGCTGAAGCTGGTGTGGCCGCAGACGGGAATCGACCCGGCCGAGCTCGAGGGCTGGGCGTTCGACCATTTCCTCGTCCAGCCGATGGACTGCGCCGAGCGCGAGGCGGCGCTCGAGGCGGCGATTGCGCTGGCGATGGAGCGGCCGAAGTGGCGCCTGTCGCTGCAGGCGCACAAGGTGGCCGGGCTGCCCTGACTATTCGGCGTTCGCCGACGCGTTCGCCGTCGTATTCGCCGCGGGCTCTTCGGACGGCCGTTTCGCCGCGGGCTTCGGCGACCTGGTGTTGTTCGCGACGGCGGTATCGTTCTCACTGAGCCCGCCGAAGTTCATGTCGACGTCCGCGGCCATGTTCGCCGCGTCGCCGGTGACGGCGTCGATCGCGGTCACGTCGTTCGACACGATATTCTCGGCGGTCAGGTTCTCGTCGGCATTCTGGGTCTTGTCGGTCTGGTCATTGTTGCCGCAGCCGGACAGCGCGAGGGCGGCGCCGGCAATCAGGGCTAGAGCACGCATTCGAATCCACTCCCGATGGCGCAAAAAAAGAGGCTGCCGGCAAGTACCGGCAGCCCCTTGAAAAGCCAACGCCCCCGAAAACCGGAGGCGTCGAGACGATTACATCGCGTTGTTTGTCGTCGTCGTCGTGGTGTTCGTCGTCGTCGACGTCGTGTTGGCCGTGGCGTTCATGTCCATAGCGTTCATGTCCGTCGCGTTCATGTCCGTCGTCGTCGTCGTAGTGTTCATGTCCGTCGTGGTCGTGAGGTTCTCATCGACGTTCATGGTGTTGTTGGCGTTGTCGTTGCTGCTGCACGCGGCAACCGCCAGGGCCGCACCGGCGACCAGGATAAGAGCACGCATTCAAGACTCCCTATTTATTGCGATCTGCAACGGTTTCCCGTCCCGCAAATCGGGGCGGACAATAGTCTGAAGCATGAGTGTCCATCAAGACTCTTTGCACGCTCGTTCCAACCTACTGAGAAACGGGCGGAAACCACGCTTCAGGGACGCATCAACCCCCGCCATCGGGATTTGTTTCCCAAGCTCGGCGAGGCTGGTGACGCCATATTCCGATATTCCGCACGGCACGATCCCGCCGAAATGCGAAAGGTCCGGAGCGACGTTGAGCGCGAAGCCGTGGAGCGTAACCCAGCGCTTCACCCGGACACCGAGCGCGCCGATCTTCTTTTCGTCGGCCCCTTCGCCGACCCAGATGCCGATGCGTCCTTCGGCGCGGTGGGCGGGGACGCCGAGCTCCGCCAGGGCGTCGATCATCCAGCCTTCAAGCGCATGGACGAAGCAGCGGATGTCCTTCCCGCGTTTCTCGAGGTCGAGCATCACGTAGACCACGCGCTGGCCCGGCCCGTGATAGGTGTACCGACCGCCGCGGCCGGCCGTGTAGACCGGGAAGCCGAGCGGGTTGATGAGCTCCACCTCATCGGCGCTGGTTCCCGCGGTGAAGAGGGGCGGATGCTCGAGCAGCCAGACGCATTCGCCCGCCGTTCCGGCCCGGATCGCCGCGGCGCGCGCCTCCATGAAGGCCAAGGCTTCATCATAGCCGGCTGGCGCAGTGCTGACGCGCCATTCGATGTCCGAGGGAACTTCGTTCACTCGGGGCGAAATGGCGACCCCGGACACGGAGAGCAAGCGTTGCGCGTCGCGCGGCGGCTCCTCATAACAGCCGCAACAGTGGGGAGGATTCGAAGATGAGCAGCCTGTCGATCTCAGCGGCCTGGGAGGAGAGCAAGGCGATCCTTGGCCGGGACGGCCAGCTGTACCTCAGCGTCGCACTGGCGCTCATCGCGCTTCCGACCACGATCAACACGCTCGTCAACCCGGGCGGAATGACCAACAGCACGCCCGGCTGGGCGGCGCTGCTCGGCCTCGTCGCCTCGCTGATCGGAGTCGCCGGGCAGCTGGCGCTGATCCGGCTGGCGCTCGGTCCGTCGGTGACGGTCGGCGGCGCCATCGTGCACGGCCTCAGGCGGCTCCCGGTCTATATCGCGTCGGTCCTGATCATCATCCTCTGCTTCCTGATCGTCGGCGTGCCGCTGATCTTCCTGGCGATGGCGCTCGGCGTGCCGCTGCAGGCGAAACCGGTGCCCGCGAGCCCGGGCCTGCTGGTCCTCTCGCTGCTGTTCTTCGCGCTGGTGCTGTTCCTCGCGGTCCGATTCATCATGGCCGGCGCCGTCGCAAGCGCCGAGCAGGCCGGCCCGATCGCGATCCTCAAGCGCAGCTGGAACCTCACCTCCGGCCACTTCTGGCCGCTGTTCGGTTTCATCGTCGTCTACCTGATCGCCGCCGTGGTGGTGCTGCTGGCTGTGGTCAGCGCGACCGGCGCGCTGGTCGGCCTGTTCATCGGGTCGGTGCAGCCGCTGTCGACCGGCGCGCTTATCCTGGCGCTGGTCCAGGCGGTGGTCAGCGCGGCGGTATCGACGCTCTTCTTCGTGATGATCGCGCGGATCTACGCGCAGCTCGCCGGGCGCGACGCTCAGGTGTCGGTGCGGAGCAGCGGGACCTGAGGCGCGCAGTCCTTGGGCAGGATGCCGAGAAGTCGCGGGTCGGGGAAGCGCTCGACCGCGCGCTTGAAGGGCGTGAAGCCGGCGCGGCGATAGGCGGCGAGCGCCGCCGGATGATCGAGCGAGCAGGTGTGGACGTGGACGCAGCGGACACTGTCGCGCCAGGCCCGGCGAACGGCTTCGGAAAGCAGCCATTGGCCGTGGCCGAGACCCGATAGCTCGGGTACCAGCCCGACAAACGCCAGTTCGCACTCGCCGGCTTCGCGGAAGTCGAGCTCCAGCATCCCGACGTCCCGGCCATTGCCGTCCTGGACCGCGAACAGCTCGACCGCCGGGTCCTGGATGATGGCGGCCAGCGTGGGATCGTCCATGACCAGGCGCGAGAACCACAGCCACGGCGCTCCCACGAGGCGGAATAGCTCGCGGTAGCGATCGACGCCGGGATTGGTGATGCGCTTGAGGTCGAGCGTCGAGCGCGGCGGCTCGATTGACGGACGCTCTGTCATTTCCAGATAGGTGACGACTGCGGCAAGCTCGGTGTCGGGGACAGCCTCGTAGCTCATTTCCACTTGGCCACGGGCGGCAGGCTCATCAGGATCGCGTCGATGTTTCCGCCGGTCTTGAGGCCGAACAAGGTTCCGCGATCGTACAGCAGGTTGAACTCGACGTAGCGGCCGCGGAAGGTCAGCAGCCGCTCCACGTCGGCCTCGTCGAACGGCGCGTTCATCCGCTTGCGGACGATCTGAGGGAAAATGTCGAGAAATGCCTCGCCGACGTCGCGGGTGAAGGCGAAATGCTCGTCGAAATGGCCTTCGAGATGGTCGTAGAAGATGCCCCCGACGCCGCGCGCGACGCCGCGATGGGGCAGCCAGAAATATTCGTCGGCCCATTTTGAGAAGCGTGGATAAAAGGTCGGGTCGTGGGCCGCGCAGGCAGCGCGGAGGCGCGCGTGGAAGGCCTCGGTGTCTTCGTCGTAGGGGATCGCCGGGTTTAGGTCCGCGCCGCCGCCGAACCACCGCTTCGTGGTGGTGAGGAAGCGCGTATTCATGTGCACCGCGGGCACATGCGGGTTGGCCATGTGCGCGACGAGGCTGATGCCGGTCGCGAAGAAGCTCGGGTCGTCCTCCGCGCCGGGGATGGACCTCGCGAACTCGGGGCTGAACTGCCCGCCGACGGTCGAGACGTTGACCCCGACTTTCTCGAACACCCTACCGGCCATTTGGCCGCGCACACCGCCACCGCCGGCTTCGCCGGTCGCGTCGGTCCGGTCCCACGGCGTGTAGATGAAGCTTGCGTCGGAGCCGGCCTCGCGTTCGATCGCCTCGAACGCCGCGCAGATGCGGTCGCGCAAGGCTTCGAACCAGTCGCGGGCGGCCTGTTGCTGGTCGTCGAGCGGGAGCATCCCGAGTGCCGATAGCCGCCCCCGCCGCCAAGCGGCAACCACGGGGCTTTACGTAATCGCCCAGCCGCCGTGGGCATGACAAATTTGTCATGTGCATAGTCAGCGCGGGTTCACGCGCAGAACGGCAGTGGCAAGGCCGCAGAAGGCAAGGAATTCAACGACATGAAGATGATTCTGGCGACCATGACACTAGCTGCGGCGGCGATCTCGACGCCGGTGCTTGGACAGGACGGCGGGGGCGGTGGCTGGATGCAGCGCGACCAGACCCGCGCCGAAGCCCAGCAGCGCGCCGACAGGATGTTCCAGATGCTCGACGCCAACAAGGACGGCTCGGTGACCAAGGCCGAGGCGCAAGCGGCCCTCGACCAGTTCCAGGCGGCGCGCGGCGGAGACGGCAACGGCCGTGGCGGCGGGCGCATCCAGCGGATGATCGACCAGGCCTTCGCGACCTCACCGTCGGTGACCCTGCAGCAGTTCGAGGCGCAGGCGCTCGCCCGGTTCGACACTCAGGACCTCAACCACGACGGCACGGTGACCGCCGCGGAGCGCGAGCAGATGAGGTCATCGATCCAGGCGCCGGCAGCCTCTGCGCCAGCGCCAGCTCCGGCAAAGCCTCAGTAAACGCGCCGCTGGGCGTTCACGAGCATCCGGAGCAGCATTGCGACGGGTCTGGGGACGCCCACTTTTCCCTCAAGCCAGAGGCTGACCGCCGAGCGCGATACGCCGATCGCCTGGGCGAGGTCGTTCTGGGTGCGGTAGCCGAGGGTTCGCATCGCCGAGCGCAGCTCGTCGGGCGACATCGACGCCAGCATTTCTCGATTCTCGGCCACTTCCGCCATCTAGATCGCGTCGGCCCCCCGGTCGCCCGTGCGGATGCGAATCGCCTGCTCGACGTCGAATACGAAGATCTTGCCGTCGCCGATGCGTCCAGTGCGCGCGGCGTTCTCAATCGCATCGACGACATTCTCGACGAGGCTGTCCTCGACCACCACCTCGATTTTAACCTTGGGCAGGAAGTCGATCACATATTCGGCGCCGCGGTAGAGCTCGGTGTGGCCCTTCTGGCGGCCGAAGCCCTTCACCTCGGTCACCGTGATTCCCGACACTCCGACGTCGTGAAGCGCGTCCTTCACGTCGTCGAGCTTGAACGGCTTGATGATCGCTTCGATCTTCTTCACGCGGGAAAGTCCTTCGGCGGAGCCTTCCGGCGCTAATGCCGAATTGGGGCGGCCTTGGGAAGGCGGGCCCTGCCTGAACCACGGCAGTGGGCTGAGTCGATTTCAGAATGAGCTGGTAAATCCGACTTCGAGGCGGCGCTGAGTGAAGTCGTAAATATTGATCGTGCTGAACCGGCGAGCGATTGTCAGGGCGATACGAGGCGTAAAGCGCGACAGGACGATGCGACGGTTGAGCAGGGCGAACTGGAGCTGCGCCAGCCTGTCGACGCGGCGCCTTGCGAAAAAGGGGTCGGCAGCGCCGTAGCGTGAAACGCCGTAGCTAGGCTCCGCATAAATGGAAAAGCCGCCCTCGAGGTCGCGATAATATCCGACTGAGGTCCATACTGACGAACTCGAGAGTTCCGGCGTCTTCGTGCTCTGGCGACCACCTCCAACCCGAACGGTGAGGATGCTGGCGGGGGTGAGCGCCCGCATGAGGCTAAGCGCAGCCGAATAGGATCTGCCGCCTTGGAGCCGATAGTGCGGATAACGGACTTCCTGCGCTGCAAGTGCGAGCGAAATTGCCGTGCGCGCGCCGAAGCCATGGATGAGCTCGAACCGGGTCCCGAAACCCTCGCTAAGCCGGCGTCCGCCGAACGTACGACGGAATCCGGTGCCGAGGACGCTGAGGTCCCAATCGCTCAACACGATCCTGGGACCCGCATAAGCGGCCATGGTCATGTCGTCG
>Ga0105248_10006322_pt1 | contig 12999 bp, 11 predicted proteins | sample KBSS34metaG_FD_81524 | JGI IMG/M metagenome (GOLD analysis project Ga0105248, IMG submission 81524) | Switchgrass rhizosphere microbial communities from Kellogg Biological Station, Michigan, USA - KBS S3-4 metaG | ecosystem: Host-associated > Plants > Roots > Rhizosphere > Soil | place... | reverse complement strand
TTCGCCGCCGATACTCCGCTGGCTGTGACGGGCATGGTGGCAGCCAACGGAATCGCAGGCAACTGGCTGTGGTGGTGCTTTGTTTCGAGCGGCATGCTGACGGTGTTCTTCTACGCGCGGCTGTGGCGCCGCTCGGGCGTGACCACCGACGTCGAGTTCGCGGAGATTCGCTATTCCGGAAAGCCCGCCGCATTCCTGCGAGGATTCCGTGCGTTGTATCTGGGCATCCCGATCAACTGCATCATTCTCGGCTGGGTGAATAAGGCGATGGTGGACATCCTGATGCTGATCCTAGGTGTCACCAAGCTGGAAGCGCTGTTCATCGTAATCAGCCTGATTGTGCTGACGTCGCTGATCTCGACGCTTTCGGGACTTTGGGGCGTGCTGGTAACCGATCTGTTTCAGTTCGCGATCAAGATGGGCATGGTGATCGTGCTGGCGGTATTTGCGGTGCGGGCTGTGGGCGGCATCGACCAGATGAAGCAGAAGCTGCTGGTGATCGACGCGGCTCGGGGAAGCGGCTCGGTGCTCAACTTCGTCCCCGATCTTAATTCGGCCTGGATGCCGCTGCTGACGTTTCTGGTCTATATTTCGCTGAACTGGTGGGCGACCTGGTATCCGGGCGCAGAGCCGGGAGGCGGAGGCTACATCGCGCAACGGATGCTCAGCGCGCGAGATGAAAAACATTCACTGCTGGCGACGCTGTGGTTCAATGTCGCGCACTACGCGGTACGGCCGTGGCCGTGGATCCTGGTGGGACTGACGTCGCTGATCTTGTTTCCGGGCCTGGAAAAACCGGAGACGGGGTACATCCGCGTGATGATCCTGACGCTGCCGCCATCGCTGCGCGGTCTGATGGTGGCTGCCTTCGCCGCGGCGTACATGTCCACCATCGCGACGCAGCTCAATTGGGGCGCCAGCTACCTGGTCAATGATTTCTACCGCCGTTTCCTGAAGCCCGACGAAAGCCAGTCGCACTATGTGACGGTTTCACGCGTGGCCACTATTTTCCTGACGCTGGTATCGGCGGTGGTGACGTTCTATCTCGATTCGATTGCCGGCGCGTGGAAGCTGCTGCTGGTGACTGGGGCCGGGACTGGCGGCGTGCTCCTGCTGCGCTGGTATTGGTGGCGCATTAATGCGTGGAGCGAAGTCTCGGCCATGCTGACGGCGTTCCTCGTGTCCGTGGGGCTGCAGGTTTTCTGGAAGCTGGATAGCGACAAGCCGCTGGATTTCGCGTGGCTGATGATTACAACGGTGGCGATCACCACCGTCGTATGGCTGGCTGTAACTTTTCTAACCGCACCGGAGAAAAAAGAAGTGCTGGTGGCTTTCTATCGCCGCACTCGCCCGTCTAAGACGGGGTGGACACCCATTGCCAAGCTCGCGCCGGAGGTTCAGCCGTCGCAGGATGGACTTTCGAATCTCCTGTGTTGGGCCGGGGGCTGTATGCTGATCTATGGCGCGCTGTTCGGCACCGGAAAACTTTTGCTGCATGAGACGACTCTTGGACTCGCGCTGCTGGCGATGGGAGCGGCCGGGTTCGCAATCATCTATTTCAATCTTTCGCGCAGGGGCTGGAGTGCGGTTGTGGAGTAAACAGTGGTTGAGTAGTGCATTTCTGCTGCTAGTGGCGATCGCGTCGGCGCACGCGGCCGGTCCGGTGGATTTCGGCAAGGCGGAGTTCGATGCCGCACTGGCCGAGCGCAAACTCAAGATACGCGTGGACACCGAGCTCAGCCTGGACCCACCGGAAACGTATCGCATCACGCTGTACAAAACCGGCGTTGCGCGAGTCACAGGGGGCGATCTGCGCGGTTTGATGTACGGACTGATCGAAGCGGCCGGGCAGATTCGAGCGACTGGTCGCCTGAAGGCTACTAGCGGGAAGCCGGATAACTCCGTGCGCGGCGTCAGGATGGCCCTGCGAGCTTATGACCTCACGCAGCCCTGGTTCACGTCGGACGATCGCTGGCGTGCGTATTTTCAGACGCTCGCGCGGAGCCGGCTGAATCGCCTAACCCTGGTGCTTCCGTTAGCGGGCGCCGACATCGAACGCTTGCGAATTCTTTCTGAAACCGCCTCTGAATACGGCGTCGATTTCGTTCTGGGTATTCGCGGGCTGACGGGCGATCCGCAGGAACTGTTCAGCCGCATCCGCGGAATCCTGGACAACTGTCCGTTAATTCGAGGCATGCAGGTCGAAGCCGGCGATGAACCGGTGCAGATGTATCAGCAGGGCGTCTTTGCGGCTTTGCGCGAATCGGGACGCCGCGTGATGCTAGACCTGCGCGGCGCGGGCGACCGTCCGGACCTAACGCGGGCAGCCGCGGCATCGGGAGTGCAACTGAGCCCATCGGGTTTCGAAATGGATGCGCCAGGCCCCGATTTCTTCGCCGACCATAGCGTGCTTTACTGGACCAAGGGACAGCGCAGCTACGATTCCACGCCTAAATAGGAACGCGATGACGTATCCGTGGTGGAAATGGAGTTCGGCCGCGCTGGCGCTTATAGTCACGCTGGTCGCGGCCTGGTGGATCTCACGGCCGGCGCCGGCGCCCCACATTGTATCGATCGATGTGAAGGTAACTGGGATCGCCCCGAAGGAAGTGACTCCTGTGCCTGCAGAAATCCCCACGAAGCTGACGCCGCGGTAACTTCCTTCGTGACCGGCTACTTTGTTACGGGCTGGAGCGAACGGCTCTCAATGATGTGATCGATCATGCCGTATTCCAGGGCTTGCGTCGGCTCCAGAATATAATCGCGGTCCACATCCCGCCCGATCTTATCCACGGGCTGGCCGGTGGCATTGGCCAGGATCTCATTGAGCGTCTCGCGCATCCGCAGAATCTCGCGGGCATAGATATCGATGTCGGTCGCCTGCCCGGCCAGTCCGCTCATGGAGGGCTGGTGGATCAGGATGCGCGCGTGCGGGAGGCTATAGCGCTTGCCTTTGGTGCCGCATGCCAGCAGGACCGCCGCCATGGAAGCTGCCTGCCCCACGCAATACGTGATGATGTCGGGCTGAACCAGCCGCATGGTATCGAGAATCGCCAATCCCGCGGTGATGGAGCCGCCGGGAGAGTTGATATAGAGTGAAATGTCTTTCTCGGGATCTTCCGCCGACAGGAACAGGATTTGGGCGATCACCAGGTTCGCCACATTGTCGTCGATGGGGGTGCCCAGGAAGATAATATTCTCCTTGAGCAGGCGCGAATAGATGTCGAAGGCCCGCTCGCCTCGCGAGGTTTGCTCGACAACCATCGGGACCAGAACAGAATTCTGCATGCACTCTCTCCTTGCGGCGACCAGCCTTAAACCCTATGATAACGCGACCGGATAATGGCCGCCCCTTTAAATTGAGGGGAAGTGCAAAATCTGCCGATATAATTCTAGGGTACCCATGAGGATCCTGATCGCCGACGACAGCATCGTTTCCCGGCACTTGCTGGAGGCGACCCTTTGCAAGTGGGGTTATGAAGTCGTGGTCGCCGCCGATGGCCTGGAAGCCTGGGATGCGCTACAAGGCGAGAATCCTCCCCGCCTGGCGATTCTGGATTGGGTGATGCCCGGTCTGACCGGCCCGGAAGTTTGCAGCCGCGTGCGGGAAACTTCCAAGAACAAAGAACTGGATTACACCTACATCGTCCTGCTCAGCTCGAAGAGCCAGCGGGAAGATTTGATCGTCGGTCTGGAATCCGGGGCGGACGATTACCTGACCAAGCCGTTCGATCAGCACGAGCTGAAAGTACGGCTGCGCGCCGGGACTCGCATCATCGATCTGCACCGTGAACTGGTGTCGGCGCGCGAGGAGTTGCGCGAGCAGGCCACCAAGGACTTTCTGACGCGGATCTGGAATCGCTCCTCAATTCTGGACGTGCTGCAGAGGGAGCTGTCCAGGGCTTCGCGCGAAAAGCGTTCGGTGGGCGTTTTGCTGGCGGACCTGGATCGATTCAAATCGGTCAACGATACCTACGGCCACTTCGCGGGCGATGCGGTTCTGCGCGAGTTTACGCGCCGGATGACCACTGCCATGCGGCCGTACGATTCGATCGGGCGCTACGGGGGCGAAGAGTTTCTGATCATTCTGCCCGGCTGCGACGCGCGCTGTGCTGGGAACCAGGGCGAGCGTTTGCGTGTAGCGCTGGCTAACGAGCCGATGATGATTGGTGACGTGGCGCACATCGTCACGTGCAGCTTCGGGGCAACCAGCTGGGATCCAGGTTCGGAATTGAATGCGGAAGACCTGATTCGCCTGGCCGATGATGCATTGTACAAGGCCAAGCGCGAGGGACGGAATTGCGTCGCGGTGCTTTCGCCGCCCGCCTCCGAAGCGCATTCAACCAGTTGACTCAACCCACTGACGTGGTCGGCTGGGGGGCGCGGCGCGCGGGCGCGTTACGCTTGCGCATCCAGGCGATGACCCGGTATCCCAGGAGCACAGTCACAATCGCCGCATACATCAGCGGCAACCGGACGTCGGATTTCACCAGCCAGTAGTAATGAATCACGCCGGCAACGGCGGTCAGATAGATCAGGCGGTGCAGCCGTTTCCAGCGCTTAAAGGTAAGCCGTCGCACCCAGCCCGCCGTGGAAGTGATCGCCAGCGGAACCATGGCCAGGAACGCCAGCATGCCCACGGTGATGTAGCGGCGTTTGACGATGTCCTCCCAGATGGCGGCCATGGTGTTCTGGCGCGGGTCCAGAAATATCCATGCCGACAGATGGAGACAGCCATAGAAAAACGCGAAGAGGCCCAGCATTCGCCGGAATCCCGTAATCTGCGGCCGGTTGACCAGCATCCGCAACGGCGTGATGCAGAGCGTAAAGCAGATAAACCGGATGGTCCAGTCGCCGGTGTAATGCGTGATGTACTCGATGGGATTAGCACTGACGTACTCGGTCGGATTGCCGGTGCTGTACGCCTGCCAAACTAGCCACAGCAAGACACCGAACGGCACCAGGCTCAGCAGGAACAAGGCCAGCTTGGTCCACTTGCTGGAGAGGAATCGATTCATGGCCGCTGGCCGGTTTCCAACTTAGTGGTTGACGCGCAGGTCCATGCCGCTATACAGGCTGGCGACCTGTTCACCATAGCCGTTGAACTTCACGGTCGGGATTTGCGCACCTTGTCCCAGGAAGCCGCTGCCGAGCCGCTGTTCCACCTTCTGGCTCCAGCGCGGATGATCGACTTCAGGATTCACGTTGGAATAGAAACCGTACTCGTTGGAGGCGTACATTCCCCAGTCGGTGGGCGGCTGCTTCTCGACGAAGCGGATTCTGGTGATGGACTTGATGCTCTTGTAGCCGTACTTCCACGGAATCACCAACCGCACCGGCGCGCCGTTTTGATTCGGCATGGTCTCGCCGTACATCCCGAAGGAGAGCAGTGTCAGGGGATGCATGGCCTCGTCCAGGCGCAGCCCTTCGACGTAAGGAAACGGAATGCCAGCTTCACGGGGCGACAGCATGGCCTTGGGATCGTAATATGTCTCGAACGCCACGTACTTGGCTTTGCCGGTGGGCTGAACCTGCTTAAGCAGTGTACTGAGAGAGAAGCCGATCCACGGCACCACAATCGACCAACGCTCCACGCAGCGATGACGGTAGATGCGTTCTTCCGCGGGAGCCAGCTTCATGACCTGGTCCAGGCTGAGGGTCTTGGGCTGCATGACCTCGCCTTCGATGCGGATATTCCACTCCGCTGGGACCTTCCATTTCGGGGCGTTCTGGGCGGGATCTTCCTTTCCCGTGCCGAATTCGTAGAAGTTGTTGTAGCCGGTGACGGTTGCCTTCGGCGAAGGCTTTTCGTTCCCCAGGTTGCGATAGGGGCCGGTCTGGACCAGGCCGTTGATCTTGGTGGTGGCCAGCGACACGGATGGCAGGGCCAAGGCTCCCAGCGTCGCCACGCCCGCGCCGATAAATTTCCGGCGGTTCAAGTACACTTCCTTTGGCGTGACATCGGAATAACGCAGGTCGGCAGGTTTCCTAATGAGCATGGGTCAACGTCTCCATACCCATGGTAACTCCTTCGGCGTTAGTAGTTGCGGGTGAGGTCCATGCCCGCGTACAGCTTGGCTACCTGCTCGCCATACCCGTTGAACATTTGCGTTTTGATGATCTTGGCGCTAAATAGGCCGCCTTCTCCCAAGCGCTGCTCCTCCGCCTGGCTCCAGTTGGGATGTTCACGGCCGGGATTGACGTTGGAGTAAAAGCCGTACGCCGCAGGCCAGCTCTGGTTCCAGGCGGTGACGGGCTGCTTCTCCAGGAAGCGGATCCGCACGATCGATTTGATGCTTTTGAAACCGTATTTCCAGGGCACCACCAGCCGAACCGGCGCACCGTTCTGATTGAGCAGCGTCTCCCCGTACATGCCGACCGTCAGCAGCGCGAGCGGATGCATGGCTTCGTCCAGGCGGAGGCCTTCGGCATAGGGAAGCTGGATGCCGGCCTGGCGGGGCGAAAGCATCTGCTTGGGATCGTAGGAAGTCTCAAACGCGACGAATTTCGCCTTGCCGGTCGGTTGAACTTGCTTCAGAAGAGCGCTGAGCGGGAATCCGATCCAGGGCACCACAATCGACCAGGCTTCCACGCAGCGATGCCGGTAGATGCGTTCCTCCAGCGGGGCGAGCTTCAGAATCTGGTCGAGGTCGAGGGTCTTGGGCTGGAGCACTTCGCCTTCGATTCGAATGGTCCAGGGAGTACTTGGGCGCCACTTGGGGGCGTTCTTGGCCGGCTCGTCCTTGCCCGTGCCGAACTCGTAATAGTTGTTGTAGGAGGTGGCGATGTTGAGGGGCGTAATCTTCTCGCCATCGGCGTTAAAGCTGGTTTTGGCGGCATTCAGCTTGGCTGCGCGGGCGCTGGGGATACCACAACCCGCCGCCAGCACACCCGCGCCCGCGGCCAGAAACCTCCGCCGGTTCAGGTAGAGGTTTTTAGGGGTTACCTGTGAGTATCCGAGCTCGGGTGGCTTCCGAATCAGCATGGGACTCTCCGCCCACATGGTAACTCCGCAGAAAGGGGCCAGGGGCCAGGGCGATAGAAGAACGCTTGCTGCTCAATTGAATCTTTCTATTGGACAGCCGCGGCACGAAGCGATAGACTTGCTTTGCGGGCGACGAGCCTAGCCTTCCCGCTATCCCAGTCCAGTTAGCGCACGTTCCCATGACGGATCCGGCTCCGCCGCAACAAATTCGCCATGGACATCACCGCATCCACGCCTAGTACCGGTACATCGAACACACAGCTTCAGGAGATCGTCCAAGAGACCTACGAGAAGTTCAAGAACGTGGATGACGGTCAAGTAGCTACCTACATTCCGGAGCTCGGCAAGGCGAATCCGGATCATTTCGGCATCTGCCTGGCGACGGTGGACGGCAAGATATTCTGCGCAGGGGATTGGGAGCAGGAGTTCACCATACAATCCATCTGCAAGCCCTTCGCGTTCCAGATGGCGCTGGAGGAGCACGGCCGCGAGCGCACACTGAAGCACGTCGGCGTGGAACCCAGCGGCGACGCTTTCAACGCCATTGAACTGGATCCCCAAACCATGCGTCCGTTCAATCCCATGATTAACGCCGGGGCGATCGCGGTTTCTTCGATGATCAAGAAATCCTCACGGGAGCAGGGCGTCGAGGCATTCTTAAGCACCATGGAAAAAGCCGCGGGCCGGCGGTTGCAGATCGATCACGCGGTGTATGCGTCGGAATCGAGCACCGGCAACCGGAATCGCGCCATTGCTTACCTAATGCTCAATTGCGGCATCATCGACACGGCCGTGGACCATTCGTTGCACCAGTATTTTTCGCAGTGCTCCATGCTGGTCAACACCAAGGATCTGGCGATGATGGCTGCAACGCTGGCGAATATCGGATCGAATCCCGTCACCGGCGATGCGGTCTTCGATTTTCAGTACATTCGCGACGTCCTGACGGTGATGTTCACGTGCGGGCTGTACGATTATGCCGGCGAGTGGGCGTACCACGTCGGTCTTCCAGCCAAGAGCGGAGTGGGCGGAGGCATCATCGCGGTGGTGAACCGGCAAGTGGGCCTGGCGGTGTATTCTCCGAAACTCGATGCCAAGGGGAACAGCGTCCGCGGCATCCTGGCGTGTAAAGAACTGGCTCTGCACCTGGGTTTGCATGCGTTCGAGTTCACGAATACGGGCTCGAACTTCATGAAGTGGCTGCTCTAGGCTTTACTTCGGGCTTTACTTCACACTGGCGTAGCCGCTACGCTCAACTTTCATGCGACACGCCTGGCTCGCGCTGTGCCTGATCGTACAAGCGGTGGTGCTGACCCATCGCCTCGATCTGCTGCCGATGTGGGGCGACGAGCTGTTTACGATCAGCGTCGCTCAAATACCTGTAGGAAAGATGGTCGACGTGGTCCGCGGCGATATACATCCGCCGTTGTATTTCCTGCTGGCACACTATTGGATACAGATCAATTGGACCCGGATCACATCCGGCGATGTCCTGGTGCAGTTGCGGCTTCTGTCTGTGCTGTTCGCGCTGCTTTCCACGGTCGCGTTAGATCGTCTGTGGCTGAAGCGAACTCCGCCGCGGACGAGGCTCTGGTGCCTCGCGTTGTGGACCTTTTCGGCATGCCTGCTGCTCTACTCCCGTATGGCGCGATCGTACAGCTTGCAGGTCTTGCTGTTTGTCGTGGTCTGCTGGGCCGCGTGGCGATGGAATGAAGAGTTCGCGTCGTGGAGCCGCCTCCTGATCTGCGCCGCTTCGCTGACGGCCTTACTCTACACACACTACGTGCCTGGGTTCGCGGCGTGGGCCGGCGTCAACGTGCTGCTCTTGGCGCATGTATGGAAAGGCGCCCGCTGGCGTCTGGGCCGCTGGCTGATCGGAAACGCGATTGTGGTGGGCGCCTACCTGCCGTGGCTCATGCTGACGTCGATGCTCACGGTCTGGCGGGCCAAGCCTGGTCTGCTGCTTGTAACCGGCAATACTCCGATGGAATCCGGAGTCAAGCTGGGGTACTGGGTCTTTTCTTTTTTCTACGGCGAAGCAATCCCGGTGTGGATGCTTCCCGTGACCGCGCTTCTGGCGATCCCGGCCGTCTGGCTGCTGTGGATGGGAGCGCAAGCTGCCCGAGGTTGGGTGCTTCCTGCGGCAGCAACGGCTTTGCTTGGATTCGTGGGCGTGGCCGGCTGGGTTTCTTACGCATTCGGACCTGCGCGGCTCCTGTTCTTGCTTCCCGTGGCGTTGCTCGCGATTGCGGCAGGCGCGAACTATGCCCCGCGAGCCGGAAACGTGATCGCCGGAGCGCTCCTGGCGGCGAATTTGGTGGGCATTGGTAGCTACTTCCAGGCACGCGATCTGCTGAACATCGGCTATCTGGCGCCCTTGGACCGCATGGCGCTGGATATTGCCGGCAGTTCGACTCCAGCCGATACGGTGGTGTTGGTCGACGGACCTAATCTAAGCGGCGTAGTTCTGGATTACTATCTTCCGGGCTATTCTGTGCGGTACCTCTTCACCGAGCAGGACGCTGAAGCCGCGCGGCGGGAAGTCAATGCTCCCGTGAACCGGCACGTGTGGTTTTTACGTAATCCGCATGACATCACCCCAGGCCATGTGCTGGAGCGGCTGGAAACCGAGCTACGAAACTCGTGGCACGGGCAATTGCATCCCTACATGTCGTTTTCGCCGACCCACAAAATGCTTATGCGCCTGGCGAAGGTGCAAGTCTCTTCGGACTGGATGTACGCCGCCTGGGAATTTCGTGAACCTAAGCGATAGGCCAAAAGGAACAGGCGCCCGCGTTTTTTCCTTGATAACATCATCGACGTCCGATAACATCGTCGATATCCTAGGTCGAACTTGAGCTCAGTTTAAGCAATACCGTCTACACGGTGTTGGCATCGCTGACGTCGAATATGTTTAATGGAGGTAGCCTTATGAAACAATTCCTAGTTGCAATTGTGGTGTTAGGTTGCGCGGCGTGTTCTCACCCGAAACCGGTAGTGCAGACGCCGCGGGATCCGACCCCGGTGGCCCCGGTGACACCCGCTCAGGCCAAGCCGGCTGCGCCGCAGACCGTCGCGAATAACGTCACGCCGCCACGAGTAGTCGCGCAGCCCAGCAAGCCGACTACCATGCCGGCCGCTACCAAGAAGCTACTGAATGAGGAGCTAGCCAAGCTGGAGGATGCTCTGTTCGACTACGATCAAAGCACCATCCGCAGCGATGCCACCGTGGCCCTGCGTGACGACGTCAACGTTATTCGCGAAATTCTTGCTGACTACCCCAGCCAGAGGTTGATCATCGAAGGTCACACGGACGAGCGAGGGTCGGCTGAATACAATCTCGGCTTGGGCGATCGGCGCGCGCATGCAGTCCAGGAATTCCTTTCGTCGATGGGCATTCCGGGCCCGCAACTGGCCGTTGTCAGTTTTGGCAAGGAAAAGCCGGTTTGCACGCAGGAAACCGAAAGCTGCTGGCAGCAGAATCGGCGTGCGCACGTAACGGCTGCGCCCTAGCTCGCGCGTTCCAGTTCCTCTAGCCGCCTGGCCGAGCTTTTGACTTGAAAAGGGTACACTGTCCTCTATGTGCGCGGGCCATCCAACCGCGCGAGGAGGATCTGGATGAAATGGTATTACGCGGAAGGCGGGAAGCAACTCGGCCCGATTGAAGAATCGGAGCTGGATGATCTGGTGCGCCAAGGCGTGGTGCGCAACGAAACCCTGGTATGGCGCGAGGGGATGGCTGCCTGGCAGCGCCACGGAACGGTTCGAGGTTCCGGTGCAGGATCTGCCACTACTGCCGCGGCTGCCCCGGCGGTCCCCGCCGCTGCGGGAGCAGGCGACAGCCGCTATTGCTCAGAGTGCGGCCGGTCTGTTCCGGCGAGCCAGCTCAGCACCTTCGGAGACATTTCCGTATGCGCTCAGTGCCGGCCCGCATACGACCAACGGCTGCGCGAGGGCGGTTCGACCCGCCGTTTTGGCGGTTTCTGGATTCGCTTCGGAGCTCTCATCATTGATGGCATCATCCTAGCCGCTGTGGGCACCGTTATTCGTATTCCTCTGGGTTTGGCGATGGGTGGCGTGGGCTTGAGCATGAGCCGCAATCCCGATCCGAATCAAGTGTTTGCCGCTCTACCGGCCATTATGGGGCTGATCGGCCTGAGCTGGTTGATCCAGATGGCCTTGTCGCTGGCGTACGAGGTCTATTTCCTTTCGACCCGCGGGGCGACCCCCGGGAAGATGGCGCTGGGGCTTAAAGTTATCCGTGCAGACGGCGCGCCGATATCGGCGGGGCTCGCGGCGGGCCGCTTTTTCGCCCGGATCCTTAGTTGGCTGACCCTATGCATCGGCTTCATCATTGCGGGCTTTGACCGCGAGAAGCGTTCGCTGCATGACCACCTTTGCGGTACGCGGGTGGTTTATACACGTTAGGCCGCTTGAGGGCGCGGTGAACCCCGAACAGGACTATCTTCCCAGGACCTAAGTAGACCTGCGGTTTAGGACTTCGGTTCGTTGCAACCCTCCAGATTTAGAGTCAAGATAGGAGCTATGAAACGCGGTCCATTTGTGAAATGCCTGCCGTTGCTGCTGTTGGTAATGTTGGCCTCCTGCAACAGAGATCCGAAGGTGCAGGCCCAGAACTACGTCAACAACGGGAACAAGTTTTTCGACAGGGCGAAGTACAAAGAAGCCGCCATCATGTACAAGAAGGCGCTGAGCAAGAATCAGCTCTCTGGCGAAGCGTACTATCGCCTGGCCTTGGCGGATTTGCAGTTGGGAGCCCCGGGCGAAGCGGTGGGGATGCTGCGCAGAGCTGTTGGGCTGCAGCCGGACAACATGGCCGCCGCGGTTCAGCTGGCCAACATCTATTTGTTTGCGTCCACCCAGGACCAGAAGAACGGGGCGCAACTGGTGGAGGAAGGCGCCACGCTGGCCGCAAAGATCCTAGCCAAGGATCCCAACTCTTACGATGGCCACCGCCTCTTGGGTCAGATCGCCCTGTTGAAGAAAGACAACAAGACAGCCATTACAGAATTGGAGACTGCCAACCGGATCAAGCCGTATCAGTCCGATGTGGCGCTGGCGTACTACGAGGCTCTGGTGCGTGACAACCAGGAACCGGCCGCGGAGAAAATGGCCCGCGAGTTCATCGCCAAGGAAAAAACCTTCGCGCCGATTTACGACCGGCTTTACGTTCAATATATGAACGCCAGGCGGCTGGCGGATGCCGATGCGATCTTCAAACTGAAGGTTGAAAACAATCCCAAGTCCGCGAACTACCTGCTGCAGCTCGCGGCGCACTACGCCAGTACCAACCGCCGACCCGATATGGATGCTGTGATACAGCGGCTGACCGATGAAAAGCAGTTCCCCGACGGACACCTCCTGGCGGGTGATTTCTACTTTTTGCGGTTGAAGGAAAACGAGCCGGCGAAGAGGCAATACGAAGCTGGAGCCGCAGCGTTTCCAAAAGACAAGGCTGTGTATCAAAAACGCCTGGTTGAGTTGTACGCCACCACTAACAACGCGGCCCAAGCGAATCAACTGTTGGCCGCGATTCTGAAGGAAAACTCCAAAGACTCGGAGGCGATCGCCATGCGCGCCGCCCTCATGATTACCAGCGGCGATCCGGTTCAAGTCAATCAGGCCGCGGTCGATCTGCAGAGCCTGGTGGCCAAGACCCCGAGCAATTATGTGCTTAAGTTGAATTACGCGAAGGCCCTGCTGGCCCAGCTGATCCTGGATTCGCGCGACCCCAACAATCACGACCGCAGCAAGCTGGACCAAGCCAGGTTGCAACTGGAAGATGCGATCAAATTGCGTACGGACTTCGTAGCCGCACGAGAACTGCTGACCAGGATTTACGTAGCCAAGCCTGACATGGCCAAAGCGCTGCAGTCAGCCGAGGATCTGCTGCAGATCGATCCGAGAAATCTGACGGGACACCTGACGCGCTCGGCGGCGCTGCTGTCCCTGGGAAGCAACGCGAAGGCTCGCGAAGAACTGGAAATCATCGC
>Ga0105248_10006321_pt1 | contig 13000 bp, 16 predicted proteins | sample KBSS34metaG_FD_81524 | JGI IMG/M metagenome (GOLD analysis project Ga0105248, IMG submission 81524) | Switchgrass rhizosphere microbial communities from Kellogg Biological Station, Michigan, USA - KBS S3-4 metaG | ecosystem: Host-associated > Plants > Roots > Rhizosphere > Soil | place... | reverse complement strand
GGTTCGTTCGCGCAACACTGCCTCCTGCTGAAACCGGCGCTTGTACTCCGCGGCGATCTCCTCGACCGCGCGACGGGCCGGCGCGTCCCCGGCGTGGAGCACCGTCACAACCTCCGCCCGCTCCCGTTCCACCTGACCGCTCTGGCCCTTCCATTGCCCCGTCGCCTCGACGACCGCCAGGTCCACGCGCTGGTTAGGCAGCAGCCTATGAGGAGCGCAGCTGTGCACGCATTTGCGGCAGCAGGTCATCCGCGAGCCCCTGAGCTTCCACTACGGTGTAGGTCAGGGCGGCACACTCTAAGACTGAGTCATGAAAGGTCCAGACCCAGTGTCGCAATTGGTGAAACAACTGTGGATCATGACGCGGATGCCCACGATTGCGCACCTCCAGGTCGCGAAGCCATGAGGAGCTCTGCACCTCAAAGGCGCCGCAGGGACGAAGCCCCCGACCGGTGAGGGGGTGCGAGGCGAACGTTTCGTCGTTCGGGGGTCCAAAGTGACTGGCATAGCATTGCCGGAACACCACGATGGTGGCCACACCGTCGGTCGCGGTGATGTAGGTAATTACAAGAGTATCTTCGTCGGCCAAGACGATGGGATCCGGTGCCCCGGAGGACGGGAGCAGCACGTCAGGTAACTCGTGAACGCGATCGTGGCTGTCGATAGTGTGCACTGGGAGATCTCCAACCGCTGCCCAACGCCGGCACTTCAGCGGCGGGCGACAATTGTATGAGTCCACAACTGACTGGTTTCCTCTAAGGATATACCGCCGAACAGGTGCGAGTGCTGGTGCGGTGCCATCCGCGCGGCACTCGAGGCTATGGCCGGCAGAGTCCGGCGGGCGTCCAATCAGTGGCGGGCGTCGAGCGCGGCTGGGTGGCGTCCTGGAGAATCAAGACCAGCGATTGGCGGATTGCGGTCCCAGTGCCGGTCAGCATCATCGGGAGGCCGCCCGGCACCATTACACCGGGTCCGCCGGCCCGCTGGACCAGTTTCCCCTGCGGGGTCTCCACACACTGCTCGCCAACGATAGTGTACCAGGCCTCGACTCCGGGGTGACGGTGGACCACGGAGTGCATGCCCGGTTCAAAGATCCCCTCCATGTACACGGCGGCGAAGCTGTCGGCGGCCACCAGCGGAAGGGGGCCGATCCGGGCCACCCGCTCTCCCTGAGCCGGATGCCAGGCAGAATCGGCGATGGTGAACAGCCAGATCTGCCCCAGGGAGTTGACGACCGTGCCGCGGGAGCCCTTCGCCGTCTCAGCACTTGCTTGCGAGGTGAAGAGGTCGATGTGCCAGTATAGAGCGGAATCCCCAGGCAAGTGACCCAGCTCTTCGCGCGCCGTGATATAGCAGCCCAGCGTGCGCTCGCCCCGCTCGGCGACAGGCACGCAGGTGCCACCGCTCTGGCCATGCAACGATGCGAACGGCAGGGCGGCGAGCGCCAGGAACCCGAGCGAGGAAAGGTTTGGGTAGGGCATGTTAGCCGGCCGCCTCTGACCGTGTTGGCTGATACCGGATGCGCAGCAAGTGCACCCGCACGGCGACGTTGATTGCGAGCGCCACATATGGTGCTACCAGCGCAACGGCCGTCGCGACGAGATAGATCAGAAAAGTTATCCGAAAGCCCCGGCGGATGCGGCCGATAGCTTGAGCATCGACCTCGGGGCGACGCAATTGAGCGCGAGCGATCGCCGCGACCAGCAGGTTGAACGCACCGCTGCCGAGGACGAACGTGCCGCAATAGAAGGCGACCGCGGTATTTGCCTCCGGACCTCCAAGGTGGGAAGCGAGGACTGCGGTCGGAAATGGGATGAACGTTACGTAGATGAGTGCGCAGCCGTTTGCCAGCAGGACTGGGTGAGTCGTCACCCGGATCAGCCGCATAAGATCGTGATGGACGATCCAGGTGACCAGAATGATGAAGAAGCTGAGCCCGAACGCGAGGTAAGAGGGCCAGAGTGCCACGAGGTTAGCCCACAGGGGACCTTCGGCGCCTGCGTCCGGAAGGCGAATCACGAGGATCAGCAGGGTACTCGCGATGGCAAACACGCCATCGCTGTACGCTTCGATACGGCTGGTGCCCTCGGTCAATGCGACCTCCCATCGTTCATCCAACGGCCCGCGCTTCCTGCAGGGGATGAGGGTACGTGTTCACAACTGGACGGCTTCCTCTAAGGTGCGGCGCCTGACAGGTACAAGGGATGGTTAGACAGCAGGAGCCGACGAGGTGGTATCGGTCCGTCTCTCATCGACACACTGTTGCAGGCGTGTCAGCGACCGGTCCGTGGCGGCCGTGCGGAGAACGAGTGCTCCGGCGGCCCAGGTAACCAGAATGACCGGTGGTGGTCGTCGGGTCAGCCGGCGCTGCAACCAGCTCTGCTCGAGCTCTGCCGGCTGCAGCGTAATCGTCCGGTACGGAGCGATCTCGACGACAGGGCCGGCTCGAGGTAGGTCTCGGCGCCACCAGGAATGGCGCAGGTAATTGCTTTGGAAGTCCAGGCCGGTTGGGCGCACATACAGAATCCCGGGAAGAAAGCGACCGCGTTCCAACACGACGGCACAGGCGAGGCGATGGGTTGCGTCACTCGGAGCCGGGGGTACGATCCGAGGATCGCTGGCGAAGATCCGATCGAGCCGTCGGCCGATCTTTTTCTGGGGATCGCGACCGGAGATGAGCTGCATTAAGGCCCCGAACACGACACCTGCCACGATGGACATAGCGACGGCGAGGAAAATCTCTCGCCAGAACGCCCGCCCCTCAAGGCTCCAGTCCATGAGAAGGAGGAACTGTACGCCACCGAAGCAGACGATGTAGAAGGTAAGGACAAGGGTGTCGGAGCGCGCCCAAAATCCAGTATCGTCTTCGTCAAAGTCCGCGCGTGAGACGAGTTCCTGAATACGAACCTCGAGTGGAGGTATTTAGTCGGCTATCAGGGGTCACTCAGGGTCCTTGGTGCCTTCCATATGGAAGCGATGTAGTACATGATGGAACACCGGCGCCATGAGTAGGCCAGCGACAATGAGGAATACCAGGCCGGCGTACAGCGCATATATCGCCGCGAACACCTTTCCGGATGCGCCGCTGAATCCGGCTACTGGTCCCATGCCCCCGAGTAACATCGAGGCATTGAGAAACGCGTCCAGCCATTCCTGTCGGGCCAAGAGATGAAATCCCGCGGTGCCGACAATCAGAGAGACGATGACCAGGAGCCCTGCCCGCCGCGCCTGTTGTCCAAGGCTGTGGAAAAGGCGCCGCCGGCTCAAGTCGCTTTGAGGTTGTGAGTCGACCATGGGTCCTATCGCTTGTTTTGTGCGTCCGCCTGAGGGCTGCTTCGCCTGCGGGCGACGTGGGTACGAGTCCACAACTGGCTGGCTTCCCTCAAGGATACAGTACCCGACGGGTGCAAGCGCTGTTTAGACAGCACCGCCTGGTATGATGAGAGTTGAGCGGCTCAGGCGGGCACCTCCCGCTGCGATTCCCGCAGATACAGGAAGAGCGGCAAGGCCAGCGACACTCCGACCGTCAGGAGGCCAAGAAGCGGCCACCAGAGATGGCGGAGTGTCATTCGCCGCCCTTCTACGCGTATGAAGATCCACAGCACCACCGAGGACACGAAGACGTCCAGACCGAAGAACGCACTAATGTGATTGGCGAACAGTTGCTGGACCAGGAGTCGGCCATCTAAGCCGTGCTCATGAAGGAAGGGGACGAATTGAGAGTAGGGAAGCACTGTGCCGAGGATACACAGGCCTAGGTAGACGTGCTTCAGCTTCATCTCAACCTCCTGAGTGTCCGGCTACCGGATGCCTTCCTTTAAAGCTGGCGCCCGTCAGGTGCAGGCGTTGGTCAGGCTGACGGAAGAGCTTGTCATGTCCGCGGTTTGGCTCACATTGACCTCTCGCGCATCCTGAAGGCCCGCGCTTCATCTGCGGGCGACGAATGTGCGATTCAACAACTCGACGGCTTCCTAAGGAACTACGGTTATCGAACTGACGAGCGTGATGTCGCCAGCGGCGCCACGCCCATGTACCCGGACTCGACCAATCCCAGGGAGCGGGAACACCAGGCTAACGGGTCGTGGCAAGTCGTGAAGAATCGAGATGCAATTAGTGCCGGGCGGTGGCAAGCGATCGTACGGGGTGACATCGGCGACGAGACCGTTGGTACGGACGTCCGCTCGATCAGGTTGGTCACAGGCACCACCGAAGGTGGTGATCGTAATGTCAAACGGAACGCCAGCATGTGCGGTGTCGGGAAGGCTAGGAGCTACCGATCCGGCTCCAGCGTCCAGGAGGCCGACGACGCGTGTCTGGTCGGCGAGGGGGGAGTTGCATGCCCACAGGCCTGGCGCCAACAGAAGCCAGAATACGAAGAAGCCGGGTGAGCGGATCTGAATTGTCATGGCCTCAAGATAGCGCCCTGTCTAACGACTGGATGCGCGGGTTAGACGGCGCGGCGGCGGGCCCGGCGAATGTCCGCCGTGAGTTCTGGGAACTGCGGCTGATTGAACTCGTGCCCGCGCCCATCCAGGGCTCGCACCATCGCCTGAGGCAGGGCACGGCTATAGCGCTTGAGATGCTCGAACGGGATCTCGGGGTCATCCCGACTGTGATACAGGTAGAGCGGGGACAGACCCCGAAGCCGGATCCCAAAATCAGGAGGTAGCGCGAATTCCGCGACGTCCGGCCCCCAAAAAGGGGTGGCCACCAGGAAGAGGGCTGCGATCGGGGGCCGGCGCACCGTCTCCGAGAGGTATTTCAGCAGAACCGAAGCGCCAAATGAATGACCGACAAGAAGCGGCTTTCGGAGTCTCGCCATGACGTCGTCAATGCGGCGGGCCCAGGCCCAGTAGTTGGGCGCCGCTGGCCGGGGCATGCGTGGTGCCCGGACGACGTAGCCGCGCCCCAGGTCCAGCCCGAGCAGCGGCTCCCAGTACACTTTGCCCTGCCGCCGCCGGGGCTCACCAGCGCCATGAATGACGAGAACGGTTCGCCCCATGGACGAAAGGTGACGGCTGCACCCCGAGCGAGCAAGACGATTGGCGCGCGCAACTGAGAGGCTATCGTGGTGCACCCTCTATCACAAGCGAAAGCTTGCGAAATGCGGTTGGCTACTGTTGCAGCGGAGGACCGCCAGCAGGCTTCATACTGTCTTCATCGCTTCTTTCCGACCGCTCCCCTAAGATGAAGCGCTAGTCATAAGGAGGGCTTACATGTTCCGTCCCATCCTGACCGTCGCGGCCACCACTCTGGTGCTTGCCGCCTGTCATGAGTCATCCACCGCCCCCGCCGCCGAGTCCACCTCCGACAACACGTTGACCGCAATCGCGCCGGCGCCGGGAAGGGTGAAGTGGCGAGTGAAGCTCCAGGGGGACTACTCCCTCCACAGTCCGGGCATCGCGGCCGACGGCACGGTGTACGTAAGCCTTCCCGAAGGAAAGATCTACGCGATCGCGCCCGACGGCAGCCAGAAGTGGATCTTTCAGGCCGGGCTTGGCGGCGGCGTGTACGGCCCGGTATCCGTGGCCGGCGACGGGACGATCTATGGCGCGGGACTGGTGCCGGCTCCGGCGGGAAGCGGTGCCACTGGCGCCATCTTCGCACTGACCCCGGCGGGAACGGTCAAGTGGAAGTTCGATGCGACCGGCAACGACATCATTGCCGGGCCCAGTATCGGTCCCGATGGCAATATCTACGCGGTCGCCGAGTTTCCGGGAATCGGGCTCTTTTCGCTGACACCGGCCGGGCAGCTACGATGGAAAACCGGCAGCTTCGGTGAGTATGGGCCGCTGGGCCAGGAGATCGCCTTCGGCAGCGGGCAGCTCTATTTCGCCTTCGACATGGTCGGTATGGGGAGCCCGTCGCTCTTCGGCTACAGCCTTGCCGGGGCCAAACGGTTCCAGCTCCCCAACCCGGCAGACAACTCCCAGCCGGATGTGGGCCCCAACGGCAACGTGGTCATCGAGAGTTTTCCCACGGGCGTGGGCTTGAGCCTCACCGGCTATACTCCCGCCGGTGCAATTGCCTGGAGCTACTACAGGTTCCCCGGGAACACCCAGGAGCACCCCGACGTGGGTCCCGACAACACGTCCTATACGGTGCGGAATCTCGGAACCCTGCTTGCGTTGGACGCGGCGGGCCAGGAGCGGTGGCGATGGGTGGATACGACGATCATGCTCCAGCCCCGAGTCCGGCCCCAGAACGACCTGCTCTTCATGGGCGGCCGCGTCAGCTACGGCCAGTCGGGGTACTTCCAGGCGGTCACTTCCGGCGGCGTCCCGTTGTGGCGCGTAGCGCTGCCCGATGAGCCCGGGTTCCCGCCTTACGGCCAGCTGTTTCCCGTGACTCGACCGGTGTTTTCGCCAGACGGCAATACTGCCTATGGCGTGACCGATGTCCTCGGCGATGGGGCCAACCCGTACTGCTTCCTCTACGCGATCGATCTCACCCCCGCGGGCGGCGGCGGCAACAGGGCACCTGCGGCCACTCTCACCGCCACCACCTCAACCGCGATCGCGGCCGGCGGGAGCGTCACTTTCCGCGGGAGCTTCACCGACCTCGATCCGGGCGATGGTCCCTGGGCGTATCGGTGGAAATTCGGCAACGGGAAGCTCAACGGCACCATGACGGCGCAAGGGAGCAACACCAGGAAGCGGGTGTTTTCCACCCGGGGGACATTCAACGTGGTGTTCAGCGTGACCGACGCACGGGGAGCGATGGGTACGTCCAATACGGTGGTTGTCCAGGTGCACTGAACGTCATCCAGTCGTTCGACCGAATCCCACCCGCACGCGCTCGCGGGTGGGATTCGTACGAAGAGGATACGAGTATTTCACGCTGCCATGCCTACCGCGTGCCCCAGGATCGGGCCATGTAGCGGCTCGGGACGCCTGACAGGGCAGCAAGGGCTCTCGCGATGTTGCGCGCTCTTGCCTCCGGCGACTTCAGCCGTGCGAGATAACGCACGATCTCCTTCTTGCGACTGGGGGTTAACCGGTTCCAAGCCGCCGTGGCTTTCTTGTTTGCCGCAAGTGGTTTTCGAAACCACTCGGGCACCCGTTGCATGGGTCCACCTCGATACGCGACGTCGAAGACTGCCTCGACTACCACCAAATCGCCGACCTTGGTATTCGACGCACGGCGGAGATCGGCGTGCAGGTAGAGATAAAACGACCCATCCCCAGTCGGCATCAGGTTGATCCGCCACGGCGTGCGAGGCCGACCGTTGATGCGCACCAAGACTGGAAGGGGCCTGCGCCAGCCCGACCTAAGCGCTTCAGCCCTGGCGGCGCTTACCTGCACATAGGGATTAACGCCAGTGATCCGAATGCGGGCGTTAAAGGTCAGTTCGGTCATGTGCGAGTGGCGGCCTGACGCTCCGTGCGCCTACTCTGGTCTCGGGCGATCAACAGATCCTGAGTCTTCCCGTCCGGCGTCCGATACATGTATGCCCCCGCCGAGGTTGACCAACACTGAAATAGAGCACCGCCACCTCCATCCCATCCCGCACCACGGTATTGGTCACCTTGAGGGCGGCGAAAATCTCGTAGGTCTTGCGGCCGAGCAGGAGGTCGAACCTCTCGTTGAAGAAGAGATCGCGCTCTTCGCCAAACTCTTTATCGAAATAGGGCATCTGCCAGCCGCCGCACTTGTAGCCCTTGGTCGGATCCTCAGATAGCGCGCCGGCGCTTGAATGACCCCGTCCATGGAAACCATGGCGCCGACGATAATCTTCGCATGGGTCACCCCTTTGTACTGCTCAACGCACCAACGGCCTCCGTCCCGACCATCTCGCTTTTGCGCCGAGGCGAGCTCAACCAAGGGAGTCGTCAGAGCGATGATTGTGCAAGTTCGAGCGGTTCCATTGCTACCGATGTGTCCAAGCCCGCGGCCGTCGGGCCTGCCAGTCTGCATACGCTTGATAGTCTCTTGGCCCTAGAGTCGCCCACACCCGGTTGGCGGATCCGGATTCGGTGTATAGGGTGGGGCGCCGGAGGAGTAGGGGCGCACCGCATTTACCCGAACGCTATCGACAAACCACCGCGTCCCGTGAACATCGTCCACGCGCTCCCGCTTCCACTCCGTTCCCAGCAGCACCCAGCGTTCCCGCTGCAGCGCGCTGGTGTCGACCCGGTGGGGTTGGCCATCGATTCGCTGGATACGAGAGAATTCCTGACACACGTTTACAACCACAGTGTCTCCGTGGCTCGCAAAGTCGCGAATCGTGTTGTGCACGTAGATCACGGAGTCCACCAAGCTCGATAACAGGCGCGTTCGCGCTTCCATCGACTGGTAATCGTAGACAGTCCCGTTCGGATTGATGGAGGTGAAGGTTGGCGCCTGAAACGATAGGATGGCGGTCACGTCGTTGCGCGCAACTACAGAGTCCAGACGACTGTATTGTCGCTCAATCGACGAGCGTTCAGTCTGGCAAAGGGCGCGTGGTGGCCCGGATATGGCGACCATCCAAAGGCCGAGACTGGCCCACCAAGCGGAACGTGGATGAAACATCGGCACTCCAGGAAGGTGATTCCTGTAGACAAACCACCAGGGCAGTACGGTTGCTCGCTTCAGTCCCGATGGCTACTTTCTCGGCTCATACCGCATCGCCACCGCCCCCGAACCGAACTCCCGCCGGCTCACGAGCTTCAAGTCGATAAGCTTCGATAGCCCAGCGAACAACGTCGGCCCATGGCCCACTAGCCTCGGGTGCAGCACGAACTCGTACTCATCGATTAATCCCAGCTCCGCCAGCGCCAGCGGGAGCTTCACGCCCCCCGTGAACAGTCCCTTGCCCGGCTCCCGCTTGAGCTTGTCAACGGCCTTCCCCAGATCCTCGCGCACGAGCTCCGCGTTCCAATCGACGCGCTCCAGGGTGCTCGACACCACGTACTTCTTCGCCGCGTCGATCGTCCGGGCGAAAGGCTCCGTCCAGTCAGGCATCGCTCCCGGACGCCTCGGCAGCCGCCACGCTGCCTCCATCATTTCGTAAGTCACCCGGCCAAAGAGGAGGGCATCGGCCTGGGCGATGTTCTCCATCGCGTGACGATGTATCTCTTCGTCCGCGATCCCTACACGATGATCGCAGCACCCGTCTAATGTGACGTTGATTGAATAACGAAGGGGTCTCATGTTGTGAGGACCTCCGATGGCGTAGACCAGCAACGTTTGCCAACTCACTCACCCGATCGGGCTCCCGTCTCCGGAAATCAGCGCCGTCCCCTGACCCGAAGCCTGGAGTCACGCCGCAATCCGGCGGCGGCGAGCCAGGTAGCCCACCGTAGCAAGGGCGATGACTCCACCGGTCAGCAGCCAGGCTGACGCCGAGGCCCGCACCAGGAGGCCCACGATGAGGACTGCCGCCAGCCACGGCACCACGCTGCCTGCGGGCATGACGAATGGCTTCCTCTCGGCACCCACGTTGCGGCGCCGCAGCTGGCCCGCGCCCACACAGCACGCCAGGTACACGATAAGCAGGGCCACGTCCGCCAGGATCGCCAGCTTCACGTAGGTGCCCGTGATGGCGATCAGGCACACGATTACTCCCTGCACCGCGATCGCGATGTGCGGAGTCCGGTACGCCGGATGCACCCGCGCCAGAGGGCGGGGGAAAAATCCGTCGGCCGCCAGGGCGAACAGGGTCCGCGGCGTGGACAGCATCATCCCGGTCATGAAACCGAAGGTGGAGAGCGCCATCCCCACCAGGATGAGCCGGGCGCCGGAGGGCCCGGCGAACCGCTCCGCGGCGGCGGCGAGCGGCGCTTTCGCCGTGTCGGGCGCCGCCAGCGCGCTTCCCAGTACTCCCTGAGCCACCAGCTGGACCGATATGTAGAGCAGCGCCACCCCCAGCAGTGCCACGGCGATCGCGCGCGGCACCGACCGCGATGGATTGGTGACCTCGCCGCTCACCTGCAGCGCCGATTCCATCCCGAAGAACGCGAACATCAACAGCAATCCCGCTTCGCCCACCCGGCCGATGGGCGGCAGTGCGCCGATGGCAAGATTCGCGGGCTGGATGTGGGAGAGTCCGACAACGACGAAGGCGACCAGCGGCAGCAGCTTGGCAAGGGTGGAGATGCCGTTCACCCGCGAGCCCAGTGTGGTACCCCGAATGTTGACCCAGGCGAGTCCGGCGAACAGCGCAGCCAGGACGCCAACCCTCGCCAGCTTTCCGGCGAACAGGGGGAAGAGGCTGGAGAACGAATCGGCGAAGACGGTGGCCACGGCCGCCATGGCGAGGGTGATGCCGAGCCACAACAGCACCCCACATATGTAGCCGACATAGGGGCCGAGCGCCGCCTCGACGTAGGCATACGGTCCTCCACTCTGCGGCACCCGGCTCCCCGCCTCGGCGAAGCAGAGCGCGACCAACCCGGTCGCGACGATGCAGACGAGATAGGCGAGGGGCGCGGCGGCGCCGAGCGAGCCGGCAACGTGCGCGGGGAGGACGAAGATGGCGGCGCCGACGGTAATGTTAAAAATGGCGGCGGCGAGGCCCCGCATGCCAATGACGCGTTGGAGCGTCCCTTCATTCATGTCAGAGCGCTCCCGGTGTCGGCGACAAGAGCTCCAAGCGCGTGTTAGGCGGCAACTCTCCAGGCCAGACTAGCGCTTGGGTTTGCCGCGGGAGCCTGCTCGGGCGCGCCTTGAGGTCACGGTCGCCCGACGCTCCTGAACCCGCACCTTGGCGAGTTTGGTGATCAGCCGCACCGGCAGGCGCTCCCCAAGGTCAAACCGCAATGTACCGGCACCCGATCGATGGGGCTTCAGCTGCTTCCCATACTTGGCCATCATGCTTGCGGTGACGGGGTAGATGCTGACGTGGCCTTTGAACGCCGCCATGTAAAGCAGGTACTTGCCATCGAGATCGAAGGTCGGAATGCGGTAGCTGATCCGTTCCTTGATATCGGGAGCAGCTTTCTTGATCGCCCCGCGAATCTGCCGAAGCGACTTCCGAGCTTTCGGTGGCGCAGAGGCGATGTACTCAGATATGGTCGCGGGAGTCGCCATTGCAGGATGTCAGAGGGGTGAGGGTTGCCGCCTAAGCCCGCGCTTCACCTGCAGCGACCTATCGCAGGGAATCGAGCCGGCTCTGTAACACGGTGGACAAATCGCTTTCCTTGTCCCATATCACGGATGAGCGCTGACAATAGCTCGCCTCTGCTTGAGCTCCAATGTATTGCTCGTAGCCCGACGTCTTGATCGTCACGAACGGAGTCCACTCGGGGGTGCCTGCTTCCTGCGCTGGCAGAAACTGGCCGCACAACATGTACTGAGCTTCTCCACTGGCAGTCGTAACGTGCCCAATACGCACATCACGAAAGCGGACTGGATCTGGTGGGCGGTGGGTATGAAAGTCCGCCGCAGCCGATGTAAGCAGGAACTGTACGACCGCGGGACTCACCGGCTGAGAGTCACTGCGCGTGACTGGAGCCTTGTGACAGGCTCCGAGTAATAGTGTTACGAATAGGACTATAGGATATCGCATAACCCTCCTTGTGGGGTAACGATCGGTATTCAGCTGCAGTATCCAAGTCGGGCGGCGCGCCGCTCGTCGAGGGCCTGGTTGGCGCCCTCGCATGTGAACGTCTCACCGAGCTGAAGCTCACGCCGGCGAGAAAGGGTGTGGGGTCAGCCTACGCCTTGCGTACTTGGTAGCGCAGGTGGGTAACGCCGAGGCCCTGGACCACCGTCGGGTTGCCAAGGACGGCTGGCGTACCGGCGAGGTGGTCGAAGAGTCGAACTCCGGAGCCAACCAGAACTGCCGCCATGTCGATATGGATTTCGTCGAGGAGGCCTGCATTCAGGAGCTGCTGGATGGTGTCCGCGCCGTGGACGGCGACATTCTTCCCGCCGGCGGCGGCTTTGGCCTGCCTCACGGCGCTGGCGAGGCCGTCGGTCACGAAGTGGACAGTCGAGTCGGGTCGCGGCCATCCGGCGGGGATCTGGTGGGTCAGGACGAATGCCGGCCCCCACGCGTGATTGCCGCCCCAGCCATCGGCCACCTCGAACGTGCGCCGACCGGTGAGCACGGCACCCAGTTCCGACCAGAGACTGCGCAGGTGCCCGGCGCTCGGCGCGGACACCTTGAACGTCATGCGGTCCGACCCGCCGGTCTGGAATTCGACGTCACCCGAGTTCATGTACCAGTCGAACACCTCGCCCACGCCATCGTTGGAGTCGGCGACGAAGCCGTCCAGCGACATGGACATGATGGCGACGAGCTTCGGCATCACGATGTTCCTTCCAAGGCTTAGATACTGCGTTCAGGGGATCGAGTCCGCTACAACGCCCGCATCGTGATCGCCGGGTCGATCCGAGCTGCACGAAGCGCCGGCAGCCAGCACGCGCCGATCCCGATCGCCGCCATCAGTATCGCTACCCCGATGAAGGTTGTCGGATCATATGGTGCCACGCCGAAGAGGAGTCCCTGGATGAGGCGGGCCGCCAGGAATGCGCCGGCAACGCCGAGCACCAGGCCGATCGCCAGCAACACGCCGCCTTCGCTCAGGATCATCCGCTGGACCCGACCACTGTCGGCCCCGAGGCTCATGCGGATGCCGATCTCGGTGGTGCGGGCGTTGACCGAGAAGGCCAGGACGCCGGCGATCCCCACTGCGGCGATGATGACCGCCAGGATGCCGAACAACGAAACCAGCGCGGCATTCAGGCGTCGAGGCGACACACTCTGATCCTTGATCTGCGCCACGGTCATCACGTTCTCGATGGGGGCCGCCGGGGCGATGCCCCGGACCACTCGTGTCGCCGCAGCCGCCAGACCCCCGACGTCAGTGTCGGCCCGGAGCACCAGGACACCGGTGATCGCGAGCTCCTGGGCAAATGGCATGAACACCACCGGCCGTGGCTCCGCATCCAGACCGCCATCCTGGGTATTGCCGACCACACCGACGACGGTGCGCCAGTCGCCGCTGAAGGGCGTGAATCGCAGCACGTCGCCGGTCCACGCGATGCGTTTGCCGATCGGGTCCTCGCCGGG
>Ga0105248_10006318_pt1 | contig 13001 bp, 10 predicted proteins | sample KBSS34metaG_FD_81524 | JGI IMG/M metagenome (GOLD analysis project Ga0105248, IMG submission 81524) | Switchgrass rhizosphere microbial communities from Kellogg Biological Station, Michigan, USA - KBS S3-4 metaG | ecosystem: Host-associated > Plants > Roots > Rhizosphere > Soil | place... | reverse complement strand
CTCCAGCGCTTCGCCATGCTCCTTGGCGAGGTATTTCTTCTTTCCCAGCCCGATGCCATGTTCGCCGGAACAGGTTCCGCCCATCGCGAGTGCCCTGCCTACCAGCCGCTCGGCAAATAGATCGGCTTCTGCCACTTCAGCCGCTTCGTTTTCGGGACCCATGAGGCACTGCACATGGAAATTCCCGTCTCCAACGTGGCCCACGATCACCGCCTTGAAGCTGCAGGAGTCGAGATCGTCGCGAGTGGCCACCATGCACTCCGCCAGCCGCGAAATCGGCACACAGACATCCGTCGTCAGCACACGGGAGCCTGGCCTGAGCGCCCGTGTCGCGTAGTACACATCGTGCCGCGCCTTCCAAAGCCGTTCGCGATCGGCCAGAGAGGTCTGCGCCTCGAATCCCAATCCGCCATGTTCTTCGCACAACAGCCGCGCCATCGCCGCTGCCTCTTCGACGGCCCGTACGCTCACTCCGTGAAACTCAAACAGCAGCGTCGGCCGCAGCGCCAGTCCCAGCCCCGAATATCGATTCACGGCATCCACCTGGTGTGCGTCAAGAAACTCGATACGGGCGACCTGCACCCCAAGTTGAATTACCTCAATCACCGTCGAAACCGCGGCCCTAATCGTGGCAAACGTGCAGATGGCCACAGCCGAGGCCTCGGGGAGCGCGTGCAGCCGCAGCGTCACCTCTGTGATCACTCCCAATGTGCCCTCGGAGCCAACAAAAAGTCGCGTCAGGTCATACCCTGCGCTCGATTTACGGGCACGGCTCCCGGTGTGAATGATGCGACCGTCGGCTAGCACCACCGTCAGACCCAGAACGTTTTCGCGCATGGTGCCGTAGCGTACCGCCGTCGTTCCCGAGGCGCGTGTAGCCGTCATGCCTCCCAGCGTTGCATCTGCTCCAGGATCAATGAAAAAGGTCAATCCTGACCCCTCAACTGCCTTTTGCAACTGTCTCCGCGTCACTCCGGCCTCGACAGTGACATCCATATCCTCGGCACTCACCCGCAGGATTCGATTCATTTGACACATATCCAGGCAGATCCCACCTTGGGTTGCATGGACATGCCCTTCCAGCGAAGTCCCGGCCCCGAATGGGATCACTGGAAGCCCATAGCGCGCGCTCACCCCGACGATCCGCTGCACCTCCTCTGTCGAGTGAGGAAAGCAAACCAGGTCCGGAACTCCGGGCGTATGCGTGCTTTCCCCGTGGCTGTGATGCTCCCGCACTGCGGCGGAAACAGTCACGCGCTCTCCCAGAACGCTCGTCAACTCCACCAAAGCCGCGTCTACAGCACCTGTCCGTTCCAGAACCTCCGCCATCTGTTACCTCCGTCGACAGATCATCCTAACGGGCATGGTGCTTGACAAACAAAACATCCCAACCGCATGGATTTGCGGCTGGGATGCTTTGTTCCTTGTTGAAAAAGCCGAACTACCAGCCCACCACTCAGGCGCCGATATCCCCGGTCCAGTTTTCGAGCGTCTTCTTAAACTCAGCCATGAACTTACCGGCATCTGCTCCATCGATCGTCCGATGGTCGAAGCCGAGGCAGAAGTTCTGCGTCGAGCGGATTGCGATCGTGTCGTTGCCCTCGGCATCCGTGATGACTACCGCTTCTTTTTTGAGGCCGCCAATCGCCAAAATTGCCGAGTCGGGCTGGTTGATGATGGGTGTGCCAAACTCTTCACCAAAGATGCCTGAATTGGTCAGTGTAAATGTCGACCCCGATGCCTCATCCGGTTTCAGCTTCTTGGTACGGGCACGTTCTGCCAGATCGGCCACCGCCCGTGCCAGGCCAAGGAAACTGCGCTCTTCAGCCTGCTTGATGACCGGGACAATTAGACCCCACTCAAGCGCCACCGCGATGCCGAGGTTGATGTTCTGGTGGTAGCGAATCGAGCTGACTGAGCCTGATGTTTCCATCGAAGCATTGACGATGGGGAACTTGCGCAGCGTTTGGACCGCGGCCGAGGCGATGAACGGCATGTAAGTAAGCTTGACTCCATTGCGCTGCTCGTACTTGCTCTTTTCCTTCTGGCGTAGTTTGACGATGCGCGTCATATCCACCTTGAAAACAGTGTAGACATGCGGGCTGGTCTGAACGCTCTCAACCATGCGCTGCGCAATGATCGAGCGCATCTTCGACAGTGGCACCAGCTCTCCGGGAAGAGGAGCGGCAACAGGTGCAGAAAGCGGCGCTACAGGCGTAGCGGGCGAAGCAGGCGCTGCAACAGGTGCAGGTGCAGTCGTGCCAGCCCCATTCTTCTCCAGAAACGCCAGCGTATCTTCCTTCGTAATACGTCCGCCTGAGCCGGTGCCCTGAATCTTGGTCAGGTCGAGGTTGTTGTCCTTGGCGATGCGCCGGACCAGCGGCGAAGATCGCAGCCTGCCACCTTCGCTTGCCGAAGCTGTCTCCGTAGCCACAACTGGAGGGGGGGCAGCCGTAGTTTCAGCAGCCTTGGCAGCAACTGCAGGTACGGCAGCGGGGACGGACGCGGGAGCAGCGGCTGAGCCGCCAATCACCGCAACTACGGTGTTGATCTGCACCGTCTCACCCTCAGGCGTCTTGATCTCCGTCAGAACTCCAGCCGCCGGCGCAGGAATCTCCGCATCCACCTTGTCGGTCGAGATCTCAAAGAGCGGCTCGTCCTTGGTGATCGAGTCGCCCACTTTCTTGAGCCACTTGGTAATTGTCCCCTCAAAGATCGACTCACCCATCTGCGGCATGACTACTTCTGTTCCGCCGGTAAATGCTCCAGCGGGAGCAGCGGTCGCATCTAGAGTAGCTGTCGTCCCAGCCGCTTCTACGGCTTTGTCGGTTGCACCATCCCCAACGGAGGACTTGGAAACGGGTGCGGTCGCCTCTTCTTTTGCAGGCGCGGGTGCGGCAGCGGTCTCCCCGGTAGCGCCTACCAGAGCCACGACAGTATTGATCTGCACCGTCTCGCCCTCGGGCACCTTGATCTCAGTCAACACACCGGCAACAGGGGAGGGAATCTCAGCATCTACCTTGTCGGTCGAGATCTCGAAGAGCGGCTCATCCTTCTGGACCACATCTCCCACCTTCTTCAACCACTTGGTGATCGTGCCTTCAAAGATCGATTCGCCCATCTGGGGCATGATGACTTCCGTTGCCATTGCCGAAACCTCGCTTTTCAAGCCCGCTCCACGGTTCTGTCGCGGGTATATCCGTCATGCGGGACGCTGTTTCATGCCCCAATGCCAGTTGGATTATATAGGCCGGTCTGTCTAGGCCGCTGCGTCCTAAGCCTCAATCGGCTTCTCAGCCATCGCTGCATCTCCGCTTCTGAGACGCTCGATCTCCGGAGGCACCTGTATCGGGACGCCGACCGGAAACGCATCCGCGGCACGGGCGCGCAGAGCGGTGAGGCTCTCGACAGCCAGCACCGGCTCTCCGAAGACCAGCCCAAACTGCCGCGCCGCTGCATCCGCTACCTCTTCGAGTGCCGGTAGGTTTTCCGGTTTGGGAATTTCCAGTTCCAGGCTCGTCACATCGCGGTCGGCAATGCCGCAGGGCACGATCCACTGAAAATCCCGCAGATCGGTCGTCACATTGAAAGCGAATCCATGCGAAGTGATCCCCCGTGAAACATGCACGCCAATAGCCCCGATCTTCTTCTCCCGGCCAGGTTGGACATTTGTCCAGACGCCGGTCCGGCCCGTGACGCGACCTGTCAGTACGCCGTACCCGGCACAGAGGCGGATCAGTGCTTCCTCAACTTTGCGCACATAGTCCACCGGACCAAGACGGGCACCGGATGGGTTTTTGAGGCTGCGCAAATCAAAGATGGGATAGCCAACCAACTGCCCCGGCCCGTGATACGTCACATCTCCGCCGCGGTTGATCTCATGCACCGTGACGCCCTTGCGCGCCAGCATTTCGTCGGTGGCGAGGATGTTGGTGCGATTGGAGTTGCGCCCCAGCGTCAGCACTGGCGGATGCTCCAGCAGTAGCAGCACGTTGCCCACTCGCCCCTGATAGCGCAGCTCGATCATCTCGCGCTGCAGCTCCAGCGCCTCTGCGTAGCCCATCCGCCCGAGGTAAACATACTCGATCACTGCCGCGCCTCCTGCAATTTTTCCCGGGTTAAGCCGTTGAGTATTTGAATCGCCTCAGGCAGAGGAGGACTCACGATTCCAGGCTCAACCAGATCCATAATGCGCTGTGGCCCAACCGTACCGGATTTATCCTGTAAGGCGCCTTTCACCCAGGCAACGGCCACAAGCCCCTTTTCACCGGTGAAAGTCTGATTGAAGTAGAACCAGCGACTGTCCCAGCAGGCCAGCCTGGTAGCCAGATCGTAGCGCGCCCAGAGCGGGAGCGAGCGCCGGTAGGTCATCCAGACCGCGCCTACGAGCGGCGCGAGCCGCTGCTTGAGGATAAGCCCGGTGACCCCGCCCCGCGCCAGCAGATGCACCCGGGCGTAGTCCATCGCGCTGAGATAACGTGCATTGTTTAGATGCAGGTTGAAGTCGATGTCTTGAGGTAGCACGCGCAGATGCAGTACATCCTCATCGAAGGTTCCGATCCCCGGCAGCGGTCGCAGAGCCTGCCGCGCCACCAACAAAGGAATCCGCACAAAACTGGTGTAATGCGACAAAGGAAACGCTGACCTCAATTCGTAGTGTAGCCGCTCATCGAACTCCGGCCAGGAAGGCCTGATGCCGAGTACAGCTAAAAGGATTGCAGACTACGCTCCAGAAACACCTCATCGCGGGTTCCGCCGTAAAGCAAAAAGGACTACCGGCATACACTCTTCTTGTGCAAGATGGAGATCAAGCAACAGCCTGCTTTTCGTCCGCGCCTATCCTCAGGGAGCAAAGCACACTCACCGAAATGATGACAGCCTATCTCATGAATTCTTGGATTTTGCAGGTTGTAGCCACTGAAACAACCCTGTAGCTGCCAACGCCCCCGCGCACTGTGCCGCAATAAACCAGCCCACGTCCTCAGGCCGTATCCCCGCAAAGGTATTCGAGGCAGCGCGCGCCAGCGTTACCGCAGGATTTGCGAACGATGTCGAAGCGGTAAACCAATACGCCGCAGTGATATAAGCACCTACCGCAAAGGGCGTCGCAGATGGCCGGGCACGGCTGCATCCCCAAACCACCGCGAGCAACCCAAACGTAGCCACAAATTCACTGAAAATCTGCGCCGGACCGCTTCGTATATGCGTGGATGCTACATAGGCCGGTAGCCCAAACATGGCATGTGCTGTTGCAACACCAGCAAATGCACCGCTAACCTGTGCCACAAGATAACCGGGCACCTCGCGCCAGCCAATTCCGCCCACTAAGGCATCGCACACCGTCACCACGGGATTCAGATGCGCCCCTGAGATCGGCCCAAAGGTCAGCAGCAGAGCCACCAGCACTGCGCCGGTGGCAATTGTGTTAGCCAAAAGCGCCAATGCCACAATTCCGCCAGAAAGCCGATCCGCCATGATACCCGAGCCAACCACCGTTGCCAGCAACAACGCGCTCCCAAGAAACTCGGAGACGATTCGCCGTGCCATCACGATTGCCCGATCGCATTGAGTTGCCTACGCAGACTCATCTGATCGAGGGTTGATATGGGAAGCGCAAGAAACAGCCCTATTCGCCGGTCGAGAACTGAGTATGCATCCCGGAAAGCGCGCTCAATCTCCTCCGGCGTCCCTTCCACCGCCGCGGGATCGGCGATGCCCCAGTGTGCGGTCATCGGATGCCCCGGCCAGACCGGGCACACCTCCGCTGCCGCGTTATCGCAGACCGTAAAGATAAAGTCGATCACCGGAGCGTCCGGGCCGCTGAACTCATCCCACGACTTGCTCCGTAGGCCCTCAGTCGAGATACCGGACAACTCAAGCTGCCGCAATGCCTCCGGCCGTGGCTTGCCCGACGGATGGCTCCCGGCGCTGTAAGCGTGAAAGCGTGGCTGACCCTTGTGATTCAGCAAACCCTCGGCCAGAATCGACCGCGCCGAGTTGCCCGTGCAAAGAAACAGAACGTTGTACGACTCAGCCATGCTCAACCTCTCCCAATCTGCGTCAGTTCATCGCAGCATCCCGGAGCGCAGCACGCATCCGCCGGACTGGCGGGCTTCGTTGCGCGAATGAACGTACTCGAGAACTTGTCTCCAACCAAGGGCGCAATCGCGTTCACATCGATCCCCGCTTCGGTCAAAAAGACGCGCGCGTCCTCAATGTTGTAGGTGCGCGTCGGCTCAAGGTCGACTTCAGCGAATCCAGCAGCCTGCAGCTTCTCGCGATACTGGTCTTCGCTCAGAGCGCCGGCAATACAGCCAACCCACAGCAGCATGCTCTGCCGAACTTCGTCAGGCACATGCCCGCGTACCACCACATCCGAAACAGCAAAACGCCCGCCCGGTCGCAGCACGCGAAAGGCTTCGCGTAGAACTCGGTCCTTGTCCGCGGAGAGATTGATCACACAGTTCGAAATAATCACATCGACGGAATCATCCGGCAACGGGATCTCTTCAATCTCTCCCTTCAGAAAAGCGACATTTGTCGCACCCGCCTGACGCTGATTTTCACGCGCCAGCGCCAGCATTTCGTCGGTCATATCGAGGCCGTACACAAAGCCCGTCGCACCCACCCTCTGCGCCGAGAGCAGCACATCGATGCCGCCGCCGGAGCCCAAATCCAGCACAGTCTCGCCCTCGCGTAACTCGATCAGCGCCGTTGGATTTCCGCATCCCAGAGAGGCCAGCACAGCCTTCTCCGGCACAGCAGACTGATCCAGTGAGCCATAGAGATTCTTGGTAATGGGGTCGCAGCATCGCATCGCCGGATCGCAACAGGCCTGTGCCGCTGACTCCGCAACGCTACGCGCAATCGAGCCGTATTTCTGTTGAACCTCTTGCTGTGTCACCTGTGAACTCATCCTGCACCACGCATTTCATATATGCCTACGCAAATATATAAAGGTTCCACACATCTGTCAATGCATATATAATGACGTTGTGGCCAGGCAGATCAAATCGCGCCCGCTCGTCGACGATCTAGTGAGCCTCTTTGCCGCGCTTGGCGACCCGACGCGCCTGCGCCTGCTCAGCCTGATGCACGGCCGCGAGGTCTGCGTTTGCTACTTCGTTGAGATACTCGGCCAAAGCCAGCCCAAGATCTCCAGGCATCTCGCTTATCTACGTAAAGTCGGTCTCGTTCACGCCCGCCGCGACGGCAAATGGATGCATTACAGTATCCATGCGCCCCGAAACACGCAAGCCGCAGAGATACTCCAAGCAACATTGCAGTCATGCCAGAGCGACACGACGATGCAGTCCGACCTTCGCCGCTTGGCGCGTGCCTGCTGCGAGCCGCAAACGCTTGTATCGCTGCAGGGTGTACCCGTCCCCACGCGCACGGCTGTAGAAGCGTAGACCCAAAATGCGCAGGCTAGCGGGCCAGGGCCACTTGCTTGTTCTCAATCTTGAGTTGCGTTGGCTGCTCCGCTCGACGGATCGCCGCAGTTAACCCAGAGTCTGTGTAGATCGGCAATCCGCTTTTGCCTCCACGAGCGATAAACGCCGCGGCCTTCGTGGACACGGGATAAACGACATCGCCGAGTCTCTCCGATGTTGCCGGCAGCCACTCTATTTGTTCATAACCGCGCATCGAGCGCAACGCTACCTCAAACAGCATCCTTGCCTCTGGACTATCCTTCGCACCCACCACGGTCACGTGAAGTGGGCCATGCGTGGTTTCGTCAATAGCCAGCAATTCACCCGCCGAGAGTGGCCGTAGCGCGATTGCAGGAGTAGCAAGATAGCGCATACCCTGCGCACTGATTTTCTGAGCCTGAACATCGCCGCTGATACGGTACATCAGGTTGGCAAAGCGGGCCAGCGCCACATTTTCATCGCGCTCTGGAAAAACCTTTAGAAAGCGGTCTTCCGGCTGCTTCGAAGTGAGAAAACCAATCGTATTCGGAGCCGAGAAGTTCGCCGCAAGAAAGGGAAGCGTCGCCTTGGCATGATCGAGCCACTTCTCATCGGCGGTCACTTGATAGAGCGCCAAAAAAGCCTGCCCCATCGCAAGCGTATCGCTGAGATACGGCCCAGCCTTATCCTCTTCGTCATGTCGGAATCCGCCGCCTGGCAATGCTCGGTTGGCAAGGACCCACTCCGCAGCCCGCTGGGCTTCGGCTAGATAGTCCGCTTTGCCGCTGACTGCATAGAGATCTGCCAGCGCTGCGATCATCCATCCGTTCTCGCGTGCATACAGATGCTTGTCGACACGCGGAATCCCCTTTGCACGGCGCTCCGTATCGCCGAGCTTGAAGTAATCTCCGCCATGCTCGCCCTCGACTAGATCGGCATCTTGGCTCACATAAAATGCACCTTCAGGACTGGTCAGAAAGCCCAGCACATAGCGGTCTACGTTCTCGGCCGTGCGCAGGTACGATTCATCATGAAACTGCCCATACCCCAGCGCATAGATTCGCATCACCTGCGACTGGATCGAGATCAATTTTTCAAAATGCGGCTCGTCCCAGTTACCACCGACTGAGTACTGATACGCGCCACCCCAAGCAGGGTCCTGCATCTTCTGCTCCTGCCGCAATGTCTCCAGAACGCGCTTTGTATAGAGAGAACTGCCCCTGCGGGCCAAGGACATCGCATATTCAGTCGAGTCGGCGTCGAGATACTTATGGCTGAATCCCCAGCCCCCTGCCTTTACGTCGTACTGCGCTTCGTAACCTTTGCGAATACGAGCCAGCAGCGCGGGCGAAACGCTGCCGTCTGCGGCGTAATCAATTGCCCTCTCCGGCACGACCGACGGGCCCGGTGTTGGATCGTCCACGATCGCCTGCAGCATGGAAAACATCGACTTCGGAGGCAGATACCCCTGCCGCTTCACAATCTCCTTACCATCGGCATCGAAGACCACGGTCGCCGGCCACCCATAGTCCTCATAACGATTTGAAATGTCAGGCCGGGAATCCTGGTCGACTTTGATGGCCAGGTACCGCTCCGCCATAATCTTCCGAACATCGGGGTCGGCATATGTGATCTGGTCCATTACATGGCACCAATGACACCAGACCGCTTCAAGATCCATCAGCACAAACTTATGCTGCGCCCTGGCCTCTGCAAAGACACTATCCGACCATGCAACCCAATGGATGGGCGGACCTGCTTCCGGTTCTTCAGCCTGCACGTTTAGCGGAAATAAAAGTCTGCACACGGCCAGAAGCAAAGCAGGTGCGACATAGCGCAATCGTTCCGCCCATACATTGCTCCATACGAATCTATCGTTGTTGCTCATCTCGACTGAGAGTCCTTAGGCTCGCCAGCGTTATATGAATCCTGAACACCGCCACCATCTGTACGAACCTGGACTGGCACCGGATTGTGAGTAATTACTCCGAATGAGCAGAGTTGGCTGGCCTCCAGTTCGCGTGATCGGCGACAATCATTACGCCATGGCTAACCCTACCCGCCGCCAATTCCTCGCAGCTACCGCCGCTGCCGCCCTCTCTTCCCGAATCCTTGTCGGCTCCGCGCCCGGATACGGTCAGCCCGGCCAGGAGTCGAAACGCATCTTTGTCGGGAGTGACACAAACGACGGCATTCTCGCATTCCATTGGGACTCAGCCACAGGAACGCTCACGCCCGAAGGTATCGCCGCGAAAATTCCCCAGTCGACCTGGATTGCCCTCTCACCCGACAAACAGTATCTCTATGTTGCCTGTGAACTCGATCAGTTCCAGGGCCAGCCCACTGGCGCAGTCGGCAGTTTCAAAGTGGAGTCGGGCAAGCTTACCCCAATCTCTCTCGTGCCCGCCCATGGACAAGGCACCTGCCACCTCAATATCGATCCCACTGGCCACACGGTGATCGCCGCAAACTACTCTGGCGGCACTGCGACCAGCTTCCTCTCGATCGGCGGCAAGCTCTCCGAAGCCTGGAACGAGGCTTACACGGGAAGCGGCCCGGTCGCCGACCGCCAGGAGAAGGCACACGCTCACTTCGCCTCTTACTCGCCCGACAACCGCTTCGCCTACGTCAACGACCTTGGCAGCGACAAGATCCACATCTACAAGCTCGACCACGCAACGGCTAAACTCACTCCTGCCGGCACCTACGCGGCCAAGGCAGGCGACGGCCCACGCACGCTGCATTTTCATAAAAATGGTAAGGCCGCGTACTGCGTCAATGAGCTGAACTCGACCGTGACCGTAGTGAGTTGGAACAAGGTCGACGGCAGCCTGACACCGATCCAGACACTCGCGTTGCTGCCCGAGGGCACACCGACCAAACACGACAAGATCACCAACACCGCCTGCGACGCCGTCCTCACCCGCGACGGCAGGTTTGCCTATTTCGCAAACCGTGGCGACGATTTCCTGATCAGCTTCCATGTGGATACGTTGACCGGCAAGCTGGCGCCGTTCACGAAGAATCTGCGCGTACCCACCAGCGGCAAGACCCCGCGTAACTTTGCTCTCGACCCGACCGAACGCTGGATGCTGATCGCGTGCCAGAACTCGAGCAACGTGACGGTTCTTGCGCGCAATCCGGCGACAGGTGAGTTGGCGAGCGAAGGCAAGACCTTCCCAGCAGCTACTCCGATGTGCATTGTGTTTGTTTAGAGAATTTTGCTTCAGACCCCTGCAAAGGCTGGGTCGCCGACGGGACCATTCGCCTCGAGAGCCGGTTTCTCGAACGGCGCGTGTGCCAGTACCCAGGCCGAGCGGTCTTTCATCAGGCGCGAAACCAGCGCTGTGTGCATGGCGTGGCCGGCGCGCATGGCGAATACCTTGCCCTGAATTCGCTTGCCTGCCAGCGCCAGATCGCCGATCAGGTCCAATACCTTGTGCCGCACGTACTCGTCGGAGAAGCGTAGTGGACCATTCTCCGGGCCTTGCGGGGTGACAATAATTGCGTTTTCAGGCCCGGCACCACGAATCAGTCCCATGTCGCGCAGACTTTGTTCATCGGCTTTGTAGCCGAAGGTACGGGCAGCGGCAATCTCTGCTCCGTAGGTTTCAGTTTCGAGATCTACCGAAAACGAGTCGTATCCGATCGGCTCAGGAAAATCGATCTCATAGGTAATGGAATAGCCGTCACCCGGATAGACGCCGATAAACTTCTCGCCCTCACGCACCTCGATGGGTTTGAGGATGCGAATGTACTCGCGCCGGCGCCGCTGCATCTTGATGCCCACCTGGAGAAAAGCATCGACATAGGCTTTGGCGCTGCCATCCAGAATAGGTAATTCCAGGTTGTCCAGTTCTACGATCACGTTGTCCACGCCCATACCGATCAGGGCTGAGAGCAAGTGTTCGGTTGTCGAAATCAGCACTCCCTGGCGCATCAGGCTGGTGGCGTAGCTTACCTTGGCCACGTTCCGGCCTGTCGCAGGAATCTCGAAGTTGTCCAGATCGGTGCGGCGAAAAACGATCCCAGAGCCTGCCGGCGCAGGCAGCAAACGCATGGTCACCGGAGCGCCTGAATGCAGGCCAACGCCCGAAAACTCGAGGGCAGACTCAATTGTCTGCTCGTGGTGGGTCGGGTTAGCCAAGGAAAATTTCGCCAAAGAACGCCTGTTTCCGCAGCTCGGTCCGGCTGCATTTAACAGAGTAGACGGTACTTTCAGAAAAATAGCTGTGGTAAATTTGCCACACTATGATCCACAACGTGGCACATGTGACCGGGTTTGATCAGGGCTGTTCTACCTTCACTACCTTCGGTCGAAATCATCGCCGAAGTCCGAAGGCGAAGAATCGACGAACGGGGAGGGGGGAGGGGGGTGGTATTTGCCCGTGTGTCATGCAATTGCATGACACCCTCGTCTCCGGCTGGTTTTTGACCCAGGAGAATTATGCCTGAGTGCGACATAATTCCATGCAAATATGACGGGGATTATTTTATGGATTGGTGGATTTGCGTATGCAGTTGTTTTTTCAAAGGTTTGCGCGGGCTGTGGGAAGTTCTGAGGCGCGAAAATCTGTGGCTTGTGGCTTGACAGATTTTGCATGGCCGGTGGTTGGGGTGAATCTGCAGAGTCGAGTCAGAGGCTCGGGGCCATCGAGTCGTCTCGATTTGGCGGAAGGGACTGCGCAGCCTCCATTTTCGCGGTTTCTGCCTAGCAAGGGCTGAAGTCTGGTTTCTCCTTCTGAGGTATGTGGTCCAGCTGAAGCACTGTTCTTGTAAGAAGCGATTTAGCTCTGTTGACATGGTTGGCGAGGAGACAGCTTCCATGCCGTTGCGCAGAGAAACCGCAGGTCCTTCGACTGCGTTTGGCACAAAAAGCGTGCCAAACTTCGCTCAGGATGACCCATCTTTGAGGGATGTCAACTGAGCTAAGCCATTTCCGATTTGAGTTTTTCAGCATGCTGCTGAGGCGGTAGGGTTAGTTTCAGAGTTGTTGGAGTTGGATTGAGGTCGCGGATGGAGAGTTTTGAGGAGTTGCTGGAGCGGGCTGAGGCGGCGCATGGGCACATGTGCGCTGGACAGATACTTGGAGTGCGCATGGCGATGCTGGCTTGCCGGCGGTTGGGGATAGAGGAGCCGCGCGGGGCAGACCGGAAGAAAGTGGTTTGTTTTGTTGAGATTGACCGTTGCGCCACGGACGCGATCGGAATGGTGACGGGCTGCCGGCTGGGGAAGCGGGCGCTGAAGTTTCGCGACTGGGGGAAGATGGCTGCTACCTTTGTGAATCTGGAAACGGGGAGGGCGCTGCGGGTGGTGGCGCTGGAAGATTCGCGGGAGCTTGCCGCGCTGCGGTATCCAGAGATTGAGAGCAAGGGCAAGCAGCAGATGATGGCTTATCGGGAGCTCAAGGATGAGGAGCTGCTCCGGGAGCAGTGGGTAGAGGTGGAACTGCCGCCTCGGGAGATGCCCGGTTATAAGGGTGGGCGTGTGACCTGTGCCGAGTGCGGCGAGGGCGTGAATTTTGACCGGTTTGCGGAGCGGGATGGGGTGCGGCTTTGTTTGAGCTGCGCCGATCCGGGTTTGCGATAT
>Ga0105248_10006316_pt1 | contig 13002 bp, 9 predicted proteins | sample KBSS34metaG_FD_81524 | JGI IMG/M metagenome (GOLD analysis project Ga0105248, IMG submission 81524) | Switchgrass rhizosphere microbial communities from Kellogg Biological Station, Michigan, USA - KBS S3-4 metaG | ecosystem: Host-associated > Plants > Roots > Rhizosphere > Soil | place... | reverse complement strand
TGTCAGGTCGAGGATCGAGAGGGTGCCGTCCACGGCGTTCGCGGCCCATAATTCCTTGCCATCCGGAGTGACGTCGAAACCTTCGGCGCCGCGGCCGACGGGGATTACGGTTTCCTCCCAGTCCTCGCGCGGCGGAGCGCCGGGGCGCGGCGCGACGGACGTGCGGTCGATGATGGTCATCGAAGCGGATCCGATATTCGACGTCACGATCCGCTTGCCGTCGTCGAGGACGTACACCATGTGGGTTCGATTCTGTCCGGTGCCGAGGATCCAATCGACCTTCTGGGTAGCGGGATCGTAGCGACCGACCACTTTCGCGGCTTCCGCCGTGAACCAGACTTTGCCGGCGGCGAACATCAGTCCGTGCGGTCCGCGAAGTGGACCGAGATCGACGGCGGGCAGGGATTTCTGCGCGACGAGGTCTACGGGCGTGAGCGTGTTGTAGGCGCCGCCGCCGTAATTCGAAATGAAGGCCATGTGTCCGTCGGTGGATGCGATCACCTCGTGCGGGTCCTGACCCGAAGGCATGCGGGCCAGCACTTTGAGGGACGTTGGATCGACGATCGAGAGCGTGCGATCGGTTTTTGAAAGGATCAGCAGCGATTCGCGGGGCGTCGATTGCGCAGTCAGGAGTCCGGTTCCGAGCAGCAGGAGCAGGGTGTAGCGGGTCATGAGAGGAAGATAGCGCGTCGAGGGGCGAGGGCGCGCAGAAAAATCTTCTGAGAGGGCGGGCTCGCTACTTGGGAGAGGTTGGTTGATCGAGGTGATTGTTTTGGTTTTGAGGCGAATTCCTTTACGAATTTTAGGCTGCGGGGGCTTTCACGATCTCGGTTTTTGGGATATGCGGAACGAAGCCGGGTTGTTCGTTAGAGGGCTGGCGGCCGTCGAACGAAACGAAGCCGGTTCGGCTTTTGGGGCTGTGGTGTGTGCGGGATACGGAGGCTTCCTGGTGTTCGTGGAGGGCTTCGGCGTTACGGCGTTTGCGGTCCTGGTTGCGGCGGAGTTCGTAGTGCCAGCGTTCCTTTTGGGTTTTGACGAGAGTGGCGTGGAGTTGGAGGATCTGGCGGTGGAAGCGATTGGCGTAACGGGATAAGAGGTCGAATTGTTTTCCGTTTTCGAGGAAGGCGCGGGCCTGGGCGCGGGCCCAATCGATGGCGGTATCCCCGCCCTGCGGGGTGAAAAATTGTCTGGGTTCGGGCGGGAAGTTAGCGTCCGCTCCGTTACCGTCGCGGTTCGGTGCTGAGGTCGTATCCCCGCCCTGACGGGCGGGGTTGTGGGGGGAGTTAGTATCCCCGCCCTGACGGGCGGGGTTGTGGCTGGCCTGGTCAGGATCCCCGCCCTGACGGGCGGGGCTGTAGCGGGCGGGGCTGTAGCGGGCGGGGTTGTGGCTGGGGTTGGCGGTCGGCAAATGATTCGTCGTGAGTTCGAAGAAAAGGTTGGACTCGATGGCGCGGGCGCGGTCGAGTTGAAACTGGGCGTCGGCGATGGACTGGACCAGGGTGAGTTCGAAGTGGCCTTCGGGTTTAAGGTCGGCGCGGAGGCGGGCGCTGCTGTCGGCGTGGGCGGCCATTTCCTCTTCGGTTCCGATGAGCGTTTGGCCGGTGAGGTTGTGGCGGCGGGCGTTGAAGCGGCTGCGGTCCTTGCCTGCTTCGGTTTTGGGCCCGGTCGAGAGCTGGGCGTTTTCGCGATTTTGTGTCGGGGACATTTGTGGATCCTTGGGCGGCGGGTTGCCGGTTTTCGCGGCGGGTGGCCGCGTGCTTTCGATCCACGGTAGTCCGGCAGGTGGCGGGTTTTGGGTATCGGGGCGAGTATGTGGTTGAGGGGATAGGAGATTGAGCTGCGAATTTGGCAGCACCGGATTTGGCTGCACGGTGAAATGGGAATGCCGGACGGCACGTGCGGGTTTCTCCGCTTCAAATCGGGCAGCGAGTTTGACACGGCGTTGGGGGATCGTTACGGTTCTACGGAAACCCGGGCTCAGGCGTCATTGCCGTTTTCCGCGACTCGCCGGTTTCCCCCTTCGTTCGTCGATTGCCCGTGACTCCGTTTTAATTAGCCAGCGAGACCAAGTGGCAAACGCAGCACCAATGTGCGCGGCTTCGATGCCCCACTCTCACTCCTGCCGCAGGGCCGCCAGCGGATCAATGCGCGACGCACGCCTTGCGGGCGCGTAGCCCGCGAGAATCGCGGCACATAACAAGACGCCGCCCGCGACGGCCAGCGTCAAAGGATCATTGGGCTTCGTCTCGAACAGAAACGACTTCACGAGCCGAGACGCGCTCAAGGCGACCGGCACGCTGATCGCGAGTCCGACCGCCGCCAGCAGCAGAACTCGCCGCAGGACCATCCACACCACGGTGCCGCGTTGCGCGCCGAGCGCCATCCGGATCCCGATCTCGCCGACCTGCCGGGCGACCGTGTAGGACATCGTGCCGTACAGGCCCACGCACGCGGTCAGCAGAGCGAGCACCGCGAAGCCCGTGCACAGTTTGGCGAACGTGACTTCCCGGCTGATGGTCCGGTCGATCTCCGCCGCCTGCGTGATCACGTTGGTGACCGGAATGCGGGAATCGGCCTCGCGCGCGATCTCATACACGCTCTGGACGTACCGCAGCGGATCACCCGCCGTGCGCAGCGCGTAGGTCATTCGGTCAGAAGAAAACTGGCTGACCGCGACGATGACAGTCATCGGAGCCGCCTCGTTTTTGAGCCCGCCGTATCGCAGGTTTGCCGACACGCCGACGATCTCGAGTTCGCGCTTCTCTTCGGGCAGCGTGATGAGCCGCCCCACCGGATTCTCGTTTCCGAAATACGTTCGCGCCAGCCGCTCACTGATCACGGCAACGGGCTTCGAACCCGGTTGATCGCGGTCGTCCATCTCGCGCCCGGCCAACAGCGGAATCTGCATCGTCGTCAGGAAGCGGGGTCCGGCGGACAGGACGCGCGCGCCTTCGAGGGTCACGGCGTCGATCTTCATCGGCCCTTTGATGGCCGGTCCGGCGAAGCCGGCGCTGATGATCGACGATTGCGCGAGCGTTGCGCTGCTGACGCCGGGAATCGATTCGAAGCGCTTGCGCAGGTCTGCGTAAAACGTGCCCATCTCCGGATCACGATGCCCGGCCTGGCGGGCATTCAGCGAAAACAGAAGGATGTTCTCGCGGGCGTATCCGAGCTGGACGGAGTTCAGCTCTTTGAGCGTCCGCACAAACAGGCCCGCGGCGAACAGGATGACGAACGACATCGCGATTTGCGCGACCACCAGGATGTGCTGCGCGCGGTTGCGCGGTCCGCCGCCGCGGCCGTTCTTGAGCGCGGGCATGACGTCCGGGCGCGTCGACTGGATCGCCGGAACGAGGCCGAAGAACAGGCCGCAAGCCACAGAAAGTGCCGCCGACACGCCCAGTACTTTCCAGTTCAATTCCGCGTGCAGCGTGAAGTTCTCCTGCCCCCTGCCGAGCAGAAACGTCATCGATCGCACGCCCCAAAGCGCGAACAGCACGCCGAGCGCTCCGCCGAGAGAGGCCAGCAGCACGCTCTCGGTCAACAATTGACGGACGACGCGAAACCGTCCGGCTCCCATGCTGAGCCGGATCGCCATTTCGCGGCGTCGCGCGGCCGCCCGGGCCAGCAGCAGATTGGCGATGTTCGCGCACGTGATCGCGAGGATCAATCCCACCATCGCCAGCAGCACGTAGAGAGGCTTGGAGTATTCGCGTCGCAAGCTGCCCAGTCCTCCGGCGCCCGGAGCGAGCATCAGCGTGGGCAGTTTGGAGCGTTCGCCGTCGGTCGCCGCCGTCGCTTCGACCCATTGATGAAAACGCGGAGCCAGCGCTGCCTGCGCCTGGGCCACGGTCACACCGGGACGCAGGCGGCCCATCATTTCGATCCAATAGAAATTTCCATCGCTATACATCCGCTGCGCCGCGGCGGCGTCCACCAGGAGGTTCGCGTGCAGCGGCAGGAACACCTCCGGAGCCGCTGCTGGATCGACTCCGAAGAACTCCGGCGGTGTGACGCCGACCACCGTGAAGGGCACGTTATCGATGAGGATCGACTGGCCGATTGCGTTCGGCGCTCCGCCAAAACGATTCTGGCTGATCGCGAAACTGATCACGGCGACAGGCGGCGCCCCGCGACGATCGTCGTCCAAATCGATCAGGCGTCCGGCGGCAGGCGACACGCCTAAGCCCTGGAAATATTCGCCGCTGACGTACTCCCCGTGGACGCTGGCGGCCTGCCCGCCGACCGTCAGGCTGAGTTTCCGTGCGTTGAAATAACCGAACAGCGTCGAGAAGACCTGTTTCTGTTCGCGCAGATTCTCGAGCGCGCCGTACGGGAACATGCCCGTGACTAAAGAGCCCTTGTCGCCGGGCCAGAGAAGGCCTTGCACTCCATGAACGACGTGGACCCATTGCTTGTTAGCGTCCTGCGGCGGACGGCTATGCCAGTTCAAAACGACCAGAGACTCGGGATCGGCCACGGGCAGCGAGCGCATCAGAACCGATTCCATGAAGCTGTAAATGACGGTGTTGGCGCCGATGCCGAGCGCCAGCGACAGGACCGCCAACGCGCTGAAGGCCTTGTTGGCGGCCATGGTGCGAAAGCCGTAGCGGACATCCTGGAGCAGTTCCGACCAGAACCGTGTCATCCAAACCTCCCGCGACTCTTCCTGCTTCTGTCCCACGTTGCCAAATCGGCGGAGTGCTTCTGCCCGTGCGCGCTCGACCGTCATACCTTCGGCTTCGAGTTCGGCGGCTTTCTCGGCGAGATGGAGTTCCATTTCCTCTCGCAGCGACTCGCTGCGCCGGGCGCTTCCGATCCAATACCGCAGGCGTCGCAACACGTCCGTTACTCCGCTCCCATCACGCGCGCAATGGCGAGCGTGAGCTTGGCGTACTTCCTGGTCTCCACCCTCAATTGTTTGCGGCCTGCCGCCGTGATCTTGTAAATCCGCGCACGCCGGTTGTTTGAGGTCACGCCCCAGACGCCGTCGATCCAGCCGTTGAGTTCGAGGCGCTGGAGAGCGGGATAGAGCGAGCCCTCTTCCACCAGGAGTTCGTTGCCAGACGATTGCTGAAGGAACTGGACGATGCCGTAGCCGTGGAGTTCGCGCCGCGACAGCGTCCGCAGAATCAGCATGTCCAGCGAACCGGGCAGCGAATCGTTCTTTTGCGGTTTGCGTCCCATACCAAGAATTCTTAGCTTACGGCGTCAAGTGACGCGAGTCAAGCGATTGCGGCGAAGTCCGGAAACCAGTAATCGTGTCAGACGCCTTTTCGGGGCTTCTTCGCGGGCGCTTTTTTCGCTTTCGCTTTCGCTTTGGGCTTCGGTGCCGGCTTCGCGGAATCGGCCGAGTACCCGTAGGCTTCGCGCAGCCAGTCCGTTAACGGAGGCTCCACTTGATCGCGGTGCGTGATGCGAATGATGTGGTACACCTTGGCCTTCGACGCGCGATCGACTTTGTGAACCTGGGGAGCCTTGATTTCGCGACCCAGAAAGAGGCAAAGCTCGAGGTACTTCGTTTTTGGCCGCACGAAAAAATAGCAGGATTTCCGGGAGAACATGATCGACTTGTGCGACGCGTAGATACGCTGCTCGCCGAATTCCGCGGCCGTTTCCCGGATTCGCTCCCAGGCGTCGCGCAGGTCCTCGGTCAGATCTCTGGTGAGCGCGGCCTCGGTCGTGGTCCAGCAGTCATGCTCTTCCCCTTCCTCGACCCAACGCTTACAGTGATAACACTCGTGCCCCGGCATGTTCGATTGTAGTCGCGATCCGGCAAGTACGCGCGCCGTGACAGGCTGCGCCTCGGGACCGAAGTACGCGCGCCCTGACGGGCTGCGCCTCGGAGACTCCTGTTGACATACCACAGGAACTGCGTCATGCTCCTGTAGGAATGCCACAGGAGGTCCGATGACCGATCCGAAACCCGAAGTCCTGCAAGGCACGCTGGACCTGATGGTGATCAAGACGCTGGATGCGATGGGGCCTCAGCACGGATACGGCATCGCCCGCAGGATTGAGCAAATCAGCGACAATACGCTGTCATTGAATCAGGGAACGATCTATGCGTCGCTGGTTCGGCTCCAACAGCGGGGCTGGATTTCGGCGTCGTGGGGCGTCTCCGACAACAACAGGAAAGCGAAGTTCTACGAGCTGACCAAGGCTGGGCGAAAGCAGCTCGCGGCCGAAATCAAAAGCTGGGAGCGCACATCGGCGATCATCGGCCGCATGCTGCGGCTGACGGAATAAGCGGAGGCGGCGGATGCTTTCTCAAATACGCAGCTTGCTTTCGAAGGTCGCCGCTCTCGCGCGGCGCGAGCAGATCGCGGACGACTTCGAGGAAGAAGTCAGAGTACACCTCGCCCTGCTCACGGCGGAGTACGAGCGGAGAGGCATGTCTCCGGACGCGGCCGCGCGTGCGGCCCGGCTCGAGTTCGGAGGCGTCACGCAGATTCGAGAACAAAACCGCGCCCAGTGGGGGTTCCAGTGGATCGAAACACTGGGACAGGATTTGCGGCACGCAGCGCGATTGATGCGAAGAAATCCAGGATTCACGCTGATCGCCGTGTTGACGCTCTCCGTCGGCATCGGACTCAATACCGTCGTATTTACCGCGTACGAATCGGTCGCGCTGCGGCCGTTAGCGGTGAGGGAACCGGGCGGCGTCCTGCGGCTCATGAACTGGTTCGAGTCCGGATACCGCGATGATGAAATCGCGCGCGCCGAGTATGAATTCCTCAAGACGAACGCGCGCTCTTTTTCAGAAGTCGCCGCTTCGAGCGCACCGCTGCGCGTATTGGCGCGCGGCGCGGTTTCGGCGGAAGGCGAAGTGGTGGTGGCGCGGCTGGTTTCAGGCAATTATTTCGGATTGCTCGGCGTTGCACCGGACCTCGGACGAACGTTCAACCCAGAGGAGGACGCTACCGCACAACCGGTTGCGGTGATCAGTCATCGCTTCTGGAAGCGGCGATTCCTGAGCGATCCGCAGATTCTGGGCCGGACCCTGCTGCTGAACGGCGCGCCGATCACATTCATCGGAGTCGCCCCGGAATCCTTTGCGGGCACGGGATCGCCGCCGGAGATTCCGGACTTGTGGGTTCCGCTCGGGATGGAGCAGCAGATCGCGATGAAGTCCGGAATTCCGACGCAAATTCTGGCGCGGCGAAAAGCGGCGACGAGCCAACGCCAGGTCGACAGCGAGTTGCAGACACTGCAGTCGCGCATCCAGGAACTCCCGGTCGATCCGGAAGGCAAACGCGGCAAGATTCGCAAGATTACCGCCAACCAGGCGACCTATTTTGATTCGACCGGCGGCGGATTCGAAGCGTTCCAGTGGGTTATTGCCGGGCTGATGGCCGCGGTCACGGCGGTCCTGCTGATCGGCTGCGTAAACCTGGTGAATCTGCTGCTGGCGAGAGCGGCGGCACGCCAGCGCGAGATCGCGGTCCGGTGCGCGCTCGGCGCGGGTCGCGGAAGGATTATCCGGCAGCTCTGCACCGAAAGCGCGTTGCTGGGGCTGTTGGGTGGAGCCGGCGGACTCGCAATTTCCATTGTGCTCTGCCGGTACCTGGCGAACACCCTGGCAACCGAGTTGGCGATCTTCGGGACCGGTGCGGATTCACTTTTCGTCGATGCGAGCCCCAGCCTGGCTGTCTTCGCCTATACCGCGCTCGTTTCGATCGCGGCCGGGGTGCTGGTAGGGCTTGTGCCGGCGAGACTGGCAGCGAGGCGCGACGCAAATTCGGCGATCAAGCAGGAGACTTCAGAACAGTTAGGCGGACGTAGCCGGATGCGCAGCTTCCTGATCGCGGCGCAAATCGCCGCTTGCGTGACCTTGCTCGTCGGCGCAGGGTTGCTAGGACGAGGATTTCTGGCGTCGGCCCACGTCGAAACAGGTCTCGACGTGGAGCATTCCATCATCGCCATGCTGCCGCAGGCGGCACTCGGGAACAATCCGCAGCAGCGTGCGGCCAGGGTCGCGGAGGTGATGCGTAGGCTCGAAGCGATTCCGCAAATTTGCGCGGCTGGACGCGCGTTTCAGCTACCGATGATGGGTCACAGCACCGCTCCGTTTCAGCCGGCCGGCGGTTCGATCCGGTTTGAGTCGCCGGAAGCACGATCGCTCTTTAACAACGTCTCGCCGGGGTATTTCGACGCCCTCGGAATCCCGCTGCTACGGGGGCGGTCGTTTACGCAACCGGAGGTGGATCAGCATGCGGCGGTCGCCGTGGTGAGCGAGGCGACGGCGAAGCGCTTCTGGCCCGGCGAAGACCCGTTGGGCAAGCGCCTCGAGACTCCGCGCGGATTGCGCTTCGGGCACATCGACGGACGGACGTTCACGATCATCGGTGTCGCGAAGAGCGTCCGAAGCACGAACCTTTCGAAGGTCGACGACGGCTATGTCTACTTCCCGGGAAGCTACGACGACGCGCCGGTTCTGCTCGTGCGAGGCAGTGGTCTTCCGGCCACAACGATTCCATTGATTCGCGATGCCGTCATGGGTGTGGACCGGCAATCGGCTTTGCAGATGACGGTGATCGGAATCGAGAGCGGCCCGATCCGGCTGCAGCGGTTGATGACGGAAGCCCCGGCGCTCGTCGCGGCAGTGCTCGGGCTGCTGGCACTGGCACTGGCGGCGGTCGGAATCTACGGTGTCGTCTCGTACCTCGTCGCGCAGCGGACTCGGGAGATCGGCGTTCGGATGGCGCTGGGCGCGAGCAAGCGGCAGGTATTATCGCTGGTTTTTCTGGAAGCTCTGCGGCCTGTGATGTGGGGCGTTCCGTTCGGGCTTGCCGGTTCCGCGGCGCTTTCCGCCGTGCTGAGCAGTATGACCGTCATGGTGGAAAATCCGGATCCGCTCTTCGGCGTCAATCCATGGAGCCCGGAGACGTTAATCGGGGTGGTCGGATTTCTGGTGTTTATCGTGTGGCTGGCGAGCTGGATTCCGGCGCGCCGGGCGATGCGAGTGGATCCGGCCGCGGCCTTGCGCTCCGAGTGACGCGGGAGCCATTGCCGTCCGGCACCGTAGCAAATCGTCCAAGGGTTCGGACCTGATCGCGAAAGAGGCTGGACCAACCGCTGGCGTCAGGGCACTTCAACGCGCCAGCGATCCGTTCCATTAGTTTTGAGAAGCAGCGCTTTGCCGCTAGAGATCTCGAGGAATTCCATCACGTCAGGGCTGGACGCCTCGCCGCCGGAACGAAAGACGCCTTCGCCGATCGGTTCCAGAGGAGCGCCTCCGTTGACCCACAGTTTTCCCTGCCGCAGCACGATGCGAATGGAACGGTGCCACGGGCTATCCTAGCGGTAGTGTCCGGCGAATGCTTCGTACTGCTTCGGTGCCGCAAATTCCTTTGGCCCGGTGTACTTTCCGTTGATGTACCAGTCGGGTCCATGGAACACCTGCACGACGGCTCCGTTCTGGCGTCCGAAAATCAGCGGGAAGCGGAGCCACGAATACTCGTCTGCGAGGAACCGGTTTCCGCCGAGCTGCTCCAATGGGATTTTCTTCCCGCCATCCACGATGCTGAGCGCGGAGCCGTCCGCCGCCACCTGTAGCTTTTTGCCCGACGCGGTTTCAAAAACTCCGGCGAACTCCGAAGCGTTCCTGATGACGCGCGGGTCGCTAATCGCGGGCGGCGCCGGAGCGGACGTTCTTTGTTTCGCCGCGTTCATCAACTGCACCGCGAACTCCGTCACCGGAACCGGACGATACCCGAGGCCCGCGTTGATGGATGCGAACGCGCCGACGCCCGCGTCGAGATCCACCGTGATCGACGACATGAACGACGCCATTCCGCCGGTGTGCCGGAGGATCAGGCGGCCGTCCAGGCGATCGATGCCGATGCCGTAACCATACTTCGCGGTCGGGGATAGCTCTTCCGCGTCGATGTAGGGCTTCGTGAATTTTTGGAAGCTCTCCTTCGAAATCACGCCGGCGCCGCCGTTCATCAGCATTTGCATATACAGCGCCATGTCGCCGGGCGTCGACGTCACGCTTCCGGCCGCGTTATCGAAAACCAGGAATCCCGTGGGAGCGACTTCGCCCAGTCGCGGACTCAGGCGGTCGTCGAATTTCGGCAGATAGCTGCGCGCCATGCGGCGCTGCGTATCGCCGCCGATCACAGCCGACGATGCCTTCATGCCGAGCGGTTCGAAAATACGACGCCGAACGGATTCCGCCCAAGGCTTCTGATCGATCGCGGCGATCAGGTGTCCGAGGATCGCATAGCCGAGATTGCAGTAATGAAAATGCTCGCCCGGCTTGTATCCCTGCACGTATCGAGCGCCCGGATCGCTCCTCTGGAATCCCAGCGCGTTGGGCAAGCCCGAAGTGTGCGTCAGCAGATGGTGCACCGTGATCGTGCCCTGCTTGGCGACGATCGGGAGCCACGGAAGATAGTCGAGAATGGGCCGGGTGAGGTCCAGCTTGCCCTCGTCATGCAATTGGAGGCAGGTCAGACCGACGAACGATTTCGAGATTGAGCCGACCTGGAACAGATGATTGGGAGTGACCGCTTCGCGCGTTTCAAGGTCGGAGTAGCCGAATCCGGCGACCCGATCCGTGCCTCCGCGTTGGGCCATCGCCAAGGTCATTCCCGGAGCATTCATCGCTTTCATGTAGCGGGCAATGAATCCGTCGAGGGCGCTGTAATCCTGGGCGGCGGAGAGGGTCCGACGGGCAAGAAGCGTGGAAGCACCAAGAGCCAAAAAGTCCCGCCGCTGCAATTTGAGGCCAGTCATTTGTAGCGAAGGATAGCATGGCGGTTCCGCGCATCCGCCAGCGCCCGAAATCGCGCGCATGGTGGGCATCGCTCCGTTCGTTTCGTGCCAAATTGGAACGATTCATCTCAAACAAATGAGTCTGCCGTCGTCTGGCACAGTTTCACCCAGTTTCACCTCGGTTCAGTTTCACCCAGTTTCACCTGGCACAGTTTCACCCCAAGCCGCGCTGTCTTCTCCAACTTACGGAACTCGGGGGAACAACTCTGTCCGTTACGGAAGTTCGACTTCTTGAAGAAACGCCGCTGGACGGCAGCGACCAAGCCTGAGTTACCGCCTGGAGGAATTCTCTCCAGGCACCCTTGGCACAGTTCCACACAGTTCCACATTCAGTTCCACACTCAGTTCCAAAAGCTCCAGCCGCAACGCGGCGGCTCCTTTCGCTTCGCCGAGAAGCTATACTCATTGAAACCATTTAGCCGACCGGTCCGGGTGAGATCGCGGCGGCGACGTGTTTGTAAAAGCGAAGTGTAGGGGAACTGGCTTGAAGTTATTTACCCTTCTTGTGTTAGCGGTAGCCTGCGTCTTCGGCCAGGAGCAAGACGGCCACTTCACGCTGCTGGACAACGTCCAGGCCAAACTGCGCTTCGAGAACCTGGATGCCGACGTGGTTCTCGGTCCGCCGCGAAAGAAATCCATCTCGATTATTCACGGTGCCGAATTCCTTCTCGACTTCGTGGCTTCCGCTTCGAAGTTCAAAAAGGACCGCATCTGGAGCCGGCTGGCGCACAGCCACCCGTTTTCCACCATGGCGTTTCGTGAAAAGAACGATCCCTCGACTCACGTTCTGTTCCGCAAGACTCCGGAAGGCGACCTAAACGCGGAGATGCACCTGGACGGAAATGGACCGCAGCGATTATTTCCGCACCTCGACGAATTCTTGTTCCACAAACTGACCTTCCGCGACAGCAACCAGGACCGCATGCACGCGAATCTGACGCAGTCGTTCGAGCGCGGCGGGAAGGCTCCCGACGAAGTCTTCATTTCGCGAGAAGAGCGAACCAAGCAGTACCTTCACGAGACTCTCGGGCTCCAGCCGCTGGCCATGGGCTTCACCAATTCGCTGTTTCGCCATTACGTCCATCGTCTGGTCTGGAAAACGGAACCCAGCTACGAGCCGATGATCAATCGATTTGAGGCATCGCTCTTCCGCAATGCGTTGAGAAACACGATTGAGTTCGGCATCGCGAATTGGCGCGAGGAAGACACGCGATTCCGGAAGAGCGGCGAAGAAGGCCTCAAACGCCGCATGCGTGCCGCGGTCGTGAACACGTTCGTGGTGAAAACGGCGACGGGCCGCGAGTTCGCGTATGGACGGTTCGCCGCGATTGCCGGTACGACCGCTCTGACCGACGTGTGGCATCCTTGGCGCGCGCACCCGTTCGAGCCCAATTACGCCCGGCAAGCGACGTTCGGCATGGTCCTCGATCCGCTGGCCCGCAGCGTCTGGGCTGAATTCGGCGGCGAGATTAAGCGTCGCCTGCCTTTCTCAAAATAACAGCCCAACAACTCTCTCCAGGCACAGTTCCGCCTGAGTTCCGACTTGTGCAAGTGGACGGGACTGGTGCCCGCGTATGCTGATGACGAATGGCCAAGTGTCAAAGCGGAGACGGTCGCTGCCTTCGGTTTCCCTTGCCAGAAAGATCGGCAGCCGAGGACGCGTTCGAACCGCGACCCAGGCCAGGCGAAGCAACCTCACGCCGGAACTGGGCCGGGAATTCTGCCTGTGGAAACGGTGACCCGATTCCGCTCCGCAGGAGTCCTCCGCTTACCCGGCGCGGCTCTTAAGCGCCGCGAGACCTGGCGATGTTTCGCGCGACCCGGGAACGACGTGGGAATGCGAATGAGTGGTTTCCAGAATGGCTGCGAGCGCCTCACTGGGCTTGCACCCACGCTTCTTGCTTTCGAGCAAAATCCCCACCCAAAACGAAGCGAGGTTCTGGGCGGCAGGACTGGCCGCGGGGTGAGGAACCCAGCCGGCCGCGTCGTCGTCATCGTTGACGTAGATGTACCCCATCACCTCGCCCCCGGTGGTCCGCAGCGTGATGTGTTCGACCGGCCCGTCCGTGCGCGAGGTGTACTTCGGCGGGCCGGAGAGCATTCGCAGTTGGAGGTCTTCGGTCATATAGCCGGGCGCTCGGCGACGCGTGCTCATGGTTCCACGCTACCTCCTCGAGCCTACACATAGAAATAGGGTGGTCTCTTAGACCTGCGTTGGAG
>Ga0105248_10006314_pt1 | contig 13004 bp, 14 predicted proteins | sample KBSS34metaG_FD_81524 | JGI IMG/M metagenome (GOLD analysis project Ga0105248, IMG submission 81524) | Switchgrass rhizosphere microbial communities from Kellogg Biological Station, Michigan, USA - KBS S3-4 metaG | ecosystem: Host-associated > Plants > Roots > Rhizosphere > Soil | place... | reverse complement strand
GGCGGTGATCACGCAGCGCGACAACGGGCCGTTCGCGCCGAAGCTGCCAACGATCGTTGGAGGGGCGGTGGAACACGCGGCCTAGCGGCGTTCTACCAACTCCGTCATTCCCGCGAAGGCGGGAATCCACCGGGCCGACAGCGCAAATAAAGATGTCCGGAGGTCGTTTCCCGGTGGATTCCCGCCTTCGCGGGAATGACGATTGGGCTTGAACGGCTCGCTATCAGCTATTTCGCCGCACTCACCCGCCAGACACGGTTGCCGACGTCGTCTGTCACCAGCAGGGCGCCCTTTGAATCCAGCGCGACGCTTACCGGACGGCCTTGCGCTTTCTCATCCGGGGTGAGGAACCCGGTCAGTACGTCGATCGGCTTGCCAACGGGCTTGCCCTTGGCGAACGGGACATAGACCAGCTTGTAGCCCGACAGCGGACGGCGATTCCAGGAACCATGTTCGGCGATGAACGCACCGGATGCAAAGGACGGGCCGAGCGCCGCGCCCTTGGCGAAGGCCATTCCCAGGGCGGCGACATGCGGACCGAGCGCATAATCGGGATGGACGACATAGCTTTGCATGTCCTCGTCCGGTTCGGGCACGCGCTTGTCGATGAAGCCGCCATAATAATAATAGGGCCAGCCGTAGAAGCCGCCGAACTGCACCTGCGTCATATAATCCGGCACCAGATCGGATCCGAGCATGTCGCGTTCGTTGACCGTGGTCCACAGATCGCCGGTGGTCGGCTCGAAGGCCAGACCATTGGGATTGCGCAGGCCATAGGCATAGATGCGATCTTCTCCGGACGGCAACTTCACCTGCCAGATGGCGGCGCGCTTCTGCTCCAGCTCCATACCCTTTTCGGCGATGTTCGTTGCCGAGCCGACCGCGACATAGATGGATTTTCCGTCCGGCGCGGCGAGAAGATTACGCGACCAGTGATTCTGCCCGCCCGGAAGTTTGACGACGACTGTCGGCCTGGCGGTGATCTTCGTCATGCCGGGCGTGAACGGCACGCGCACCAATGCGTCGGTATTGCCGATGTAGAGCTGGCCGTCGATATAGGCGATGCCCTGCGGGGAATTGAGGCCGGAGATCAGGACGGTCTTCAGGTCCGCCTTGCCGTCGCCATTCTTATCCCGCAGCAACGTGATGCGATTGGCGGATGCGCCGCCCGCACCGACGCGAGCCATCAGCAGATTCATCACCTTGCCTGTGATGCCATCGCCGCCATTCTTGCTGTCACGAGGCGGCGAATTGCTTTCGGCGACAAGCACGTCGCCATTGGGCAGGACATACAGACCGCGTGGGTGATCGAGGCCTTCGGCGAAGCTGTTGACGGCAAGTCCGGCGGCGGGCTTCGGTGCTGCTCTGGCCGCCCAGCCGATCGCCTTGGCGACGCCGACCGTCGGGATCAACGTCGTTTCGGGTGCCGCGATGAACGGACTTGTCCCCGTCACCCTGTCGAAGGCCACGACGGCCTTTTCGCGCGTGGCCAGCACGTAAATGGTTACGCCGAAGGCGATGATCAGCAGCGCGATCAGGATCAGCAATTTTTTCTTCATTGTCATGGTCCTGCAGAAACTCCGGCCACCGTCCGCCGCTTCCGGCAATCAGACAGGATTATACCAACGCGCGATCATCAAAACTCATAACCCCTCCCTTTCAAGCGAGGGGGAAGGGGTGGGTGCGCGCGTCTGCGCGCTCGAAGAGACTCGTTCCACCCAGCCAGAATAGCAGCGATCTGGGCATCGAGCCCCGATCGCCGCTGCCCCACCCCGTGCCCCACCCCTGAAGGGGAGGGGTTAAGAAGAGTCAGCTTACCGCACCTGGGTATTAGTCCTGCGGCTCCGGTTCGGCAACGGGCGGATGCAGCAGCATCTTCTTGACCCGCCGCTCATCGGCGTCGAGGATTTCCAGCCGCCATCCGCTCGCATGCTCGACGATCTCGCCAGCCTGCGGCACATGACCGGCCAGTGCCGATGCGAGTCCGCCCAGCGTGTCGACGTCCTCCTCGACATCGGCCAGCCGTGGATCGATCAGCTTGGCGACATCCTCCAGCTCGGCGCGCGCATCGGCGGACCAGATCGCATCGGACAGCGGGATCAGCAAATCCTCGCTTTCCTCATCATGCTCATCCTCGATTTCGCCGACGATCTCCTCGACCAGATCCTCGATCGTCACGAGGCCGTCGGTACCGGTATATTCGTTGAGCACGATCGCCAGATGCGTGCGCGTCTCGCGCATTTCGGCCAGCAGGTCGATGATCCGCATCGAGGTCGGCACGTAGCGCGGCTGGCGGATCAGCGGTTCGATCGTCGCCGGCACCTCGGTCCCGGTCGCGATAATCTTGAACACGTCCTTGACGTGGATCATGCCGATCACATGGTCGAGATCTTCGCGATAGACGGGCAGGCGGCTATGCTCGGCCTCGGCGAAACGCGCCACCAGATCGGCGAAGCAGATCGTTTCCGGCACCGCGACGATTTCGCCGCGCGGCACGCCGATATCGCCGACGGTGCGCTCGCCGAAATGAAGAATGTTGCGGAGCATCTCGCGCTCGGCGTGGGAGAGGTCATCCTCCTCATGCTCGCCTTCGCCTTCATGCTCCTCGATCGCTTCTTCGATCTGATCGCGCAGGCTGGGCTCATTCTCCTGCCCGAAGAGCGAGCGCAGACTGCGCCAAAATCGTCCGCCGCTGTCTGCGGCGCTGCTACTATGATCGTCGGGCATTGTCTTCTTATGTCACCTTGCGAAGGCGGAATGCGTATCCGAAAGGGCAGGGTATGGGCAATCGGGAAGTTTGGCGGGACGTTCGCCGTCAGTCTTCGGTCACCACATAGGGATCGTCGATTCCAAGGCTGGCGAGCGCGGCACGCTCCAGATCCTCCATCGCCTCGGCTTCCTCATCGTGCATATGATCATAGCCCATGAGGTGCAGCGTGCCGTGGACGATCAGGTGCGTTGCATGGACCTCCGTGGTCACGCCCTTGTCCGCCGCCTCGGCCTCGCAGACGCCACGCGCGAGGATGATATCACCGAGCAGCACCTCGCCATCGTCGCTATTGGCGATGCCGTCGAGCAGATCGCGCTGGATCATCGGGAAGGACAGGACGTTGGTAGGCTTGTCCTTCTGCCGATAGGTGGCGTTGAGCGTGCGGACCTCATCATCCTCGGTCAGCCGGATTGAGATTTCCGTGTCGAAGCTGGCGTCGATGAAGGAGGCCCAGGGGGTTACGCCGAGCGCAGCCGTCACAGCCTTCTGACCGAGCGCTTCCCAGTCGATGGTTTCGGACCAGCCAGGTTCCTGTTGAACGGCGACGTCAATCATGAGACGAGGCTGCCCCTCCACCGCTCTTCGAGCGGTCCCCCTCCCCGTTCCGGGGAGGATCTACAGGCCAGCGCGATCCAAATCCTCCCCGGAACGGGGAGGGGGACCATGCGCAGCATGGTGGAGGGGCGGCCCTCAAGCATCGTCCGGCCCCTCATAAGCCTCGACGATCCGCCCGACCACCGGATGCCGCACGACATCGGCCGCGCCGAAGCGGATGGTGGCGATGCCCTCAATGCCTTCCAGCTTGTTGACGGCGTCGGCCAGCCCCGATTTGCCGATATCGGGCAGATCGATCTGGCGGGGATCGCCGCAGACGACCATGCGACTATTCTGGCCGAAGCGGGTGAGAAACATCTTCATCTGCGCGGGCGTGGTATTCTGCGCCTCGTCAAGGATCACAAAGGCGTCGGACAATGTCCGGCCGCGCATGAAGGCGATCGGCGCGATTTCGATCTCGCCGGACGCCAGCCGCCGTTCGACCTGTTCATTGGGGAGCATGTCGTACAAGGCGTCGTACAGCGGGCGCAGATAGGGATCGACCTTTTCCTTCATGTCGCCGGGCAGGAAGCCCAGTCGCTCGCCGGCTTCGACCGCCGGTCGCGACAGGATAAGCCGTTCGACCGATCCGGTAATCAGCTGCTGCACGGCCTGCGCCACCGCGACGTAGGTCTTGCCGGTGCCTGCCGGCCCGAGCGCGAAGATGATGTCGGATTTGCCGAGCGCTTCCATATAGCGGATCTGCGTCGCCGATCGCGGCACGATCGTCTTCTTGCGCGTGCGGATCATGACCCGTGGCGGATCGGACACATCGTTGCGGATGATCCCGTCCAGCATGGGCTCCGCCGACATGGCGATCACCGCTTCGACCGCGCCCTTGTCGAGGTCCTGGCCCTGGACGATGCGATTATACAGGCCGGCGAGCACATCGCGCGCGCGTCCGGCCGCGCTGGCCTCCCCCTCGATCTGCAGCTTGTTGCCGCGTGCTGCGATATAAACCCCGAGGCGATTTTCGATCGCGACCAGATTCTGGTCATATTCACCGAAGAGCCGGCCAAGAAGCTGGGGTTTGTCGAAAACGATCTCGAGCCGGGCGCGATCTCCGGCCTGCGCTTGGACTGGCTTGCGCGACATAAGGTGCGGCAACATCCTTGTTCTGCCCGCCCCGCCGGGAAGCGGGACTCGGGAAGGCAAGGCGAGTGTAACCGGTATTGGCGGCAAGCGAAGGAGAAATGCGCGCTTACCCGGATCAGGCGGCGGCTTGTTGCTCTGCGACCACAGCATTGAGGCTATTGGGGCCGGCATATTCGATATCGACCGTCACCATGTCGCCAATGCCGGCGGGCGTATCGACGATAACCGATTGCAGCCATGGCGATTTGCCGATGCGCTGGCCCGGCTTCTTGCCGTCGCGTTCTATCAATATGTCGGTGCGGCGACCGACGAGCGCGGCATTGAAGGCCTGCTGCTGCTCATTGATGAGCGCCTGCAACAGCTGCAGCCGCTCGTCCATCACCTCGGGCGCGATCTGGCCGGCCATGGTCGCGGCAGGCGTGCCCGGGCGGGGGCTATATTTGAAGCTGAACGCTTGTGCGTGATTGACCGAGCGGATCAGATCGAGCGTCTGTTCGAAATCGAGATCGGTTTCGCCGGGAAAGCCGACGATGAAATCGCCCGACAAGGCAATATCCGGCCGCGCCGCGCGGAAGCGTTCGATGGTGGCGATATAGCCGTCCCGTGTATGGGCGCGGTTCATGGCCTTCAGAATGCGATCGGATCCGGATTGCACGGGCAGGTGCAGGAACGGCATCAGCTTTTCAACGTCGCCATGCGCCGCGATCAGGCCGTCGGTCACGTCATTGGGATGGCTGGTCATGTAGCGAATGCGGGCCAGGCCCGGCAGACGATCGAGGGCGCGGATCAGACCGTCGAGCCCCTGATGGCGACCGGCCGCGTCATCACCGCTCCAGGCGTTCACATTCTGGCCGAGCAAAGTGATTTCCCGCGCGCCCGCATCGACAAGGGCTTTCGCCTCATCGATGATCGCGCCCCAAGGCCGCGAAACTTCGGCGCCGCGCGTATAGGGGACGACGCAATAGGTGCAGAATTTGTCGCAGCCTTCCTGCACGGTCAGGAAGGCGCTGGGCCCCTGCTTCCGACGTTTGGGGAGCGATTCGAACTTCGATATGGCGGGCATATCGGTATCAAGCGCTCGCTTGCCCGCAGCCGCATCGGCCACCAGCGCAGCCAGATTATGATAGGCCTGCGGACCGACGACGATATCGACCGCCGGCGCCCGGCGCGGAATCTCGCCGCCCTCTGCCTGCGCGACGCAGCCGGCGACTGCGATCATCGGCCGCTGCCTGCCGCGGCTATGCTTCACGATCCGGCCGATATCGGAATAGACCTTCTCCGCGGCCTTTTCGCGGATGTGGCAAGTGTTGAGCACGACAAGTTCCGCTTCATCGGCGCTGGCGGCCATCGTCAGGCCGTCGGCTTCGAGCAGTTCGGCCATGCGCGCGCCGTCATAGACGTTCATCTGACAGCCGAATGACTTGATGTGGAAGCTCTTGGGGGCGGGTTTGCTCATGCGCGGGCCTATAAGGGAAATGCGCCTCAAGCGGAAGGTGTGAGCGCCAGTTCGATCGCGGTCATGGATGAAGCGGCCAGCAGCTTGCGGTCGTCCGATGGCGCCAGCGGAGGCAGGAAATGCAGGATCACCTTCAATCCGCCCCGCCGCGCCAGCACCTTCAGGGCATTGGGCGCGAGCGGTTCGTCGCCGGACCAGGCGATTTCGGGCGCGGCGCCCGGATAATCGATCGCCAACGGCTGGACGACGATCCCGCCGGGGGCCGGCGCGACCGACGCGAACAAAGCGGCCCGGAACGGAAACAGCTTCGTGCCGTCGTTGGTCGTTCCTTCGGGAAATAGAGTGATCGGCTTGCCGCGCCGGAGCGCTTCGCCGATCTGATCGGCCTGGCCGCGCGCGGCGCGGCGACTCTCGCGATCGACGAAGATCGTGCCGCCGATGCGGGCGATCAGTCCCACGATCGGCCAGCCATCGATGTCGTCTTTCGCAACGAAGGCGGATCCCGTCGCGCCGCCGATCGCCAATATATCCAGCCAGCTCAGATGGTTTGCCACGTAAAGGACATGGTGGGGGACGGGTGTGCCGCGCACCTCGACCGACAGGCCCATCGCTCGTCCGAACCTTGTCAGAAAGATGCGCGGCCAGGGGCTTGTCCGGCCAAACAGACGCCATAAGCCGTGACCGACAAAACTTATCAGCAGGATGAAGATGCCGAGGGTGAGTCGGCAGGCGATGCGCAGGCGCGCCATGGATGCGTTATTTCGGCCGACTGGCCGAAACGCCGTAAAGTTCAAGCCGGTGGTCGACGAGGCGGAAGCCCAGCTTTTCGGCAATGCGCCGCTGCAATTCCTCCAGCTCCGGGTCGACGAATTCGATCACATTGCCGGTTTCGACATCGATGAGGTGATCGTGGTGCGATTCCGCAGCCGCCTCATAGCGCGCACGTCCGTCGCCAAAATCATGCCGTTCGAGAATGCCGGCTTCTTCGAACAGCCGGACCGTACGATATACGGTGGCGATCGAAATGCCGGGATCGATGGCGGCGGCCCGCTGGTGGAGAAGTTCAACATCGGGATGGTCTTCGGCATCGGACAGAACACGCGCGATCACGCGGCGTTGTTCGGTGATACGAAGCCCTTTCTCCGCGCAGAGCTCTTCGATATCGATTTTGCGGTTCATGGCAGCCCTGATCGTGCGATGTCTAAATCAGCAATAGGGCAGGCGTAGAGCCTTTTCATCGCCAATGAAAGTGCGCGGGGCCGGACTTTTTTCCAGCCCCGCGACCTGATCAGATCAACGCGTGCGGCGCTTTGTGCCGAGGCCGATCTTCTTGGCCAGCGAACGGCGCTGCTCGGCATAGTTGGGCGCAACCATGGGATAGTCGGCCGGCAGATTCCACTTCGCCCGATATTGCTCCGGCGTCAGCTTATAATGCGTCATCAGATGGCGCTTCAGCATCTTCAGCTTCTTGCCGTCCTCCAGGCAGACGATGTAATCCGGGCGAATAGAGGCGCGCACGGAAACCGCTGGTTCCTGCTTAACCTCCGGTTCGACGGGCTCCTCACCAAGCGAGGCAAGCGCGGTGTGAACGTTCTGGATAAGCAGCGGCAGGTCGGAGACAGCAACGCTGTTGTTGCTGACATGAGCGGAAACGATATCAGCCGTCAGGGCGATCAGCGTTTCCGTCAGTTCGAGAGTGTCACTCATGCGCGAAACCTTTTTCTATCAATCGTAGTAATACACAAATCAAATCAGGCGTACATCGCCGATGGCGCGCTCTGCGCCATTCCACGATGGATTGCAATCCAGTCCCATTATTAGCTGAGCTTAGTTTTATGCCAACGAACAAGTCAGCGTGACGGCATCATGGTTTAACCCGTCTTTACTCTGATAATAACCTGGCCGACGACCGGCGATTCTGAACCCGCAATTAATGTACAGGCCAAATGCAGGATTGTTGTGGCGAACTTCCAGGTGCAGTTTGTCTGCACCTTTTGCGCGCGACAACAGAGCGGTGCGTTCGATCAGCTGTGTTCCAACGCCTCTCTTGCGGCTGGTTGACGCTACGGCAAGCAGCAAAAGTTCGGCTTCACCGGCGACGACCCGGTTCAGGGTGAAGCCCACCGGCATGCCATCGATCCGCGCAAGCGAGAGCCAGACACCGGGCAAACTGAGCATCGAAACACATTGGCCCGCCGTCCACGCTTCCCGATACCCGGGATCGAAAGCTTCGGTCATGATTCCCATGACCTCATCGATCGCGTCGGGCCCGACTTCCTCTATCGACAGCCCTGCGCTCATCTTGCCGCGGGGGTCGCATCGGCGTCGCGGCCGTAAATGGGTTGCGGTGGCAGCTCGGCGTGGATTCGGGGCAGATCGGTGACATCCTTCGCGAACGGAAACGCTTCATGTGCGTTGCCCCAGCCCCGTGCGGCAACCAAAGCGGCAGCGCCTGATCCATGCACATCCTGTTCGGGCACCATCGCCGCGGCATTGGCCGGCGTCAGCGATGCCAGCGCGCTCAACGGGGCGCACGGGAAAGTTGAAAAGCGCTGCACGAACAGCTCGCCATGGCCGCCTGCCATCGCGATCGCGATGGTTTCGGCATGGGATCCGGTTGCCGCGGTGGCGGCCATCAATGTCGTCGCCGAAAACCCCTGCACGGGGATCTCCCAGCCCAGGCCAAGCGCGCGTGCGGCCGCGATGCCAACGCGCACCCCGGTAAAGCTGCCGGGCCCGCAATCGACGAGTATAAGATCGGCGCGACCGCCATCGGGTAGCGCGGCGATCATTGGCATCAGCCGCTCGGCGTGGCCCCGCCCGACCACGTCATGGCTTTCGGCAATGACGACATCGTCTTCGAGCAAGGCAACGCTACAGGCGGCCGTCGCAGTATCGATTACCAGGCATGTCGGCATCGGGCAGGCGGCCCCGATCAGGCTGCGCGCACTTCCGTCACTTCGGGCACATAATGCTTGAGCAGGGTTTCGATGCCCTGCTTAAGTGTCGCCGTAGACGAAGGGCAGCTTGAACAGGCGCCCTGCATCTTCAGGAACACAACGCCGCGCTCGAAGCCACGGAAAATGATATCTCCGCCATCGTTGGCGACGGCGGGCCTGACGCGCGTTTCGATCAGATCCTTTATCTGATCGACGATGTCTGCGTCGTCGGGATCGATGCTATATTCGTCGTCGGTGGCGACATGGATGTCCGCAGCTCCGCCGACACGGAACAGTGGAGCGTCCGCAGCGAAGTGATCGAGCAACACGCCCAATACTTGCGGCTTCAGATCCGACCAGCTGACGCCCTCGCCGGCCGTGACCGACACGAAATCGCGGCCGAAGAACACGCCGGACACGTCGCCGAGTGCAAACAGGGCTTCCGCGAGCGGTGAAGCCTCGGCCTCATCGGCATCGGCAAAGTCGCGCGTGCCGGCGGTCATCACGGCCCGGCCGGGCGCAAATTTCAGGGTCGCGGGGTTCGGTGTGGTTTCGGTTTCTATCAGCATGGCCGTCATTTGGGCTTTGTTGCGCCGGGTATCAAGGAAATCCTTGTTTCAGGTGCCTGTGATGCGCTTGTCGGCTGCGGGCAATTGCCGCGCCCTGGGGAAGCCCATCCCCGCGCGAGATGGATAACATGAGGGTCCGTCAGCCTAGTCATATTTCCTGACAGATATTTGGAATTCTGAGGTATCACGATCCGTGGTCGCGATCATCCGCGACACTGGCCGGCACGAGACGCGCGGAACGGGAATGATCGGTGGCTGATGATCTGGTACGGTTCGCCGCTTTGAGCCCGTCGCACACGACCGATGATGTCATTTCCCATATCGGGCCCCTCGACGGCATCCGCGCTCTGAGCATTCTTCTGGTGATGGTCAGCCATGCCGGCTTGGGTATCGCCACGGCTTCCCTCGGGATGACATCCTTCTTTTTTTTGAGCGGGTATCTGATCGCGACCCTCATGCGCCGGGAGCAGCAGCGGAGCGGCCGGGTGGCCTTGGGGGCATTCTATCTGCGGCGGGCATTAAGGATTTTGCCGCCGTTGTGGATCACCATCCTCCTATCCATGCTGCTGGCGGCGGCAGGCATTTTGCATGCGCGGTTCGACTGGATCGCGATATTTTCGCAGTTCGTGCTGGTAATAAGTTACGGCGCGATTTGGGGCCATTCGGAAGGCATGCCGTTCCTGCCCTTATGGTCGCTCGCCGTCGAAGAGCATTATTATCTGGTTTTTCCGGTACTTTACATATGCCTGTTCAGCAAAATCAGTGGCCGTTCGGGGGCGCTGATCTGCATCGGCATTTGTGCTGCGATCTTGGGGTTTCGCTTCGGTCACGCGTGGGCGGGCACGGCCTCATGGTATATTTATACATGGTCCCATACGCGCGTGGATGCCATTTTCGCGGGGGCCGCGCTGGCGCTGTACCGGAATCCGGTCGTGAAGGGAGAAGGCCGCGGAGCAGGCGCATATGGCGTAATTTTCGCTCTGTGCCTGCTTGCGGTGTCCGTGCTGATCCGGGACGAAGTGTTTCGTCAGACAGTGCGATATTCCCTCCAGAGCATTGCCATGTATTTTCTGTTCGACTTCGTGTTGCGCAATCCCGGATGGCTTGCGGGGGTGCTTTCATCGCGTCCGGCACGATTTGTCGGTGATCGCTCCTACGCCCTGTATCTCTGCCATCTCCCGATCATGGTGCTGGTAGGTCAGTACCACCTCTCAACCTCCGTCGGAATGCGCGCCGCCATCAGTATTGCGATAGCGTTCCTGTATGCGTCGATCATGTATGTCGCGGTCGAACGGCCGCTTGCGCGGTTGCGCAAACGGCTGCACCGGGTGCCTGCTGCGCGGACAGCGGCGAAGTGTGCGCCGAGCGAAGCTTTTCCGGAAGCGGTGGAATCCCGTCCTTAACCTTGGCATAGCTGTGGCATGGCTATGCGCGACCTGCTGCTAGGGGCGATTGATCGCACATGTTTTTGTGGAAAAATGTCATTGTCGTCCTGGCCATGCTGGCGCTGGCCACGGGGCCGGCCTACATGCTGGCACGGTCCGAGCTGGAACGCAGCGTCACATTACGGCTGGCTGCCGCAGGCGCCCTGATTGCTTCGGTCACGCTGAGCTTCCTGCCGGAGCCGTTCTGCCAGGTTTTGTTCGGCTGCCTGTTGCTGCTGTGCCTCGATCGCCGCGTGCCGATGGTCGCAACCTATCTGTTCTTCCTGCTGTGGACGCCGGCGGCGACCGGCCAGCTTGTCGCTGGCGGTATCTATATTGCGCCGTTGGGCCCCATCCTGTCGTTTTCGCTCGCGTTGCTGGTCGGCTACCATGTGCATCCCAACATGCGGCTTCGGCGCCGGTTGAACGCGGCAGACTTCTACCTGATCGCGTTTCTGATCATTTTCACAGTGTGCGCGTCGTTACGGAGCACCGGCGCAACCATATTGCGCAACTTTCTCATTTATGCGGCACCCTACGGGCTCAGCTATCATATTCTGTCGCGCGTTCGGATCGAGCGACCGGAACTGGTCCTGCGCATGTTCGCTTATAGCGGCGCGGCGGCCGGCGCCTTGTGCGTCTTTGAAACATTGCGGTATTGGCCGATCTACAGCGGACTCGCACAAATGAAGGGCGTGTGGGCACTGCTCGACACGACGAACGTCATGCTGTTCCGCGCGGGGTTGTTTCGTGCGCTGGGGCCCTTTGCTCATCCGCTGACGGCGAGCGCGGAGCTGGGCATGGCCGGGGTAGCGCTGATTGGCCTTGCGCGCCTGCGCGGATTCACGCCGCCGATCGTCATGCTGGCGATTGCGGTCGGCGCAGGATTGATGGCGACGGTTTCGCGCACCGGCATCGTCATGCTGTTCGTCGGGCTGGTGACGATGCAATTGTTCAGAAGGCGCTACGCATCGATCGTGGCGATAACGGTGTCCGGCAGCATCCTGTTGTTCGGGACGCCGTTATTATCGGGCCAGGACGCGCAGGCGAACAGCGCCTACCGGATCATGTTGCTGGCCGGCGTACCAAGGGCGCTCGGCGGGAAATTGTGGCTCGGATATCGCGAAGCAGTCCAATCCCATGTGCTGGATGCGTTCGTGCAGGGGCAGGGGATCGTCGATCTGGTGAATGTGTACCTGTCGATCGCGGTCAACGGCGGGGTCGTTTCCCTCATTCCCTATCTTTTCTTCCTCGGTGCTTCCTTCACGCAATATCGCGCGCTCAAGCGGGCCGGTCCCAGCGAGCCGCAATTGATCCTCGCGCAAACATGCCTATCGATACAGGCAGGTTTCGCCGTCTCGGCCTTCCTGATGAGCGCATGGGGGGCGCCGATGCAGATATCCTTCGTGTGCGCCGCTATCATCGTCGCCCTGCGCGCGGAGATGAAGACGCATCGACAGGACGCCGCCAGCCCGACAAGGCCCAGCCTCATGCACACCGATTTCGATCGTTTGCCGGCGCTGTCCTGATGGTGCGCTTGTCCCCGCGGCGCGCATTCGATCGTGCCGTCGATCTGACGCGGTGGCTGGTGCGGAACGATACCGGCTCAATATTGCTGGTGTTTACCGTCGCAACGCTGGCCTTGCGCATGGCAGGCAACGTCGTGCTGACGCGTCTGCTCACGCCGGAGGCATTCGGCGTCATGGGCATGATCATTTCCGTCATGATGGTCCTGACGATGCTATCGGATTTTGGCTTTGCCAGTTTCATCATTCGACATGAAAAAGGCGAGGATGCGAAATTTCTGGATGTGATCTGGACGATCCGCCTTGTGCAATCCGTCGTTCAGGGCGCGGTTATGCTGGCGGGATCGTTGCCGATCGCGCTGGCGCTGGGCAAGCCCTCGATGGCCGGCCCGATCGCCATTTGCGCCCCCCTGTTCGTCCTGAATGCCCTGTGCCCCATGTCGGCCCTGCTTGCCCAGCGACAGGGATTGATCCGAAAGACATGTGCGATCGATCTTGGGGCGCTGGCCGTCCAGATCGCTTTCAATCTTTCGCTGGCGATCATATTGCGTGATTATCGGGCGCTTATCGCAGGCCTCTATGTCGGTGCGATCGCGAAGGTTTTGCTGACGCTGGTCTTTCTGCCGCCCAG
>Ga0105248_10006312_pt1 | contig 13006 bp, 12 predicted proteins | sample KBSS34metaG_FD_81524 | JGI IMG/M metagenome (GOLD analysis project Ga0105248, IMG submission 81524) | Switchgrass rhizosphere microbial communities from Kellogg Biological Station, Michigan, USA - KBS S3-4 metaG | ecosystem: Host-associated > Plants > Roots > Rhizosphere > Soil | place... | reverse complement strand
GGAAGACGTAGGCGCGCTGACCGGATGTGATCGGCATCATGGCATCACCCCCCGCTCCTTGGGGACCGGCCGATTCGCCCCGCGCGCCCACCATGACCTCGCCCTCGAGCACGCAAACGCACGTACCCGTGGGCTCCATGATGACGGCGAGCGTGGTGCCGGTGACCCGCACCATCGCGTCGGTGGTGTGCACGTCGAGCCTGGCCCCCTGGAACGTGGGGCCGGTGGTGAGGCGCACCTCGCCTCCGCGCGCGTAGAACTCCGACCGGCGAGGGAACCAGCGCGGCGGAGCGGGCGGGATCGTGAGGCGCGTGCCGGGAAGGATCGCCATGGCGAGATCGCTGCCTGCCGCGATCTCGAGCGACGCGGTCTCGGGGATGAGGAGCTCCACGCCGGGGTGGAGTCGCTCGGCGAGCTGATCGACGCGCTCGACCGGGATCGCCTCGCCGTCGGCCTGCACGAATCCCGTTCCCACCACGCGGAGCACGCGCCACTGGGGCCCGCGATTGCCGATGATTCCCACCACGACGGCGATGGCCGCCGCGGCGGCAAGGATGGAGATGAAGCGCGGCCGCGTCGGCTTCGGGAATCGGAACAGGGGCGTCCGAGGGGGGCGCGGCGGTGCGGTCGGCCGGGTGCGCGGATCCGGGATCGTGCGCGGATCCGGCCGCGTCGTCCGCGGGCGATGCTGTGCGCGGTCGAGCTCGTCGTCCTCGATGGCCCCGATGCCGCCCCGCCTGGGCCCATCATCCATGGATCCGATGCCGCCGCGCCTCGGAGCCTCCTCGGGCTCCGCCGCGGGCGCGGGAAGCGCATCGCGCGCTTCGTCGAAGGTGCCCGCGACGAACGTCTCCTTGAGCCGCGCGCGGAACTCGCCGTCGGGGCGAGGAGCCTCGAGCCGCCGGAGGAGGTCGCGCGCGCGCTGGGCCTCGACGCTCAAATCGATGTCAGGATCGCGCTCGCTCATAGTCCCGCTTTCGTCACGTAGCGCCCCAGCTCGTCCAGGGCGCGCGAATATCGTTTGCGCACGGCGGTCGGGTTCTCGCCCGTGATCGCCGCGATCTGGTCATAGCTCAATCCCTCGTACTCGCGAAGGATCACGATCTCGCGGAACGAGGGGCGGAGGCTCTGGATCGCCCGCTGCACGATCTCGGCCCGTTCGGCCGTGAGCGTGTCCTTCTCCGGGTCGGGGGCGCTCGACGGTAGCGACTCCGCGTAGCCGGGATCGGAGTCGAGCGAGCTCGACGCCTTCTCGAACCGATACGCCGACGATCGCCAGAGATCGCGAACCGTGTTCGCCGCGATCGTGATGAGCCACGGTCCCGGTTCCCGCGTCGGGTCGAGCGACGGGGCGCCCCGGTGGACCTTGAGAAAGATCTCCTGGAGCGCTTCTTCGGTCGCCCCCCGATCCCCGAGCATCCGGTAGACCATGCCGTACAGGCGGTCGAAGTAGCGCTCGAAGAGCGCCGCCAGCGCCTCGGGGTCGCGGTTCCGGACCGCCTCGAGGTCCAGCGGGGGGCCTTCGCCACTACCCCTGTTCTTGGGTACGGAGGCGGCCGGGGCTTGTGCCGACTTTTCTGGCTGCGGAGTCACGCGGGGCAAGCCCCAGGGGCACTCATCCGCCCAGGCTAGCACACGAGTTGGGGCGAGGTCCCGCCTGGGCGATCCGGGGTTGCGCTGGGGGATGGCCGGCCTTAGGGTTCTGGCCTTGCCTCATCGGACCTCAGGGGGACCCATGGGCCTATTCCGATCGCTCGCCGTTCCAGTCCTGCTCTCGTTCGCCCTCGTTCTGCCCGGTTGTGACGATGAGGACAAGATCGTCGTCGAGAACCAGCCACCCACCAACAACCCGCCGCTCATCGTCCAGTACGGGCCCGAGTCTCCGGTTGAGAGCATCGCCCATTTCGGTGTGGATGGGGTCGATCTCTGGGTCCTGGCTGGCGATCCTGATGGTCTGGACGACATCTCCGTGGCGACTCTCCACATCGACTCGATCCAGCTGAACCGATTCATCGCGCGGCCGGACATGTCGAACGGTGGCTGCCTTCAGTTCGGTTACGTCGACACGGTGGACACCGCCCCGCTCCTCGCCGTACCCGCGATGTTCCCCGGCATCGACTTTCTCGCCATGAAGCGCGACCAGGGCGGGCTCTTCACCGCGGACGGCCTGGGCAGCAATTACGGTTATATCAACCGTGGAGGCGTCTCCGGTCCTCGAGCAGCTGGGGGGCTATTGCGGCGGCGGTTTCAATTCCGTTCAGGGACCCATGAGGGCGATTCCGCCGGGCGTCCCCCAGCCGACAATCATCATCGTGACCTACATGGACGTCGTGTATAACGGCCTCAAGTTCACGGTCTACGACAAGGTCGGCGCCTCCGCCGTCGCGACAGTCTCCGCGTTCCATGTCGTCTTCACGACCCCCGAGGAACGTGACGCGCTCACGATCCAGGAGGCCAATTGACCTCCCGTATCGGACGCGTCTGGCTGCCCGTCCTTCTCCTGCTCGCTGGCCTCTTCGTGGCCACGGGATGCGACGACGAGGACAAGATCGTCGTGAACAGCGAGGATCCCAACGATCCGCCGTTGATCGTGACCCATGGTCCCGATATTCCGAACGGCGGATTCGTGCAGATCGCGGATTTCGATCCACTGGGGGTTCCCATCTGGGTTCTCGGTGGCGATCCGGATGGGCTCGACGATCTCTCTGTCGCTGCCCTGACCGTGGATTCCATCACGCTGAACCGGTACATCGCTCGTCCGGACACGTCCACGAGTGGCTGTCTCGCGTTCTCATACGGCGACACCATACCCGCGAATCAGATCCTTGCGACACCGATGACGCTCCCCGGCATCCCATTCCATTCCATGCTTCGCCACGAGGGCGGGCTCTTCCAGAGCCAGCCGCTCGGAAGCTATCTAGGGTTCCCGGACTTCGTAGCGTTGTCCCCGACCCTCGATGACTGGGGAGGCGGTTGTGGGAGCACCAACGGCATGGTTGCGGGGCCGTACACGCTGATTCCTCCCGCGGTCCCGTCCCCGAAGACGGTAGCCATCACCTATGTCGACCAGACATTTCACGGCGTCAAGGTGACCTTGTACGACAAGGTGGGGGCCACAGCCGTCGCTACCTACCCGGATATCCGACTCGTCTTGACCACGTCGCGGGAGCAGACCGCATCGCCATGATGTGAGGGCGCGGCTCGCTCCTCGCCTTGACGCCCAGGCGCCCCACCCGCCAAGATGGGGCAATGGCTTCGACGACAAAGACTTCCTTCCCCATTCGCTGCGCCGGCATGGACGTCGGCTCGAACGCGTTCCGGCTGGTCATCGCTGAGTTCAAGAGTCCCGACAAGTACAAGGTGCTGGAACGGGTCCGGATGCCGGTCCGCCTCGGGGCGTCCGTGTTCAAAGACCAGCGGATCGACGCTCCCACGATGGACGCGGCGCTCGATGCGTTCCGGGAATTCCGGAAGAAGATGGAGGAGTACGAGGTGGTCCTCCATCGCGCCGTGGCCACGAGCGCGACACGCGAGGCCAAGAACCGCGCCGCCTTCCTCGAGCGCGTGCACCAGGAGACGGGGCTCGACCTCGAGCTGATCGAAGGGACCGAGGAAGCGCGGCTCGTCGCGCTGGGGGTGAAGAGCAAGCTCTCCCTGAGCCGCGGGCTCTCCCTCATCCTCGACGTGGGAGGCGGCTCGACCGAGATCGCGATCGTCGGGAACGGGGAGATCCTCGTGGTGGAGTCGCACGACGTCGGCGGCGTGCGCCTCCTCCGCCACGCCAACTCCGAATCGCCGCAGAAGACGCTCGGCATCGTGCGCCAGACGCTCCAGTCGTCGCGGTTTCCCATCCTCGACTTCTTCAAGCGGCGGCATCTCTCGCGTTTCGTCGGCACCGGCGGAAATATCGAAGCCATCGCCGAGATCGCGTCGCCGAATGGGGACGCCCGCTCGAACGGCGAGCACGCGGCCGCGAAGATCACCTTGACGCGCCTCAGCCGCACGCTGGCGCACCTCGCCAAGCTCGATCCCAAGGAGCGCGCGGAGGAATACGATCTACGGCCCGACCGCGCGGACGTGATCGTGCCCGCGGGCGCCATCTTCGAGTACGTCGCGAAGCGGGTGCACGCGCGGGAGATCTGGGTGCCCTTCGTGGGGCTGGTCGACGGCGTGCTGGTGGACGTGGCGCGCGCGGCGAGCACGGAAGGGAAGAAGGAGCTCGAGGTCTCGCAGACCCGGAACGCGGTGCTCGCCCTGCTCAAGAAGTACGACGTGGACGCGAAGCACGCCCAGCGGGTCACCGCGCTCGCGACTTCGCTGTTCGATCAGCTCAAGGCGATGCACGGGCTCGGCAAGCGGGACCGGCTGCTCCTCGAGCTGGCCGCGCTTCTCCACGAGGTCGGGACCTTCATCGGCACCTCGGGGCACCACCGGCACTCGCTCTACCTCATCTCGAAGACGCCCATCCTGAGGCTGAGCGCCACCGAGCAGCAGGTGGTGGCCAACGTGGCGCGGTACCACCGCAAGGCGCCGCCGGACGCGAGCCACGAGGCCTACGCCGCGCTCGGCGAGAAGGATCAGGAGCGCGTGCGATCCCTCGCCGCCATCCTTCGCGTGGCGGATGCGCTCGACCACGATCACAGGCAGAACGTGAGCACGGTGCGCGCGAAGCAGCGCGGCTCGGAGCTCAAGCTCCGTGTGACGACGCGCGGCGACGTGAGCCTCGACGCCTGGTCCCTGAAGGACAAGGGGGACCTCTTCGAGAACCAGTTCGGATTGAAGCCGGTGGTGGTGTCCCGTGGCTGAAGCGCATCCGATCCCGCCCGTTCCGGCGTCCACGCCGCCGGTCGTGCCGGCGGGCCCGCCGGTGATGTCGGTCATCGACGTCGGCGCGAGCGGGATCCGCATGCTCATCGCCGAGCTCCTCCCGAGCGGCGAGATCCGCACCCTCGAGGAGCTCCAGCGTCCGCTGTCGCTGGGACGCGAGGCCTTCCACACGGGCACGCTCTCCGCGACCAGCATCCAGAAGGCGGTCGTGATCCTGCGCCAGTACCGCGCGGTGATGGACACCTATCGCGTGACCCACTCGCGCGCGGTCGCGACCAGCGCGGTTCGCGGCGCGCTCAACCGCGACACCTTCGTCGACCGCGTGTTCCTCGCGACCGGGATCGAGATCGAGGTCATCGAGGGATCGCAGGAGACGCTTCTCACGTTCGCCGCCGTGCAGCGCGCGCTCGAAGGACACCCGGAGCTGGGGACCGGAGACGTACTCCTCTTCGAGCTGGGCGGGGGCGCCACCGAGTGGGCGCTGATGCGGAACGGCGAGGTCGTCGCGTCGGTGACGCACGACATGGGGACGGTGCGGATGCGCGAGCTGTTGCGCGCCGCGGAAGGCGAGCGCCGGGCGCGCACGCGCATGATCCAGCACAACGTGCGCGACATGATGAACGCGGTCCGGCGCGCTCTCCCGTTCGAGAAGATCACGCAGCTCATCGCGATTGGATCGGAGGCCAGGTTCGCCGCGCGCCACATCGCCGGGACGAACGGGCACCACGCCGCGGAGCCGCAGCCGGTCACGCCCATCGTGGCGAAGGATCTGAAGAAGCTGGCCGACCAGATCGCGGCGATGACACCGGAGCAGGTGTCCGCCGCCTACGAGATCCCGGTGTACGAGGCCGAGTCCCTGGGGCCGGCGCTGCTCGCCTATGTGGAGCTGGTGCGGCTTTCGCAGGCCGATCCGCTCCTCGTCGCGCGGGTGAACATGCGCGACGGGCTCGTGCTCCAGATGGCGAAGTCCATCCAGAGCGGATCGACCGTGTTCTTTCCCGAGCAGACGATCGCGGCCGCGGTGAACCTGGCGCGGAAATATCAGACCGACGAGCGGCACGGCATCAAGACCGCCGAGATCGCCGCCGCCATCTTCGAGGCGACGAGGCAGCAGCATCGGATGGGGGATCGCGAGCGGCTTCTGCTCGAGGTCGCGTCCATCGTCCACGACATCGGCGGATTCGTCGCGGCGCGCGGCCATCATCGGCACGCCTACTACCTGCTCGTGAACTCGGAGATCTTCGGTCTCTCGGGGATCGACATGGAGATCGTGGCGAACGTGGCGCGGTATCACCGCCGCGCGGGCCCGCAGGCGGATCATCCCGCGTACGCCGCGCTTCCTCGCCCGGCGCGCGTCACCGTGAACCGCCTGGCCGCCATCCTCCGCGTCGCCGACGCGCTCGACAAGGGGCACAACCAGATCCTGCGCGGCGTGCGCGTGACCGTGTCGGGGGATGAGCTTCGAATCGAGGGAGAAGGGGCTGGGGATCTGGCGCTCGAGCGGCTCTCGCTCGAGGAGAAGGCCGGTCTCTTCGAAGAGGTGTTCGGGCTTAAGCCGGTCCTCGTGGAGCCTGCCGTTTCCTGAGCTGAACCGTCTGCTCGATCGGCCCGCCCTTGCGCGCCGGACAGTGGGAGCAAGGTCCCGACCCGCCCTCGTCCGCCGAGCCGCGCGATCCGCGGAACAGCTGCTTTCGCAGGAGCCAGCCCAGCGCGACGGCCACGCAGGCCATCGCGATGGCGTGCTGCCAGAGGGGCGCGCTCACCGGATCACCCCCATCCGAGCATCCTCCCGCCCTGATACACGGCGAGCGAGGCCACCCACGCCATCACGTTCATCATCACCAGCATCCCGATGGGCCAGCGCCAGGAGTTCGTCTCCCGCTTCGCGACCGCCACGGTGGACATGCACTGGAGCGCGAGTGCGAAGAAGACCATGAGGCTGATCGCGACGAGCGGCGTGTAGAGCGGAAGCCCCGTCTTGGGATTCACCGCGCGCGGCAACGCTTGGCGGAGCGACTCGGACGGGTCGGCCGAGCCGTCCAAATTGTTCATGGTCGCCATCGTCGACACCATCACCTCGCGGGCTGCGATCGAGGAGAGGAGCCCCACGCCCAGCTTCCAGTCGAAGCCGAGCGGCGCGATGGCGGGCTCGATCAAGTGGCCCATCTCCCCCGCGAACGAATGCCTGAGCGCCGAGCCGGAGGCCTCGGTGCGGAGCTTGGCGGCATCCGCGCGGTGACCCGCGGCTGCCGCGGCGGCCGCCCGCGATTCGAGAGCCTTCGTCTCGGGGTGTCCTCCCGGATAGGACGCGAGGAACCAGAGCACGATCGACACCGCGAGGATCACCGACCCGGCCTGCCCCAGGAAGAGCAGGCAGCGCTCGCGGATCGCGAGGAAGACGGAGCGGGCCGAGGGGACGCGATAGGGGGGCATCTCGAGGACGTGCGCGGTGCGCGGTCCGCGGAGGACCGTGCGGCGCGCGACCCACGCCACGCCGAGCGCGGCCACGATTCCGAGGAAGTACATCGACAGGAGCGTGAGCCCGCGCAGGCTCAGGATCCCAAAGTGGCGGTCCGGGATGAACGCGCCGATCAGGAGCGCGTACACGGGGAGCCGCGCGCTGCAGGACATGAGCGGCGCGATCAAGATCGTGGCGAGGCGGTCGTTCCGGGACGGGAGCGTCCGCGTGGCCATGATCCCGGGGATCGCGCAGGCGAAGGACGAGAGAAGCGGCAGGAACGCGCGGCCGGGGAGCCCGACCGAGCCCATGACGCGATCCATGAGGAACGCGGCGCGCGCCATGTAGCCGGTGTCTTCCATCACGGCGATGAAGAAGAAGAGGATCGCGAGCTGCGGGATGAACGAGGCGACGGTGCCCACACCGGCGAGAATCCCGTCCACGAGCAGCGACTGGATCGGCCCCGCGGGAATCGTCGCGCGTCCCAGTCCTCCGAGCGCGCGCACGCCGGCGTCCAGCAGATCCATCGCCGGGGTGGCCCAGGCGTAGATGCTCTGGAACACGGTCGCCATGAGGATCACGAAAAGGAGAGGGCCGAGGATCTTGTGCGTGAGGACCGCGTCGAGCCGCCCACGGACCGCTTTCTCGGTGGGGCGGCGACGCACGACCTGGCGCACGATCGACTCGACTTCCTTGTAACCGCGCGCGGGATCGAGCTCGGTCCACGTCTCGGGGAGCACCGCGTGGCCGTTTCCGTTCCCCGCACCGTTGCCGTTCCCGTTGCTCGTGCCGGCCGCTAAGCCGTTTCCGTTCGCGCCGTCGATGGTCTGTCGCAGCCGGTCCACGCCCATCCCCGTCTTCGCGGAGACCGCGAGGACCGGGACGCCGAGGAGCAACTCGAGCGCGGGGACGTCGATCTCGATGCCCTGCGCCTGCGCCTCGTCCATGAGATTGAGGACGAGCATCGCGGGACGCCGGGTGCGGAGGATCTGGAGCGCGAGGTAGAGCTGGCGGTCGAGACGCGTGGCGTCGACCACGGCGACGACGCGGTCCGCGTGCGCGGCGGCGCCGGAGCGCCCTTCGAGCACGTCGCGTACGAGGGCTTCATCGGGGGAGCGCGGCGTGAGGCTGTACGTGCCCGGGAGATCCAGGATCTCGACCTGCCGTCCCGAGGGAAGGTGGCACGTGCCGGCGCGCTTTTCGACCGTGACGCCGGGGTAGTTCGCTACCTTCTGCCTGAGTCCGGTGAGGCGGTTGAAGAGCGACGATTTGCCCGAATTGGGACTGCCAACCAGAGCAATTCGCTCAAAGTGCTTTGACAAGGATGCGACGCGCCTCCTGACGCCGGATCGAGAAGTGAGACCCGCGCACCACGAGCTCGATGGGATCCCCGAGCGGAGCGCGTCGAATCACTTCGATTTCGGTTCCGGGGACGAGGCCCAGCTCGAGGAGCGAGCGGGTGAAGGAATCCTCGGCCTCGATGCCGTGCACCACAGCGCGCGAGCCTGGAACGATGCGGTCGAGGGATCTCACGCGTGGCCTCCCGTGCGGAGCGAAGCCTGCGCCTCATCGACGGCGGCTTCGACATCCTCGATGGTGTTCCGGAGACAGTGGCCGCGGCACACGGGGCAGCCTTCGCCCGCGGAGCCGGCGCGGCAGTGACTCTGGTAGTCCCGGAACGCGGTGCGGAAGCGCTCGGCGGCGGGATCGTTGGAAGCGAGGAACGCCGTCATGCGAAGCAGCTCGACCATGGACGACACGCTGACCAGGTGCTCGATCATGCACGCGTCTTCCTCGGCCGCCGAAGGCTCCACGCCGAGCGTCTCGACGAAGAAGCGCGTGAGCACGTCGCGGCTTCGCTCCGTGCGCGCGGCGAGGCGCTGGCCCACTTTCGTGAGCTGCACATCGCCGTAGCGCTCGTGATCCACGAGGCCGCGACTCTTCAGCGTGCGCAGCATCGAGGTGACGCCCGCCTTGCTCACGCCGAGGCGCTCCGCGATGGCGCTCACCGACGCGCCTCCGTTCAGGCTCAGCGCGGAAATGGCCATGAGGTAATGGGCCATCGAATGGGTCAGCTCTTTCTCGTTGAATCGCTTCCAAACTTCCATGACGTACCGTTCTCTCGAGGTGGTGGACGGCGGATTGACTGGCGCCCAGGAGAATTTAAGCATACTTAACATGGCCATTCCACCAGGGATCCGTGAGTGGGACGAAGGTCGTAGGGAGGGGGTCCCCTTGAACGAGGGCCCCCTTTCGGCGTAACCTCATTTGCTTGTTACAATTGGACGGAACCCGCCGTCCCCCCGCTGATGCCTTGGAGCCCGCGTCCCATGGTCGACGGCAAGCCCCTCGAACCGCGCTACCTGAACCGCCTCATGACGTGGCTCGAGTTCAACGAGCGCGTCCTCGAGGAGGCGCAGGACGCGTCGAACTCCGTCCTCGAGCGGGCGCGATTCCTCGGCATCTTCGCGTCGAACATGGACGAGTTCTTCATGATCCGAGTCGCCGGCGTGCGCGAGCTCGTTCTCGAGGGAACGCAGATCGCCTATCCGGACGGATCGAGCCCGCAGGAGCTGCTCGCGCGCCTTTCCGCGCGCGCGCACGATCTGGCCGTGCGCGCGGCGTCCGTCTGGTCCGAAGGAATCGAGCCCGCGCTGCGCGACGCAGGCGTTCGCATTCTCGCCCCGGACGATCTGGAAGAGCGGGAGCGAAAAGGGATCGAGCGCACGTTCCGGCGCGAGATCTTCCCGACGCTCACGCCGTCCGCGGTGACTCCGGCGTTCCCGCTCCCGCACGTCACGAATCTCGTCCTCTATCTCGCCGTGCGCGTGCTCGGACCGGACGGTAGCGAGCGACTCGCCATCGTGCAGCTCCCCCGCGCCGCGCCGCGCTGGATCGCGGTCTCCACGAAAGCGCCGCGCTTCGTGCTCCTCGAAGACGCGATCCGCCAGAGCGTGGGAGAGCTCTTCGAGGGACACACGCTCGTCGAGGCGGCGGCGTTCCGCGTCACGCGCGACGCGGACTTCTCGCCCGACGACCAGGAGTCCGAGGATCTCGTGGACGCCGTGGAGCAGGTGCTCCGGAGCCGCGTGCACGGAGATCCCGTGCGTCTCGAGATCGAGGACTCCGCGAGCGAGCCCTTGGTCGAGGATCTGATGCGCGCGCTCGAGCTCGACCAGGACTCGGTGTTCCGCCTGCCGCGCCCGATCGATCTTCGGTTCCTCATGGATTTCGCCCGCCTTCCGTCGTTGCCCGCGCCACGCGCCGTCCCCTGGCCGCCTCAGCCGCAGCCGGGCATCGCGCCGGGTGAAGGGCTCTGGGCCGAGATCGTGGAGCGCGACGTCCTCCTCTTTCATCCGTACGAGAGCTACGAGCCCGTGCTCCGGCTTCTGCGGCTCGCGGCCGAGGATCCCGCCGTGCTCGCGATCAAGCAGACGCTCTATCGCACGTCCTCGAGCAGCGAGGTGGTGCGCTCGCTCGAGCTCGCAGCGGCGAACGGAAAGCAGGTCACGGTTCTCATCGAGCTCCAGGCGCGGTTCGATGAGGAGCGAAACGTGAACTGGGCGCAGCGGCTCGAGGACGCGGGCGCGCAGGTGCTCTACGGCCTGGTCGGCCTGAAGACGCACGCGAAGGCGCTGCTCGTCGTGCGCCGCGGCACCGAGGGCATCGAACGCTACGCTCACGTCGGGACGGGCAATTACAACGAGCGGACCGCGTCCGACTACTCTGACCTGAGCCTCCTCACGTCGGACGAGGATCTCTGCGCGGATCTCACGTCCTTCTTCAACGTGGTGACCGGCTACAGCGAGCCCTTGCCCTGGCGCCGCATCGCGATGGCGCCGCTCGGGCTGCGTCAGCGATTCCTCGCGCTCATCCATCGCGAGGCGGAGCGGGCCCGCTCCGGCGAGCCGGCGCGAATCCGCGTGAAGGTGAACGCGCTCATCGATACGAGACTGGTCGACGCTCTCTACGAGGCGTCGCAAGCAGGCGTCGCGATCGATCTCAACGTGCGAGGGTCGTGTCTCATCCGTCCGGGCGTGCCGGGATTGAGCGAGACGATCCGCGTGGTGTCGCTGGTGGATCGGTTTCTCGAGCACAGCCGGATCTTCGAGTTCGGCACGGGGAGCGACGCGGAGGTCTTCATCGGGAGCGCCGATTGGATGCCGCGCAATCTCGACCGCCGCGTGGAGCTGATCGTTCCGGTGCTCGATCCGCAGCACCGAGCCCGGCTCGGGCGCATTCTGGACACACTTTTTGCAGACAACGTGAAAGCCAGGGAGCTACGGCCCGACGGGACGTTCGTCCGGCGGGAAGGCCGGCGGAAGCCCATCAGGGCCCAGGAAGCATTCTGGATGGAAGCGCGGGAGCGGGCGCAGCGGCCGCCCGATCCGGAAGAGGGCGTGTTCCGACCGATACGGAGGTCCCCACAACGCGTGGAGCCGCCCACGCTTTAAAGGCAGGGAGGTTGGCCATGGCAGTGCCTCTTCTCGCGTTCCCGCGTCGTCTCGCCCTTTGTCCGCTTCTCTCCGTCCTGGCTCTCGCCGGCTGTGCCGGACCCAGCACCAGCCTCACGAACATGTGGCGTGATCCCCAATACGGTGCCCCGATGCGCAGCATGATGGTCATGGGCGTCATGCGAAACTACTACCGGCACATTTACGAGCCCGGGTACGTCGAGACCGAACAGGTGGTGCGCCACCAGATCGACGTCTACAGTACGGGCCCAGACGGCAGGCTCGTCTGGACCGGAACGAGCGAGTCGGTCGATCCGGCATCCCGGGACGAGATTCGCCTGAAGGTCGCCGACAAGGTCGTGTCCGAGCTCGTGTCGGCGAGGGTGCTGTCCAAAACCTGAGCGAGGGACATCGATGGCGTCGTGGGTTCAGCGGGTGATCGGTGCGGCGAAGCTGGACGCCGCGACGTACGAGGACGTCGAAGCGGACAAGACGGCGAACGGACAGGCGCTCGGCGTCGTGGTTCTCTCGTCGATCGCCGCCGGAATCGGCGGGCTCGCAGCCGGCGAGCGGGGACTCCTCGGAGGACTCGTCGCCGGGCTCGCGGGATGGGTGGCGGCTTCGTTCCTCACGTACGTGATCGGCGCGAAGATGCTGCCCGAGCCGCAGACGCGCGCGGACATGGGGGAGATGCTGCGCACGCTCGGCTTCGCGGCATCGCCGGGAATCCTACGCGCGTTCGGATTCCTCCCGGTGCTCGGCGGGATCATCGTCCTCGCCGCGCAGGTCTGGATGCTCCTGGCGACCGTGGTCGCGGTGCGCCAGGCGCTCGACTACACGAGCACGGGCCGCGCGGTGCTGGTGTGCGTCATCGGCTGGTTCGTGAACCTGCTCCTGTGGGTCTGGATCGCGGCGCTCGCGGGAACCCCGTTTCTCGGGTTGGGAGCGATGGGGCAGTAGTCGAGCGCTAGTAGCGAAGCTCGGCGCCGAGTCGTCCGAGCCAGGCGGTTTCATCGCGCCCATCGACGTTGTCGGCGTTCTCGCGGCTCCGGTAGCCCGCGCCGAGGAAAACGTCGACGTTGTCGCGCGGAAGCCAGCGCAGGTCGCCCCAGACCTCGCGCCGCCGCTCCACCACGCCGGTGAGCCCCGAGTTGTCGACGGGCCCCAGATCGGGGGTCCAGGGCACGCCGATGCGCCCCTCGCCCTTGTTGATGAAGTCGCCGGTCCAGCGAATCTGCCAGTCGCGCGAGAGGTCGTAACCGACCTC
>Ga0105248_10006311_pt1 | contig 13006 bp, 21 predicted proteins | sample KBSS34metaG_FD_81524 | JGI IMG/M metagenome (GOLD analysis project Ga0105248, IMG submission 81524) | Switchgrass rhizosphere microbial communities from Kellogg Biological Station, Michigan, USA - KBS S3-4 metaG | ecosystem: Host-associated > Plants > Roots > Rhizosphere > Soil | place... | reverse complement strand
TGTGGCCACGCGCGCGCGTTGGCACGCCCCTTGCATGTCGGGGCGCTGGCATGAATCTTGCTAGGAGTTAATCGGCAGTTCCCGCATGTCCGAGAGCACATCGGGCAACGTGTACAGTTCCACGTTACTGCGCGCGATTTCGTAGAGCTTCATATCACGCCGCAAATAACCGCGCAACATGTTTTCAAACGATCGCGTCGCGCTTTCAATGAATTCCTCTTGCGAGCTGAAATGCTGCGCGGGCCGCACCCGCATCATTTTGGTTGACATTTTAGAATCGTATCCTTATGCCAATTGAATACCCCCGGTACAAGGCTGCGCCTTTGTCGCAAATGGTGACAGTCTGCCAAACCTTGTAAGCGGTCCCGTAATCGTTATTCTTCAGGTACGATGATACCGCTTCGTGAATGACCGCGCTACCGACTCCGAACGCAATAACCTTGGCTACGGACGGATGCTCGCCAATGATCCACGCGCTTTCCTGCTCCCGGTACTTTTGCGGATTCTGCGCCACAACGACAGTTTGCGCGGTATCCAGCACGTTGAGCATTTGGTAAGTAATTTCGGGAAGTGAGAAATCCATAAAAAAGGCTCCGTTGGTAAGACGGAGCCAGTTTAGCAGAAGCGGCAGAAAATGCGCGAACTACTTCACATGTACACAATTTGGCCTATGCGCCTCTCCGAACATGCTTCCGCACGAAGTGCACCAATAAGCATCGGAGATCGTTTGCTCACACAATTCGCTCGCAGTAGTACCTGCGGCGCTCGACCCATGAGCTTGTTTGATGGAAACGGACGTCAATACTGGCTTGGACTTCAGTGATTCCTGCGCGGACGTCAATTGTGCATGGAATTCCTCGGGAGTCGGAACTACTTGGGTCGAAATCGTCGTAACGGATTGCCCAAGTGCCGCACGCTTCCGCAGCGCCCGCGTCAACTGGTAACTCGTCCACGCTTGCGTAAGTCTCTCCTTGATCCACGGTAATACCCTCAGATGGTTTTTGTAGTGTGTGAACACAACGAAGTGCATTTCATTGATTGGCAATTGCCATACATCGTTGACGCCGTGGCCGGCAATCATTGCTTTCAGGTATTGCGAATCGACCGCCAATACTTGGCGCGTGATACCGTCCTCGCACTTCTTATAGACGGTCACGGTAAATCCGTGCTTTTCCATGAATCCCCCGAAAATCGCAGGCGGCGGGTGCGCTTAGGACGATACTGGTATTACCCTTAATGTCCGACCGCGCATCCCGCCGCCGTTGATTATTTGACCGCAGCCGCCTTTTTGGGCAGTTTCGCGATTGCTTCGGCAGCCGCACCCTTTTGCGCTTCCGGGACTTCAATCTCAACGACGTCGTAATTGTTGTACCGACGTCCGCCGCCGGCTTTGGCGTCCTTCTGCTCCTTGACCGAAATACCGAACGCGCGCCCGACGTAGGAATTGGCCGGGTATTCGTCGTTCAGCAAATCCTTGAGCACGGACCCGACGATAATGTTCTGCACTTCGCCGGTTTCGAGATTGATAATCGGGAGCAGTGTCGGCGGCTCCTTCTTTTTGTCCTCTTCGGACTGATTCTTGAGCGGCTTGCTGACGTGCATTGCAGCAGTCAGGAGCGCCCACAGCTGTACACCGGGGCGCAGCTTGAGCAGATTGACGGAAACCTGCTTAATGACCTTGGGCTGAAACTTGAGAACGGTCGCGGTCTCTTTCTGGACGGCGGGGGCTGGCGTGGACATTTGATTACTCCGTAGTGTGTTATTGACAAATTGCCAGTATGCCCGACTGGCGGCGGGATTCTTAGCATACGCCGCTTCATGCGGTTTTGCGAATTTTCCGAGGGACAAAATGAATTCCTCGCTTCATTGAATATTGCGGCACTTCCGGGACAAATTCAATATCGTTGCCCCGCGCGACTTCGCAGATTTGCTCTACCGTTAGCTTGACGCCTTTTGACGCCTTTTTCCAAATCGAATTGCCTTTCTTGTCGAGTTTATTAGTGAGGCAGGCGTACGTCTTTTTACCTGCGTACGCGCCGTACGTGCATTCTGCCTCTACTTTCCACGCGCCAAGTTTCGTGTCATCCAAATCAAGATTGCCCGTATCGGTGGCATGGAGGCAATCGGTGTCAATGTAATGCACGTCGTGGCCTGCGCGCCGCACGTCGCACATTGCGCGCCAATCTTTAGCACGCACAAAGCCGCAGACTGACGCAGATACTGCGACATTATAAAATCGTTGTTTGTGTTCTGATAACGGACGGGAGAGTAAGGCGTGCGGGCCAAGCTCTGCACAAAAGGAATAGCCGTCACTTTCACAAGCTGCCTCAATGAAGCGTGGCGGCACCAATTGATACTCCGAATACTTTTCCGGGTTGCTACCAAACTTTCCGTAGAGTGAGCAGAGGAACCGTTTCGAGAATTCATAGCGCGCGTCGTCCTTATTTGCTTTCGCGTCAGTTTTCATCTGATAGAAGTGATTCATGTACGAGCGGAATTCTATTTGTTCTGGCAACTGCAGCACGGCTGCAATATCGTATGTCCGGTTATCGAAACAACCGGTTTCAAGTGCAGCCAGAAATTCCCACCCGGTGACGTGAAAAAGTCTTCGTTGCCCGTCGGAGGGGAACTCAAGTCCCCCGTTATCCGCACGGAAAGGGAACGCCCCGACGGAATCGCATTCGATAGTGATGAAAGAGCGCTGTATAGCGCCGCGTGAATTGGGCAGTGAGAGGGACTCATGTGGGATTTCTCCATAGGGGTGCAAATACATCATCGCGTCTGGATAGGCGCTATTGATGTCGATTATCTTAAATGGTCTGTGAATCTCGCCTTTTGCGAAACTTTCCACCCGACCGCCGAAGTAGTACGGAGCGAACCGCGCGTAGAATTCCGGCGAAGTCTCGGGTTTCTTTACGTCCGCAATTTTTGCCCAGCATGACATGGAGGCGCTTGAAATAGTAAGGTGCAGTCCGAACTCCACGAAAAAGGTTTCAAGCATTCGGTACAAGTAAAGACAATCCGTCCTGAGTCGCTCACGAATAACTGCGCGGTTTCCGGGTAGGTCGCGCACTTCCCTTTCAAAAATTCCAAAATCTTCAATCTCGTATTTATGCCCGCCCGCTCTGAGGGGCATAGGCATGATGTTGTAGGAATCGCGGAACTCGCACTTTCCGATTTTAAATTTAGCAAGCCGCCCGGCGATAACCATAACGGAAGTGAAAGGCTCGATAGCAGGTAAGAGGTAATGCCAATCAAAACGTCCCCCGTTGTGAGCATAAGCAATGCAGTCACGCTGAGACAAAAAAGTGAGTAACTCACCAACCGTATCAAATTCGTAGTATTCGCTTCCATTGTAACAACCCCAAATAAAAGGCTGCGGGATGCGTCCCGCCTTAAATGGGTCCGTTTCACTGTCAACGGCCCAAATCTCTCGCTCAGGTATTTTCCCGAAGGCGTTTTTTCCGGCGATATTCGCGACGTCGGGCGCGTTTTCCTTCTTTGATGTTTTTCGCTTTTTCAATTAGATACTCCTGCAACCCCGCTTGCTGCTCGAACTCGTACGCCTTGAGTCCATGCAACCAACGTCCAAAGTAATGGTTATTGTCTTCGTCGTACCCGGATTCTGCACCATATCGAGAAACAAGGCGCGCAACCGCTTTCCCGATTGTAGAGGGTAGGTACGGACTTGGTATCTCATAGCGCCCCGCTTGCACTGTGAACTGTTTTGCAGGATTTCCTGCGATTCGTTCATTTACGTGCTTTTCTGGATTAATGAGTAATTGAGAGACTGACAGCTTGACGTCGGTAATTACGACATGCTTCGTCTTGCCAACCACGCCATGCTTGGTAAACCGCAACTTGACCTTATTTGAGCCATCAACCGGGAGAAATGCGACCTTGAGTCCGGGCAACCTTTTCCCGTGCTGTGCGAACTCCTGCGCCTCATGCAGATGATCGCGCCGCTTTGGCCGATACACTTGATACGGTCGATTGGTGAGAGCGGTAATTTCGTCGTGATACTCCTTAATTTTTCGTTTCGCTGCCTTTGAGAGCGGTTTCCGCAAGTCATAGTCGAAATCGACAAAGCGGCGAATCTCCTTTAATCGTTGTGCATGAATAGCATTTTTATTTGGCTTTGGCTTGAGCTTGGCTATTTTCCGTGGCATGATTCTTGCCAGACGCAATTACGAGGGGCGGCGATGAGTGAGAACAATGGAGCGGGAGTGTCGGTTTCCAGCGACGCGCCCGCAGCAAATAAGGCTACGCCTACGGCTACGCTTGACGCAATAGCGGCTGGTATGGTAGGCGAAAAACCGGCCGTTTCCGAGCACGCGATTGCAGCGCACGAAGCGGAACAAGCCGCAAGTGCAGGAAAGGACAAATCGGGCAATTCTTTCAATCCTGCGATCCACGCCACAAATGCGGACGGAAGTCCACGCCTCACAATCGGCGGCAACTATGCGTTGAAGCGCGGAAAGAAAGCGGCCAATGCGACAAATGCTGGCGCGCAACCAGCGAAAAGTGTGAAAGGCGTTGTTATTCCCGGCGGCCCGCCGCAAGCGACTGTGAAAGAGCAAGCCGCGCGACTTGGCGGTGCTCAAGCGGCAAATCTCGGAATCATGCTACTCGTTGCACTCGGCGGCGATGAGTTCCACCCGCGCAAAGACGAAAAAGTCGGTCTCGATGAAAAGCGAATGCTCGAAGAGACAACCGGCGACTTTTTCGTTGCGAACGATTGGGAGGACTTGCCGCCCGGTCTCGCGCTGATTTGCGCGTGGGGTATGTTCGTGCTGCCGCGCTTCACAATGCCAAAAACGCAAACGCGCGTGCAACGGCTCAAAGCGTGGATAGGCTCCAAAATCGGGGCATGGCGTGCAAACCGCCGCGCGAAGCGACGCGGTGTCCCGGAGTCAGACATTGAACAAGTAGACCGCGAGTCGCGACAAGCGCGAAATGGAGATTCCGACCGTGTCTGAGAGATTTGTAAAGGTAGACTTGGACTGCGAAGAATGCGAAGCGGTTGCCGAACTCGCAGAAAACGCGGAAGCGCTCGCAAGGCTGCGCAATTGGGATGCCACAACGCAGCAACGCAAGCGGGTTGTCGTCAACCGAGTCCGGTACAAAATGAACGTAGCAAGCACCTTGTTCAATCCAACCGGCCAAATTTCAGTCGCCACTGAATTGCCGCCTTGGTTGAAATCCCGGAATTAGGCGCGATTCTTGCATGTCGCACGCACTCGTTGTAGGAATGACAGAATCCGGCAAAACGACTTTTGCGCGCGGATTATCGCATATTTACAAGCGCGGTAACGAGCCTGTACTTGTGCTTGACGAATTGCGCGATCCGGGTTGGGCCGCAGATTTCATCACAGGCGACCCGGACGAATTTCTCAAGGTATTTTGGTCAAGTCGCGGTTGCTTCGTCTTCATCGATGAAGCCGGCGACTCTGTGGGGAAATATGATGAAGCGATGCGAAAGACGGCAACTCGCGGACGACATTGGGGACATTCTTGTTACTTTTGCGTTCAGCGCGGTGCTTTGTTATCTACTACTGTCAGAGGACAGTGCAGACACTTGTTCCTGTTCACATCGCCGGTAGAGGACGTGAAGATTTACGCGAAGGAGTGGAACAAACCCGAATTGTTGACTTCTGAAAATCTCGCGTGGATTTCGCAACCCGGTCATTACTTGCACGTACCGCGCTACGGTGACGTCACGCGCGGTCAATTGTGGTAGGAGTAAACAAACATGGTTTGGGACGTAATACTCGGCGGATTCGAGCCAGACGAGCCGCCGAAGCGCAACCGGCGCGCGACGGACAACGCGCCCGCTTCGAACGGATCGCCAGCTACGACGGCGACGGTTACGCCCCCTGCCCCGGTTGTTACCGAACCCGCCCCGCCCGCTCCAGCGACGACGCCTAGCACGGAAGCTCCAGCCGCGCAAGCGTGAGCTTGACCGGGGGCAAAAATCGTGCCAGCATCTGTCTGGCATGATTTTTTCCCACAAACCCCCGGAGTCAATACTGTGAAAAAGCTTCTCTATTTCGGCGGCGCTGTAGCCGTCGTCGTCGTCGGTATTTGGGTCGCGTCAAGCGGCTACATTCCCAACCCCATTGCGAAGAAAGCCTAATAACTAGGCTCCCGCAGCAATACAAGGAATTTCGCAGCAATGGCAAAAATTCAGCTTGAGGCGTTCCAGAACGTCACGGCTGCGGGAACGGCGATTTGTACGACGTCCCGCATTTGGCCCAATACCCTGGAATACATCGCAATTACGCTTGGCGGCGGTACACCTCCGACAAAAGCGCAGTTGTCGCGCATTTTGGTCAGACTCGGCAGCAAGCCAATTTGGGACTTGACCGGCGCAGAAATGGCGTCAATCAGCCTGTACGAAGGTCGCACGGCAACCGCGACAGTGCTGATTCTGCCGTGGTCCAACTGGTTCGCGCGTTCGATCCCGGAGCAGTTCCTTGGGTCAATCGACTTCGGACAGGTCGGTGTCCGCGATTTGACTATGGAAATCACGGTTGCGGGTGGCGTGACGCCAACCATTTCGGCAATCGCGGAAGTCGCGCCGCCGAAAGTGCTTGACCCGGCTAGCAACGTGCTTTTCCGCGCACTTCTGCGCACTCCGCTGTCGCCTGCGGGAGCGGCCACGTTCGCACCGCAGTTGATCAATTACGGCCAAACCGGCGGCGCACTGCTCCGACGTCTCTTCTTCTTCAGTGCGGTTGTGACCGCGCTCGAAATCAAGCGCGACGGGTTGGACATTCTGGAGCAAATCCCGCTGGCGCTGATTAACGCGATTCAGTCGGAATCGTTCCCGCACACGCCGCAGGCGAACATTTACACCTACGACGTGATCGAGGACGACATTGAGTCCAAGGCACTGACGACGATTCGGAAAGACAGCAAGAATAACGTGTCGCTGATTCCGCAACAGATTCTGACGAGTCTGAGCGGCGCGGCCACGTTCGATGTCATTTCCGACGTTTTCGCCAACCTCAACGGCCTGTAACCGATAAACCAGTTTTGGGCCAAGGACGGCCCACGGCTGCGGAGTAGCAACGTGGATCAATACGGCAGTACGAGTTATTACGGTGACGACAGCGACACGTTTGATGCTGGCGTAACCAACGCGACAGGTCCGGTGAATACTGCGCCCCCGGACGTTTCCGGCGGCGCTGGTTCGTTTCTGACTGGATTGCTGCCGACTCTCACCAACGGCATCAATGCGACGTTGGCGGCGGAACTCAACGCCAATTTCGGTCAAGGTATCGGGGCAGGACTTGCGACGGTTGACGCCAACGGCAACGTTACTTACAAGGCGACGCCAGCCCCGGTTGTCACTCCGACGCAGCAAGCGGCGGCGAGCGCAATCTCGTCGCTTCCGCTGATTTTGCTGGGCGTTGGCGCAATAGTTGTTTTGGCAGTCCTTTTGCGCAAGTGACGGACATAGCGCAAGGACTGCAGAGTTACATTTACGGACAGGCAGACTCGACGCTCAAAGCGAACGGTTTGCCGAGTCTGAGTAAAGGAGCAAGTGTGGGCGTACCGAGTTACAGCGCGTCAGCAAGTTCGAGTGCGAGCGCTAAAGGCGCGTCCGGCGACATCACGGGCGGAACTGCGTTCAATATCGGCGGAATCAACCTCGGGACACAATACCCCACGGCTGCGACCGCCAGCGGCGGCAATCCTTCTGAATCGCTCGTCGGCGCAACCGGGTTGGGTCCGTACTTGATCCCGCTTGCGCTTTTGGGAGTCGGAATTGCGCTTGTCCTCATTCTTAGACGTTGACACGCGAATGACTGTCTTTCAGCGAAAAGCGTGGAGTATCGAGGCAGAACATGGATTGCAGGCAACTACACTTTCCCTTGCTCGTCTTCGTCGTCGCGTCGAGTCAGGCGACGCGGAATTGTGGCGCATTCAGGCAGTTGAGTGCGAAGGCTGGCTTGTTACACAAATGCAGGCAGATGAGTTATTCGTCTGGACCTACCAAGGTCGCGGGTTTGTCCCGTTGGCCCGCGCGCTCGCTCGGTTGGCACGCGACAACGGTTTGCGCCGATTGGGTTGGTTTACCCGTCATATTGCGGCGCGCCGACTATTTCGACATGCCCGCCCCGTCGTCATAGAGACGCGGGAACCGGGTGAGTTTCGTTTCACGTTAAATTGCGAGGATGTATGGCAACTACCAAAAACCCTGGTCGAGCGGTCACCGTCCGCACAATCAGTGGACACAATATCAACATCGGACAGCAGTACAGCCAAGGCGCACGCGCGCTTGATCCGTCAACGCCAACGGGCGTGCGGCTTGCAAGTTCGCAGCCGAATACGGATCGCCGCCGGTATCTCGTAAAGTAAGGACGCGCCGCAATGTCGGACAGCAACAGCGACAGCACGAATACAACCGCGACAACCACGTCGCTGACAACCAAGAATCTGAACGTCTCGGGTAACTCGGGGCTGACGGCGGTTGGCGGCGAAAATGGTACGTTGGCGCTGGCGTACTCTCCGACGACAAACACGACGACGATTGACGCGCATACGGACATTTCAACCGATTTCGGCGCGATCAACGCCGCTACCGGTTTGGCTGGTCATGCGCTTGACGTCGTTTCGGCGGTAAACAACCGCAGCAACGATTCCGTCGCCAATCTCGCGTCCAAACAGCTGACAAGTACCGAAAACATTTTCGGGAGTTCGTTGACCGCGATCACTCACGAGAGTGACAACGCGGTTTCCGTCGTCTCGAAGCTCGCAACGCAGTTTGGTACGGCGTTGGCTGATTATCAGTCTGCTGAGCAATCGCAGCTTGGTAACGTCGTGTCGGCGCTTAACTCGACATACACCGCGAACAATACCAGCGCGAACCAGCAAGTTATCAACGCGGTGTCACAGGCCGGCGCGCAGTCGTCGGCGGTAATTAAATTTGTTGCGGGCGCGGCCATCGCGGCGGCGCTGCTTTTTGTCATTCTGAGGAAAGGCTAATGGCACGTCAAGGACGCGGCGTTTATGGCGGAAACATTGATTCGCGCACGGAAACCGTTGACGCGACGGGCGTCCTGAAACTCGCGAACGCGAACTTTTTCTTTCTGATTTCCTCCACGTCGGCAGTCAACCTTCGGTTCGTTCGTTCGCCTTCAGCGGAGAATATCAACGGTTTCAGCGCGGGCGTGCAAATTCAGCGACTTGAGCGTTGGGACTATCTGTTTATCACGGCTGCGGTCGGTACCGTTCTAACCTTCATGTACGGTTACGCGGACGTTCGAGAGGACGCTACGCTGTTCAATCAGCAGATTGCGGTAATTGCGGGCGTGACGGCAGTTGCTTTGAACCCATCCTCTGCGCTTACAGACACCGTGGACACCGCGCAAGCGACTGGCACGGAAACAACCATTGCCGCGAATCTTGCACGCAGGCGTATCACCATCGGAGTTCCGCCAACTGCTGCAGCCAATGAGCCTGTCCGAGTAAGCAGCGCGGGCGGTGCTGGGCGCGGCATCGTCATACAACCCGGTACAAATCAGGAATTCCAGACGACAAGCGCTTTGCACGTGCGAAACGACAACACGCTTGGAACGGGACTCGGTACAGTTTGGTACGCGGAAGAGGAATAATACATGAATCGCAAAACGGGACTTTTCGCGGCACTGGCGTTGTTGTTGGTAACGCCGTATCTAATGGCACCGACGGGCGGGTTTCCATTCTTTCCGACATTCGGGCATGTCACTGTTGTCAATTCCGCCACGAACTACAACCCGCAGTCAATGTGCGCAAACGGTCAAGCGTCCGGTTCACGTTGCTGGGCTTTCCGAATCGGCAGTAACGCGGACTTCCAAATTGACGCGGCAAGTGACGTTGGCGTCCCGGCGGGACAGGTATTTTCGATTCCGCGCAGCACAGTCGTTGGCAGCACGGCGGGCATTGTCCTACCCGTAACGACTTCTACGAGCATCACGGGATTCTCTGTCGGTCAAGTTGCAACGGCGGTAAAGACAGCCGACACGACACGCACGTCAAATGCCACGTTGAGCAATGACCCGGACTTGGCGTTTACCAACGTTCCAGTCGGTCGGTACGAAATCGAATACTCGTTGCAGTATTCACTTGGCATCAACGCTGCTGCCGGCGGAGTACAGTTCGGCGGTACTTGCACAACGTGCACCAGTCAAATTGCGACCGTCATAATGACCGGTGACGGTGTAAATATCGCGGTGAACCCGACCAACGGTTTCAACAATGTGGCCGCAATCTCAGCTGTACCTGCCTCGACGCGCGAAGCGATATATAACTCCGACTTCACCGTTAACGTGACAGGTACGAGCACCGTTGCGGTTCTGTGGGCGCAAGCTACGAGCGGTACGACAGGTAGCATTTTGCGCGCCGGCAGTTATATGAAGCTCACACGCCTACAGTGAACAATCGTGTTGCAATTCTACTCGTATTACTCGGCAGCGCGGTTACGGCTTATTTCTATAGCCGTACCCGTGGCGGTCAAGATTTGCTCACTAGCGCTTCGGATGCAATCGGTGGGCTTTTTGTGAATCGCGGTATACGCAACTGCAACCCCGGTAACATCCGGCGCACTTCGGACCATTGGCTTAATTCGTTTGCCTCGCAAGCGGAGTGCGAAGCGGCGGGGCGTGTGTGGGATTCCGAATTCGTCGTATTCTACACAATGGCGGACGGCGTTCGCGCGATGGGACACTTGCTGTCGAATTACGATAGAAAGTACGGTCTCACTACCGTCGCACAAATTGTGACACGGTACGCGCCGCCCGAAGATGGTAACGACACAGCAAGTTATATCGCGGAAGTCGCGGGAGCGCTTGGCGTGTCGTACGATACAGTTATTGACGTGCAATCAATGTTGCCGCAATTGACCGCCGCAATGATGATGCGCGAGACCGGTTACAGTGATTCATACGACAACATTGCTGCAGAGGTGTACGCAACATGAGCGCAGGTAAGGTTTTGGGCAATCTGAGCAAGTCGCCTGCATTCGGGTACGCGATCCTCGGGATTGTCGGTATTGTTGGCTTCATCGTCGTGAAAAACGCCATTGCGAACTTGGGCAAGGCTGCTGGCGATTTGGCCGAGAAGGCGACGAACGCGGCGGGCGCTGCAGGAACGGCTGTTATTGACACCGCGTCCAATATCGCAACCGGTAACACGGCGACTGCGCACGGTACGCCGTACGAAGGTAAGGGAATTTTCGGCAGTCTCGGTCTTGCGACTGACAAACTGTTTGGCGGCGGATTGTCGGAATTCGGCGGTTGGATTGGAGACAGCATTTACGATGCCACGCACTCGGATGACGCAAGCGCCGGAATTCAGCATTCCACCGGTAACCCGTACGGCGGAGGACCAACTGCGTACTATTCGAGCGCGGTTGACCAAAGCCCCGTTGCCGCGCAGTACGCAGCAAACCCGAACGCGCAAGCGCCATACATCGCGCCGGACTTCGGACTCGTTGATTCGTCAACGTGGGAGCCAACGCCACCATGATCGATTGGGCGCATTTAACCGAACTCGCGCTAATGGGCGCACTCAGTTTCGCAGGTTCGTGGGGCGCAATTCGTGCTCGCCTCGCGGCAGTTGAGAAAAGCACGAGCCACGCGCACGAGCGCATTGATTCACTACTGTTGAGGAAAACGACATGAACCCAAAAGTTGCCGAAATCCTAAAAGCGCTTGCTCCAGCGCTGGAAGCGGCGGTAGAAGGAGCGGCGACTGTGGCGGGCGGACCCGTCGCGGGCGCTGCTGCGACTGCTGTCATTGAAGGTGCGCTGAATCCCGCACTTGGACTTGGCGTCGCAGTTGACACGCCAAAGCCAACCGCTGTCACTCCCGCCGCACCAACTGCCAGCGTTGCGACTTCCGCCAGCGTGTCAACCGCCGACTTTCAGGCGTTGCAGGCACAAATGGCGCAGCTTGTCGCTGCAATGGCCGCGCAAAACAAATCCGTCGCAACTGCGGCGGGCGCGGACACCTCCAACCATCGCGACCCGGTTCCGGGAGTGGGCGTGCAACCCGTGGTTGTGGACCCGAACTCGCACCCGGTACTTGTCGCCGCCGGACGCGCTGCAATGGTCCCCTCGCCGCCCGCCGCGACCGACCGAGACTTGCCCGACAACGCGACGATTCCCGACATTATCGACGCCGTGAACGCCTTGCACAGCAAAGTGGACGCGCTTGTTGAAGCGTCTGGACTCGGCGGTTCTGCCGCAATGGCCGGCCACGCCTAAACCCCCGTAGGCTGCGCTTATGTACAATTTGCGCAGTTTGGCCGCAAGTGTGACGAAAGTTGCACTTGCGGCTTTTTGCTGCTGTATACTCTCCACGTCGAATAACTACGGGAGTGCGCAGCATGGAACATTATCACCATTTTCATCACGGTCTGAACGGCGAGACTCTAATCGTCATTCTGCTCGTTATCCTCGTTTGTGTCGTCGCTGTCGGTGGGCGTAAGTGACGGCGGAACAATTGCGCGCTTGGTCTGCCGTGCTAGCGGCGCGTACTGCGGCAATAAAAGCACAAAAGGCGTATCATGATGCGGCGGAAAAATTCTACCGGGTTACAGTCGCGGCTTCCAATGCGGCCACTGTCGAAGCTACAGCGGTTGAAGGGGTACAACCCGTATGAAAGCGCAAAAGCGCCCAACCCGTTCACGTGTGACCAAATTTCGTGGAATCCGCAGAACACGTACACCGGTCAATTGTTCCGACACCAAGCGGATTAGGTGTAAACATCACGTTATCGTGATGCAAACCGAAAATGACGGTTGTTGGTGGGGTACGTGTTTTGATTGTGACTTGACCGGGCCGGCGAAATCGTCGTATGCTGTCGCTATGGTAGCTTTCGCGTTGAAAACGCAAGACCAGCATCCGCGCGCAGTCCGCCGCATTCCCGTCACGAAGTTACGGGTTCGTCTCTAGCAAGATTCATGCCAGCGCCCCGACATGCAAGGGGCGTGCCAACGCGCGCGCGTGGCCACACAC
>Ga0105248_10006309_pt1 | contig 13008 bp, 14 predicted proteins | sample KBSS34metaG_FD_81524 | JGI IMG/M metagenome (GOLD analysis project Ga0105248, IMG submission 81524) | Switchgrass rhizosphere microbial communities from Kellogg Biological Station, Michigan, USA - KBS S3-4 metaG | ecosystem: Host-associated > Plants > Roots > Rhizosphere > Soil | place... | reverse complement strand
GACGGCTACACGCTGCTGCTGATGTCGAACACGCACACCGTCAACGAGTCGCTGATCGCGACGAAGCCGTTCCAGCTGATGCGCGACTTCGCGCCGATCGCGCCGATCAACTCGTCGGATCTCGTGCTCGTCGCGCGGGGCTCCCTGCCGGTCGCGAACGTCCAGGAGCTGATCGCCGCGGCGAAGGCCAAGCCGGGCGCGATGACGTACGCGTCGTCGGGCCCGGGCACGCCCTACCACATGGCCGGCGAGCTGTTCAAGGCGATGGCGGGCGTCTCAATCCTGCACATCCCGTACAAGGGCAGCTCGGGCGCGCGCACCGACGTCCTGGGCGGCCAGGTCGACCTCATGTTCGACGCCGTGACGACGATGACCGAGCACGTCCGCTCGGGCAAGGTGAAGGCGCTTGGCACGACCGGCAAGACGCGCTCCGAGGTGATGCCCGAGGTGCCGACGATCGCCGAGAGCGGCGTCGCCGGCTACGAGGCGACGATCTGGCTCGGTCTGATGGCGCCGAAGAACACACCGCCGCAGATCGTTTCGCGCCTCAACGCCGAGGTCGGCAGGATCGTCGGCCATCCCGATGTCGCCAAGGCGTGGCGCGTGCAGGGCGCGGTGCCGATGACGATGAGCGTCGCCGAGTTCACGAAGTACTTGAACGACGACATCGTCAAGTGGGCGCACATCGTCAAGGTCTCGGGCGCGAAGCCCGAGCAGTGATCGCCGCGCCGACGGCAAGCGGGCGCGATGGCTGCTGAGCTTCACGTTCTCTGCGCCGGCGCGGTCAAGGGCCTCGTTCTCGCGCTGCAGCCCGGCTTCGAGGCGAGCGCCGGGGTTCGCCTCGACGCCAACTTCGGCGCGGTCGGTGCGATGCGCGACGAGCTCGCCGCCGGCGCGCCGTGCGACGTCTTCGTCGCGACCGAGGCGATGGTCGCCGCCTTGGTCGCGGACGGCGCCCTTCGCTCCGGCTCGCAAGCACCGATCGGACGGGTCGAGACCGCGATCGCGGTGCGCGACGGTGTGCGCCCGCCCGCGATCGCGAGCGCCGATGCGCTGCGATCGGCGCTCGTCGCCGCGAGCGCGCTCTACATTCCCGACGCGACGCGATCGACCGCGGGAGCGCACGTCGTCGCGGTGCTCGCAGCGCTCGGCATCGGCGAGCGGATGGCACCGCGCCTGCGCATACACACGAACGGCGCGACCGCGATGCGCGCGCTCGCCGCAAGCGGCGACGACGGCGCGCTCGGCTGCACGCAGGAAACCGAGATCCGCTACACGTCCGGGCTGGCGCTCGTCGGCGCATTGCCGCCGCCGCACGCGCTCGCGACGGTCTACGTCGCCGCGGTCGCGCGATCGGCGCGCGAGGCCGCTGCGGCCGAGCGCTTCGTCGCCCTGCTCAGCGGCCCGGTAAGCGCCGAGCGCCGCCGCGCGGGCGGGTTCGGCGAGGTCTAGTTCATCGGCCCGTAGCGGCCGCCGACGCTCAGCCGTCCGGCGCCGGTGAACGCCAGCGCGATCGCGACGAACAGGAACATCGCCTGCAACTCGAGCGCGTAGCCGCCTTCGGGGTTGAGGGTGAAGAGCTGCGCGGCGTGCGCCATCAGCACGGCGACGATCATGTTGATCGCGATCAGGATCGCGGCGAGGCGCGTCCAGACACCGATGATGAGCAGGATCGGGGCGACGATCTCGCCGACGTAGACGCCCCACGCGAGCGCCGCCGGCAGATTGGCCTGCGCGAGCATCGCGGCGATTTCCTTCGGCGGCGGCGGCAGCTTGCTGACGCCGTGCAGCAGGATCATGAGTCCGAGTACGAGACGCAGGATCAGCAGCGCGGTGTCGATGCCGCGGTCGCGGGTGTCTGCGGCTCGGTTCGTCAGGATGGCCATCCGGACCCTCCAGGGGATGATGTGATCGTTCGGTTTGGCAAGGCGCCTGCCCGCGCGAGGATAGCCTCGCCGCCGCGACGCCGCAGGACGCCGATGCGAGACCGGTGCGGCTAAGCTGCTCGCCGAAGAAGGGGCACCCGCCCTCGCCGCCGTTCGTGAACGACCCCGCCTTTCGCCTGCGCGAGATCGCCGTTGCCGCGTTCGGGCCGACGCTCCTGTTCGCGCTCGGCGAAGGCGCGATCCTGCCGGTGATCGCGCTCACCGTTCGCCAGCTCGGCGGCTCGGTCGCGCTCGCCGCGCTGATGGTGACGCTGATCGGCATCGGCTCGCTCGTCTCCAACATCCCGGCGTCGGTCGTCACCGCGCGCTGGGGCGAGCGCTGGGCGATCGTGGGCGCTGCGGCCTGGTGTGCGCTCGGCATGCTGATCTGCGTCGTCGCGACTGCGCTCTGGGTGTTCGCGATCGGCGTCTTCATGGTCGGCATGGCCGCCGCGGTCTTCGGGCTCGCGCGCCAGAGCTATCTCACCGACGCGGTGCCGTTTCACTTTCGCGCCCGAGCGCTCTCGACGCTCGGAGGCGTGATGCGAATCGGGCTGTTTGCCGGGCCCTTTCTCGGCGCGGCGTGCATCCACGCGTTCGGCCTCGCCGGCGCGTACTGGGCCGGCGTCGTGTCGCTTGTCGTCGCCGCGTTCGTCGCCATGCGCATGCCCGACCTGCCGCCGCACCACGCCGCGGCGGCCTCCGACAGCGCGACGCCGCACGTCGCGCCGACCTTGCGCTCGGTCGGCAGCCACCACGCGAAGGTCTTCCTCACCGTCGGCGTCGGTGCCCTGCTCGTCGCCGCGGTGCGCGCGTCGCGACAGGCGGTGATTCCACTCTGGGCCGAGGGCATCGGGCTCGATGCCGCGACGACGTCGCTGATCTACGGCCTCTCCGGCGGCATCGACATGCTCGTCTTCTATCCCGCGGGCAAGGTGATGGACCGCAAGGGTCGCAACTGGGTCGTCGTGCCGTCGATGATCGTGATGGGCGCGGCGCTGCTCGCGATGCCGTTCACGCATGCCGCCACGGGCTTGCTCCTCGTGTCGCTCGCGATCGGCTTCGGCAACGGCATCGGCTCGGGCGTGCTGATGACGCTCGGCGCCGACTATTCGCCGATCGTCGGCCGCGCGCACTTCCTCGGCCTGTGGCGGCTGATGGCCGATCTGGGATCGACCGGGGGGCCGGCGCTGCTCTCGGCGATCACCGCGCTCGCCTCGCTCGCGGGCGCGATCTGGTGCACCGGCGCGCTCGCGTTCGCCGCAGCGTGGGTGCTCTGGGTCTGGATCCCGCGGACCGAACGGCATCCGCCGCGCTGATCAGCGCTTCGCGTCCCCGCCCTTCACCCAGGCGTCGTAGCGCGCGCGCGTCGCTTCGTTGGCCGGATAGAGGCCGGGCAACGCAACGCCGGCGTCGACCTCGCGCATGATCCAGCCCTCGAGCCGCTCCTGCTCGACTGCGGCCGCGACGACGTCGGCGACGAACTCGGCCGGGATCACGACCGCGCCGTCGCCGTCGGCGACGATGACGTCGTTCGGCAGCACCGCGACGCCGCCGCAGCCGATCGACTCCTGCCAGCCGACGAAGGTGAGGCCGTTGACCGACGCCGGCGCGGCAGCGCCCTGGCACCAGACCGGCAGCGCCGTGCCGAGGACGCCGGCGAGGTCGCGGACGACGCCGTCGGTGACGAGGGCAGCGACGCCGCGCTTCTTCATCCGCGCGCAAAGGATGTCGCCGAAGATCCCGGCCGCCGAGATGCCCATCCCGTCGACGACCGCGACCGCGCCGGCCGGCATCGCCTCGATCGCGGCACGTGTCGAGATCGGCGAGCCCCACGACGCCGGTGTCGCGAGGTCTTCGCGCGCGGGGACGAAGCGCAGCGTGAACGCGCGACCGACGACCCGCTCGGGAAGCCGCTCGGCGAGCGGCCGCGCGCCGCGGATCCAGACGTTGCGCAGGCCCTTCTTCAGGAGCACCGTCGTCAAGGTGGCGGTGGTGACGCCGGCGAGCGCGCGCCGGGTCACGTCGTCGAGAGGCTGGGGATCGATTGGAGCCATGGCGGGAGGATACGTCGGCCGCGCGCCGTGCCGGCGCTAGACGCGGAAGTACGCGATCTGCACCGACGTTGCGAGCAGCTGGCCGATCGTGCCGTAGAGCTCTGCCGTCTGGTCGCCGAAGCTGCGGTGAAAGACGCGCGCGTCGGCGACCGCGGCGAGCGGCGCGCTGCCGTGCGCGGCGAGCTCTTCGGCGGCGGCGTGGAAGTACGTCGTCATCGACACCGTCCCGAACGGCGGAATGCGGCCGATCACCTGGAACAGCCGCCCGAAGAACGCATCGCTCATCGCGAGCAGCGAGACGAAGTCGAGCGCGCGCGGTTGGTCGTCCTGCAGCCAGAGCACCGAACGCGGCGAGCGCGGCGGCTCGAACATCCGCTCGCTCGGCTGGAAGACGCCCTCGGCGAAGCGAAAGCCATACTGCGCGATCCAGGACAGCGCGTTGCGGTTGGCGAATGCCGCCATCGTCTCGGGCGGCGGCAACGCCGGCAGTTGCGCCGTCTGGTGCCGCCAGCTCTCGCGCCGCGTCGCGGTGACGATGCTCGCGGTCAGCACCACCGCGTCGCCCTCGCCCTGGCGAAACTCGACTTGCCAGTGCTGGCTCGAGCGGTTCGCGCGCGCAAGCCTGACGTGGACGGCGAACTCGCCACGCTCGATCGGCGCGCAGAAGTTGACCGTCGCCGCGAGCGGATCGCCTTCGCGCAGCGGATGCTCGAGCACGGCACGCAGCGCCGTTGCCGCCGACGCGCCGCCGAACGGGCCGATGAACGTCCAGTAGGCATCGTGCGTGCGGCCGCGGCGCACCGGATCAGCGGCGGCGCCTGCGAGCGTCGTGGCTTCGTCGAGCGGGTGCATGCGATCGTCGCCTTCGCGAACGGTGTCGCTCGCGATGATGCACGGCGGCGAGGGGCATCGTCGGTCGCGCGGGCGACACCGCGACGGCGCTCGCACAATGGCCAGCGTGAACGCCGACGCCGACCAGCTCGCGCTCTTCGGCGACGCTTCGCCGTCGCAGTCGCCGCGGCTTCCGCCGGGCTGGGAGTACCGCCCCGAGTTCATCGACACGGACGAAGAGGCTGCGCTCCTCGCCTTCATCGCGACGCTGCGGCTCGCCGAAGCGCGCTACAAGGGCTACACGGCGCGCCGCCGCGTCGCCCATTTCGGCGCCGCCTACGACTACGACGACCGCCGCCTGCTGCCGGCGCCGCCGTTGCCCGCCGAGCTGGAGCCGCTGCGCGCGAAGGCGGCGGCGTGGATCGGCGAAGCGCCTGACGCGCTCGCCAACGCGCTCGTCGCCGAATACCGCGCCGGCGTTCCGCTCGGCTGGCACCGCGACGTCCCCGACTACGAGACCGTCGTCGGCATCTCACTCGCCGGTACGGTCCGGATGCGCTTTCGCCGCTATCCGCCGGTCGCGCCGAAGAAGGCCGACGTCGTCTCGCTCGAGCTCGCGCCGCGCTCGGCGTACGTGCTGCGCGCCGAGGCGCGCTGGGGCTGGCAGCACAGCGTCGCGCCGGCACCGGCGCTGCGCTACTCGATCACGTTTCGCACCCGCGCGACGCGCAGCGCTGCCCGCCGCGCATGACCGCTCGACGTCAGCGTGTTCGTCCGCGCATCGACGCCGGATGGCCGGCGAGCGTGAAGCGCTTGCCGGTGTCGACGATGCGATCGCCTTCAACGCGCAGGATCGAGACGTCCTGCGTCATGAAGTTGCCGACGTAGACGTAGCGACCGTCGTCGCTGAAGACGACGCCCTCGGGAAGCCCGCCGACCTCGATCTCGTTGGTCCGCGTCACCTTCTTGCCGTCGATCCGCAGCGCGACGACGCTGCCGTTCCTGTTGTAGAAGAACGCGCTCTTCGCGGCGTTGCTGCCGCGCAGCAGCAGGGCGACGGCGAGCTGCCCGGTCGGGCTGATCGCGATCCCTTCGGGACCGTCGCCGACGACGACCTTGTCGATCACCCGCGGCGGCGTCGCCTCGAGGTCGATCACGCTCACGGTGTCGACCTGGCCGTCGGCGGCGCCGGCGTTGCCGTTGTCGGCGGTGAGCGCGATCCTGCCGTCGGGCGTGACGTCGACGTTGTACGGCCACGGGCCGGCCATCATGTCGTACTTGCCGTACGTCACCTTCTCGCCGGCGACGTCGAGCAGCGCGATCTTGTGGCCGGGGAACTTGGCGGCGAGCGCGCGCTTGCCGTCGGGAGTGAAGACGATGTGCGCGACCTGCTCGCCCATCGCGACGGTGTCGATCAGCTCGACCTTCTTGCCGGCGATGCGCAGCACGCTGATCGAGTTGTCGGCGCGGTTGGCGACCAGCGCCAGCGTTCCGGCGCGGTTGATCGCGAGCCCCGAGGGCTGCTTGCCGACGGCGACCGTGTCGATCAGCTTCGGCGGGCTCGCCTGCAGGTCGATCACCCAGAGGCGGTTGTCGGGGACCTGCTTCAGCGTCCCGCCCTCGTCGACGATGTTCACCGAATTGGCGACCAGGGCGAGGCCTTCGTCAGGGGTGATCGCGAGGTTCGTCGGCGGGCCGAAGATCGAGTTCGTCAGCGGCAGGCTGACGACGGTGCGCGGCACGAGCGGGTCGGTGCCGATGTCGACCACCGCGACCGTGTCTTTCCCCTGCGGCCCGAGCACGAGCGCGCCGGCGTCGTTCCAGCTCACCTTCTCGTCGTTGCCGACGATCATCAGCGCGCGCTTGCCGGGCGATGCCGACGGCGCGGCGCAGCCCGCGAGCGTGGCGAGCGCGACGAGGGCGGCGGCGGCGAATCGATGGGGCATGGCGTCTCCTCCTGTTGTTGAACGTCGACGGGCGAGTCTAGGTCGCGCTCGCCGCTGTTGCCACTGCGGCGTGCGACGGCAGCAGCTCGGCAAGCAGCATCGTCGCGAAGCCGGCGCGCTTCCATGCCGGCGCGAGGTCGGGCGAAGGGTCGAGCAGGAGGAGCGCGACGAGCGGCTCGGCCGCGGTCGTCTCCGGATCGCAGAGCAGCACGTAGCGCGGCCCACCGCGCTCGTCGAGACGGCCGACCCAGTCGATCTCGATCAGCGCATCGAGCACCGGCCCGATCTGGCGCGGGTCGATGCCGATCGCGGCGGCGATCGCGTCGGCGTCACGGCCGCCGCGGCCGGCGCGTCGCGCCGCGGCGAGCTCGCCGAGGACGACCAGCGCGAGGTGGAAGTCGACCCCCGGCGCGTCGGGCCAGCGCGCGAGGGGCTTGCCGACGAGCGGGGCGTACGCCGCGATCATCGCGCCGAGCAGGATGATCACCCAGCTCAGATAGATCCAGATCAGGAAGATCGGCACCGTCGCGAAGGCGCCGTAGACGAGCGCGTACGTCGGCACGGCGCCAAAGTACGCGGTCAGCGCGCGCTTGCCGAGCATCAGGCAGACCGCGACGAAGAGGCCGCCGAGGACCGCATGGCGCCAGCGCACGAGGGTATTCGGAACGTAGTGGAAGAGCGCGGCGACCGCGAACGTCTCGAGCACGAAGTCGAACGTCGAGACCGCGACGGCGAGGCCGCTCGGCATCTCGCCGAGAAGCCCTCGCGACGCCGACGCCGCGTACGACGTCGCGCTCAGGCTGATCGCGAAGACCAGCGGCCCGAGCGTGACCGCGGCCCAGTAGATCGCGACGCGCTGCCCGATCCTGCGCCGCTTGCGGACGCGCCAGATCGTGTTCAGCGCGCGGTCGATCGTCAGCATCATCGCCATCGCGGTGACGACGAAGGCGACCAGGCCGACGGCGCCGAGGCGACTGGCGCGCAGCGAGAACTGGGTGATCGCGCCCATCACGGGGCGGATGATCGTGTCGGGGATCAGCGTCTGCAGCAGGTACTTCTGCAGCGCAGTCTCGAGCGTCGCGAACATCGGGAATGCCGAGAACAGCGCCAGCATCACCGTCAGCAGCGGCACGATCGAGATGACGGTCGTGAACGTCAGGCTGCCGGCGGTGAGCGCGAGGCGGTCCTCGCGAAAGCGCAGGACGAGGGTTTCGAGGCCGCCGAGCCAGGGCCAGGTCTGTTCGGCCTCGACGATGCGCCGCGCTGCGGGCGTGTCGGTCACCGCCAAGGCCTATTCACGCGATGCATTGCTGGCATGATAAGCAGCGATGGACGACGCCGCGGACCGGGCCCTCGTCGCGCGTCGCGCGCGCGCTGTCGCCGTCGCCGCGACCGCCCTGCTGATCGTCCTCGGCGCAGCGTGGGAGCTCTGGCTCGCGCCGACCGGCAGCGGCACGCTCGCCGTGAAGGTGCTGCCGCTCTTCTTCGCCCTGCCGGGCCTCATGCGGATGCGCCTCTACACGTATCGCTGGCTCAGCCTCGCGATCTGGCTCTATGCCGCCGAAGGCGCGGTGCGCGCGACGAGCGATCGCGGCGTGTCGGCATCGCTCGCGATCGCCGAGCTCGTGCTCGCGCTCGTACTCTTCGCCGCGTGCTGCGTCCACGTGCGTGCGCGGCTGCGCGGCGGCGCCGCGGCGGGTGCCCGACCGTGAGCCTCGTCGACGACCTCGCCGCCGCCGTCGGCAGCGCCAACGTGCTCGTCGGCGTCGACTGCGCGGCGTACGAGGTCGACTGGCGCAAGCGCTACTTCGGCCGCGCGCTCGCGGTCGTGCGACCGGCATCGACAGCCGAGGTCGCCGGCGTCGTCGCCGCGTGCCACGAGCACGGCGCGTCGCTCGTTCCGCAGGGCGGCAACACCGGGCTCGTCGGCGCGTCGGTTCCCGACGACAGCGGCAGCCAGGTCCTGCTCTCGACCGCGCGGCTGAACCGGATCCGCAGCGTCGACCGCGCCAACCTGACGATGGTCGTCGAGGCCGGCTGCGTGCTGCAGCGCGTCCAGGAAGAAGCCGCCGCGCACGGCCTTCTCTTCGCGCTCAGCCTTGCGGCCGAAGGCAGCTGCACGATCGGCGGCAACCTCGCGACCAACGCCGGCGGCACGCAGGTGCTGCGCTACGGCAACGCGCGCGAGCTCTGCCTGGGCATCGAGGCGGTCACCGCCGACGGCCGCGTCTGGGACGGCCTCGGCGGCCTGCGCAAGGACAACACCGGCTACGACCTGCGCGACCTCATCGTCGGCAGCGAAGGCACGCTCGCGATCATCACTGCGGCGACGCTGCGCCTGCACCCACGGCCGCGCGCGACGATGACGGCGAAGGCGACGCTGCCGACGCTCGCCGCCGCGATCGAGCTGCTCGGCCACGCGCACGAGCGGCTCGGCCCCGGGCTCACCGGCTTCGAGGTCATGAACGACGCCTCGCTCGCGCTCGTCCGCAAGCACTTCGCGCAGCTGCGCCAGGCGGTCGGGCCGGCGCCGTGGACGGCGCTCATCGAGCATTCCGACGCCGAGGGCGAGGCGCACGCGGCCGCAGCACTCGAGTCGCTCCTCGGCGAAGCGCTCGAGCGCGGCCTCGTCGCCGACGTCGCCGTCGCGACCAGCCTCGAGCAGGCGAACGCGATGTGGCACGTCCGCGAGACGATCCCGCTCGCGCAGGTCGCCGAGGGCAGCAACATCAAGCACGACATCGCGCTGCCGGTGTCGGCGATCGAGGAGTTCGTCGCCGTCACCGACGCCGATCTCGCGCGCAGGTTTCCCGGCGTTCGCGTCATCGACTTCGGCCACCTCGGCGACGGCAACCTGCACTACAACGTGCAGCCGCCGGCCGACGCCGATGCGAGCGCCTTCGCCGAGCGCCACGAAGCCGCGATCACGCGGCTCGTCTACGACGCGGTCGCGGCGCGCGGCGGCTCGATCTCGGCCGAGCACGGCATCGGCGCCCTCAAGCGCGACGAGCTCGCGCTGCGCAAGTCACCGGTGGCGCTCGACATGATGCGCGCGATCAAGGCCGCGCTCGACCCTGCCGGCGTTCTGAACCCGGGCCGCGTTCTTCCGCCTGCGGCGCCGCGGTGAGGACGAGCCAGTCGACGAAGGCACGCACCTCGGGCCGATCGGCCGAGCGCGTCGAGACGATCACGCAGTAGCCGCGCGGCGACACCAGGCTCTTGCGGAACGGCGCGACGAGCTGCCGCTCGGCGAGCTGGCGCTCGAGCAGCGGCATGCGGCCGAGCGCGACGCCCTGCCCGGCGATCGCCGCCTGGATGATCTGGTCGTACGACGAGAAGCGCAGCATGCCAGCGGGCTTCAGATCGGCGACGCCGAGCGCGTGCAGCCAGAGGTTCCAGTCGAGCAGCTGCTCGCTGTTGTCGCCTTCCATGTTGAGCAGGATGTGGCGGGCGAGATCTGCAGGCTCGCGAAGCGGTGCGACCTTGCTAGCGCGCAGCTTCGGGCTGCACACCGGAAAGACCGTTTCGCCGAAGAGCGTCATCGAGCCGGCAGGCAGCGCGACGTCGATCGGCCGATAGCGGATCGCGACGTCGACCGCGTCGCGCTCGAGGTTGACGAGCTCGTAGCTCGTCGTGATGCGGACGTCGACGCCGGGATGCGCGGCGACGAACGCCGACAGGCGCGGGATCAGCCAGAGGCCCGCGAACCCCGCCGTGGTGGTCACGATCACCGCCTTGATGCGCTCGGCCTGGCGGATGTCGCGCGTCGCGCGGTCGAGCCGGACGAGCGCATCGACGACGGCGAGCTGCAGCGTGCGGCCCTCGTCGGTGAGTGCGATCGCGCGGTGCATGCGCCGGAACAGGGCGACGCCGAGGCGCTCCTCGAGCGTCTGGATCTGCCGGCTGACCGCCGACTGGGTGAGCGCGATCTCGTTGGCGGCGCGCGTGAAGCTGAGATGGCGCGCCGCGCTCTCGAACGCGACGAGGGCGTCGAGGGGCGGCAGGTCGTACGCGCCACGGGTCACGGTTGGCACCTTTCGCATGCGTCCTGCGCATGCATGACATTCGCAATCACCGTTTGTCGGAGGCGGCGTGCAGCACCAATATGCACGTCAAGGCGGTGACGAGCGACCACCCGTTGCAGCCCCGTTTCATGCATGGCATTCATGCTACAGGGAGTCCGACCATGAACCAAGACCTGCTCAACGGCACCCGCAACCTTGCCAAGGGCAACGTCCGTCACCTGCACGCTGAACGCGGCCGGCGCGTCGAGGTGATGAGCGGCGCGATCTGGATCACCCAGGATGGCGATCCGCGCGACGTCGTCCTCCAGGACGGCGACGCGTTCGACTTCGACCGTGCCGGCGACGCCCTCCTCAGCGCCTTCGCCGACTCACGCTATCTGGTGCTCGATGCCGTCGGCCGTCACTGAAGCGGCCCCTTGACGGCGTCCGGCAACGGCAGCGCCATCACCTCGATGCCCTCCTCGCGGAGGGCGTCGGCGTCTTCCTTGCTCGCGCGGCCGCGGATGCCGCGCTCTTCCACTTCGCCGTAGTGGATGCGACGCGCTTCCTCGGGGAAGCGCTCACCGACGTCCTCTGTCGAATTCAGCACCTGGCGGACCGCGCGCAGCCACTGCGACTGAAGCGTCATCTCGGTGCTCTGCGCGGCCTGCTCGGCGCTCGCCGAGGCGCGCGCTCGCTTCACGCGCGGCGCGTTCGGCAGCCGCACGGCAACGGTATCGCCGCACAGCGGGCACGCGACGATGCCGCGCTCCTGCTGCGACACGAAGTCGTCCTCGGAAGCGAACCAGCCTTCGTATGCGTGCTGCTGGCCGCAGCGCAGGTTGAAGACCTTCATGGCGGCATTATCGTCACGGCGCCGAGCCGATGGTGACCCATTGCAACGGCCAGCGACCGGCGCGCCAGTTGGCGAGCCAGAGCAGGCCGACGAGCGTCTTGGCGTCGGTGATGTCGCCGCGCCGCGCCGCGTCGTCGACCTCGTCGACCGTCAGCGCGAAGACGTCGAGAAACTCGCCGACATCGAGGCTGCGCTCGCCCGCCTCGAGGCCGCGCGCGAACCAGACCTCGATCCCCTCGGTCGAGTAGCTGATCGCGTTGTGCAGGATGCCGGCGCGCGCCCACTCGTGCGCCCGGTAGCCCGTCTCCTCGGCGAGCTCGCGCACGGCGCACGCGAGGACCGGCTCGCCCGGCTCGAGCTTGCCGGCGGGGAATTCGAGCATCGCCCGCTCCATCGGGTAGCGCCACTGGCGCTCGACGACGACGCGGTCGCCGTCGAGCAGCGGGACGACCATCACCGCGCCCGTGTGGACGATGTAGTCGCGGTCGGCCCGGCTGCCGTCGGCAAGCGCGACGCGGTCGCGGCGGACGTCGAGGAAGGCGCCGCGCCAGGCGTCGACGCGTTCGACGAAGCGCTCGCGCAGGTGCTCGGCGTCGCCGGAGACGGACATCGACGGCTCAGCCACCGGCCGGGCGCCGCGCCGCTCCCGAGCCCGGCCGCGCCCCCGCGGGGGGCAGCGAACGAAGCGAGGCGCCAGCAGGCTTGGTCATGCTACGTCGCGAACATCTGCACGATCGCCTGCGCGCACAGCTGCATCAGCCCGCCGGGCAGGATGCCGAGCAGCAGCACGGCGGCGCCGTTGAACGAGAGCAGGATGCGGACGTCGCGCGCGCCGCCGACCGGATGGAGGTCGGCCGGCTCGTCGAAGTACATGACCTTGACGACGCGGACGTAGTAGAACGCGCCGAGCAACGAGAGCACGACCGCCGCGACCGCGAGCGCGATGAAGCCGGGCAGGTTGGTCGTGACGAGCGACTGCAGCACCGCGAGCTTGGCGTAGAACCCGACCGTCGGCGGAATGCCGGCGAGCGAGAACATGAAGACCGCCATCACGCCGGCGAACCAGGGGCTGCGACGCGCCAGCCCGGCGAAGTCTTCGATCCGCTCGGCCTCGTGCCCGGCGCGCGAGAGCAGCATGATCATGCCGAACGTGCCGAGCGTCGTCAGCACATCGGTGATGACGTAGAACATCGCCGAGCTGTAGCCGTTGCCGGCGGAGACGGTGTTGCCGCTCACGACCGTCGGCACGAAGCCGAGCAGCATGAAGCCGATCTGGGCGATCGTCGAATAGGCGAGCATCCGCTTGAGGTTGCTCTGCGCGATCGCCGCCAGGTTGCCGAGCGCCATCGACGCGAGCGAGAGCAGCACCAGCATCTGCTGCCAGTCGAG
>Ga0105248_10006305_pt1 | contig 13012 bp, 5 predicted proteins | sample KBSS34metaG_FD_81524 | JGI IMG/M metagenome (GOLD analysis project Ga0105248, IMG submission 81524) | Switchgrass rhizosphere microbial communities from Kellogg Biological Station, Michigan, USA - KBS S3-4 metaG | ecosystem: Host-associated > Plants > Roots > Rhizosphere > Soil | place... | reverse complement strand
CCTCCTCGACCGTTTCCTTGAGCTTTGTTGCAGCCACCTCCGCCGATTGCTTCGCTTTGGCCGACACCTCAGCGGCCTTCCCCCCGATCTCTGCGCCGCGCTCGCGCGCCTTTTCAGTGTCGACTGTGCCGGACGTCGCGATCGGCCTTGACGAAGCAGGGGCCGTCGACCCCGAGTGGTCGGCCCAGTAGCCGAAGAGCACAAATCCTCCGGCGAGCACCACGATCAGGACGAGAATCAGGCGAATTGCTGCGCGCATAGACCACCCCCCGATTCACGAGCCTTCAAGGGGCATACCGCCCGGTAAATGGACGAGCTTTGCCGTCAAGAGTGGCGCCAACTGATCGCTGGCATCGGCGTCGTCCTTGCCCCACGACCCGTGCACAACCCGTACATCGCGCGTTTCTGCTTTGAGTGACTCACCTGACGCGAAGCGGCGGCCATCCCTTCGGCCAGCGCGAGATGCCCTGAACTTGCGTGTCGGGCGATGTCGGCGCATATTGGGCCGCCATGGCCGAACAGAGTCTTGTCAGGCTTCAAAGCGACGCGGAGCAATTTGCGACGCGCTTCCGGCCGCCGCCGTCTCCCCTCGATGGCAACATTTATTTCTCTACGGCGGCAGACCTGTTCGAGCCCACCGAAGCACAGCTCAACGACTGCCTCCGCGAGTTCAGTCGTCTATTGACGTCTGCGCTCACACCATTTGATTTTGCGCGCGTCCTGCGGCTTGAGCAGCCCGTACGGATTGTGCGCCTGTATCTGCACCGCGCGGAATTGACGGTACAGCACTGGCGGCGACAAGACGCGCCTGTGGACTCCCTTCACGTAATTCTTCAACAGTTGCCAGTTAGTTTCAGCAACGACTTTGTTGCTTCACTACGGTGGCTGCGTTTTGATCTGGACGTTCCCACGTGTGATGCCGTGGCGTCAGGTTGTGCAACGTTCGAGCAGACGCCCCTCGGCATCGACTATGCCTCCGCGCTCAAAGACGTCGCCGGTGCCTGGCCCGACTCCGACCAAATAGCGGCCGCGGTCAAAGTGTTTCTCGACACGTGCCATCAATGTGATTTCGGCGCCGATCCCTTGGTCGCGTGGCTCAACCGCCACATCGACGTGATCAAAACGATCCGGCGGCGCCAGATCCACACGCTATCGCACACCGACAGAGACGTGGTCCTTCAGCTGTTCTGGTCACTACTGGACGTATTGCGGGCCGAGAAACGAAGTGCCATTGCCGTTGGTCAAGTTCTCCACCTCCTGGCACCCACCTTCATGCCCTTCTGGACCTACGAGAGCGCCCACGCATCAGGGATCGCGTCTAATGCGTGGATTGTCGGTCCGTTTGCCGCCGCCGAGAAGATATGGAACAGCTGTGCCTACGAATACTGGCATTACACCTCAAGAATGAAACGGTACGCCGACGGCCTCGCTGAATGCAGTTGGGTTTCGGACGTGACGGCGGAAAAGACGATGCTCGCGATCCTCGCCGCCTACACGGAGTCGCAGCTAACGTTGCGATGACGTGGATGATCGTGAGGATGCTTTCCGGATACAAACGCTCTCGTCCGCGCCGCGCGCGGGAGTCTATGCCTCTATCTGTTGGGCATCGAGCCCGGGCGGCGACCGCAGTGGCGCCGTGATCATCTCGATTGGACGATCGTCGTGAGCGCGTCCACCGCGACCTCGCGCAGTTGTTGCATCGATCCGTCCGGCCATCGGATGCGCACCTCGTCCACGCGTGTCCGATCGCCGAGGCCGAAGGTGACCGGTAGTTCGGACTGCGATAGATAGCCGCGCGTCGGCATCACGGTCCGACGCAGCGTCTGTGCGCCCACCCGGATCTCGACGATCGATCCGATAGCATCGCGGTTCGATCGCGTGCCCCGGAGCGAGAGGCGCAGCCAGTGATGGCCCGATGGCTGGCCGTTTCGCAACAGTCGCGGCGGACCCTTTACCGACGTCAGCACAAGATCGAGATCACCGTCGCCGTCGATATCCGCGACCGCCGCACCGCGCGCCACCATCGGCTGGGATAGATCGTTTGCACGGTCCGCGGCCACCGGGACGAAGGCCGGGTGACCGCCACCGCCCGTGTTCCAGAAAAGCCGCGGCTGCTGCGCGTACTGCTGGCTCGCCTGCACCTTATTGATCTCGTCTTCGATGTGACCGTTGGCCGTCAGCAGATCCAGCCGGCCGTCGAGGTCGTAGTCAAAGAACAGCACACCGAAGGTCAGAGCGCCGCGGCTGGCGGGCCCGATGCCGGCCACGATCGCCTCGTCGGCGAATTGCAGCGGCGCCTGCTGCGAGACATAGAGCGCCGTCATCTCGTTGGCGAAGTTGCCGATCGCGACGCCAAGCGACCCGTCGTTGCGGAAGTCTGCCGCGTCGATGCCCATCGCGCTGCGGCTGTTGCCGTACGGGTCGAACGCGATGCCTGCGCTCGCGCCGATTTCCTCGAACGCGCCGTTCTGCTTGTTGTGCAACACGAAGTTCTGCACCGTGTCGTTGGCGACGATGAGATCGGGCCAGCCGTCGCCGTCGAGATCGACGGCCACGACGCCGAGCGACTTGGCCATCGGCACGCCGGTCGCCGGGTTCTTGATCTGCACGCCCGCGCGAGCAGACACGTCGGTGAAGTGGCCGTGGCCGTCGTTGTGGTACAGGTAGGGGAAGGTCCCTTCGAAGGTGCGCGGCGGTCCGTAGGCGCGGCCGAGTCCGACCAGCCGGAAGTCCTGCTGCAGGTCGATCGCTCTCGACCAGCGAACGTAGTTGCAGACGAACAAATCGAGGTTGCCGTCGCGGTCGTAGTCGAACCAGGTGGCGCACGTGCTCCATTGGTCGGGGCGGCCGCCGACGCCCGCTACGGCGGTGACGTCGGTGAAGTGACCGCCGACGTTCCGGAACAGGTGGTTGACGCCGACGGCCGTGACGAACAGGTCGGTCCAGCCGTCGTTGTCGTAGTCCGCCGCTGTGACGCCCATGCCGTAGACGTCCGCGGACAGCCCGGAGGTCGCGGTGACGTCCGCGAAGCGCCCTTCGCCGAGGTTGCGATACAGCACGAGCCGCGACCGAGGCGTGCGGCCGCCGGCTGGCGCGGACGAGGCCCACGGCCGCGAGTCGACGAAGAGCAGGTCGGGCCGGCCGTCGTTGTCGAAGTCGAGGAAGGCGACGCCTCCGCCCATCGTTTCCGGCAGCAGCTTCTGTCCCTCGGCGCCGTTTTCGTGTTCGAACGTGATGCCGGCCTGGCGGGTGATGTCGACGAACGCGGCGGCCGGCGGCGCGATCGACGGCGGGCCGCTCCGGACCGGGAGCGGCGCGGCGAGCCTCACAATGTTGGGTCCCCGGCGCATCCAGACGGTCAGTCCGGCGACCCCGACGAGAGTCGCGACAACGAGGAGGCTGCCAACGGATCGGCTGTTGCGCATCAGCGCAGCGGGTAGATGACGATCGATTGCGCGGCGTGGTTGGCCGCGGCGTTGGCGAGCCGGTGTGTCGCAATCGCGTGATCGCGCGCGTTGTCGTCGGGCTTGTACCGCGCGTGCAGCGCTGCGTGGTCAGCCGCGCGCCTCGTGTCGCCGAGCTGGCTGTAGATGAGGCTGAGCACGTAGTGTGCGGTCACGTTTTCCGGGTCGAGCTGGAGCGTTCTCTCGAACTGCGCAGCGGCCTTTTCCAGGAACCGCCGGCGACCGGCCGCGGCCGGCGCCCCGCGTTCCAGCTTCGCCCGTTCGAACAGCGCCTGACCGAGCTCGTTGATCACCTCGTAGTCGGCGCTGAAATCGAAGCGCCGCGCGCCCACTTCAGAGGGACCGGTGGCGAGGACGCGCTCGAAGTCCGCGATCGCCTGATCAAGAAAGCCGTTCTCCTTGTTCACCAGCCCACTCAGCCACGCCACCGTCCACTCCGGCGCGCCGGCCGCGGCCGCGCGCCGCAGCGCGCTCGCGGCGTCGTCGAGCCGTCCCTCCTTGAAGAAGACGCGGGCGAGGTTCAAGGCGCCGTCCGGCCGTCCCAGGCGTTCGACCTCGGCGAACGCATCGGCGGCCTGTCGAAGTTCTCCCTTCTCGCTCCCGGTCGTGCCTTCGAGCAGCAAGCCGATGCCGTAGTCGTTCCAGCGTTCCCACGGGTTGAGGGGCGAAGCCGTCGGGGCGTCATCCACGGGGGCGCCTTCGACAGGAAAGGTGATGCGGTCGGAGGCGATCGTGGTGATGGGCAACTGGGGAGCGGCGGCGCCCAGCGAGTACCTGGTGAAGTAGCGCGTGAACTTGCGGTACTGAAGCTTCACCTCGACCTCGATCGGCGCGGTGATGTCCGCCGGCACCTCGAGCACGTAGTGCACCACCGCCGCGGCGCTCGGGGGAATCTGGTGATCGTAGAGCGGGACGAAGATGTCCTGGACGTTGCGGCGATCGACCCGGCGGCCCTGACGATCGAGCATGTAGACGCCGATGAAGTGCGCGTACGGATCGACGGCGCCATCCTCGAGCGCGCCGCTTCTGGCGATGACGCGTCCGCCGCTGGTAGCGGTCACCTCGAGCCAGATCTCGTTGGAATCGGCGGTACCCTGGCTGAAGGGGTGACCGACTTTGAGCGTGCGAACGACCGTCTCGAGCAGGTAGGATACGCCCGGCCGAAGCGCGGGTACGACCGGACGGAGCGGCGCACGCAACTCCCCGTCAATCGCCCCGCCGGTTTTCACGCCGAAGATGTCGACGCGGGCCACGTCGGCGAGGAACGTCTGCTCGGCCCGCACCGTCGCTGCATCGTGACGCAGAAACGGCAGCGCGGTGTTGGCGGCCGCAAACAGGTGATTGTGGATGCTCAACTGATCGGCGCCTTCGAACATCCGCGCGCCGAAGTCGGTCGACGGAGCCAGCGGCATGTGGCAGCCGGCGCACGAGCGCTGGGCGATCGGCGGATAGTAGAAGCTGCGCGCGCCGTGACCTGAGGCGGCGCTCAACAGGAACCCGTCGTAGTGATTCTGGCCGCGGAGAAAGTCTTTGTACTTGGTGACCTCGGACGGAATGTGGACCTTGTGGCAGGTCGAGCAGAATTCGGCCGTGCGATGGACGGGCTTGAGAAAGGTGCGGCGGTGGAAGGCCGGCTTGGCCTTGACCAGCTGCCGGTTGACGTACTGCAGGAACGGGCTGGCGCTGAACGCGAAGGGATACTGCAGCGGTTCCTCGATCAGGTAGTCGCCGTTTCCTCTCGTGCTGTTCACGGCCGTGATGCCGTGACACACGGTGCAGGTGATGCCGGCCTGGCCGGTCGGCTCAATCGGCTCCTCGAGCGAGGCGGTGTCGAACGTGCCGCTCAGAAGAGGGACCGGGTCGTGACAGCCGGCGCACCAGCGGCTGGCGCGAACGTCCCCGTCGCGTTGCTGCACGACCTTGCGTGTTTCCTTCACGCTGGCGAGGTAGAACGGGTTGTTGAACGAGCTGAACCGATGCGCGCTGTGGAGCCAGCCCTGGTACGCGTCGGCGTGACACGTCTTGCAGTACTCGTTCATCGTCAAAGCGCGCAGCGGCAGCAGCCGGCCCTCTGCGGTGCGCACCAGCGACGGGCTGAAGAAGCGATCGCCTTCTCCTGGCGTGCCGCTCTTCGGACGGGGATTCAGCGCGTGCACGACGGCGAGCGCGACCGACAGGGCCGCCACTGCTGCAAAGGACGCCCAGGCCCGGCCGGCGCGGAAGCGCCCGCCTTTCTCGCGATGCCAGACGTAGAGGGATGCCGCCGCGAGCGGGAGAAGGGCGTGCAGCCAGTACGCCACCGCGCGCGAGCGCGGATCGCGGATTTCGAACCAGCCGAAGCGCACGAGGATGAGGCCGCTGACGACCAGCGCGAGACCCGCGCCGCCGAGCGCATATCCGGTCCTCAGTGCCTGGCGGTTTCTGCGGTGGCGTGCGGCGAGGACGTGGAGGATCACGAACAGCCCGAAGGGCACCACGACCAGCAGCCCCAGCGTGAGGTGCGCCAGGAACATGTACTGGTAGAAATAGTTCTGGAGCGGCCGTCCGGCCGTCCATTCGAGGAACGTGATCAGCGCGAGGTAGATCGAATTGGCGGCCAACGCCGCCGCCATCACCATGACGGCGACCAGGAGCCGCCGGACGCGTGGGCCCACAGCGGGTCCCGATACTCTCGCCATCAGCGGCCCGATTCGTAGCGTGTGGTATAGCGCTGCTGCAGCCGCGTCGCAGCGGGCCCGCGGGTTCCGGGGAGCGGCTCGACGGTGTCGCCGTCCTTCGTGTAGAGATCCATGTCCTTACACCAGCCTCGCGCTTCGAGCACGAATCGCCGCGTCCATCCCGGTGTCAGGGACGCCTGCGACGCATCGAACTCCAGATCCAGCTCCTCGCCGGGTCCGAAGATCGCCACTGCGCCGTCCTGGTTCGCGACCAGGTCGGTGATCGGGCCCAGCGCGGTGTAGTGCCCCCTCGGGTATCTCGTGTCCCAGACTGGGGTGCGCCGATCGTAGTCGTACGAGGGGCGCCGCGAGGCGTGCATCTCGCGGACGGGAAACCCGGCGAACGCGAGCCGCGCCGACGCGAGCGGCAGCACGTGCGCGGCGGCGCCCGCGTTGGGCTCCGCGTACGCCACCGCCAGGCGGTCCCAGTAGATCTCCTGTGTCGTGCGCATCCGGAGTTCTTTCGTCCCGGGCGGCAGCCGTCCGAGCGGCACCGACATGCGTCGCGCCATGCCCGCAGGATATCCGAACTCGCGTCGCAGGACGCGCCATTGGCCGTCCGTGCCGCGTGCCTCGACGGTCGGCGCCAGATATGCTGCGCCAGCCTGCCACGCTGCGAACAGCGTTTGCGCATACGGATATTCGATCCAGCCGTCGGCGACGAGCATCGGTGCGCCGCGCGCGCTGTCGAGCGCGCGAGCGAATCGGAGCGTGACGACGTGTTCGGCCGTGCGGCCGATGAATCGCGGATCGATGCGGCCCGGCGGCGCGGCCACTTCGTCGGCCGCGATCACCGCACTTGTCACGTCCTCGCCCGCGTCGGCGACAGCCTGGACCGGGAGAAGCTCCTCGCGGTAGAACCGCGGATCCCCGGTCGCCTCCGGGGCGGAGATCGCTTTCCGCTCGTCGAGCACCATCGACCAGCCCGGAGGCAGGTCGTAGGCGACCAGACGCACGCTGTCCACGTAGGCCGCTTCCTCCATCGGCTCGGTGATCTTCAGCGCGTACCGGCCGTTGCGGCTCGCGAGGAGACCGTCCGGCAGCAGCACGTTCTCGCGCGGGCGCGGCGGGTCGTACACGCCGGGGCTCGTCGGCGTGCCGATGCCGCCGACGCCGAGCAGGTCGGTGACGAACGTGAAGTGCCGGCCGTCGAAGCCGAACAGGACCGGACAGCTCGAGAGCTGGCGTTCGGTTTCCGCGATCGCGTGGAGGCCGGGAGCGAGCGCCAGCTCGCTCTGGAAGACGCCATCGGGCCAGGTCATCGCCACGAAATCGATCTGCGGCCGTCCCCCGGTGCCGATCGCCAGCGGCTGCAGGCTCTGGCCGATGCCCGACTGCGGGCGATACGTGGTCGGCGCAGTCCATTGCGAACCCGAGCGGGCGGCGATCTGCGTGCCGATCCCCGACACGTTCGACCGAATCTGCGTGCCGCGCGGATCGCGTCCGCTGAGCGCGAGCGTGACGAAGGGGAAGCGTCCGCTCCCCGGGCGCCACAGCAGCGGCGCGCCGTTGGTGTCGGCGGGCATGGCGACGAGCGATGCTCCGTGCGTCGCGTCGAGCACCGCGAGCGTCCAGCCGGCCACCGGGTGGTCCTGCTCGACGAACAGCGGCGCGGCGCTGCCCGCGGGCGGAATCGCGACCGCCCGCACGCGGCCGTCGGACCCGGTGCCGACGAGATCCGGCCGGCCGTCACCGTCGACATCCGCCAGGGCGAGTTGCCCGGAACCTGCCAGACCAGCCGTCCCGGCAAGAGCAGACGCTTCCCACGCGCCGGACGAAGCGCGCGTCCACCGTGCGACGCCTCCGGCGCCGCTGGTGTAGATCTCGACGTGACCGTCCGAGTCGAGATCGCCCGCAACGGCAGCTAGGATCGTCGTGCCGGCGGATGCCCCGAATCGCGGATCGCGGTGATACCGCCACGTTCGATCGTTGATGAGCGCGATGGCCGGCGCCGCTTTCTTGATCAGGACGATGTCCGCGTCGCGGTCGGCGTCGAGATCGGCGACGATGAGGCCGGTCGATGGGCGAGGATCGATGAGACCAATCCTCGATCCGAGTGAACGGAACGTGCCGTCGCCGTTGTTGTTCAAGAGCTCGTCCCCGCCGTCGCGTTTGATCAGGAGCACGTCCAGATCGCCATCGTGATCGGCGTCGAACAACGCGCCGTCGATCGTCGTGCCGCCGCCGCCGTCGGCGCGGGCGGTCGCGGTGACGTTCGCCCATTGACCTTTCGCCGTCTGACGCCAGAGCTGATTGGCGCCGTCACGGCACAGATACACATCGGTGAGCCCGTCGTTGTCGTAGTCGCCCCACAGAGCGGCGGTGACGTCAGCAACCGCCGCCAGCGGGTGCGCCGTGTCGAGCACGAACCCGGCCGGCCCGCGATTGACGAACACGGCGTTGCGCGTAGCGCCCCGATCGTCGATCGCGCCCGCGATGAAAAGATCGATCAGCCCGTCGCCGTCGATGTCCGCCGTCGTGAAGCCGGCTGGATGGGACGCGTCGAAACGCCGCCACGTGATGCCCGCCGGTCCGAGCGCGACGGGGGTGGGGTCGAAGACCGGACCGGTCGGTCGAGGCGCGGGTCGCCGCGTCGGTTCGTCGATGGTCACCGCCTCGGCGAGGCGCCCCATGCGCGTGTACTTGAATTCGACGACCTCGCTGCGGGGATCTGTTTCGAGCTCCCGGAAGACGTTCAGCAGCTGGCCGGCGTCGGCGATCCGGCCGAGCCGCTGCATGGCTTGCGACGCGCCGTACGCGGCGCTGCGCAGTTGCGGGTCGAGAGCCAGCGCCCGCTGATAACCGGTCAACGCGCCCGCGAAATCGCTCTGCTCGAACCGGCATCGCGCCGCGTAGTAGACAGCGAACGCATCCGCGGGGGCGTGCTCGGCCACGTACGCGAACTGTGGCAGCGCCTCAGCCGTGCGTCCGTCATTGAGCAGAAGCAGAGCCAGGCTGTAGCGAGCTCGGAGGTCCAGGGGATCCGCGGCGGAGACGCGCTCGAGGATCCGGCGCGCTTCTTCAGAGTCGCCTTCCCGCTGCCGGTTCAACGTCGCAATCGCGAGGTTGACCTGCAGGTCGAGCCGATCGGGGTGCGCAGCCGCCAGACGGGCGAAGATCTCGCGCGCGGCATCGAAGTTGAACTGTCCCATCAGTCCGACGCCACGGTTGTTCAAGCCGACCATGTCGTCGGCGGGCGCTCGCCGGTCTCGGGAATCCGAACAGGCGACCGCGATGATCAGCCCCACGGCGGCGAAGAGCCGGCAGGTCCCACCTGCCAGGGGACCAGATCGCATGGCGCTCAAGGGCGGCCAGTGTAGACCGTATCGAGGCAATCCAAAAAACCAAAATGGGCCTCGAGCCGGTCCAAGAAATCCGAAAACGTCATTGCATCCGGAGTTTCGACAGTGTAGGGTTCACGCTATCTTATTTGTCGGATCGGGAAACCCTTCTTCATAGCGGCGTCGGCCCATCGGCATCATCGTTAGCACTCGCTCAGCCGGTTAACGGAGGGAGTTCTATGGGGCGGCTACAGACCTTGGTCTTGGCGTTCGGGATCATCGCACTGACTGCGGGAGCGGCGTTCGCGCAGTCGGTCGGCGCCACCAATGGCGCGATCAACGGTAAGGTCACCGACACGTCGGCCAGCGTCATGCCCGGCGTCACTGTGACGATATCCAGTCCGTCCATGCAGGGCGTCCGGACGGCGGTGACCAACGAGGAAGGGACCTACCGCTTCCCGGCGATTCCGCCCGGCGAGTACAAGATCACCTACGAGCTGGCCGGCTTCTCGACCGTGGTCCGCGAGGGGATTCGGGTCGGCCTCGGCTTCACCGCCGCGGTGAACGTCGAGCTGAAAATCGCCTCGCTCACGGAAAGCGTGACGGTCAGCGGCCAATCCCCGGTCGTCGACGTCGCCACCACGAAGACGTCGACCAACTTCGACGCGCAGCAGCTGGCGGCCCTCCCCAATGCCCGCGATTTCTGGGCGATTCTGGCGGCCGCGCCGGCCATCCAGATGCAGCGCATCGACGTCGGCGGCAGTGCGGCCGGCACGCAGACCGGCTATTCCACCTACGACACGAAGTCCGACCAGCATCGCCCGATGGTCGAGGGCATCGTCAATACCGAAGGCACCAACGCTGCCGGCTTCTACTACGACTACGGCTCGGTCGAGGAAGTGTCGGTCACCACCGGCGCCAACGCCGCCGACATGCCGTGGGCCGGCGTGATGTCGCAGTTCATTGCCAAGTCGGGCGGGAACACGTATCACGGCAAGATCTACGCGGACTACGAGAACGAAAATATCCAGTCGCGGAATATCGACGCCGCCCAGATCGCGCTCGGGGTGAAAGGCGGCGGCGGGCTCCAGGCCACGGACTTGAACCGGCTGCACAGTTACCACGACGTCAACGGCGACGTCGGCGGATACGTAAAAATCGACAAGCTGTGGTGGTACAGCTCGTTGCGCGATCAGGATGCGCAGAGTCTGCTGCCGAACTTCCCGGTGAAGCCGTTCGAGACGCGGCTGCGGAACATCACGGGCAAGGGCACGCTGGCGGTCACGACCAATAACAAGGTTGTAGCCTTTGCGCAGTGGGGCCAGAAGCAGCAGCCGAACCGGCTCGATACCTTCCTGGTTGCGCCGACGGTTGCCATCCACAACAGCGCCGACTCCACCTGGAACCAGTCGTACTGGGCGCACACCTACAAGCTCGGTTGGGACAGCGTCGTCAACGACAAGATGTTCTTCGAGGTCCACGGCGGCCAGTTCCATTACCTGTGGCCGAACACGCGCAACTCCAATGCGCCTGCGTATGAGGACCTCACCACCAACATCGTGAGCGGCGGCAACCAGGATGGCTGGTTCCGCGACATCACGCGCAACCAGGTGCTCGGATCGCTGAACTACTTCAAGGAAGGCTGGGGCGGCAGTCACAACTTCAAGTTCGGCGGCGAGTTCTTCAACGAGCGATTCGACGACCTCCGCGGACAAGACGGCAAGGGCCAGGTGCCGGGCGACGTGCTGATGGTCTTGCGAAACGGTAACCCCTCGGAAGTCGTGCTGTTCCAGTCGCCATCGACGTCGCTGAACGGTCTGTGGACGACCGGTCTGTACGCGTCGGACACCTGGCGCGCGAGTTCCAGGTTGACGTTCAATCTCGGCGTGGTCTTCGACCGCTACCGATCCTATCTGCCGGAGCAGACCGGTCCACCGGTCGGCCCCTTCAACCCGGCGCAAACGAATTTCCCGGCCGTCGATAACCTGATTACCTGGAACGTGACCGCGCCGCGGCTTGGCTTCACCTACGACCTGTCAGGCAACGGCAAGACAGTCGTAAAAGCCAACTACGCGTTGTACTGGTGGAATCCCGGGACGACGGCGATCGATTCGCTGGTCAATCCCAACTCCCCGGACTGGTGGCGGCGGTACCCGTGGACGGATAGGAACAACGACGGCGTCTGGCAGAACGGCGAACAGTCGGCATCGCCGACCAGTTCGAACGGCGGAGTGGGCAGCACGCAGCTCGATCCGAACCTGCAGGACCAACGAACGCGCGAGGCCGCCTTCTGGCTCGAACGTGAGGTCGCCGCGAATTTTGGCGTGCATGCCGGCTTTGTCTGGCGGCGCATCGATCAGTTGTATCAGAGCGACAACCTCAATCGTCCGGTCAGCGCGTTCAACGTGCCGGTGACGGTTCGCGATCCTGGGCCTGACGGCACGCAGACCGCGACGGGGACGCCGATTCAGGCGTGGAACCTGAATCCGGTCAACCTCGCGCTGCCGATCGTGAACTTCCTGCACAACACGCCCGGGAAGGACGATTTCTACAACGTCGAGCTGAGCGCGAACAAGCGCATGAGCAACAGGTGGTCGCTCAACGCTTCCTATGCCTATCGGTGGAATCGGGACAACGCCCCCGCCTATTTCGGCAACACGCTACGCGTCAGGCAGGATGTGGCGAACCCGAATGACGCCATCAACACCGAGGACGGACGGTTCGTGTTCGGGCTGTGGTCGGCCAAGATCAACGGGACCATCGACGCGCCCTGGGGCCTGAGGCTGACGCCCGCCGTCCGCCTGCAATCCGGACAGCCGTTCGCCAGGACGTTCCAAGTCACGCTGAACTACGGTGCGCAGCGCTTCCTTGCTGAGCCGATCGGCTCACGTCAGCAGGACAACATCGTCCTCGTCGACACTCGAGTGGAGAAAGTGTTCAAGGTCGCAAAAGGGAAGACGATCTCGGCCTTCATCGACGGCTACAACCTGACCAACACGAACGCCGCCCAGAATATCAACTGGAGCTCAGGGGCGCAGTTCCTGTTCCCTAGTACCATCATCCCGCCGCGGCTTTTCCGCTTCGGCACGAAGTTCGACTGGTAGCCCGCAATGCAGCGGGCCGGGCCGGAGGTTGCACCTCCGTCCCGGGCCGCCACACTCGTCTCGGATCGCTCAGGTTCCTTGTCCCGGTCGCGCCGCTCCTCCTCGAATCGCCGTCGTCCGCCGGCCCGACGCTCACGGCTGCGTGACGTCGCGACCGCGCTGATCGCGGCCGCGCTGATCGCCGGCGGCGCCGTCGCGATGTTCCGCAGGACGAGCCCACCGATTCCCGTTCCACCCGCGCTGGCCAGCCTGGGGCCGCTCGCCCCGGAGATCGAAGACCTCGTGCGGCAGGCGCGCGAGAGCATCGCGCAGAATCCGCGAGACGGTTTGCGCTGGGGCCGCTTCGGCATGGTGTGCGAGGCCAATGGCCTGGCCGGCGCGGCTCGCGATGGTTACACCGCAGCGACGACGATTCAGGCGTCCGAAGCAAAATGGTGGTTTCACCT
>Ga0105248_10006303_pt1 | contig 13013 bp, 3 predicted proteins | sample KBSS34metaG_FD_81524 | JGI IMG/M metagenome (GOLD analysis project Ga0105248, IMG submission 81524) | Switchgrass rhizosphere microbial communities from Kellogg Biological Station, Michigan, USA - KBS S3-4 metaG | ecosystem: Host-associated > Plants > Roots > Rhizosphere > Soil | place... | reverse complement strand
CGCGGACACCGGGGCCGCCGCGGACACCGGGGCCGCCGCGGACACCGGGGCCGCCGCGGACACCGGGGCCAGCCGCCGGTCGAGCTCGGCCAGCACTGCCCGCGCCTGCGGTTCGAGCGGGCCGTTCGCAGCCGGTACCGATCCGGGCACGCCGAACGCCGCGACACCGTACATCGGCGCGCGCAGGTCGGTTCCGTTCTGCAGCGCCGCCGACAGCGCCGCCCGGGCCGCCGTCAGCGCCTGCTCGGCGGCGGTGGCGCGCTGCTCGTACTCGTCCAGATCGAGGCCCCGCACCGGGTCCGTGTGCGCCGGTTGCAGGTCGTCGCCGTCGAGCGGCCGGGCCGCACCGAGGAACTTCTGCGCCCGGGTCGCCGCCTCGAGCAGGTCGCTGACGCTGCGGTCGTTACCGGCCCGGGCCAGGTTGACCCGCAGGCCGGACGAGCTGCCGGGCCGGGCTACGTCGATGAGCCGCTGCATGATCTCGGCCGGTGCCCCGTCTCGGCCGACGAGCGTCCACACGAGATCGATCGGCGCCAGCCCGAGCGTCGCGAAGGCCACGATGTGAGCGATCCGCACTCCCCCGGCGTCGTCCAGCTCCTCAACCCGGGCGGTGATGCCGTCCGCCGGGCCGAGCAGTCGGGCGGCCCACGCGTTGAGGACCGGGTCGGCCAGGGCCCTCGGTGTGGTGGTCGACCAGCCGCCGCCGGGTGATGGCGGGGCTGCGTCGAAGAGCATCGCGACCCGGTGGTGTACCGAGACTCCGGTACGTGGGGTCTTCAAGAAGCCCAGGTCAGGTGGCGGCGACTGTCCATTGGAGACGGCGTCGAGTGAGGTCGAAGCCCGGGTAGGGTTGCCCCGCACCATCTGAAACGCCGCCTCGGCCTGCACCGCGTCGGCGGCGGCGTCCACGGCGGAGGTGAGACCGTTGAGGATGCGGGTCGCGCTCGCACGCCGGGTGTCGGTGGCGGCCAGCGACGCGAGCACCGTGTCCGGGTCGGCCTGCCACCGCGCGGACAAAGCCAGGCCGTCGACCACGATCCGGCGAACGCCGGTCGGCGTGGCCGCGCCCGGCAACGGTGCCAACGTCCGCAGCGGGTCGATCAGGTCGTCGAGGTTCGCCTCGTGCAGCCGTCGCTCGAGCAGGTAGCCGAGCAGGGCACCCAGCGGTTGGCCCTGCCGCACGCCCTCGAAGAGCTGCCGTACCAACCGGACCCGGCCCGAGCTGAGGTCGATCGCGTACGGCGAGGAGGGCGTACCACCGTGGGCCAGATGGGCGTTGCGCAGCAGGGCGGCGGCACTGGCCTGATTCATGGACGGCGCGTGGATGAACCCGGGGTCGCCGGCGGTGGTGGCGAGCGGTCCAGGCTCGCCGGGCAACGGGTCGACCGGCTGGCGGGCCGTGCCCGGACGCAGGTTCTCCACCCAGGCGTAACCGCCGATGATGAGGCCGGTCGGCTGGGTCGCACGCTGCTCCACCAGTCGCCGGGTGGCCAGCGAGGTGATCCACGCGTCCAGGCGGTGCGAGGTAGCGTCCAATGTGGACGATAGTTGCCGCTCCAGCGTCGACGCGTCGAGGCGGCCGAGTTGCTGCAGGGCCGAGCGCAGCAGGGTGATCTGCGGACCAGGACTCTGGCCCAGCCGGTCGCGCACGGTGGTGGTCGTGCCCGGGACCGCGCTGCCCCGAAGCCCGGTCCAGGTCAGCATAGGCGCCTGGCCAGGCACCAGGTCGACGAGCTCGACGTCGTGCAGAAGCTGCTCGACCGGTGCGGCGGCGGTGGCCAGCAGGCCGGCGCCCTCTTCGTAGTAGGTCCGGAGGAGGGCGTGGCGCAGCAACACCTTCAGCAGCGGATCGGCCGCGGCGGGGACGGGGTTGGCGAGCGCGTCGAGGTCGGTCACCGCGGCCAGTTCGCCAATGTACGAGGGATCGCCGACCAGCGGAGTCCTCAGTGGGTGAGCGACGCTGTCGTGCGCGGCCTGGGTCAGGAACGGGGTCCCGGTGATCGCGACGACGTTGCTGATCGTGGTCGTCATCTGGTTGAGGCGCTGCCAGAACGCGACCGGGTCGGTGTTGTCGGACAGGAACGCCCGCAGGTGCTGCAGGTAGTGCTCGCCCATCAGCCCACGCACGGCGAACGACGGGGAGACCGCGTCGGTGCGCAGCACGTCCGCGAGGTCGGCGCTCGGGTCGTCGGTGCGGCCGACCCGCGGGACGACTCCGCTGGCCGGCCGCCAGACCAGGTCGCGCAGGGCCACCAGCAGGCTGCGAAGCCGGGCCACCGCCGGGTCGTTCGGGCCGGCGGTCCAACTGTCCACGGAGGTCACCGGCAGCACGCCGTACGGCTGGGCACCCACGCGCAGGGTCGGCAGCGGTCCGCCCGGTCGGACGTAGGCGAGGGCGTGCGCCCGGACGAGGTCGCGGTTGGCCACGGTCAGGCCGGTGCCGGCGAACCCGATCATCTGGGCCAGGAAATAGCCCCACGTCACCGGCCACAGGGCCACCGTCATCGCGGAAGCCGCGTGCTCCTCGGTGTCGTGCGCGCCGGCCACGTGGGCGAACGCGTCGACCCCGAGCGCCCAGCGCATGACGTCGCCCGCGCTGCCCGGCTCCACCGGATCCGGTGCCACCTCAACGGCGTAGCTCGTCAGCCGCGCCGGATCGGGCCCGCGGTAGAGCGTCCGACCGGCGGCGGTGTTGTTCGTCGGCGTACCGGCCGGCAGGAAGGCGAGACCGTCCGTGTAGTGGTGGGCGTCGAGCTGTGCGGCGAGGTCGGCCGACCGGTCCCGCGCGGACACTCCGGTGACGAGCAGGAGATCCACCGCCGGCGGGATCGGCACCGGCAGGCGCAGCGCCATGCCGACCTGCTCGGCCCGATCGAAGTCAATCATCCAGCGCATGCCGTCGTCGATCGCCGGCTGTTCGTCGGTGATGGTGACCGGCGCGGTGAGATCCGGCCCGACGGCCAGATCGGCGACGATGTCGCGGCCGGTGGCGGTGGCCAGCACCGCGCCGTTGGCGAACGCGGTCGCCACCCACCGGTCGGGGAGCAGCCGTACTCGCGGTACCCGCTGGGCGGTCGCAGGTGGTCCCAGTGAAGGGAACCGGGGCGTGCCGCCCGGGCGATCCGAAGGATTCGTCGGCGTGAGCTGGCGGGCGATCCAGGCCGCCCGCGCCGGGCCGAACCGGTCGGCGAGCGCCTGCCACGCCTGCCGCAGGCCCGCCTCTACGGGGCGAGAGCTTGCCGAGCCCCCATCAGAAACGCCGGCCTGCCACTGCAACTGCCAGTACCGCTGCCCCGCCGCCACCTCGTCGACGGTCAGGTCCGGGTCGTGCGCGTCCAGATGGATCTTGTCCGGGTAGACCCGGATCCGCACCTCCGCCTGACCGCCGGTGGCGAACAGCCGCGTCTCCAACCGGACCGGGAGAAGGGCCAGCGGCCGGGCCGCGTCGACCAGCACGTCGGCCGGGCCGAGCGTGCCGGCGGCAAGCAGGGCGCCGAGGTTGGTGACGGGTACCGGCATCAGGGCCTCCCGAGCAGGACCGTCGCCGGGATGGTGATGCGTACCGGCAACTGGCGCAGGGACTGGGCGGCCGCGGCCGCGTTGGTGCCGACGGGCGACCGGTGGGTGGCCGTACCGGCGTCGGTGCCGACCTCGACGCCGAAGCGCGGCGCGGACGGATGCTCCATCAGCACGATCGACCAGGTCGCGATGTCGGTCGACGGGATGTCGAAGCCGGCGTACCGGACGTCGGGCGCGAACGCGCCGGTGAAGACGGGCTGGCGCTCCTCGGTGCCGCGCACCGCGTAGATGACCGCGTCCGGGTAGCGGCGCAGAAGTTCGCTGCGGATCAGCAACACGAAGTCCTCAGTAGACGTTGACACTCCTAGGCCGCGATTGGCCCAGCTCGCGATCGGGTCGATGTCGGGCGCGCGACCGGGTGCCGAGGAGGCGTCCCAGAACCGGTCGAAGTACGTCGCGGTCAGGTCGGCCGGGTAGCCGCGCCACAGCAACTCGCGCCCCATCTCGGTGTTGAGGCCGACCAGGTACGCCTGCACGAACGCGGTGTTCGTCTCCAGCGGCACCACCGTGTTCGGCGGCACCAGGTCCAGACCGGGCAGCATGAAGCCCTGCGCGATGTCGATCAGCGGCCGGCTCATCGGCTGTGGAAAGCGTGGCGCGATGCGGTCCGACGGACCGGTCGCGACGCCTGGCGCAGCGGCCGCTGTTGAGAGCGCGGACGTGAAAACCAGTGAAGGCTGGGTGGTAGTCATCGCCTGGGTGAACGCGAACGACAGCTCGCCGGTCCGCATGGGTGGCGGCGGACCGGCGATCGGCCGAGGCGGGTTGAACCGAGCCAGGTGCGCCTGGGCCAGCGTGCGGAACGTCGCCGCGTCGGTGTCGTCGACCGGGTTGCGGCGGCCGATCCGGGCCCGCGGCGGGATCGCCTGACCGAGCGCCGCGAACTCGAATGTGAGGTAGGGCTCGGCGGCGGCCACCGCGGCGGCGGTCGCGTCCGCGAACCCGAACGGCGACGGGGGTGGGTTGATCGACGTGGCCACCCGGTCCAGGGTGACCGGACCGGCCGCGGTGAAGACGACGTGCCGGCCGAAGACCGCGGCCGGTTGCAGCCGGGCCAGGAGTGCGGAGGTCGGCGGGACCGGGGTGGTCGACGTGGTGCCGATCTGCACCCGCCGGTTGATCGCCCCGCGCGGGCGGGCGATCCGGCGCAGCGCGACCGCGTACACGCTGGGATCGAGGCCGGTGTCGACCAGGGCGGCCGCGAACGCGGCGTTGACGGCGGGCGCACCGACCCGGGTCATCCGGGCCTCGGCCGGCCCGAGCACCTGCAGGCCCACGCCGGGATCCATCGTCGCCAGGTGGCGGACGTGCATGCTCACGCCCATCCGCGCGCCGAACTCGAACTGCCGGCCGAGCTGGCGGATGCGCTCCAGGTCGGCGGCCTGGTCCCAGGCCGATGCCATGAGCTGGTCCTGCAACTGCTGCACGACCCGGGTGCCCAGGTGGGCCACCGCCCGACCGGCCGGCGAGAGGTTGAGCTGCTCGAACCAGCGGGCTTGGTGAGAGGGGTCGATGCGGTCCAGGCCGGCCGCCGCGGCGCCGTAGAGCGGCGGGGCGAGGAGTGGGTCGCCGCCGACCGGTACAGCCGCCGGGGCATTCAGAATCGGCGTGAGCGCACTCTCCCATGTGGACTGTAGGCCCGGCGGCTGCCAGCGGGGATCCGAAGCCCCGACCGGACGCAGAGCGCCGGCGAGGCCGAACAGCGTGTGGGCCGGTACCCCGGAGTTGGCCAGCCCGCTGTCGCCGACGTCGATCGGGCGCTCGCCGATGCCCGGCGGCAGCGGTCGGGCCGTGAGCAGCATGGCCAGCGACTGGAAGTCGCCACCGGCACCGGTCGCGAACCGCCACGAGTAGTAGACCGGAAGCTCCACAGTGGACGAGCTCAGGCCCCAGGCCGGGGCGAGCTGGGCCTCGTCCGCCGGCGCGATGGGTTGGCCCAGGCCGGCCTTACGACCGAGCTCGAAGGCGGGTACCACGCAGGCCAGGTAGTCGGTATCCGGGGTGAGCACGCGCGGGCAGAGCAGGCGGGCCAGCGAACCGGACGGGGTGGCCAGCGTCGCCGACAGGTCGGTGCCGGCCGCGGCGGTGACCTGGGCGTGGGCCCAGGCCCAGCTGTCGGCCAGGTCGGGCAGTTCGTCGGCCGGTCGCGCCGGCAGGCCGATGCGCAGCACCGGTAGCGGTCCGGCCTGCGGTGGGTCGAGGCGGACACCGTCGGCGAGGCGGACCACGACCAGGCACAGCCAGGGTCGGAGACGGGCCTGGGCCCCGGCCGCGGCCGGCGTGAACAGCCACGGCAGCGCGGGCTCGTCCAGTTCGATCAGGGGCACGTAGTTCGGCTCGAACGATCGCGACCCTGGGGCCGGGTCGGTCCGGATGACCTGCCGGTCGTCGAGACCCGTCACGTGCCCGGGGCCCATGACCGTGGTGAGCACCGACACGGTGGTCCCGGCATTGATGGTCAGCGTCACCGTTGCGGTGGCCTGTCCGGGCTGGGCGGCCCCGAACGTGTCCGGGGTGAGCACGCCGGACGCGGCGCCCCGGCGCACCCAGGGCAGGAAGACGAGGTCGGCGTCGGTCACGGGGCCAGCTCCGAACGCGGTACGAGGACGAACCTGGCCGCGTCGGTCACGTGCACCCGCGCCTCGGCCCACGTCTGTCCGGTGTGGACGGTCTCGCCGGTATCCACCGCGACCACGCTCCAACCACCGGGCGCGGCGGGGGTGGGAGGTGAAGCGGACGGGACCGCGAACCGCAGGGCCAACGTCTGCCGGGTGCGGGCGAGGGCGGCCGGTGACCGCTGGGTCAGCAGCATCACGGTGTCACCCGTCGGCTGGTGTGGGGTCGGCTGCAGGACGGGCTTGCCGTCGGGACCGATGACGATGTCGGTGTACGAGAACGGGGAGCGCACCGCCGCCCCGAAGTCCGCGGTGTATCCGCCGTCGCCGAACTCCACGCCCGCGTCCATCGCCTCGTACGAGGGAGCCGCCAGCTTGTCGTCGTCGCTCATGTCGAAGAACTGGCCGGGGGCGAACAACTCCTGCACGCTCGCCGTGGTCGCGACGACCGGGCCGATCGCGGCCCGGGTGATGGCGAAACGACGCTCGCCCGCGGGTACGCTGCTGCCGACGCGGTCCAGGTCCCGGGTCAGGTTGAGCGGTATCACGGACTGCCGCACGGTGAGCGTGCCCTGCGGGTGCAGCAACACCCCATCAGCGCTGGCGGCGGTGCGGACGGTCACGAGCTGGCTGGCGGCCGGTGGCAGCTCGGCCCGCCAGGCGTGCGGGTCGGACAGCGCCTGCTGCAGCACCGAGGTCGCGTCGATCGGCACGCTGGAGTTGAGCGGGCCGCCGTCGACCAGGGTCTTGTTGAACGAGACGGAGAAGTCGCACCAGAGGATCTCGAACTTGGCGGAACCGGCCAGCCGCAGCGGCAGCGGTCCCTCCAGCTCGCCCTCGACCGAGACCTTGAACAGGTTGTGCGAGCCGCGCTTGAGCTGGACGCTGGCCCGGAAGTCGGCCAGGAAGTGGAACGGCAGCACCTGGATGATTACGTCGAAGCCGACGTCGCCGGTGATGCTGAAGCCGAACGCGGCAGCGTACAGCGAGCAGTCCGCTCCAAATTGGACGGTGTTCGAGGTGATGCCGAAGTACGCCTGGCAGATGAGCTTCGGGTTGTCGCCGTTGGTCAGCGCCAGCTGCAGCCGGGCCACGCTCGGGAACCCGGCCGGTGCCAGGAACTTGGGGTGCAGCCCGCCGACGGCCAGGGCGAAGCCGAACGAGTCGTGCCAGGTCATCCGCATCGCCATCGCCCCGGTGATGACGAACCGGGACAGCAGCTTCGAGTCGTGCAGCACCGCGTCGAGCGCGAACGTGCCGGCGTCGAAGTCGAGGACGCCGACCGAGTCCATGTTCAGCGTGATCAGCGGTGCGTCCTGGCGGGGCAGGGCCGCGTTCACCGAACCGAGCAGGATCAGCCGGTGCCGGTTGCCGAACTCGTACACCACGGCCAGCTCGAAGCGGATCAGCGTCGGCGCTCCCCACCCGATCTTCACCAGTACGCCGAGCAGATGGCTGCCGTGTCGGGCCGGGAAGAACGTCTGGAACCCGATCAGCGTCTCGGTCGTGTGGTGGATCGGGTCGGTCGGGAAGAGCACATTGCGCAGCTGGCCGGTCGGCAGGGCCGCCCGCATCGCCGTGTCGTCGAAGGTCCGGTGCAGTGCCAGCATGCCGCCGACGCCCTCGAGCCGGAACCCGAAGGGCAGCGCGTACGGCGGGCTGAACTCCACCGTCACGATCAGCAGCAGCGAGAATCCCTTGCTGCCGTCCGGGTTCTTCGTCGCGACCAGGCCGAGGGCGGTGATCGTCGTCCCGCCCCGGAAGGTCAGGCTGATGGTGCCGAAGTAGATGCCGAGGTCGGGGTCGTGCAGGATCGACCCGCCGCCGGTCACCATGGCCGTGTCGACGGCGACCGCCACTCCGCGCGGGAACTTGATCCCCGGCCCGGTGAGGTGGACGAAGCGCAGGTTGCGCTCCGCATGCGGCTTGCTGCCGTCGGCCGTGACCTGCAGGCCCAGCTGGTCCAGCCGCACGTAGACCGGGCCGATCTGGGCGCTTAGCGAGGCGTCCACCTCGATCGTGGTGAGCGTCATGTCCTTCGGGTCGGCGTCAGCCGGGCCCCGGGTGACCCGCAGTGACACCTCGTGCACCGTGACCGGGCCGAACGACCGTCCAATGGGGATGGTCGCGGCGATGACCGGCGGACCCACGTTGCCGGCGCCCGCCAGTGGCGCCTTGGGCTGGGCCGGCGTGCCGGTCGGTGGCGCCGAGCCCTCCAGGACCAGACCGCGCTTACTGGAGTACCCGATGGTGAAGGCGAACGGCAGCCGCAATGGGGTGCGCCCGAGCAGCTCGGCGATAAAGCCGTCGGAGTCGCCCGGGTCGATGACGAGCGCCGAGTCGGCCAGCGACGCGAGCAGCTCGGCGGCGTTGACGTCGACCGTGAAGGTGAGCGCCACGGTGCCGATCTCGAACCGGGTGCCCGTCGTGTCGGGGACCGAGAACGACAGGTTGGACGAGTCATCCGGCCGGGACGCGATGCCGATGCTCGCCCCGACGAAGGTGCCCGCCCCGGGCGGTCCGCCCGGCAGCACGATGTCGTTGCGGGCGCCCAACATGGCGGCGAGGCCGGCGTCGAGGCGAACCTTGACCGAGAGCGTCCACGTGGAGTTGAGCGGCGTCTCGACGTCACCGCTGCCGCCCAGCGCCAGGAACAGCGACGTGCCGCCCTCGTCGGCCGGGATCATCGCGGTGGTGATGTTCAGCCGCCCGGATGCGTTCTGCTCGGTCGGCGGCGCGCCGGTGTCCCAGCCCAGCGACAGCGAGGTCATCCGGCTGGAGATGACGTCCGACCTGGTCGGCGTCTGGGTCGAGTCCAGGTCGAGGCCCGGACCGTCCCAGCCGGTGAGCACGTCGGGGATGCGTTTGACGCCCTTGATGCCGTCGTAGACGCCGAGGACCGCCGCGGCCAGCCGCACCCCGGTGTCGGTGACCGTCGCGATCGTGTCGCTCGGATGCTCGCGGGTGGTGTCGATCTGGGCCAGCGACTTGCCGGGCTGGACCAGGAATCCCCACAGCGACTTCAGCGCGTCCCCGACCCGGACCAGGTTGTTCGCCCCCTCGCCGTAGGTCGAGGTGACTTCCTCCAGCAGCGACACCAGCTGCAGCACCAGGAACACCCGCGGGTAGCGCAACCGGACCCAGTTGCTCGCGGCCAGTTCCAGCAGGGCGTGGCCGATCTCCTGCTCGGCCGCGTCGGCGGAGCCGGTGTCGGCGGAGTGGACGATCGACTCCACCACGCCGGCCACGGCGTCGAACAGGGTGGCGATGTCGGCCAACGCCGCGATGCCCTGTTCGGCGGTGACGTTCGCCGAGTCGCGGTAGGCCTTCACCGCGTCCAACCCGTCGGTGGGCAGGGTCGGGGTCGTGTCGACGCCGTCCGCGTTCAGGCCGAGATCGGCGAAGATGGCCTTGCGCACGAACGGATCGCCGATCGACTTGCCGAACCACTCGAAGAACGAGACCACCTCGCCGGCGAGGACCTGGATGACGTTGGTCATGGCTGGCCCCCTGGGGCGGGGATCTGCAGCGCCTTCTGGCGCAGGGTCGACGGCGGCAGTTCCGTCAAAGGCCCGAGCTTTGCCTCCTGCACCAGGAAAGCCTCCACCTTGGGGTCGATCGCGGCCGGCTGGTCCGGGTCGGAGAAGGTGGTGTAGACCTCGTGGATCGCGTCGATGGTGCCGTCGTCGTTGGTCCGGAACCGCACCCGCCCGACGTTGGCCCGGAACAGGATCTGCCGTGCGTTGCGCAGCCGGTTGAGCGCGTGCTGGTGGCGGGCGGCGATCGCCCGGTACCCGTCGAGCACAGTGTCCGGTGAGGACAGTTGCGTGTCCACAGTGGACTCGTCCAACGGCAGTAGGCGGATCCCGGCCGGGCGGTCCGCGTCGGCCCGCTGGTCGAGCAGGGGCTGGACGCGCCACGTCCAGTCCGGCGGCTTGGCCGGGTTGATCCGGCTCGCCTTCTCGGGTTTGTTGGTCGCCGGATCCCGGGGGTCGTTGTGGTCGGGCCAGCCCCAGGTCGGCAGCAGGACGGGTACCGACTGGAGCTTCGATCGCATGACCGGCACCAGGTCCTGCCCGGTCACCCCGACCGGGAACAGGATCAGGTCGTCGGCCGGCTGTTGCCAGGCGATCCGGTCGATGCCCAGGTTCGCCCGGACCATCTGCTGGGCGAAGCCCGCGCTGCGGTCGACAAAGGTGATCTTCGCCGGCATGACGTTCTTGAACCCGCTCGACGTGAACTGCGCGATGCGGGCCGGCTGGTTCGTGTTGCCCTTCCAGTAGCTCATCACCGTTCCCGACGAGTAGTGAACATCGCCGGAGAGCAGGACGACCCGCCGGTACGGTTCGAGCCGGGCGAGCAGATGCTCGAACGTCTCCACGTCGAACGCCCACGCCTCGATGGCGTCAGGATTCGTCCCGGTCATCCCGCGCAGGCCGGTCGTGCTGTCCTCGGCCAGATCCGAGTCGGACTTGAACGCCTCGACGGCGTCGAAGACGCGATAGCTCAGCGGCGCCACGATCTCGTCGAGCACCGGCGGTCCGATCACCTGCAGCGGCGCGATCACGATGAGGATCTCACGCCCCGGTGGCAGCGGTGGCAACGGGATCTGGTCCACCATCGCGTCGGCGGAGACATTGCCGGGCGGCCCTTCTCGCCCGCCGTAGCTGCGCCGGGTCCGGTTGTCGAATGCGATGACGCGGTGCTTCGGCCCGTCGATGGTGTAGTGCCACAGGATCGGCGGCGTTACCGAGTCGTAGCGCCCCAACGGGTTGGGCTGGTTGCGCAGGTCGTGCCCGAACAGGTGGGCCAGCGCCTCGGCGGTCGGCTGGTCCGGACCCTTGCTCGCGTTGGCTGGGAACAGCTTCGGCACCAGTTTGAGCAGTTGGGCCTTCGGGCCGTCCGGCACCGCCGGAATCGAGCGGTACCCCAGCGGGTCGTTGCCCCAGTCCTGGAACAGGGCGTACGCGACCATCGCGTTGCGGAGGATGGCCTGGCCCAGCGCGCTGGTCAGCACCCGGTCGCGCCAGATCGGGTTGAGGAAGTAGTCGTCGGTCACGTCGTGGTCGTCGAGCATCATGTACGTCGGGACGTTGGCCAGCACCCGCTGTACCTTCGGCAGCGACTTACGGAAGTCGGCCATGATGGCGAAGAACGTCCGCAGGTCGCTCGGCCGCAGCGCCTCCTTCTCCTGGCGCTCCTCCTCGGCCTTCTTGCGCTTCTTCTCCCGCTTGACCTGGTCGGTCTCGGACTGCCAGGTCGGCGCGACGTAGAGGTGGCCCGCGATCCGGTCCGGGAAGACCACCGGTGGCATCACGATGACGCCCTTGTCCGGCAGCACCTCGTCCCAGAAGAACACGCGGTTGTCGCCGGGCTTGTCCGGGTCGGCGGCGAAGCGGGCGAGCGGCACCTCGGTCCCCCACAACGCGTTGCTCCACACCGACAGGTAGAGCGCCGCGAACTCGCCGAGCGAGATGACGTGGCTCTCGCCGTCCTCGCTGGTGAACTGCGCGTCGCGGCGGGTCAGCGAGAGCCGCCGCTCCTCCGGGAAGTGGGCGCGGTCGACCGGCAGGTCCGGATCGGCGGCCGTCTTCGACGCGTCCTCAACCCGGTACGCCGCGGCCGGATCGTTCGGGTCGACCGCGGTGGCCTCGTCCTTGACCAGCATGGTGTCGAGCCGGACGTGCTCGATGACGTCGGCCGTCTGCGGGTCGGCGCCGACCGTACCGATCAGCTTCTTCGCGAGTTCCATCACCAGCAGCATGTGGAACGGTGTCACGTCGTCGGCGTAGATCTGGTCACCGCCGAGGAAGAGCTGGTGGGGCCGGGCCCGCGGATCCTTGTACCGGTCGTCGCCGAAGATCAGGTCGTCGCACATGGCCAGCGCGTCGGGGTCCGGGTGCCCCGGCCGACGGCACGACCCGTACAGGAGATTGAGGTTGGCCAGGTCCGAGGGTGGGAGCGCGAAGCCCGGCAGCAACCCGGGCTCGAAGCCCAAGGGAACCCGCGGCACGACCCGGTTGCCCTGCGCGTCCGTCGACTCGACCACGTCGAGCAGCCCCAACGTCTTCAGGTTGAACGGCACGTTCGGTACGTCCGCCCCGGTCCGGCTGGTCGGCGTGACGTCGACGTCGTACGCGTACAACGTGTCCGGCAGCAGCGAGGTCGCGTTGATATCGGGGATGACGATGCTGGCCAGTACGACATGCAGCGTCGCGCCCACCCGGATCGTCGAGGCCTGCGGGCCGACCAGGAGCGGATTGGGCTGGCCGGATTCGGCCCGGCCCTCCCACAGCAGTACCCGCACGTCGCACGGCTCGGCCAGGGCGAGCCAGACCGAGACCTGTGTCGGTTCGACCCGGCGCAGGATCGGCCCCGCGAGAACCTGCGGTACGTCCAAATCGCCACCTCAAAGATCGAAAAGCATGACACGGTACGCGAATTGTGCCACCGCGGGCTGCAACGGCACTGACGCGGCGCTGACACTCGACGGTCGGCAAGCGATGTGGCGCGGAGCACTCGAGCGGTCGGCGCCAGGGCGGTCATCGGCGGATCCGGTAGCTTGACCACCAATGAGCATCCGGTCGGTCGTGCAGTTGTTCGTGGCGTGCGGCGTACTGGGTGTCGGGGTGGCCATGCTGCTCACCGCGGCGCTGGGCTCGGACGGCTACTCCACAATGATCAACGGTATTTCGATCGCCTCCGGACTTCCCTTCGTCGTCGTGAACGTCGTCGCGGGGGCGGCCCTGGTGGCGATGGCCTGGCTCCGCGGGAAACGCCCGGGTCTGGGCACGATCGTTCAGCCCGTTGTCGTGGGGT
>Ga0105248_10006299_pt1 | contig 13021 bp, 12 predicted proteins | sample KBSS34metaG_FD_81524 | JGI IMG/M metagenome (GOLD analysis project Ga0105248, IMG submission 81524) | Switchgrass rhizosphere microbial communities from Kellogg Biological Station, Michigan, USA - KBS S3-4 metaG | ecosystem: Host-associated > Plants > Roots > Rhizosphere > Soil | place... | reverse complement strand
GCGCCGCCGTGAAGTTCTCACCCGAGGGGTTGTAGACATTCAGGTGGTACTCCAATGTGCTGTCCTTCCGCACCTTGAGCTCCACTCGCCCGCGAGCGAACGAGCGGGCGGCCGCTCCTGCCGTCCGACCACCAGTCGGCGCAGTCAGTCCGGATGAGAATACTCGTCGCGCTCCTCCATCCCCCGGAACCGACGCGGTTGGCGCCGGCATGTTGGCCACGTTGCCGGTCGCTGCATCGAGGCAGCCGGTAAGGGGAATCAGCAGGAGGAGAGCAAGTCGCATTCGGCAGAGGAACGAGTATCGGTCGGCGCGGCGTTCTGCCAGGGTACCAAGGTCCTAGGCACGACCCATTCCACCACGTGATGGGTTACCAAGAAGTTGCGCTCGCTGCGTCACTCGGCAAGAGGTCGCAGAATACAAAGCCGTCTCGCTCCACCACGACGCCCCGTTGCGTAGCGATCGAGTGAACGAACATCGGGGCGTCGTACACGAACGTGTGAAACTCCCCGCGTTCTCCGCACGGATCGGCCGCGCTCGGCAGGGCATTCAGCAACGCGACATCGAACTCACTGCCGCAATGCGACACGTCGATCTGACGCGGATCGACACACACGAGCACGGCCTTGAATCCGGCACGGATGAAGTCCGCCGCGAGTTTGCCGGTTGGCTTGCCCCACAACGGAAACAGCGGCCGGAGTCCTGCCTCGCCGACGACGCGCTCCCGATACGCACGGACGTCCGCGAGGTGGAGATCGCCGAACGCCACGCAGGTAATGCCAGCCGCATGGAGCCGATCGAGCTCGTCACGGGTGGCCTGCTCATACTGATCGTTCGTTGCTGCGGGCGGGATGCGAACCGTCCAGAGCGGAAGGCCGAGCGCTTCCGCCTGCGCGGTCACCAGCGCCGTCCGCACGCCGTGCATGCTCACGCGGTCGTAGCCGTCAGTAATCGTCGTCAACAGCCCACGAATGTCGACCGTCGGATCCCGCAGCAAGACGTGCAGCGCCAGCGCGCTGTCCTTACCACCGCTCCAACTCACGACCGTCGGCTCTCGCACTGCGGAAGTCATGCGTGCTTCACGTGTCGGTATCAGGCATCGCTCACGTCGACGGCCGCGCCTTCCTCCCTCGCTCGCGTGAGACGCTCGCCCTGATCTCTGCGCCAGTCAGCGATCCGCTTGTGATCGCCGGAGAGTAGCACGTCCGGCACGTCGTGTCCGCGAAAGCTGGGTGGTCTCGTGTAGCTCGGCGCGCTCAGGCCACGGTCGTCGAAGAACGAGTCCCCGCGCGCGCTGTCGAGATCGGACATCGCACCGGGAAGCAGCCGCACCGTCGCGTCCACGATCGCGAGCGCCGCGGGCTCGCCACCACTCAGCACGAAGTCGCCCAGCGAGATCTCTTCTGTCGCGAGGAAATCCGCGACGCGCTGATCGATGTCTTTGTAGTGTCCACAGAGCAGCGTCAGCGTTTCGCTGCCCGCGAAGCGCACCGCGTCCGCATGGCTGAACCGACGTCCGCGAGGCGAGAGCAGCACGATCGGTCCCGCGATCTGAAGCGACTCGACGGCCTCGAAAAACGGCCCCGGCTTCATCACCATTCCCGCACCGCCGCCATACGGGTAGTCGTCTACCGTCCGGTGCCGATCGTGAGTGAAGTCGCGGAGGTCAACGACGTTGTATGTCACGGCGCCGGCGGCCGCCGCTCGCGCCGGAATGCTCAGCGCGAGCGGAGCCGCGAAGAACTCGGGAAAGATCGTGACGACATCGATCCTCACTCGAGCAAACCCTCGGGCGGATCGATCTCCAGCCGACGCTCGGCGAGATCAACGCGGGTTACGACCTCACCACGAAACGGGATGAGGACGCTCCCACTCGGACGCCTAACGTCGAGCATGACGCCCTGTGGCAACTCGTAGACGTCGGTCACCTCGCCGACAGGCTCGAGAGAGCCGGCGCGCACGACGGACAAGCCGAACAGGTCGTGGATGTAGACCTCACCCTCCTCGACCGGCGCGAGCTCATTCACTGGCGCGAGAAGGTAGCGCTCACGCCACAGCTCGGCCTCGTTGCGGTCGGCGATGCTATCGAACGCAACGATCCACCCGCCCTTGAATGGGCGGCTTTCCTCGACCACGAGCTCTCGTCGGTCGCGCGCGGGATCGCCATCGACGGTTCCCGCAAAAACACGACGGCCGGGCGCGAAGACCGCGTCCGGCACGTTGGTCAGCGGCTCGACGACGAGCTCGCCGTGGATTCCGTGTGCTTTGCGGACGCGCCCGACGATCGCGAATTCGGGCGCCGTCACGTCACTCCGCCGTGCCGGCGGGGGCGTCAGCAGCCGCCTCGCGGACCGGAACGGCCGCGGTGTTCAGCTTGCGGGCAAGACGCGCCTCGTGGCGGACCTTCAGGAGCCCCGCCTTTCTGAGAAGCGAACGCACCGTGTCGCTCGGCTGAGCGCCGACGTCGAGCCAGTGATTCGCGCGCTCGGTGTTCAGCTGGACGGCCTGATCGCCCTGGCGCGGATAGTACTGGCCGATGATCTCGATGAAGCGTCCGTCGCGCGGGCTCGTCGACTCGGCGACGACAATGCGATAGGACGGCGAGTTCTTGCGGCCGGTGCGGCGAAGTCGAATGCGAACCATGGTGTGTTTCCCGTTAGGCGTGTCGTACACAACGCTGGGTTCCTCGCGCCTCCGGAAGGTCCGGAACGCACCCAGCAAGCAGCAACCAGCAAGCGGTAGCCAGCAAGTTACCGCATCCCCATCATCCCGGGCGGCAATCGCATGCCGCCGCCTGACGAGGCCTTCTTCATCATCTTCTTCATGTCGCGGAACTGCTCCAGCAGTCGGTTGACTTCGTTCGTCGGCCGGCCCGAGCCTTTCGCGATACGTGAGCGTCGCGACCCGTTGATCAGAGTCGGATCCTTTCGCTCTGCAGGCGTCATGGAGAGCACGATCGCTTCGACGTGCTTCATGCGCTTCGGATCGAGATTGGCCTGCTTGAGCATTTTGGAATTCACGCCAGGAAGCATCTTCAGGATCCCTTCGATGGGACCGAGCTTCTGCATCTGACGCATGGCGGTGAGCATGTCGTTCAGGTCCATGCCTTCCTTGCGGACCTTTTTCTCCAGCTTCCTCGCCTCGTCCTCGTCGAACGCCGACTGCGCCTTCTCGACGAGCGAGACCACGTCGCCCATCTGGAGAATGCGGCCGGCCATGCGCTCAGGATGGAACTCCTCGAGCGCATCGGTCTTCTCGCCGACGCCGATATACTTGATCGGCTTCTTCGTGACGCCGTAGATCGACAGCGCCGCGCCACCACGCGCGTCGCCATCGAGCTTCGTGAGAATCACACCGGTTATCGACAGCGCCTGGTCGAAGCCCTGCGCGATTCGCACGGCCTCCTGACCGGTCATGCCGTCGGCCACCAGAAGGATCTCGTCGGGGTGAACGGCTTCTTTCACCTTTACGAGCTCCTTCATCATCTCTTCATCGATCTGCAGTCGACCTGCGGTGTCGATGATCACGACGCGGTCGCGGGCGCGGCGGGACTGTTCGATTCCCTGCTTCACGATCCGCACGACGTCCTTTGTCGTGCGATCGGCGTACACCGGAATCTCGAGCTGCGCACCGAGTGTTTCGAGCTGATCGATGGCGGCCGGCCGATACACGTCCGCGGCGATCAGTCGCGTGGGCCGCGACTCACCCTTGAGACGACGCGCGAGCTTGGCAGCGGTCGTCGTCTTACCCGACCCCTGTAGCCCCACCATCATCACGATCGTCGGTGGGAGGGAGCTATGCTTGAGTCCCTCTCGATGCTCGCCGAGCATGGCGGCGAGCTCGTCGTGGACAATCTTGACCAGCTGTTGCGCGGGGGAGACCGTGCGCAACGCCGACACGCCGACGGACTTCTTCTCGACGCGCTCCAGGAACTCGCGCGTCAGCTGGAAGTTTACGTCAGCTTCGAGGAGAACTCGGCGAACCTCGCGGAGTCCTTCCTTTATGTCGGCATCAGTAAGGACGCCACGGCCACGGAGGCGCGCAAACGTCGCTTCGAGTTTCTCGGACAGCTCATCGAACATAGCCGTTAAACGTAGATAGCCGTGCGGGTTGAAGCAACCGCAGATGGCTGTCATTCCGGGCCTATCTTGTTAGCTTACCCGGTCCCTTCCCCCTCGCCGCCGCAGACGTCGCATGGCTCGTAACCAACGTAAAGAAGAGATCCTCAAATCCGAGCTCCCGCCGGCGCTGCCGCTCATGGCGCTGCGGTCCACCATCGTCTATCCGCTTGGTACGATCGCGGTGCAGATGGGGGCTCCGGAAAACCTGGCCCTGCTGCGCGCCAACGAGGAAGCGGGCCTGATCGTCGCTCTCGTCGTCGCCAGTGGCGATCACGATGAGCCGGTCGAGCCTGGAAAGTTCGTTGGGCGGGTGGGCGTTGCCGCCCGGGTGCATGAGCGGATCAATCTGCCGGGCGACACGGTGCAGATCACGCTGCAGGGACTTCGTCGCATAACGATCGAGTCGATCGAGCAGACGAGCCCCTACGCTATCGCGTCGATCAAGGCGGCCAGAGAAACGCCGGCCGAGCCGGCGGAGCTCGAGGATCTCGTGGCGCGGGTGGTGTCTGCCGCCGAGACGCTCGCGGACCTCGTCGACCGCATCCCGGACGAGGTGCCGCAGATCCTCAAGATGAACGTGTCCGATCCAGGACGGTTCGCCGACCTCGCGGCCACGAACATGAACTTCCGGATCTCCGACAAGGACGAAGTCCTGCAGCGGCTCGATGTCGGCCAGCGCATTCGGTTCATCCTGTCGCGCCTCGAGCGCGAAGTCGCGCGCGCTCGCGTCATGGAAGACGTGAAGCGCCAGACCGAGGTGAAGATCGAGCAGCATCAGCGCGAGTTCTATCTGCGCCAGCAGCTCCGCGCGATTCAGGCGGAGCTCGGCGAGGCAGACCCCGGTGAGAAGGAAGCCCTCGACACGCTCAAGAAGATCGAAGAGGCGAAGCTTCCCGAGAAGGTGGCGCAGGAAGCTCGGCGTGAGACCGAGCGGCTGCGCATGCTCTCACCGGCATCGAGCGAGTATCAGGTCATTCGCACGTACATGGACTGGATCCTGTCGCTGCCGTGGCACAAGCGGTCGGGCGACGAGGAGATCGCGCTCAAGAAAGTGGAGGAGGCGCTCGACACGCGGCACTACGGGTTGCTCGAGGCGAAAGAGCGCATCATCGAGTTTCTCGCGGTGCGCAAGCTCAGAGGCGGCGATCCGCATGGCCCCATTCTTTGCCTTGTCGGCCCCCCCGGCACGGGCAAGACGTCGTTAGGAGAGGCGATCGCGAAAGCCATCGGGCGCGAGTTCTACCGCATCTCCGTTGGCGGCGTCCGCGACGAAGCGGAGATTCGCGGGCATCGACGGACATACGTCGGCGCGCTTCCGGGGCTGCTCATCCAGGCGCTCAGGCGCGTGGGCGTGAAAGACCCGGTGCTCATGATCGACGAGATCGACAAGATGTCCGCCGGCGGACCCTCCGGCGATCCCACCGCGGCGATGCTCGAAGTACTCGACCCGTCGCAGAACGACGAGTTCGTCGATCACTACCTGAATCTCCCGTTCGATCTTTCGGCCTGTCTGTTCATCTGCACGGCGAACAACCTGTTCGACATTCCGGCGCCGCTCCGCGACCGGATGGAAGTCATTCGCATCGCGGGGTACACGGTCGAGGAGAAGGTCGAGATCGCGTGGCGGTATCTCATGCCGCGGCTGCTGGAAGAGCATGGCATCACCGACAAGGACATTCAGTTCACGGACGAGGTGCTCAGCTTCATCTCGGGCCGCTACTCGCGTGAGGCAGGTCTCCGCAACTTCGAGCGCAACCTCGCGTCGATCATGCGGAAGCGCGCGCGGGCCAAGGCCGAGGGTGAAGAGGGCGCGTGGATCATCGACCTCGCGCGCGTCGAGCACATCCTCGGTGCGCCGCGCTACGCCATGGAAGAAGCGGAGAAGGAACCGGAGATCGGCGTCGTCACAGGCCTCGCCTGGACGTCGACCGGCGGTGACATCATGCTCATCGAGGCGCTACGCATGGCAGGCAGCGGTCGCCTAACGGTAACCGGCCAGCTCGGTGACGTGATGCGCGAGTCCGTGGACGCCGCTCTGTCGTTCGTGCGGTCGCGCGCGAACGTGTTGGAGATTCCGGAGCAGGACTTCCGCGAGAGCGACCTGCACATCCACTTCCCCGCGGGCGCGATTCCCAAGGATGGACCGAGCGCGGGCATTGCCGTCACGCTCGCCATCGCCAGCGTGTGGAGCCGGCGCCCCGTTAGGCGCGACGTCGCCATGACGGGCGAGGTGACGCTGCGCGGCAAGGTGCTGGAGATCGGCGGCGTCAAGGAAAAGACCCTCGCGGCGTATCGCGCCGGTCTGCGCGAGGTGATCATGCCGAAGGGGAACGAAAAGGATCTGCGCGACGTACCGCCGGAGGTGCGCGCGAACATGGCGTTCACGTTCGTGGCGACGATGGACGAGGTGCTCCGTCTTGCGCTGCTGCCAGCGCCGGCGCCGGAGCTGGCCGATCAGGTCGCACCGGAGATTCAGCCGACGTCTGATCGCGCCACCGCCGAAGCGGAGGCGGTGCCGGCGGACTAGTTCCCGCTCGGGATGCCGTTGCGCGTCAATCGCGCAACGTCACCTTCGTCAGGTCGATCGCGTCGGTGGGCGCGCCGGTAGGGACGTCCATGTAGAGGACGACCGGGCGTCCGCCGATTTCGGTCGTCGTGATCTGGATCGTGCGCCCGCCGACGTCATAGGTGCGGGCCTCGCTGCTTGCAGCACGCGGTTTGGCGTTGCGGTAGCGCTTCAGGATGACCGTGTCGACGATGTCGAAGAATTCGCCGGCGTCGATTCTCGAGTCCCACACCGTCACCCATGCGATGCCGTCGCCGCCCTTCGTGTCGAACAGCACGAAGCGATCGCCATCCCAACCGGCGGCGCCGCGGATTGCCGCGTTCTGATCCTGCAGGTGCTGGAACAGGAACAGACGCGTCTCGAACTCGCCAAGGTTGTTCGAGTACACGCTCTTCGCTCCGCCGGTGAGCTCCGGTAGCGTGACGACTGTTGGCGGATCGGCCTTGTCGAAGTAGGCGGACGTGTGGAGGATCTGCTCCGTCGACAGCGGCATCTCGCCAAATGGAACCTTGCCCGGTCGCGTTTCCTCGAAGTGGCGCATGAACTCGGCGCCGCTCAGATACGGGAAGATCAGCGTCTCCTGGATGATCATCGGCGCAGACGAGAACACGGGCATGCTGCTCTGGCCTTCCCGGATCATGTCGCGCACGCGATCCCATCCGCCCGGCAGCTGTGCCGCGAGGTTACTCGTGCCGAGCATCGCCTGCACCTGCTCGAACGTCGCCTGCCCTTCGATGACGGCCTGCGCCGCGACCTGACGATCGTTGTCGCCCGTGATCTTCTGAATCGAGTCGAGATTCAGATACTGATCCTGTAGCGCGTGCACGAGCTCGTGGGTCACCGTCACCCCGACCATCGCCGGGTCGGCGCCGTCGACGACATACAGGACCTTCGTCGCCGGATCGTAGTAGCCGACGACCTGCTCCGTGAGCAGCTCGAGCATGAACGGGCGCAGTTGCAGCGTATCGGAGATGAGCCCGAAGCGGCGATACGTGCGCTCGATGGCGCTGATCTCGGCCGCGGGCATCGACTCGTTGAACTTCTGCATGAGGAACGAGCGGACCTCGTCCTTCGATCGCCGCTCGACCTTCGGTGGCGTCTTGAAGGGCAACCCGACCGCTTTCTCGATGCGCGGCACCGCGTCATTCACTTCCTTTGCATAGGGGCCGGAGTTGCTCGCTGCGGAGCCTTTCGCTGCAGCGCCGCCGTCTCGCGAGCACGCACCTAACGTTGCGAGTGCCAACGAGCACAGGGCCGCGAGCGCACGTGCCCTAACGAGTCTTACTCCGTCCATGTCACGTCCTTTGAAGTGGCGAGCCTGACGACGCGTGCAATATCATGACCCCGGACGACGATGCCCTGCTCCACGAGCACGCGCTGCAACTCCGCGTCGAGCGCCGCCAGCGACGTTGGGTCGTCGGACGACGCGCGGGGTGACTGGCTGGACGCTCGCGGCGCAGACGTGGCGGCGGCGCCGTTGGTGGAAGCTCCCGCGGCTTCGGGCACGCCAGCCGGCGGAACGAAGATCGCCTCGATCTCCGCACCGAACCGCTCCAACGCGGCGAAGCCGTTGCGGGCCATCCGCTCGATTGGATCGTCCTCGGGATCGACGCGATCCATCGGCTCCTCCACAGTCTCGGAACGCGGCTGCTGCCGTTCCGCTCCCTTCCGTTCTGGACGGGCCGCCGCAAGCGCGCGCCGACGGCGAATGAGCTCCTGCGCGCGCTCCGAATACTCGGCCACGGCGTGCGTGTGCGCACAGGCTTCGTCGAGCGCGTCGATGGCGCGATCCGGCCGCATGCGATCCGTCTCGTACCGATCGGTGAGCTCGACGGCCGCGCGCACCGCGGATTCGGTGATGACGACGTTATGATGGCGTTCGAGCCGTTCGACGCGGGCCCTGATGATGTCGAGCGTCTCATCGGCGGACAGCTCGCGAACGAGGACACGCTGGAACCGCCGCTCGAGCGCGGGGTCACCGCAGACCCACCGTTCGTACTCGTCGTTCGTGGTCGCGCCGATCACGCGGAAGTCGCCGCGGACGAGCGCCGGCTTGAGCATGTTGCCGGCATCCATCGCGACACCCATGGCGGTGCCCTGCCCAATCAGGTTGTGCAGCTCATCGATGAACAGCACGACGTCGGGTGACGCCGTCGTGTCGGCAACGAGGCGGCGAATGCGCTCCTCGTAGTCGCCGCGGTACGTAGTGCCCGCGAGGAGCGAGACATGGTCGACGGCCATGATGCGCGTGCCGCGCAACGACAGCGGCACATCGTTCGCCGCGAGCCGCTGCGCGAGCCCTTCGACGATCGCCGTCTTGCCGACGCCGGCTGGACCCACCAGTGCAGGATTGTTCTTGCCGTGACGGAGCAAGATGTCCATCACGCGGGAGATCTCTTCGGCGCGGCATCGCACCGGTTCGAGACGACCTTCGCGCGCATCCGCGGTCAGGTCGCGCGCATAGCGTCCGAGAACGCCGTCAGATTGGCGGGCCATGGGGTCAGCTTCGAGACATCGCAGCGTCTCGCTGCGTGACACTCATCCGGGTACGATCATCCGGGTCCGGTCATGCGGCCGGCGTACCAGCCGATGAGGTCATATCCCCAAAGCAAAGTGGCGAGCGCGGCGGGCGCAAGGAAAACACCGAATGGAACGTGTGGCAGCTCAGCTGGCGCGTCCCCGAGTGCGAGGTCGAATTGCGGCTCGGCACTGGTTCGGCGGAGCCGCGAGAGCGGGTACACGACCCCCAGGAACGCGACGACACCGATCACCGCGCCAACGAACACGACGAGCAGCGCTCGTCCCGGACCAACGGCCGCGCCGATCACGGCCATGAGCGTCACGTCACCAAAGCCCATCGCTTCCTTCTTGAGCGCGACCTCGCCCAACCAGCCGGCAATGGCGATCGCGCCGGCGCCGGCGCACGCGCCGATCATCGCATCGTACGGATCCGCAAACGGCGACGGCTGATTGAGCATTGTGCCTACGACCGCGGTCAGGAACACCCACAGCAATCCGAATACGGTGAAGCCGTCAGGGATGAGGTAGTGTCGCGCATCCGTGACGGCGATACCGAGTAGCACGGTTCCGAGCACCGCGACGCGAACCGCGGTGAACGTCGGGCCAAATGCGAGCACGGTTCCCAGCCATCCGAGGCCAGTGATCAATTCGATCGCCGGATAGAGCGTGGAGATCGGCAGCGCGCAGCCGCGGCATTTACCGCGCAGCAGGACCCAGCTCAGAATCGGGATGTTGTCGAGCGCCGTGATCGGGCGCTCGCAGCGCGGACAGCGAGAGCGAGGACGCACGACGGAGAGATCGTGCGGCCATCGCGTTATGCAGACGTTGAGAAACGATCCCACGCATGCGCCGACGACGAATGCGAAGAGCAACTCGGGCCACACGGTGACGGGCGTCACGGGCGAAGCTCGTAGAGGAGAATACCGGCGGCAACGGCGACGTTCAGCGACTCGACGGAGTCAGCGAGCGGCAGCGCGACAAAGTGAGGCGAGGAGCGGCGTAGCTCATCGCTCAAGCCACTGCCTTCGTTGCCCACGGCGAGGGCCAGACGGCGCGGCGCCGTGGCACGATCGACGGGCGTGCCGCGCGCGTCTGCGCCCCACAACGGCATACTGGCGCCGTCGAGGAACAGTCGGAGCTCGTCCCATGTACAATGAAGTGCCGGGTGGAAGAAATGAGCGCCCATTGCGCTACGGACGACTTTGGCGTTCCAGAGGTCAACGGTTCCCGGAAGTGCGACTGTGGCGGTGGCGCCAAGGGCGGCTGCGGTACGCACCAGGGTGCCGACGTTGCCGGGGTCCTGGATGCCATCCAGCACGAGCACGCGGGCAGGATCGGACAGTCCATAGTCCTGCAGCGCGCGCCTGGGGATTTCGGCGATGATGAGGATGCCTTGTGGAGTCTCTGTCTCGCTCGCGCTTTCGAATTCGGCGGTGGTGACGTCGGTGACCTCTATGTTCCGCGCCGTGAGGGCGTCACGCAGTGCGGTGCCGCGCGTGTTGGATGTGAGCTGCGGCGAGGTGAGCGCGCCCACGATGCGCAGCGCGGAGCGCGCGAGCTCTTCGCCCGCGCGAACACCTTCGACGACGAATAGTGCATTGCGATCGCGTGCTTTGCGACGGCGGAGGTCGCGTGCTAACGTCAGTAGTCGCACAGTATTACGTCGGACCAGTCGATTGGAATGCGTCTTGCCTTTTTTAGGCTGAGCAATACAGACCAGGAGCACGCATGAAACGTATACTCATCGGGTTGGCGCTCGCGGCGACGGGATCTGCCTGTGCGATCTCGACGCAGCAAGAAGTGCAGATGGGAACTGAATACGCGCAACAGATCAATGCGCAGCTTCCCGTCGTCAAAGATCCCGAAATCGTCCGCTACATCAACGTGATCGGCGACTCGATCGCGAAGCTCACGGATGACCGTCATCTGGATTGGCAGTTCTTCGTCGTGAACGCGGCCGAGGTGAACGCGTTCGCCGTGCCCGGTGGCTACGTCTACGTGAATCGCGGGCTCATCGAGCGCGCGCAGCGCATGGATCAACTCGCGGGCGTGTTGGGGCACGAGATCGGACACGTGACGCGTCGTCACTCCGTGCAGCAGATGCAGAAGGCGCAGGAAGCGAACATCGGTGTGACGCTGGCGTGCGTGCTCACGAGCGTGTGTAACAACCAGGCAACTGGAGCCGCGATCGACGTGGCCGGCGGTGCGCTGTTCGCGAAGTTCAGCCGCGACGATGAGGCGGAAGCCGATGCCGAAGGCGTGAAGAACGTCGTGCGCGCGGGCATCGACCCGCGCGGCATCCCGGAGATGTTCCAGATCCTGCTGAACGAGCGCGAATCCTCGCCGTCATCGGTGAGCTCGTTTTTCGCCACGCACCCGCTCGAGGAGGATCGCATTCAGGCGACGCAGGCGCAGATCGCGAAGATCGCCCCCACGATCCTGAATGGCTTGACGAAGGACAGCCAGAGCTTCCAGGCGTTCAAGCAGCGTGTTCGTGCGCTCCCTGCTCCCCCGCCGCCGCCGCGGGCGAGTCAGTAACTCGCGGACAGGATGAACGCAGAAACGGCCTCGGGGGCGCTTCAGTCTCCCGAGGCCGTTTCTTCAGGTAGTCGACCATTCTTCTCTCCATGCCCATTGCACTCACCATCGCCGGCTCCGACTCGGGGGGCGGCGCTGGCATCCAGGCAGACCTCAAGACGTTTCACCGGTTCGGCGTGTACGGAACGTCGGCCATCACGGCGTTGACGGCGCAGAATACGCGCGGGGTCGATGCGTGGATCGCGGTGGAACCAACATTCGTGCGACGGCAAATCGATGCCGTCGCGTCGGATCTGCGGCCGCACGCCGTGAAGAGCGGCATGCTCGGGACGGCCGCCATCGTGCGCGCAGTCGCCGACAGCGTGCGCGAACACCGGCTTGCACCGTTCGTCGTCGATCCCGTGATGGTCGCGACGTCAGGCGACGCGCTACTCGACACCATCGCCATCACGGCGGTTCGCGATGACCTAACGCCGCTCGCCGACCTCATCACGCCCAACCTCGACGAGGTCGCGGTGCTGCTGGGAGTGCGTCCTCGAGACGAAGCTGAAATGTGCGATGCGGCCGAGCGTTTGGTACGCGAGCTCGGGGCGCGCGCCGCGCTCGTAAAGGGCGGCCATCTCGATGGCCACGACATCGTCGACGTCCTGTACGACGGCCAGCTGCACATCTGGCGGCGACCACGGATCGTTACCAGCAGCACGCACGGCACCGGCTGTACGCTGTCCGCCGCTATCGCGGCGCTACTCGCGCTCGGGCATTCGCTGCCGGATGCCGTGATGCAGGCGCTCGCGTTCGTCCAGCGCGCCATCGAGACGGCCCCCGGACTCGGCGGCGGACACGGGCCGCTCAACCACTGGGCCTAACGCATCACCACGCGAGCCGCCCGCAGGCGGTCAAAGCTCGCGCACCCACTCGAGTACGACAGCCTCGAACCGTCCGGCCGCCTCACGCGTCGTCGCGATCACTTCCTCGTGATCGATGGGAGCCGTCGTGATCCCGCACGCCAGGTTGGTCACACAGCTCATGCCCGCAACCCGCATCCCGCTGGCCCTCGCGGCGATGACCTCGGGCACGGTGGACATGCCAATAGCGTCGAGACCGAAGCGTTCGAGCATCCGAACTTCCGCGGGTGTTTCGTACGAAGGGCCTAACGCCCAGCCGTAGACCCCTTCGACGAGCGATACACCGGCCCGTTTCCCAGCCTGGTGCAACGCCGCTCGCAGCGCCGCGTCGTAGGGGTTGGACATGTCCGGGAACCGATCATCACCCGGCTCG
>Ga0105248_10006298_pt1 | contig 13021 bp, 6 predicted proteins | sample KBSS34metaG_FD_81524 | JGI IMG/M metagenome (GOLD analysis project Ga0105248, IMG submission 81524) | Switchgrass rhizosphere microbial communities from Kellogg Biological Station, Michigan, USA - KBS S3-4 metaG | ecosystem: Host-associated > Plants > Roots > Rhizosphere > Soil | place... | reverse complement strand
TGTGAAGATCAAGTTGCAGCGTCGACGGCGTGCGTCCTGCGGCACCGCGGCCACCGATTGGCACCTCGCCCTGATTCAGGTAGATCGGGTGATCGCCGAGGATGCTCAGTGGGACGCCCGACTGGCCGCGCCATCCAGCACCAAGCGTCAGGCCGCGCGCGCCGTGTATGAACGGAGTGTCAGAACCGACGTTGTAACTCAGGAACAGGTTGCCTACCGTTCGGCGGTCTGTGCTGAGCATTCCGTTCTGGAATTGGTTGCCCAACAGATTTAACTGGCCGGCCGTGAAGTCGAACAGCGAGCTGATTCCAGGGTCGGACTGTCCGTTGTCGTTTCGGTAGGCACCCTCATAATTGCCGTACAGAGTTCCCCAACGGAAGTTGACCTTGGCGAGCCAGTGGTTGCTGAACCGCTTGTCGAGTTCGAACTCAGCCGCCTGATAACGGCGAACCGGATTAACAAAGCCGTCGGGGATCCCGTCACCGCCGCCTGGCAGCGGTCCAGGGCCGTCCATCGTTGCCAGATTCTGGAAGCAGGAGCCGCCAACCGGCTGGTTCCTTCCATCAATGAAAGGACCTCCGACCGCAAAGAACGTGTCGTTGCCCGCGGTGCAGCCTGATACCGGTGCTTTGTAGGTGGCCGCCGTAGGACTGCCGCTTGGGTTCGCCGCAAGGAACTGCGCCTGCGTATAGGTCACCGCCTTCTCGTTTACCGAGATATCGACTTGTGGAGAAGGGTTCCCAATACCACCGACGAAGTTCGAGCTGATCGTCGAGCCTTCGGGCGACTGCGAGCCGATGTCCTCAATCACTCTGCCGAGTCGACGGTCAGTATAGCGAGCCTTGAATACAAGCGACGGGGTCAGCTCGCGCTCGAAACCGATGACGTACTCGTCTTCGAACTCACCCTTCGTTCCCGGAATGATGCCCTCACCTGTCGAGGATGCGAAGCTCGGCGCGCCGAACCTCGTAACGACGCCGGTCGCACTGGTTGAGCGTGGCAGGCCGTTGAGAGTGTGTGCGTTATCAGGAATGATGGTAAGCGACCCGTCGGCGTTGATGATCGGAGCAAACACATAGGCGGTGTCGTCCTGCTCGTTGCCGAGCTGACGGATCGCAGCGTCTAAGGGCATTCCCCAATAGTTGCGGCCAAAGTTGAAGAACAGTTTGCTCCTATGATCAGCCATCGGATCGATGTTGATTCCGATGCGCGGCGACCAGCTGCCGGTAAAGGTATAGCCCAGCAGGTTGCCCGCGATCTTCTGCTGCTCCCAGCGGACGCCGGCGTTGATCGTGATGAAGCGGTTCATCTGGTAGACGTCGTTTCCATACGCCGTGTGATAGCGGCCGTACGAATTCACGTTCAGGCCCTGGTAGGTGCCACGATTGATGGAGGCGTAAATCTTCTGGCCGAACCGGTTGATCGGGCATTGGGTGCAGGTGCGGTCCGTCGTCGTGAGAGACGGAGTTGTATTCGTCGCTGAAACCCGGAACAGAGCGTTCGTGTATTGGCCATTTGACTTGGCCGGGATGTTCGCAAAGAGCGAAGACAGATTCTGTCCCGCCGCATTTTGGCTCGGGATCACGAATAACGCACCAGACCGAGACGGTAGATCAAGGAAGTTCGTGTGGTCATAGGCGTAGCCAGCGGAGAAGGTGTGCTGGCCATGGCCAAAGAAGCCAAACGTCTTCGACGTATTCACCGCGATGCTGTAGGTGTTGTTCTTCGATGGCTCGTAGGCGCCAAGTCCGGATATCACCGAGGCTCCGGCGACTGGTAGCGAATTGGCGCTCGCATCCGTGATTCCGTAGTCGGTGGTCGCCGGGTATTCATCAAAGTGGTTGTAGTTGTACGCGTAAGACGCATCGACCAGCCAGGTTGGCGTAATGGTATGCGTAAGACGGGCGACCGCGTTGCGGGATCCGAACTGCCAGGAGCTGGCCGTCGTTTTTGGGAAGAAGGATGAGATACCATTGGAACCCGTCGCAGCCGCTTGCGCGTTGTGCTTCGAAGGGTCGGCAAATGCGGAAGCTTCAAAGGTCGTCGAACTGCGGAAGTGGTAGGTGATCTTACCCGCCCAGCTAAGCGTCGTTGTGCTGTACTCACGTGCGCCAAGCGCAACGCTCGCCGCCGGTGCATTCGGATTGGCCTGCATCACGTCCTGCCGTAGCGAAGGATTGAAGGCGCCGAAGAAGAACAGTTTGTCCTTGAAACCGGGGATGTACCCACCAAGTTCAACGGCCGCATCGTACTGTGGGCTGGAGAGCGTCGAAGGCGGCGTGATCTGGCTGAAGCCAAACTGATAGTACTGATACCTGCTCGCATACCACGATCCGGGCCCGAAGTAGGCCGCCACCGCTCCATGATACGTATTGCTGCCGGACTTGGTAACGATCTGTACGATGCCACCCGTTGCCTTGCCGTACTGCGGCTCAAAGGCCGTCGTCTTGACGTCGACTTCCTTCACAAAGGCCAGATTGATTCCCGACCCTAGGGAACCGTGATACCGGTTGTAGGTGCCGATGCTTCCAAAAGCCTGGTCCGTGATGGTTACGCCGTCAACGACATATAGATTCTCGAGACCCGAAGCTCCGCCAATCGACGGATTCGCCGCTCCCGGGCCGTTCTGTCCTGGCGTTCCGGCCACCTGCCCCGAGGCCACGCCCGGCGCCGCATAGAAGATTGCCGAAACATTTCGCGGCATCGGAACGCTGTTGTAGAAGGTATCCGTCAGGTTGCTGGTGATCGCCGTACTCTGTGTGTCGATCGCCACGGCGCTCGTCGAAACCTCGACCGTCTGACCGACGCTGCCAACCTGCATCGTCAGGTTCAGGGTCGACGACGCGTTCACCACGACCTCATTTTGCTTCGACTGAGTCGTCATGAAGCCTTCTTTGGTGGCCGTGACGTCATAGAGTCCCGGGGTCAGGTTGTTCACGCTGAACCGACCGTTGTCGTCAGTCGTAACCACGCGGTCTCCTTGTGGTCCGTGCAGAGTCACGGTCGCGCCTGGGATTACTGCCCCGGACGCATCACTCACGACTCCGTTCAGACCACCTGTAATCGACCCCTGCTGCTGGGCAAACGTACAAAACGATGTGAGTAGAAGCACCAGAACTAAGTGCGGTAGGCGTTGCAGAAGTGATTTCATTCTCTTCTCCCGTAATAAGTCGTTCAGCGAAATCCTGGCCTCACGTTGTCCGGGGCAAAACATCGTACACACCGGGGAGGTCTGAAACGGGCCTGAATAGTGGCTCAATCACTCCGACACGCAATTCACACGCCAAAACGAACCGTACTACAACATTCGTCCTATCTGAATGAAGACAAAACCGAATACTCTTTCTTGAGAGGGGGTCTTAAGCAGAACGAATTCACGCTGCAATATGAAAATTGGGATGAAGCGCACAAAATGAGGATGAATTGCCGTAAATGCTTTGATGATCTTGTGTTTCGGGCTCCTTAGATCGAGAAAAAGCACTTCGAGAAGGCTTCCCATACCATTCGTCCCTATCAATCCGCCGTTCGTCCCACATGCAATTGCTAAAAATTGTAGAGCGATCGATGAACCAAAAAAAATTAGACCTCCGATGCTACCCTCACCTATCGCAGAATCTCGTCATCTCTTTGAAACGAAATCAGGAACATCTGTAGATGTCGACGCTTATCTGAGGAGCCATGGGATCAACCGCAGGACCAGCAAAACCTCTGCCTGGAGACGTCACGTCCGCCGTACCGGAAGCCCCACTCACGCTGGCTGACTTTGAACCTCGCAGCAGCCTCCAGGTCACGGAGACCGTGGTTGATCGCCCTCGATACCCCGTCATCGATGCCCACACGCATCTCTCCTGGGGAGCCCGTTCGGAGTCCGGCATCTTTCTCTCCTCCGAGCGAACCTTCCTCAGTCCTCCTGAAGAACTTCTCCCTGTCATGGACCGCTGCGGCGTAAAGACCATGGTGAACTTCACCGGAGGCTACGGCGCCGGGCTCGAAGACTGCCTAGCCCGCTATGACCGGGCTCACCCCGGTCGCTTCCTCACGATGACCGAGCCCATCTATGAACGGTTTACCGATCCGGAATATCCTCGCCTCCAGGCCGAAGCCATTGAGCAGGCTCACCGCGCCGGAGCATGCGCTTTAAAGCTTCTCAAGACCCTCGGCCTCTACCTTCGCGAGAGCATCACCACCGGTCCGCTCGTCGCGATCGACGATCCCCGCTTCGACCTCATGTGGGACACATGCGGTCAGCTCAACATGCCCGTAGCAATCCACGTCTCCGACCCCATCGCCTTCTTCGCGCCGGTCGACCGCTACAACGAGCGCTACGAGGAGCTAGCGAACCACCCCGACTGGTCCTTCCATGGCCGCGACTTCCCTTCCAATGAGGAGTTGTTGGCCGCACGCGATCGCGTTATCGCACGTCATCCTCGCACACGTTTCATTCTCCTCCATGTCGGCAACTTCGCCGAGAACTTGGCACACGTCTCCGCGACTCTCGATCGCTTCCCCAACACCACCGTAGACATCGCCGCACGAATCGGCGAACTAGGCCGCCAGCCCCGCGCGGCCCGTGCCTTCTTTGATTGCTATCAGGACCGAATACTGTTCGGAACCGACGCGACGCCGCACGGCTATGAATTCCCGCAACAACTGTTCAACGAACGCCTCTACCAGATCTACTACCGCTTTCTCGAGACTGACGATGAATATTTCGACTACGCGCCAGCGAATGTTCCCCCGCAGGGCCGCTGGCGCATCTATGGAATCAATCTGCCGGATGCCATCCTGAAGAAGGTTTACAACGCCAACGCCGTACGCGAGCTCGGAATTAAACTCCAACAAGAATAAGGATCCCTGGAACCATGCGACGCCTTCACCTTCCCTTTATCCTTGCCTCAGTGATTGTCACCGCACACGCTCAAACAACGCCCGCACCTTCACCCGATTCCACGATCATTGCGGCGGCGGCTTCTAAAGACATCGATCTCAACACCGATCCCAAGTCTCCTTTCTGGAAGAACGCAAAGCCCGTCTTCATCGCTGGCGACACCATGGGCAAGCCCGTCCCTTCCAATCGCACCGAAGTTCGCGCCGTGTGGACCAAGGAGAATCTCTACCTCCTCTATACCGCTCCTTATGACGAGCTCAACCTAAAACCAAGTCCCGACACGGTCAATGAAACCAACCGCCTCTGGAACTGGGACGTCGTCGAGACATTTATTGGCTCCGAATTCGACAACATCAAACGCTATAAGGAATTCGAAGTTTCTCCTCAGGCCGAGTGGGTCGATCTCGACATCGACCTCGACAAAAAAGGCAACCGCGACGCCATCAAGTGGAACTCTGGCTTCAAGGTCGCCGCTCGCATCGATAAAGACAAAAAAATCTGGTACGGAGCGATGAAGATTCCCTTCGCCTCCATCGATACACGCCCCCCAGTCGCCGGACAGACTCTTCGTATGGGACTCTTCCGTTGCGCAGGCACTACGCCGAACCGTCTCATCCTCTCCTGGCAGCCCACAATGACGAACACCTTCCATTCGCCGGAACACTTCGGAACGCTGCTCCTCGGCGCGCCCGGCAAGAACAAATAGCCCACAACAATCCACGACGAGGACACTCTGGACACGACCAACTCTAGTTCTCCAACGCCAGAGCTTCAGCCCCACGGCCTCCGCCGCTCGTTGAAGCTCTGGCACCTCGTCGTCTACGGGATCGTTATCATTCAGCCCACTGCGCCTATGGGCATCTACGGCGTGGTCAGCAACGTCGCCGGCGGCCATGTCGTCACAACAATCCTCATCGCAATGGTTGCGATGCTCTTCACGGCAGTCAGCTATGGCCGCATGGCCCGCGTCTATCCCAGCGCAGGCTCGGCCTATACCTACGTCGGCCGTGAGCTTCACCCCGTGCTCGGCTACCTCGTCGGTTGGTCCATGCTGTTGGACTACATCCTAAACCCGCTGATCTGCGTCATCTGGTGCAGCGCAGCTGCCCGCAACATCCTTCCGCAGATTCCCTACCCTGCGTGGGCCGTTGCCTTCGCTCTCCTCTTCACCCTGCTTAACCTTCGCGGTGTTCGCACCTCGGGACGCGTCAACGGTCTGCTGGCGCTCGGCATGAGCCTCGTGGTCGCCGTCTTCCTCGCCTACGCCATTCGCTATCTCGCCTTTATTGCTCGACCCATTGGTGGTGCCTGGCTCGTCCCGTTCTACGACCCCACAACCTTCTCGGCCTCGCGTGTCTTTCGAGGGACATCCATCGCCGTCCTCACCTACATCGGCTTCGACGGCATCTCGACGATGAGCGAGGAGGTCGAGAACCCGCGGCGCAACATCATGCTCGCCACCGTGCTTACATGCCTCGTCATTGGCATTCTCTCCGCGCTCGAAGTCTACGTCGCGCAACTGACCTGGCCAGGCCGCCTGCCATTCCCTGCATCCATCGTCGATACAGCCTACGTTCACGTTGCCCAGCGCATTGGCGGCCTCTTCCTATTCCATCTGCTCAACGCCACGCTTTTGATTGCAAACATGGGCTCCGGCATGGCTGCACAGTTTGGAGCGGCACGCCTTCTCTACGGCATGGGTCGCGGAGGCTCGCTTCCCCGCCGCTTCTTCTCCGCCATCGATCCTCGTACTGGAATACCGCGCAACAACGTACTTGTTGTCGGAGTCTTCGCGCTCGCAGGAGCATTCCTTCTCACTTACGAGAGCGGCGCCGAGTTACTAAACTTCGGGGCCTTCATTGCCTTCATGGGAGTCAATGCCGCCGCGCTGGTCCACTATCGCCTGCGTTCGCCAGAGAAGGTTCCCCTCGCGACGACCGCGCCTTTGCTCGGACTCCTTGTCAGCGCATTTATCTGGATCAATCTCAATCACTCTGCTCTGCTGCTTGGAGCCCTTTGGATCTTCCTCGGCCTGATTCTCTATTTCGTGATGCGACGCAACACAACAGGCGGCGCCCCCGCTTTCGAGTAGGCGTCGTTCTCTCAGCAAATTTCGTGAGGAAACTACCGCAGAGCGGCAATTTAGAAGTTGAAGGCCAGACCAGCCTGAATGATTCGCGGAGTCTGGGCCAGGAACAGCGTTCGTCCGTCCTTCGACAGCACGGGCCGGTATCCCTGCTCCAGCAGATTCGTGACATCCACGGTTGCTTCCAGTCCCTGCGGAAGCACTCCACCGCACCGCAGCGGTTGCCGGATGAAAAAGCTCAGATAGGCCTGGTCGCTGAACGCTGCATACGGATTCACGGCGGTCACCACTGACTCCGGTTGCCAACGGTAAGACGCCCGAACTTGCGTTCCGCTGTGGATCACGCGCCCCTTGAGCGCCACCGTAGCCGACTGCGCCGCCTCTGCCTTCAACTCCGACGATACTTCAGTCAGCTGCATAGGCCGCTTACCCGCAGGAGCCGCCAGCGCTTCTCCCGTGCTGTACTCAACCGCTACCCACAGACCCGGTGTGATCGGCTCCGTCATTAGCACATTGAAGCCTTGGGACTTGTAGCCGGTACTGACCATCCGAAAAGTTCCCGTCGCGGTGTCAGCTACGATTCCATTCGAAGTGGATCCGGGAATCGCGGCCGAAGCCAGATCCGCAACAGCCAGATCGCCGCCACCCGCTAGCACTACACGAGTCAGATTGTCCTTGTAATACGAGACCTGAATCGTTCCCCGACCTGCCTTCCGGCCCAGCGAGAACTCCTGGTGCAGACCACGCTCAGTCTGCATGTGTCCTTGTGCCATCGCGCCTACCGGAAGCTCCAGCTCAACCGAATCCAGTCCTTCAAACGACTGAATATCCCTTGACGTGGCCATCCTGTATCCAACGCGCCAGTTCGAGGTCGGATGCGCCGTAATTTTCAGGAATGGACGAGATGCCATGGCATAGTCCGAACTGCGCACGACATACACTGTGCCGCCGACTTCCAAGTCGACCATGTCGCCCAACTGGGTCTTCTCGGCCGAGGCCAGCTGAATGGCCTCAAGCCCCTGCGCACCACCCGAACTCACCATCTCCGGGTGCGACTGATAGCTCATGACCGTCCGGCCAGCTCCCGCGAAGCCCAGCCGTCTCTGATAACCCGCCTGCATCGAAGTGGAAGGAGCGCGAAGATAGGGTCCGGTCGTTGCGCCGAGATCAGCCCTTAGCTGAATGTCCGAGCCATCCGGCATAGCGCGGTCCATCTCGAATACGTTGTGAATTCCTCCAGTTCCGAACCCGCCATCCCCTGACGAGACCGACGCCCTCGCCTTGTCCGCCGGCCTGACATGTTCCGCGGCGCTCGAGGACATCACCACCAGATCGCCGTCATCATCGAAGATCCGCAAAATCGGCCGGTTCGTCGATGAACGCAGCGTCCACTTCCAATCATCGCTCGGCTCATCGGCCTTGCGGCGCTCAGCTGGCAACCATGCAGCAGTGTCGAACATTGCATTCAGTGTCAGGTTTACCACCGCCCGCACACCGGGCTTCAGCTGCAGATTGCCCCGCATCGTCGGCACAAATAGAGCCGCCGATGCTCGAACTTCATATTTTCCAGGAATAAGATTGGCAATCAGGTAGCGTCCGTGCAGGTCGGTAAGAGCTGTCGCCAACACCGCCGAATCGGCACCCAAAACCTGCACTAGGGCACCCATCTGAACAACACCCTGCGTATCGCGCACCACGCCAGAAACGGCTGCGGGAGCCCCCCAACCGGCCACCGATGCGGTCAGCACCAGCGTCAATATCGCGATCTTCACTTGGGTACGCTGCACAGTGTTTAGCACCTGGGCGTCAACGGCTGCTCCAAGGAAAACGCGCTCCAACAAGAAGATACGCGTTGAAAGGTAGCGCCAAGGACCGGTCATCGCTTCTGGTATCTGCGTAACCGTGTCGCCTCTTTCGTGCACACACCTGAAAAGACTACTACAAAACGTCAATCTACCACAAAAGGCGCAGATTCTGCGATCTGCTGCTTCGAAATCCCATCGTTGACTTTGATGGTGATCTTATACTTCCCTGGCTCCAGACTGGCCAACGGCATAGATCGCTCCAGCGTCACCTGGTCGGCATTCGGATTCGTCTTCGTCGTCTGCTCCGAAGTTGTCAGGATGGCTTGATTGCTCGTCAGGTTGGTCACCTCGTACTCGATCGTGGCGTCGTTCTTCTTGCTCTTTTCGTCGATTCCGAGGTTATACACCTGCATCCAGAAGTTCAAGTTCTGACTGCGGTGGAAGGTCACCGGCTGGGTCCCCCCTGAAGACACCCGCGGACGAACGTGCGTGTTGCCGATGACGAAGTTACCGGCACCGATCTCCTTCGAAGGAACCCGGAACATCTCGTCTGCCAGGATCAGGGACGAGGCTGCAAGGCGGTCGTCGTCGTATTTCGGAACGTTAACGCTGCGCTGCCAGCGCCCTATGTGATCCGGATTGTTCACATCCTTGATCACAATGTCGACCTTATACAGGCCCGGACGCAGTGGAAGTGATTTCCAATAAACCGATGCGTTGTTCTGCGTACGCCCCAGAAGCTCACTCGGGACCTGGACAACCACAGTGTCCTCGAACGTTTGGATCGGCCTGTGATTCAGGTTCGTCACGCGGCCCAGGATGTTCACGGTACCGCTGGCCACGCCGTCCTTGTTCTGGAAGGTGATGTCCTTGTTGCGAATCTGCAGCGTCACCGGGACCAGCACGGTATCGTTGGTCACCTTCACATAATCGGTGCGTACGTCGAAGAGGAACGGCGGCCCGGTCAGAACCTTGGAGGTCACCATATAGCTCTCCAGGTCCTTGAACTTGATCTCAGGCGCAGCCATTAGCTTGGAAAATGTGTTCAGGCGGTCAAACTGCTTAGACTGGTTCATTGTGGACATCGGACCTGCGCCCAACTGCTCCAGGCCTCCGCCCGTGAACCGGTCCTTCTTCTCCGCCTGTCCCATCTGCTCGTACATCGTCGCACCGGCCCCCGGCACGTACTTCAAAGCGTCTTTTTCTGAACGGTCGATCGTCATGTGGTAATCGCCGCACATGCACGTGTCGACAAATTCAATATCGATGTTGTCGCCGATTCCCTGGATATAACGGTAGTGCCACGTCTCGAAGGGATAGGTCGACGTATTGCCGCCGCCCTCTTCCATCGGGCGTTGGTAGTTGCCGCCGCTCGGATGCGACTCGGTCGAGTCCGGCTTGCCGAACGCAATGTAGATGTGGCCGCGATCGGTCTTCCATCCAGGCTTGCCTGCAGCGAAGTGTTCGTTCGCGTAGGCAATACGCCGATAGTGCTCGTCGCGGTATTCGTTGTCAGGTGAGTCGGGATTCGGATTGCGGCGCAGCCAGAACTGCTCGATAAAGCTGTCGCGCTCCTCGTCGTTGCTCAGGTGCTTGAACGCCGCCATCTCCTGGTCGGTAATAATCCAGCGAACGTCCTCATCCAGCCACTTCTTGTAGACGCCCTTCAACTCCTGCCGCAGCGCCTTCTGCTGGGCGAATTGCTCCTTGTCGCTTGGCTTGCGTTTTAGAGGATCGGGCTTCTCCTCAACTGGAGCGCTCTGGGTAACTCCATCCGGCGCACTTTGCGCCTGTGCCACCGCAGCACGGCTGCTGAACAACGCAAGAGAGACAAAAGCCGTACCGCAGACAAGGTGACGCAAGGTCGTCATAACGCTGGAAACACTCCTGATACCAACCTGTATTGTAGTGCCGGTTACAGGCGGTTTACAAGCTTCTGGAAGCCCGTATTGGGACCCTGTTATCATCTCTTGCACAAAGATACTGTCCTTTTTAGACGCGTCACAGATCGTTTGGGCATACCCCGGAGAACTAACTCCCGCTAACTCAACATCTGTGGTGATCTATGGAACCGGAAACCCCGGCAATCCGTATTGCAGAATAGACGGTTAACCACTTGAAGCGCTCCCTGGCCCGAGAGCAGGAAATAGCGCAGAGAAAGCATCATCGATGAGCGTAAAGAAGATTGTTCTGATTGCAGTCGCTGTCCTTGTCCTTGCAGGCATCGTCATCGGCAGCATTATCCACAGCCAGGGGTCCGTCACCAAGGTCGCTACCGGCAAGGTTGTGCGCCAGGACCTCGTCTCCATCGTGAACGGTACCGGTCAAATTAAGCCCAAAACCTACGTTAACGTCGGCGCCACAGCCTTCGGCCGGATCACCCACCTCAACGTGAAGGAAGGCGACCACGTCAAAGCAGGCACCGTGCTCGCCACCGTTGAGAACGTCCAGCCCACCGCAACCGTCACGGCCCAGCAGGCCGCCATCGAAAGCTCAAAGACCGACGTCAACTCGATGATGGCCGCCGAACGCACCGCCGAGGCCAACATCGCGCAGGCCAAGGCCGATCTTGAGCAGAAGCACTTCGACTTCGAGCGCGCCCAGCAGCTCTACAACGAGAAGCTCATTCCCAAACAGGACTTCGACGCCAAGAAAGCCGCCTACGACATGGCTGTGGCGACTCTTGCGCAACGTCAGGCCGCAGCAGCGCAAGCCAAGGCTCAGACTGAGTCGCAGCGTGCCCACGTTAACCAGGCCGTCGCCAGCCAGCGCGCCAACTACGACTCGCTCGACAAGACTATCAGCCGCGCTCCTTTCGATGGCCTCGTCACAAACGTCCCCGTCCGCGAAGGTGAGACCGTCGTCGTCGGTATCCAGAACGCGGGCGGTTCCACAATCATGACCCTGGCCGACATGTCTGTCATCACCGCCGAAGTCAAAGTCGACGAAACCGACATCGTCAACGTCCGCCTCAATCAGCCTGCCAACGTCACCGTCGACGCCCTGCCCGGCCGCGTCTTCAAGGGCCACGTCACCGAAGTCGGCGACCAGGCCCTGCTCCGTACCACCGGCCTCTCCACCACCCAGAGCACCACCGGCACCGAAGAGGCAAAGGACTTTAAGGTCGTCGTCACCCTCGATGAGACCTCCGACGATCTCCGCCCCGGCCTCTCTGCCACCGCAAAGATCACCACAGCCCATCAGAAGGATGTTTTGACCATCCCCATCCAGGCACTCGTTCAGCGTGTCGCCGCAACCGAAAAGGCCTTGGCCGACAATGGCGGCAAGCCTCCGACGGGCGGCACCGTTACGGCCGCAAATGCGCTACCGGCCGCGAAGGGACCTGCGGTTCAGGGCGTCTACGTTCTAAAGACCGACCACAAGAAGCTCCGCGCCGTCTTTATCCCGGTCAAAACTGGAGTCACTGGAGCTACTGAGATCGAAGTTCTGAACGGGCTGAAACAGGATGACGAGATCGTCACCGGTCGATACAAAACTCTTCGCACCTTAAAGAGTGGCACGCCCGTCAAACGGGACAACACGCCCGAGACCGAGGCGGAGAAGTCCTGATCCGGAGCGCGGACTGAACCGCGCCCAAAACCGGCCCTGACTGCTATTCCTGACGGGTTTGAACCCCGGTTCCTCCCGACGGAACCAGTACACCTTAAACCACGTACTTACCCGCAACCGTACTATCCTAGAAGTACAGTCTCATCGGAGAATCGGATGGCAAGCGTAACCGCAGTCGAAACCACCGTAAGCAACGCCGCGGGGCCGCGCCCAGGCGACGTCATCGTCACCGAAAATCTCTGGAAGACCTATGAGATGGGCGACCAGGAAGTCCACGCTCTGCGTGGTGTCAACCTCCGCATCCGCCATAACGAATACGTCGCCATCATGGGCCCCTCAGGGTCCGGAAAGTCCACGCTGATGAATCTCATCGGCTGCCTCGACTCGCCCTCGCAAGGCAAGTACTGGCTCAATGGACACGACGTCTCCGAACTCAACGACGATGAACTGGCCCGCATCCGTAACAAGGAGATCGGCTTCGTCTTCCAGACCTTCAATCTGCTGGCCCGCGCGACCGCGCTCCATAACGTCGAGTTGCCCCTCATTTATAACGGCACTCCGGCCGGCGAGCGCACCGAGCGTGCGAAATTCGTACTTGAGTCCGTGAACCTCGGCAGCCGTATGCTTCACAAGCCCAACGAGCTCTCCGGTGGTCAGCGTCAGCGTGTTGCG
>Ga0105248_10006295_pt1 | contig 13025 bp, 6 predicted proteins | sample KBSS34metaG_FD_81524 | JGI IMG/M metagenome (GOLD analysis project Ga0105248, IMG submission 81524) | Switchgrass rhizosphere microbial communities from Kellogg Biological Station, Michigan, USA - KBS S3-4 metaG | ecosystem: Host-associated > Plants > Roots > Rhizosphere > Soil | place... | reverse complement strand
CGCCATCAGCAATTCGACCAGCGTCGCGCGGGACTTCACAACTTGGTCGGATTGCGTCTGCACCGCCATGCCGTTTTCGGCCGGGCGAACGCAGGAGGCAGCCAGGACGCGGCCTCCGACATCCACTACGCAAACGCGGCACACGCCCACGGGAGTTTCATTTTGCTGATGGCAAAGCGTAGGGATCGCAATTCCATTCAGGCGCGCGGCATCGAATACAGTGGTGCCGGGAGCGACCACGACTAGGTTCCCGTCAATGGTCAGCTCGATTGGCGCCCCGCTCATGCGATTGTCCGATCGTGCATCGCGCAAACTCCTTCGGGGCAGCGCTTCTCAATGACATGAGACTCCACTTCAGCCCGAAAATGCTGCATGACCGAAGAAATGGGCGAATGCGCGAATTGGCCCAGACCGCAGATGGAGGTGAGCTTGAGCGCCTCGGTAAGGTCGTCCACCATTTCGAAATCGGCGCGGGTTCCTTGGCCCAGGGTCCAGCCGATAAGGATATCCACCATCTTCTGGGAGCCCACGCGGCAAGGTACACACTTCCCGCAGGACTCATTGCGAAAGAACTTCACGGCATTCAATGCCATGTCCAGCATGCACCGGCCTTCGGCGCACACCACGATAGCGCACGAGCCCAGCATGGAACCCGCCGCAGCCATCGATTTGAAGTCGAGCTTCACATCCAGCATGGTAGCCGGCAGATATCCGGAGGAAGGACCGGACGGCGCGAACGCCTTAACCTTCTTCCCGTTCGGCGCACCCCCTGCGAGACCGAGGATCACTTCGGACGCCGGAGTCCCCATGGGAATTTCAAAAATGCCCGGCCGCTGTACGTCACCACTGACACCGACGAACTTCAACCCAGCCGCGCCATTCTGTCCCTGCGCCTTGAACCAATCCACACCGCGATGAAGAATTTGCGGCACGTTGCAGAACGTCTCGACGTTATTCAAGGCTGTAGGCTTTTGCCAGAGCCCCTCGATCACGGGAAAGGGCGGCTTGTTGCGCGGTTCGGATCGCTTGCCTTCGAGGGCCTCAATCAGCGCGGTCTCTTCGCCGCAGATGTAGCCGCCGGGGCTGACGAAGATTTCCAAGTGGAATTCGAGCTCGCTGCCCAGGATGTGGGAACCGAGCAGGCCTTGCGCTTTCGCGTCCTCGATGACCTTGCGCATGATGTGTTCCTGGTGTTGGTACTCATGGCGTATATAGAAGATGCCCGTGCGTGCTCCGGTCGCCAGACCAGCGATGATCATGCCTTCCACCACCAGGTGAGGAAGGTGCTCCATAATGAAGCGGTCTTTGATGGTTCCCGGCTCGCTCTCATCCGCATTGCAGATGACGTACTTGACCGTTCCCGGCGCCTTCCGGACGGCTTCCCACTTGACGCCGGTGGGGAAACCCGCGCCGCCCAAGCCGCTCAATCCGGCAGCCTTCAAAGTAGAGATCGCTCCGTCCCAATCCCGTGTCTCCACCAGCCTCCGCAAGGCTCCGTAGGACTGCTCGCCTTTGTACGGTTCCGATGCCAAATCGGGAGACACAGATTGGCGGGAAGGCGGAGGCAACTCGCCTCCGGTCGCCGCCATAAGTATCAGGGCTTCAGCTTGTGCCAGACTGACATCGCGATAGACGTGATCGTCCACTAGAATGGCGGGTGCGCCATCGCACTGACCCAGGCAAGAGCATTCGCGAATTCCTACGTCGGGAGTGCCGGTAGCCTGCAGACGGAGCTTAAGGTCGCTCATCAACCGCCCTCCGCCGCGCAAGTGACAGGACATGTCTGTGCAAACGCGCACCGCCACCTTAGGCTGCGGAGTCAGGTAAAAATGAGGGTAGAAATCGGCAACGCTGTTGATCTGGTACAGCGGAATACCGTTGTTTTTTGAGAGATCCTGAAGCCGCTCCGCGGGCAGATAGCCATATTTGCTCTGTATCTCCCGCAAGTCGTCAAAAATCAAGATACTCTCCTTGCGCGAAGCCGGAATGGGCAGCTGATAAAAAGAGTATACAAAGGAATGGTCGCAATCCGACGATAGGAGATAGTCGTCACAAAGAGGCGCCTGCGGTAGGGTTATTGTAAGAGTTACTCTTTCCCGCGCGGGCGTTTGAGTTGACAGTCGAGGTTGCGCCATTGCTGAATAGGAGCCGCTGGAGTTACAGTCTGATATGGGGCATCGCCACCCTTGCCGCTGTCTCGGGAATCCAACTGCTCAGTAACACGCGCTTTTTCCAGCTGCTCTCCCTCAAGGCCTACGACGCCAATTTTTTGCTGCGAGGCAAGCGCCCCACCAGTAACGTGGTTCTGGTCGTCGCCGACGATAAGGCGCTGAACACTTTCTCAGAATTGCAGGCGTTCTGGCACCCCTACTACGCGCAGGCGATTCGAGGGGCGCAGTTGGGCGGCGCCAAGGTAGTTGCGATGGATATCGCATTCGGCATTCCCGTGGAAAAATGGGAGCCCGGTAATGACGCATTGCTGGCGGATGCAGTGGCTTCCGCCGAGGTCCCGGTGGTGATCGGACTGGTGCCGGGTCTGGTGACCAAGCAGAAGGACTGGCCGATTCCAGTGAACATGATCGCGTCAGCGCTGGGTCTTTTTGGCTACTCCAACCTGACGGTAGACTCCGACGATTTTGTACGCCGTCAGGAGTTGTTGGAAGCTCCAGCGCCGGGAGTGCAGCCTGGGATATCCCAAGCACATAGTTTCTCGCTGAAAATCGCCGAGAAGTTTCTGGGTCAGGAAGCCTTGCTGGAAGGCGAACAACTGCGGTTGAACGGAAAGCTCATCCGCAGCGAGGCGGATCGGCGGATCCTGATTAATTTCGCCGGACCCGCCGGCACCTTTCCGCGGATCTCTCTGGCGGATTTTGTGGCCGCAACGCAGGCCAGCCGCACGCAACAGCTCAAGGATTGGGTCGCTGGCAAGATCGTGATGATTGGCCTGGACAGTTATGACGACCGTTTTTCCACCCCGTTCTACACCGGATTTCAAGGGCTGAAATGGACTACCGCCGGAGTGGAAGTTCACGCGAATACGCTGAACACCATTCTCAGCGGGGAATATCTGGTTCCAGCGCCCTCCTGGCTTCGTCTGCTGGCTCTGCTGAGCGTTGCCTTCGCGACCTTCGGCGCGGCGACTCTATTGCGGACGAGCGCGGCGGTGCCTTCCGGGATCCTTATCCTGGCGGCCGCCTTGGCCGCTTCGCATTTCCTCTTCCGCTCGGGTTATAGTCTGTCCGCCTCCGATTTGGCCGCATGCTGGCTGCTGACATTGCTGGTGTCCATCATCTACCGCTACGTGACAGCCGAACAGAGGCGCGATCACTTCCGTCGCGCTGTGACAATGTTCGTTGGCAAAAGCGTGGCACGTAGCCTGGACGACTCGAGCACCATCGCGCTCTCCGGTACTCGCCAGTTCGTCACCGTGTTATTTACCGACATTCGCGGATTTACCAGCTTTTGCGAAGACAAGGACCCATCCGTTGTCGTTGATCTGTTGAATCAGTACATGCAGCAGATGGTTTCGATCATCGTCAAACATGGAGGCCAGGTGAATAAATTCATAGGGGATGGCATTCTCGCAATTTTTTCCGACGAAGAAGGCGCGGAGCTGGGAAGTCATCCGCAGCGTGCCGTGCGTTGCGCGCTAGAAATGGTGACGGCGCCTTCGCAATTCCAGACCGGCGCGGGCATCCACACCGGATTGGTGGTGATCGGCAACGTGGGTTCTCAGGACAAAATGGAATACACAGTGTTGGGAGACACCGTGAATGTGGCGTCGCGGCTGGAGAGTTTGAATAAGGAACATCACAGCAAGCTGCTCATGAGCCGCGCGACGCAGAGTTTTTTGGAGGATGAGATCGCAGTGACGCACCTGGGAGCGGCCGCCGTCAAAGGACAATCTGAACCGATCGAGGTTTATACGGTCTCATCGTTGTTGTCCGGCACGTTGCCGGATACGGAGATGCAGCGCAGCCATGACGGAACATGAACTGCTTTCGATATGATGAAGCATTGCCTATGTCAGGATTGGAATAGATCGCAATGTTGCCACTGCGTCTAAACCGAGAGACGTGCATCCTCATTTCTTTGCTGGCTGCGGGTGGACTTTCGCGAGCCCAGACGCCCCCGGCACAATATACAGGACCTGGATCGTGCGCCTCATCCAGTTGCCACGGCGGCGTTCAGCCGCGAAATGATACCAGCGTTCTGCAAAATGAATACAGCACCTGGGTGGTGCAGGACAAGCACACACATGCCTTCGCGGCGCTCACCAGCGATATCGGCCGGCGCATGGGCCGCATCCTGAATCTGGACACGCAAAAATCATCGCGCTGCCTGACTTGTCATTCCATCGATGTAGATCAGTCACAGAAGGCTAGTTCCTTCGATCGCAATGATGGTGTTGGCTGCGAAAATTGCCACGGCCCTGCATCTAACTGGCTGGGACCGCACACGACGCGCGGCTGGAATTACGAGAAATCCATCGCGTTGGGCATGTATGACACGCGCGACCTCATAAAGCGCAGTGAAAAATGCCTCTCGTGCCACTTGGGTAACGCTGACAAATATGTCGATCACGAAATGATCGCCGCGGGCCATCCGGACCTTTACTTCGAGCAGGCATCGTTTGAATCGGTTATGCCGAGGCATTGGCCCGACCGCCATGAAAAGGACCCCTCCATCGAAGTCAAGACCATGGTGATAGGGCAGGCCGTTCAGTTGCGTGAAAATTTGTTGCGTATTTCGCGCGGCACGAGCAAGTTCTGGCCCGAATACGCCGAACTGGATTGCTTTTCCTGCCATCACAGCCTGGTTGCCGCGAAAGATAGCTGGCGCCAGGAGCGCGGCTACGAGGGCCGCAGGGCCGGCAATCCCCCGTGGAACCCTTCGCGCTATGCAATTTTTCAGTTGGTTGCCGCGGAAATCGATCGTAACTCAGCGCAGCAATTGGATTCCGAAGTCAAGAAGGTTTTGGCTCTGGTCAGCGATCTTACCGCGGACAAGGCACAGATTGCCAAAGCCGCAGCTGGCGCTGCGGAGGTGGCCGATGCCGTAGCTCGGCGCATGGCTGCGGCTCAAATCGACACGGCGCGAACCAATCGCCTGCTCAAGGCGATCGCGGCCGATTCCGAACGCATCGCATGGCAAGGAGAACGTGCGGCCGAGCAGGCTGCCATGGCCATCGACACTCTCTTTATCGCCTCTGCCCGGGCGAATGGAAAGACCGGAAACGATGGGCCGGAACGGACGGCCATCAACGGTCTGTTCCAGTTGCTGCAGAATCCATCGGCTTATAATCCGCAAGCATTCGCCCGCCAGATGAAAAGTGTGGAGGCTTTGTTGCCCTGATGCGAAAATGGATGAGAGTAGCTCTTCTGGTAGCAACCTCCTTGCCGGGAACCATCTGGGCGCAGGATGTGACCGCAATCGACCCCGACGCCGGCCTGGCTCCCAACACCGAGAGCCTGACGGCCGGTGACGTCAAGGCCGTCATCGCCAAGGCGGCCGGAGCCGTAGATGACCCCGCCATGGTCATTGCCGTGAGCGACCGCCAAGGAAATGTTCTAGCGATTTTTCGTAAGAATAACGCACCACTGCTCTCGACTGGCAATTTTAGCCAGCAAGTGGACACAAATGAGCTGGCCGCCGCGGTGGCACGCACGGCGGCATTCTTCAGCAACAGTCAAGCGCCGCTCTCCAGCCGCACCGTGCGCTTTATCAGTGGCATCCATTTCCCGCCCGGCGTCATGTATACCTCTAACGGCGCTCTGTACGGAATTGAAAATACCAATCGCGGGTGCTCGTTCAACGCCACCTATATTCCCGGACAAGAATTTCCCGCGGCGGTGAGCCTGGACGGCAGCCAGCCCGGCTTGGGCATCATCACTGGCAAGAAGGATTTGACAGATAGCGATCCGGCCGCCGTGAATCCCGGCGGCGTCCCTTTGTATAAGAATGGCCGGATGGTGGGTGGAGTCGGGGTCGCGGGCGTATCGCCGGCCGAGGCCGAGTATGCCGCATTCATTGGCTCCAACAGCGCCGGTTTCCTGCCCCTTCCGCCTCCAGATCCAGGTGCGGTTTTTATCAATGGGATCGCCTTGCCCTTCGTAGATCAGACGACTCAACCTGACGGTACCCAGCCGGTGGCCGGCGGGGCGAATCTGGACGATACGGCGTTAGCTGTGCTGGGGCAGTTCATCGTTGGTCCCCTCGATAGTCCCAGCCCAGCGCCGGAAGGAGATTTGGTTGCGCCCATGGACGGCGTCTTGGGTGGCTTAACCGCGGGCGAAGTGCGCGGCATTATCGATCAGAGCGTCGCCCTTGCCAATGAGACCCGAGCCAACATCCGCCTTCCCCTGGGGACGCGTGCGAAATTCGTGATCGCCGTGGCCGATCTCGACGGTCGGATCATCGGCCTGCACCGCATGAAGGATGCGACCGTCTTCAGCATTGACGTTTCGGTTGCCAAGGCCCGCAATGTAATCTACTTCAGCGGACCGGATCGCACGTCGACGGACTTACCGGGGGTTCCGCAGAATAGGGCAGTGACCAATCGCACCATCGGGTTTGGAGCGCAGCCTCTCTATCCTCCGGGGATCGACTTCACGGAGCCGGGTCCGTTTTTCCCCCTGTATCAATTCGACGCCACGCATCCGTGTACGCAGGGCGCACAGCCCGCCACTCCCTATCAGAACGGAATCGTATTCTTCCCCGGCTCGCTGCCCCTTTATCGGAACGGCGCGCTGGTGGGTGGATTAGGCGTGAGCGGCGATGGAGTGGATCAGGACGATCTTGTGACGAATGCTGGCGCAGCAGCCCTTCAAGCCCCCGCGCGGATTCGGGCCGACCGGGTGATGGATGAAGGAGTTCGCCTCCCGTACTTGAAGTTTCCACGCAATCCCACCGACTGAGCGCGTTAGATCCGCGACGGTTCCCCGGACATGAAAAGGGCTTGGCTCTGTTTACTCACGCTGGTAGCTGCCGCTCCCCTGTGTCCGCTGGCAGCCCAGGGCAACCCGCCGCGACTCCCGCGCCAGAGTGAAGTGACTACCGCCGCCGTGCAAGGCATCATTCGCATGGAGAACGGATTGGGCATCAGTGGAGCGGCGATCGTCCTACGCAATCAAACTACCGGGAATCAGATCGCGATTACTGCGGCCGGCGATGGGGTCTTTCGTCTAGCGGATCTCGCGCCGGGACTCTATCGGGTAACGGCGTCCAAAGAAGGATTTGAATCAATGGACCCGCTGGATATCACGTTCACAACCGGCGGCATTACCGTCGTCGATATAACATTGCGCGTAGTCACGCTGGATGAGAACGGTTTGCGATCGATTCCTCGTGCCTTTGGCGGCCCGCTGCCGCCCTTCCCTGAAGAAGCGGACTTGGGTCCGTATCGCGAGCTGCCTGCCCTCACGCCGCCCGGCCCTCCGCCTCCGCCGCCCGTTCCCATGGCTGAGGAAAGCAAGGTCTTCACACCTGTTCCGAATCGTTGGCAATACGAGTTTCCCAAGTATCGCCGCTATTCTGGAAACGGCGACATTCCGTATGTGGATGGCCACTGGTATGATCCGTTCAATCGCAATAAGGCGAAAGGCGACTACCCGATTTTCGGCAACAACACTTTCTTGAATCTCACAGTGACCAGCGATACGTTCCTGGATAAGCGAACCTTGCCCGTGCCCAGCGGACTGGGATCTATCGACCCTGACACCGGTGAGTTCTTCGGCAACTTCGGGCAGTTTGCCATCACCGAAAACGTAGCGGTATCGGCGACTATTTTTCACGGCGACACGTCCTTCCGTCCCATCGACTGGCAGGTCCGTTTTACTCCGGAGTTTAATTTCAACTATCTGAAGGCGCAAGAGAACGGGATCGTGAACATCGACGTGCGCAAGGGCCCCTCGCGCTACGATCAACGCGCCGGTGTACAAGAAGCATTCTTTGAGGCGCGTTTGAAAAACCTCAGCAGCGAGTACGATTTCGTATCCGCGCGCGCCGGAATACAGTCCTTCAATAGCGATTTCCGGGGGTTCATCTTTAACGATCAGGAACCCGGCCTGCGCTTGTTCGGAAACCTGAAGTCGAATCGCTATCAGTACAACCTGGCTGCGTTCGCGATGCTGGAGAAGGACACCAACAGCGGACTGAACAGTTTCGCACTGCGCCACCAGCAGGTCTTTGTCGCGAATCTCTATCGTCAGGATTTCATCAAACCGGGCTATACCATCCAAGTGAGCTTTCACTACGACAAAGACGACGCGTCATTTCAGTTCGATCAGAACCATTTTCTGGTTCGCCCGCAACCGATTGGGTCGGTGAAGCCGCACGCAATTCGCGCCTATTACTACGGATTGACCGGGGACGGACATATAGGCCGTATCAATGTGAACCATGCGTTCTATCAGGTGGTGGGGCACGATAAGCTCAATCCACTGGCCAGGCACCGCGTGGATATCAATGCGCAAATGGCGGCCCTGGAGTTGTCTCTCGACAAGGACTGGCTGCGTTATCGCGTCTCCGCCTTCTGGGCCTCCGGAGAAAAGAACCCGCGCGGCAATACGGCTCACGGATTTGACGCCATCTTCGACAATCCTGACTTCGCTGGCGGTATCTTCAGCTTCTGGAATCGCGAAGGCCTCCGCCTGACCAGCACAGGCGTGGGGATTGTAGGTGGCGATAGTCTGGTGCCGAGTCTGCGCTCTAGCAAAATTGAAGGTCAGGCGAATTACGTGAACCCGGGCCTGTTCATTTACAACGCAGGCGTGGATGCCGACGTGACTCCGAAGCTGCGCGCTTTCGCCAATCTGAACTTCGTTCGCTTTCAATACACCAAGCCGCTGGAGATCCTGCTGTTCCAGGATTCCATCCACGCCGGCGTAGGCGCGGACATGGGAATCGGCATCAAGTACCGGCCGAAGCTATCCGACAACATCACCGTGACGGGGGGCTTCAATACCTTTTTCCCGTTCCAGGGATTCAGCGACATTTCTACCAGCAAGACGTTGTACTCTCTGTTTACGAACGTGCGGTTTCAATTTTGAAGATGACCAAGCGAATCAAGACGGGGTTAGTGAGCTTGGTTGTCGGCGGCGTGCTCCTGCTGTCGGGTATGTTATTCGCGACAGATCCGCCGCCGCAGGCGCAGCAGCGATCCCAACTCTTCCAGAGCAAAGAAGACGCGGATAGCAAGAGCACCGGCTGCGTGAGCTGTCACGGGCAGACCGAAGCTCCCAGCATGCATCCCAGCGGCGCGGTGCACTTGGCCTGCGTGGATTGTCACGGCGGCAAGGCAGAAATCCAGCGTCCCACCGGCGCCGAGGCCAAGTCGGAAGCATACAAGCAGGCCGCCAAGCAGGCTCACCCGCAGCCCAAGCTTTCTGCAATGTGGAAGAATTCCGCCAATCCGGTTCGCGCCTTTGCGGATTGGTTGAAGGAAGACAAAGACTACATCAAGTTTGTAAATCCGGGCGACCTGCGAGTGGCGGCCGAAACCTGCGGTCAAGTGGGATGCCACGTAACCGAGGTCCGCGCCGTGCGCACCGGCATGATGACGCATGGCGGCATGCTATGGAACGCGGCTCTCTATAACAACGGAGCGGTGCCGTTCAAGGACCCCCACTATGGGGAAAGCTACTCCGCGAAGGGCCTTCCACAGAGCCTGCGCGCTTGGCCGCCTCCTACTGCCGAGGAAACGCGGGCGAAAGGCTGGCTCACCGGTCTGGACCCCTTGCCGCGATGGGAAGTCTCCCAGCCAGGGAATATACTGCGGGTGTTCGAGCGAGGCGGCGGTCCGCGGAGCGAAATCGGCAATCCGTTGAAAGAGGAAGAGCCTGGCCGGCCGGATGACAAGCTGAGCGATCGTGGCCTGGGAACATTGCTGCGCACCGACCCAGTATTTCTGGGCTTGCAGAAGACGCGCCTGCTCGATCCATTGTTATCCATGCCCGGCACCAACGATCACCCTGGCGATTACCGTGGCAGCGGCTGCACGGCATGCCACGTGATCTACGCCAACGATCGCTCGCCCATTCATTCCGGCTCTTACTCGCAGTTCGGTAACCAGGGGAAGAGCGCGCAGATGGACCCCACGATTCCGAAAAATGAATCAGGCCACCCCATCCAGCACGTTTTCACGCGCGCGATTCCTACCAGCCAGTGCATCGTTTGCCACATACACCCCGGCACCAACATGGTCTCCACCTATCTGGGCTACATCTGGTGGGACAACGAAACCGACGGCGAAGCGATGTATCCCAAGACCCAGCACGATCCCACCGATCGCGAACGCTATAACTCCTGGCTCGCCAATCCGAATGCAGCGGCAGCGCGAGGCAAATGGAACGATCTGGCGTTTCTGAATGAAGTGGGGTCGGCCGATTTCAATAAACAACTGAAGCACACGCAGTTCGGTGACTTCCATAGCCATGGATGGGTGTTTCGCGCGGTTTATAAGCGCGACCGCAAGGGCAACATGCTGGATGCGGAAGACCAGCGCGTGGCGCCTGAAGATCCGGACAAATTCAAAAAAGGCGTGCAACTTCGCGACGTTCATCTGGATAAAGGCATGCACTGCGCGGACTGTCACTTTTCGCAGGACAGTCACGGAGACGGCCACATTTACGGCGAAACGCGCAACGCGGTGGAGGTAGATTGCGTGGACTGCCACGGGACCATCGACCGCAAGTCCACCTTGCGCACCTCCGCGGCCGCCGCGCCGGCCGGTGGCCACAACATGGAATTGCTGCGCACTCCCTGGGGCCAGCGGCGTTTCTATTGGGAGAACGGCAAGCTATACCAACGCTCGGCCGTGGAAAAAGACAAAGAACCGTGGGAAGTGGTGCAGGTGATGGACACCATCACGCCCGGCAACGTCCACTACAGTGAAAAGTCGCGGCTGGCCAAAACCATTCTGAAGGACGGCCAGACCTGGGGCGCGGCTTCGGGGGATGATTCCAAGCTGGCGCACGCCAACAGCAAGATGACCTGTTACGCCTGCCATTCTTCTTGGACCACCAGTTGTTTCGGCTGCCACCTGCCGATGCAGGCGAACAAGAAGATGCCAATGCTCCACAACGAGGGGCAGGAAACGCGTAATTACACGTCCTATAACTACGACGTGCTGCGCGATGACGTGTACATGTTGGGCATCGATGGAACCGTGACTAACCATCGCATTGCTCCCACGCGCTCTACTTGCGCAGTAGTCGTCAGTTCCCAAAATGCCAATCGGGATTGGTTGTATTACCAGCAGCAAACCATCTCCACGGAGGGCTTCAGTGGCTTCGGATTCAGCACCTACTATCCGCAGACGGTGCGTGGAAAAGAAACCAAGACCTGTACTGATTGCCACGTTTCTCAGAAAGGCGACAACAATGCCTGGATGGCGCAGCTGCTGATGCAGGGCACGAATCTGGTCAACTTCATGGGGCGCTACATTTATTTGGCCGAGGGCCCCAAGGGCTTCTCGGCGGTAACCGTGGCCGAACATGACGATCCGCCCGCCGTCTTTGGCAGCGATCTCCACAAGCTGGCGTACCCGCGAAGCTACGAAAACTTCGTGAGCCAGAAGCGCGAGATCGAAGGATCCGACCATCACGGTGGAAAAGACGTTCTGGACGTGCAGGTCCGCGGCGAATATCTGTATGCGGCCATGGGCAGCGGCGGATTCCGCGTGTTCGATGTCGCAAACATCGACAACAAAAACTTTTCCGAGAAGATGAACACGGCGCCGGTCTCGCCTCTGGGGCAGAGGTTTTACGTGAAAACCAAATACGCAACCAGCGTCGGTTCGCCGTCCACGCTGGCTATAGACCCGCTGCGTTCGCACGATCCCCGCAACGAAGAGCAGTCCATTGCGTTGTTCTACGGATTCCTCTACGTAACGGATCTTTACGAGGGGCTGGTCGTGATTGGAGATCCGAATCTGAAGGGCAAGAGCCCGGGTGTTCTCACGCTATTGGACGGCAACCCCAGCAACAACTTTTTGAAGAAAGCCCTGTCGTTTAACCCCAATGGGATTTTGGACGGCGCGCGCCGCATCACCATAGCGGGACACTACGCCTACATTTTGTGCAAGCGCGGCTTGGTGGTTGTAGATATCGCCAATCCGCTGGAGCCCAAAGTGACTGCTGAAATCGGCGCGCCGGATCTGATCGAGCCGCAAGGGGTTTCCGTCCAATTCCGCTACGCCTTCGTGGTGGACCAGCAAGGCTTGAAAGTGCTGGACGCCAGTTCTTTGGACAAGCCTCGTCTCGTTAAGGGAGCGCTGGTCCCCTTGCAGGATGCGCGCAATTTTTATATCGCTCGCACCTATGCCTACGTCGCAGGTGGAAAGCAAGGTCTGGTGATCGTCGACGTGGAAAAACCTGAACATCCCATGCTAGACCAGGTGTTTAACCAAAATGGGGAAATCAACGACACGCGCGACGTCAAGATTGGCATGACGGCCGCCAGTGCTTTCGCTTATCTTGCCGACGGCGTCAACGGCATGAAGATCGTGCAGATTTTCGCGCCCAATGACAATCCCAATTACCTGGGTTTCAGTCCCAAGCCAACTCCCAAGCTGATTGCCGAATACAAATCCAAAGGCCCGGCTTTGGCGATTTCCAAAGGCATCGATCGCGATCGTGGCGTCGATGAAAGCGGCAATCAGTTGACGGTTTTCAATCGCCGCGGCTCGCGTCCGTTCACGGGGGAAGAAGCGAAGCGGATGTACGTCCATCCCAGCAGCGGTCGACCCTACACGGTGACGAACGATCCTCCTGGCCCGGCTACAGCGCCTCATTCACAATAGGCGGCGGATGGAGGTTACGCGTATTCAATCACCATCCCCTCTCTCGCGGAGGTGGTGCGCTCAAACAGCCCCCGAGTTTGGGTCTGTAATTCCGTAAGCATGTCATCGTTGTGTGATGGATCGTGATGGAACAAGATCAATTCCTTCACGCGCGCATCCTTGGCGACGGCGGCCGCCTCGCGCCAGTGACTATGTCCCCATCCTTGATGCGTCAGGTACTCTT
>Ga0105248_10006290_pt1 | contig 13028 bp, 10 predicted proteins | sample KBSS34metaG_FD_81524 | JGI IMG/M metagenome (GOLD analysis project Ga0105248, IMG submission 81524) | Switchgrass rhizosphere microbial communities from Kellogg Biological Station, Michigan, USA - KBS S3-4 metaG | ecosystem: Host-associated > Plants > Roots > Rhizosphere > Soil | place... | reverse complement strand
CGGGATGCCCGTGACGGGCGCGATCCCAATGGTCATGCCGACACTGATGAAGATCGACGCCAGTAACCAGCCGAACACCCCAGCACAGATCAGACGTGCATACAGCGTGCGCGCCACGGCGATCGCGCGCAGCACACGCCAGAGCACGACGAGGTAGAGGCCGAGCAGCAGCATTGCGCCCACGAATCCCCGCTCCTCGCCCAGGACGGCGAACACGAAGTCTGTGCGGCGCTCGGGCAGGAAGTCGTTGAGCGTCTGCGTCGCGCCCGACTTGCCGCGTCCGACGAGACCGCCGGAGCCGACGGCGATCTTCGCCTGCGACTGGTTGTAGCCCTCGGCGAGCGTGTTGCGCTCCGGATGCAGGAACGACGTGAGGCGGTCGACCTGGTAGGGCTTGAGCACCTGCACTCCCCCCGCCGGCAGGGCCCACAGCACGGCCACCGCGACCAGCGCGGCGATGCCGGTGAGTAGCGCGAGATGGCGCAGGCGCACTCCGGCGACGAAGAGCACGCAGAGCAGCGAGGCGATGTAGACGATGGCCGTGCCGAAGTCGGGCTCGATGAACACGAGCACGGTGGGCACAGCCGCATACGCGATGCAGAAGACGACGAACCTGAGCGTCCCGATGCGCCCGGCGTTGCGCGCGATCAGCGCAGCCAGGGCCAGCAGCAGCGTGAGCTTGCCGAGCTCGGACGGCTGGAACTGGAAGAACGGGAACTGGATCCAGCGGCGCGATCCGCGCGTCGAGAAGCCGAGCGCGAAGACGGCCGCGACGAGCGCGATCGTGCCGATGTAGAGCGGCCATTCGAAGCGCCGGAAGCGCTCGACGTCGATGAAGGACAGCACGCACAGGGCGAGCACGCCGAGCGCCAGGTAGATCTCCTGCTTGACGACGAAGGAGTGGCCGCCGGCGCCGGTGCCGATGACGTCGAGGCCGAGCGCGGCGACGCCGGCCAGCGCGGCCAGCATCAGCCAGTCGAGGCGGCGTATGCGCCCGAGCACCCCGACCCGCCGCGTGCGCCGCAGCTCGCGCGCACGCACTCGCTCGCCCGGTATGAGGATGCTCGACATCAGGTCGACTCGTCCACGACGGTGCTCAGGTTCGGCTTGGGCGTCTTGAACACCTTGGAGTAGAAGTCGAGCGCCGTCAGCGCCCCGGCCACGCCGCCGTGACCGCCGCGCTCGATCACGACGACGGTCACGAGCTTCGGGTCGGGCACCGGCGCAAAGGACGCGAAGAGCGCGTAGTCCGGTTCATCCGCGCGCTGAGCGGTGCCCGTCTTGCCGGCCACGGGGACGGCGAACTGCCCGAACACGTTGGTCGCCGTGCCGTTCGGCCGGTGAGTGGCGCGCAGCAGGCCGGTGCGCACGGAGTTCAGCAACGACCCGCCGATGTTGATGTGCCCCTTCGCGGGGCTCGGCTGGATGCGCGTCGGCTCGCCCGGCGACTGCACCGCCTCGACGACGTGCGGCGTCACGACGGTGCCGCCGTTGGCGATCGCGGAGTACCCGACGGCGAGCTGCAGGGGCGTGACGTTGAGGTTGCCCTGGCCGATCGACAGGTTGAGCTCGTCGGCCGCGTTCCAGCTCGAGTCGAAGAGCCAGTTGGAGTCGTAGTTCGGCGTGCCCGCCGTCGAGAAGTTGTCCTTGTAGAACTTCGTCTTCCAGGCGGGATCGGGCAGCAGGCCAGGATCCTCGCCGACGATGTCGATGCCGGTCTTCTTGCCGAAGCCGAACTTCGACGCCCAGTTCTGCAGCGGATGCCCCTGTTTGCCGCCCTCGCGGAAGATCAGGTCGCCCAGCTTGTAGAAGTAGGTGTCGCACGAGCGCTCGAGCGCCTCGGTCAGGTTGATCGGGCCGTCGAACGTCTGGTCCCAGTTGTGGAACGCCTTGTGGTAGTAGGTGGCCTTCGGCGTGCAGGGCAACGTCTGGTCGGTGCTGATGCGCCGTTCCTTCACCGCGGCGATGGCCACGAACGGCTTGAACGTCGAGGCGGCCGGATAACGACCCGCGATCGCGCGGTCGAGCAACGGGAAGTGCGCCGGCGCGCCCCCGTCGCGCGAGATGCGCGTGAGCTGCCGCTTGAACTTCGGCTTGCGGTACGAGATGAACCAGTTGGGATCGAAGGTGGGATACGAGGCGAGCGCGCGGATCTCGCCGTTGGACGGGTCGATCGCGACGATGGCGCCGGCGTCGGCGCCCTCCGAGGCGGCACCGCGGACGCCCTTCGCAAGCGCCTGCTCCGCCGCCCGCTGCGTGTCGAGGTTGATCGTGAGGCGCACGTTGCGGCCCGGTACCGCGGCCTTGACGTGCCGCACGGCGCCGGTCGGCTGGCCGAAGGCGTCGACGGTCACGGCGTCGACGCCGTCCGTGCCGCGTAGGAATGCGTCGTAGCGCCGCTCGACGCCGCTCTGGCCGATCACGTCGCCGCGGTGGTAGTCGTGGAAGCGGGGATCCTGGAGCTGCTTCGGGCCGATCTCGGAGAGCTGCCCGTAGATGTGCGCACCGAGCGTGCGGTACGGGTAGAAGCGCAGCGGCACCTGCGCGACGGAGAGCCCGTGGAAGATGGTCGGGTTCTCCTGCAGGTACCACTTCAGCTGCACGTCGATGTCGGTCGCGAGGGTCACGGGCGCAACCGGGTCCATGCGCAGCTCGCGGTCGACCCGCTCCCACAGCGGTCGCGGCTCGAGATCGAGCATGTTGGCCACGCGCAGCAGCAGCCGATGTCGGCGCGCCGTGTCGCGTACCGCGCCCGGGTCGAGGTCGAGCTCGTAGGCGACGCGATTGCGCACCAGCACGCGGCCCTTGTCGTCGAGGATCTCGCCGCGCGGCGCGCGCACGATGACCTGCTTCTCGTGGTTGCTCGCCGCCTGCGCGACGAACGTGCGCGTGTTGAGCACCTGCAGCGCCCACAGGCGCAGCACGAGCAGCACGAACAGGACGACGACCGCGACGCCCAGGGCCCCCAGGCGGAGCCGCAGGCGCCCGTGCGGGCGGAAGGCCGCGCTCGGATCAGGCGGTGGCAGCGACATCGGTCTCCGTCACCGGATCGGGAACAGGGAACTGCCGCCGCGGCGGCGCCTTGACGCCGAGCACCCAGCGCAGCAGCGCGAGCAGCGGGATCGCGAACAGGACGCTGGCGGCCGGGACGGCGACCAGCTCGCGGCCGAACGCCCGCCCGAGCGCGCCGTCACTGCCCAGCAGGAAGGCGATTCCGCCTTCTGCGATGTGGACGAGTGCGGTCGCGAGCGCAATCAGCAGGAGGCTGCGGACCGGCGCGGGCGGGCGCAGCTTCTCGCCCGCGAGCCCGAGGCAGTAGCCGGCGACGCAGTAGATCAGCGCATCGCGGCCGAGCGCGTGCTCGGCCAGGACGTCCAGGCCGAGCCCGGCGGCGAAGCCCGCGATGGCGCCGAGCTCCGGGCCGCGTGCCAGCGCGAGGGCGCAGACGACGATCAGCACGAGGTCGGGAGCGCCGGCCACGAGCGAGAGATCGGAGGCGACTGCGAGCTGGAGCAGCACGGCGAGAGGCACGCCGAGGCAGAGCACGACGACCGTACCGGCGATGCGCCGGGTGCTCACGCGGGACCCTTGCGCGTCAGTACGAGCACATGCGAGAACGCGTCGAGATCGACCAGCGGCGTCACCTGGATGACCTTGACGAGCGCGTCGCCCGGGTCGTTGACTTGCGTGGCGACGCCGATCGGAAGTCCCGGTGGCAACCGTGAGCGGACGCCGAGCGACTGATCCTGCCAGCCGCTCGTCGCGACGACGTCGTTCACCTGCACCGGGTAGCGCTTCTGAACGTCGTCGAGCTCGAGCGAGCCCGGATCGCTGCCGGGGCGCACGATGCCGTTGGCCTGGCGGGCGGGGACGGACGCGCCGATCGCGAAGTCGGGGCTCGTGAGCAGGGTCACCATCGAGCTGTGCGCGTTCACCCGCGCGACGATGCCGACCAGCGCAGCCCGGTCGCGGTTGATGCCGACGACGACTGCGTCGTTCCTCGCAACGCCGTCGGCGCTTCCCGCGTCGATCAGCACGCGCACGGCGTCAGGCTCGACCGGCCGGTCGATGACGTCGGCGCCTCGCGGGGTGAACGCCGTGAGGCGCCCCGAGAAGGCCGGATTCCTGGTGAAGCCGAGCAGCGTGCGGTAGTCGGTCGTGTCGGCGAGCTGCTGCTCGAGACTCGCCACCTCGACCGCCTGCTGCTGGTTGACCTTCTGCAGGCGCTGCACCTCGTCACGCGCGTTCGCGAGCCCCCGGCCCCATTCCCAGAGATCGCGGAACGGCCGCGCCACGCGCTGCACGGCGGCCGAGAGCGGCACCGCCGCATCCGCCACCGAGCCCTGCGCGCGGTGGAGCGGGCCGTCGTCGACCTCGCGGTACCACGCCGTGAGCAGGCCAAAGGACGCGGCGATGAGAAGGCCGAGGAGGATACGGCGGCGGATGACGCGGTCGATCGTCATCGAAAGCAAACGCCGGTCGCCGGCGACCTCGGCAGGGCGAGGCGGCCAATGGCCGGCGGGACGGTTGGGCCATTCTACCCGCGAAGGCCCTGCAAAGGGCTTCGCGAGCGCATTCACTCTTCTACGCCGTTTCCCGAGCCAAAGTTAAGGCCTCGCGCAGATTGAGCGACCCGTCGTAGAGCGCACGGCCGACCACCGCGCCGTCGCAGCCCGCATCGCGCGCCGCGGCGACATGCTCGAGCGAGGCGAAGCCGCCGGCTGCCAGCAGGACGGCGTCGGTGACGGCGCGAACGCCGGCGAGCAGTCGCAGATCGGGGCCCGCGAGCGTGCCGTCACGCTCGATCGCGGTCACCAGGAAGGCGCCCACCCCGCGCTGTGCGAAGCGCTCGACGAAGTCGCTCGCCGACTCGCCCGCGTCCTCGAGCCAGCCCGCCACGCGGACGCTGCCGTCGAGCGCGTCGGCGCAGACGCAGATGCGCGGCCCGTGCTCCGCCGCAAGCGCCGCGACCGTGTCCGGATCGCGCGCGGCGAGCGTGCCGATGAGTACGCGCTGCACGCCCGCCGCCAGCGCAGCCTCGACGTGCTCGCGGGAGCGGAAGCCGCCGCCGACCTGCAGGCGCGTCCCGCGCCGCCGCGCCAGCCGTGCGAGCACGGCCGCGTGCTCGGGGCTGCGCTCGCCGTCACGCGCGGCGTCGAGGTCGATCACATGCAGCCAGCCGGCCCCGGCCAGCGCGAACCGGTCGGCGGCCTCGTCGGGCGTCTCGTCGAAGCCGGTGACCCGGCCGTAGTCGCCCTGCAACAGCCGCACGACGCGGCCGCCGGAGAGATCGACGGCCGGGATGACCTCCATTGCCATGACACCATGCTAACATGGCACACCAATGAACTCGACCGCTCACGGCCGGCCCGAGTGGCGCGACGACTCCGTCGACGAGCTGCTGCACGCGCTGGGACTCTTACGCACCAACGAGGAGCGCGCGGCGTTCCTGCGCGATCTCTGCACGCTCGCCGAGATCCAGGCCATGGCGCACCGCCTGGCGGCTGCGCGGCTCGTCGATCGCGGCATGCCCTACGCCGAGGTGGCCGAGCGCGTCGGCGGCTCCACCACCACCGTCACGCGCGTCGCGCACTGGCTGCGCCACGGCGAGGGCGGCTACCGCCTGGTGCTCGACCGGCTGGCGCGGAGACGGAAGTGACGCCCCGCGGCCTCCTGCGCCTCGCGCTGCCCTCGAAGGGCCGTCTGGCGGAGCCCGCCACGCGGCTCCTGAGCGACGCCGGCATCCAGTTCGAGACGACCGGGCGCACGCTGCACGCGCAGGCGCACGACCTCGATCTCGACCTGCTGCTCGCCCGCTCCGACGACATCCCGGTGTGGACCGCGGCGGGCGACGTCGACCTCGGCATCGCGGGCCAGAACCAGATCGTGGAGACGGGGGCCGACGTCGAGCCGCTGCTCGAGCTCGGCTTCGGGCGCTGCCGGCTGGCCCTCGCCGTGCCCCAGGGCGCTGCGATCTCGTCGCTCGCCGACCTCGGCGGCTGCCGCATCGCGACCTCGTACCCGCGCACCGTGGCGGCGCGACTGGAGAGCGCCGGCATCGACGCCAGCGTGGTGACGCTCGGCGGATCGGTCGAGCTCGCGCCCAGGCTGCACGCCGCGGACGCGATCGTCGACCTCGTCTCGAGCGGCGACACACTGCGCCAGAACGGGCTGGTCGAGCTCGAGACGCTGCTGGAGTCGCAGGCGGTGCTGATCGCGCGCCGCGACCTCTCGCCCCGGCAGCGCGCGCTCACCGAGGAGCTGCGGCTGCTGATCGACTCCGTGCTGGCGGCCAGGCCGAAGCGCTACGTCATGCTCAACGCGCGCGACGACAGCCTCTCCGAGGTGCTCGCACTGCTGCCGGGCCTCGACGCCCCGACCGTGCTGCCGCTCGCGCGCGGCGACATGCACGCCGTCCACGCGGTCGTGGACGCGGCCGACGTCGTGCGCCTGCTCGGTCCGCTGCGCGCCGCGGGCGCCTCCTCGATCCTCGTCCTCCCGATCGAGCACCTGATCGCATGAGCCTCGACGACCTGCGCACCCGCATCCGGCCCGAGCTCGCGCGGGCGAGCCCGTACCGCTGGCAGGAGGGCATCCCCGACGGCCCGGTCGACCGCTTCGACATGAACACGCCGGCCGACGCCCCCGCGTGGTACCCCGAGGCGATCGCCCGGTTGGCAGCGATCCCTCCCAACGACTACCCCGACGCCTCCTACCTGCCGCTCAAGCGCGCCATCGCCGGCTATGCGGGCGTCGACGCGAGCCAGGTCGTCGTCGGCGCGGGCTGTGACGAGATCCTGGCACTGTGTGCGCAGCTCGCGCTCGGCCGGGGCGATCGCGCGCTGGTGGCCAAGCCGACGTACCAGCTGTACACCGTCGCCAGCCGCAACGCCGGCGCCGAGGTGGTCGCGCTCGATCCCGGCGACGGTCTCTCGCTGGCGCGCGAGCAGCTGGTCGCCGAAGCCGCGAACGTGCGGCTCGTATGGCTCTGCAGCCCGAACAACCCGACCGGCGAGCAGCTCGCCGCGGGCGACGTGGAGCGCATCTGCCGGGCCTGCCCCGGCATCGTCGTGCTCGACCAGGCCTACCTCGAGCTCGGCGGCGAGGATCTCTCGGGCCTGATCGCAGGCCACGAGAACCTGGTCGTCGCCCGCACGTTCTCGAAGGGCTTCGCGCTGGGCGCGGCACGCGTCGGCTACGGCATGGCGCAGCCGGCCCTGGCCGAGGCGCTGGACGCCCTGCGGCCGCCGGGCTCGATCTCGTCGTGGTCCGCCGCCGTGGCCGAGCTGGCCTGCCACGAGACACGGGAGCTGCAGGAGCGCTGCGCCGCGATCGTCGAGGAGCGCGGGTGGCTCGCCGCGGGCATGCGCCGTGCGGGCGTCGAGGTGCTCGCGCACGCAGGCAACTTCGTGCTCGCGCGCTCGCCCGTCCCCGATGTGTTCGCTCGGCTGGTCGAGCGCGGCTGCGCCGTGCGCACGTTCGCGCACGAGCCGCTGCTCGCCGACTGCTTCCGCGTGACCGTGTCGCACCGCTCCGCCAACGCGCGCCTGCTCGGGGCGCTCGCGGAGCTGGCCGGCGGCGAGGCACCCGAGGCCGACAGCGGGGTGCGCGGCGAGCGCACGGGCGAGGTCCGGCGCGCCACACGCGAGACAAGCATCGAGCTCCACCTGGGCCTGCTGGGCGGGGGGCGGGCGCGCGTCACCACCGGCCTCGGCTTTCTCGACCACATGCTCACGAGCCTCGCGTTCTGGTCGCTCACCGACCTCGACCTGCGCTGCTCGGGCGATCTCTGGGTCGACGAGCACCACACCGTCGAGGATTGCGCCATCGCGCTGGGCGAGGCGCTCGACATGGCGCTCGGCGACCGGGCCGGGGTGCGCCGCTTCGGCTCGGCCCGCGCGCCGCTCGACGAGGCGCTGGCCGAGGCGACCGTCGACCTCTCGGGTCGCGGCATCGCCGAGCTCGACCTCGAGCTCGGCGCGCCCGCGATCGGGCGCATGCCGTCGACGCTCGTCCCCCACTTCTTCGACAGCTTCGCCCGCCGGGCGCGGCTCGGCCTGCACGTCAACGCGACCGGCGCGGATGCGCACCACGTGACCGAGGCGGCCTTCAAGGCCGTGGCGCTGGCCCTGCGCCAGGCGGTCGAGCCCGACCCCGCGCGCAGCGGCATCGCGAGCACGAAGGGCGTGCTGTGATCGCCACGATGGTCGACTACGGAGCGGGCAACCTGCGCTCGCTGCGTGCCGCCTTCGAACGCGCCGGCGCCGAGGTCGCGGTCAGCGACGACGCCGAGCAGGTGGCGGGCGCCGAGCTCGTGATCATCCCCGGCGTCGGTCAGGCGGCCGCGGCCATGGAGGCGCTGCGCGAGCGCGGCCTCGTCGACGCGATCCTGCGCGCTCTGCGCGGCGGCTCCCACCTGTTCGGCGTGTGCGTCGGGATGCAGCTGCTGTTCTCGCGCAGCGAGGAGGGCGAAACCGCCGGGCTCGGTCTGCTGCCGGGCAGCGCCACGCGGCTCGCCGGCGCTCGCCGCCTGCCGCACATGGGCTGGAACGACGTGGAGCCGACCTCGGCGCATCCGCTCTCGGCCGCCTTTCCCGCACCCTGCTACTTCGCGCACACCTATGCCGTGCAGGACGCTGCGCCGCGCTGCCTGCTGGCTTCCACGCCCGTCGAGGACGGCAGCTTCGCCAGCCTGGTCGGCGAGGGGCGCATCGCCGGCGCGCAGTTCCACCCCGAGCGCTCGGGCTCGGCCGGCGCCGAGTTCCTGCGCGCGGTGGTGAGCTGGGCCGGCGATGCTGCGTAAGCGCATCATCCCGTGCCTCGACGTCTCCGACGGGCGGGTCGTCAAAGGCGTCAACTTCGTCAACCTGCGCGATTGCGGCGAGCCGGTCGAGGCTGCGCTCCGCTACGCCGAGCAGGGAGCCGACGAGATCGTGTGGCTCAACATCACCGCTGCGGGCGAGGATCCGAACGCGCTCTGCCGCGCAGTCGAGCGCGCCGCCGAGCAGATCGACATCCCGCTGACGGTGGGCGGAGGGATCAACCGCGTCGGACGGGTGCGCGAACTGCTGCTGGCCGGTGCGGACAAGGTCTCGCTCAACACGGGAGCCCTGGCCCGGCCCAGTCTGATCGGCGAGGCGGCCGACCGCTTCGGCTCGCAGTGCATCGTCTGCGCGATCGACGCCCGCCGCGAACCGGAAGGCGGCTGGCGTGCGTACGTGGACGGCGGCCGGAAGCCGACCGACTGGGACGCCGTCGCGTGGGGTGCGCTCGCAGTCGAGCTCGGTGCCGGCGAATTGCTGGTCACGTCGATGGACACCGACGGCGTGCAGGATGGCTACGACCTGGAGCTCATGCAGACGATCTGCGCAACCGTGAACGTGCCCGTCGTCGCCTCGGGCGGCGCCGGACGCCCCGAGCACCTCGCCGAGGCGCTGGAGACCGGCGCCGAGGCGGCGCTCGCCGCCTCGATCTTCCACGACGGCACCCATACGGTCGAGGAGGTGAAGCAGGCCTGCCGCGACCGGGGCCTGCCGATGCGATGAGCGTCGATCCGGCAGCGCTCGCCTACGACGCGGACGGGCTGGTCGCGTGCATCTGCCAGGATGCAGCGACGGGCGATGTCCTGATGCTGGCATGGGCCAACCGCGAGGCCGTCGAGCGCACGCTGGCGACGGGCCATGCCTGGTTCTGGAGCCGCTCTCGCGCCGAGTTGTGGGAGAAGGGCGCCACGAGCGGCAACACGCTCGCGGTCGTCGCGCTCGCAGCCGATTGCGACGCCGATGCGCTCCTCCTGCAGGTCGCGCCAGAAGGCCCTGCCTGTCATACAGGCGCCGAGACGTGCTGGGGCGAGCGACGCAGCTTCCCGGCTTCGCTCGCGCGCACGATCGAGGCGCGCCGCGATGCCGATCCGAGCGCGTCGTACGTCGCACGGCTGCTGAACGGCCCGCGCGAGCACGCCGCGCGCAAGGTCGGTGAGGAGGCGACCGAGGTGCTGCTGGCCGAGCCTGGCTCGGACGAGCAGGTCGGCGAGGTCGCAGACCTGGTCTTCCACGCACTCGTGCTGCTCGCGCGCGACGGCCGCGATCCGCTCGACGCGCTCGCGGAGCTGGCGCGCCGCCATGCCTCTCAGGCAGGCGCGGGGTAAGGCGCCCCGGAGCGCAGGTGGGCGCGAACCCACACACCCCCCCGGCTCCTGCGGCCGGAGTGCGCATTCATCTGCTCGGCGCCTTCGCCGTTGCGATCGACGACGAGATCGTGCCGGAGGGTGCCTGGCGGCTGCGCAGGGCCAAGACGCTCGTGAAGCTGCTCGCGCTGGCACCGGGCCACCGGCTGCACCGCGAGCAGGTCATCGCCGTGCTCTGGCCGGACCGTGCGCCCGAGGCAGCGGCCAACAACCTCCATCAGGTGCTGCACGTCGCGCGCCGTCAGCTCGACGGCGGCGCCGGCGGGCGACGCTGCCTGCGCCTCGAGCACGACGTGCTCAGCCTGTGCGCGGAGGAAGAGCTGTGGATCGACGTCGAGGCCTTCCGCGGGGAGGCCGTCGCGACCCTGCGGGCAGGGGATGCCGAACGTGCGGCCGCAGCGCTCGAGCTCTACCCAGGGCCGCTCCTGCCGGAGGAGTTGTACGAGGCCTGGACGGAGCCGACGCGAGCCGAGCTGGGCGGCTTGCGCGACGAGCTTGCGGGCCTTGCGGCAGGCGCCGCCGCGCGACCGGAGCCGGTGGCGAGCACGCGCCTCGACAACCTCCCGGTCGAGCTGACGACCTTCGTCGGCCGGGAGAAGGAGCTGGACGAGCTCGCGCGCCTGCTCCGGCGCGGGCCGCTGGTGACGCTCGCCGGTCCGGCCGGGGCCGGCAAGACCCGCCTCGGCCTCGAGATCGCAGCGCGCCGGCTCCACGACTTCCGCGACGGCGTCTGGCTGATCGAGCTCGCGCCGCTCTCGGAGCCGGACGTGATCGCCGACGCCGTCGCCGCGGGCATGGGCCTCGATCTGGGCAGCGGGGCGCGCGGCGTCGAGGCGCTGCTGACGGCACTGGCCGGCGTCGAGGCCCTGATCGTGCTCGACAACTGCGACCACCTCGTCACGGCCTGCGCACACCTCACGGAGGCTCTGCTGCGCGGCTGCCCCGAGCTGCAGGTGCTGGCCACGAGTCGCGAGCCGCTGCAGGTGACCGGCGAGATCGTCTGGCGGGTGCCGCCGCTCACGCTCCCGGACGCAGCGGGCACGGCGTCTCCCGCAGAGCTGATGCGCTCAGAATCGGTGCGGCTGTTCGTCGATCGGGCTGCCGCGGCACAGCCGGGCTTCGCCCTGACGGAGCGCAACGCCGACGACGTCGCCCGCATCTGCCACAGCCTCGACGGCATACCTCTGGCGATCGAGCTTGCCGCCGCGCGCGTCGGGAGCCTGTCGCCGGCGGAGATCGCCGCCTGGCTCGGCGAGTCGTTCCGGCTGTTGCGCCAGGAACGGCGCACGGCCGATCCGAGGCAGCAGACGCTCGAGCGAGCGCTCGACTGGAGCTATCGCTTGCTCGAGCCCGACGAGACGGAGCTGCTCCGGCGCCTCGCCGTCTTCGCCGGCACGTTCGACCTCGCGGCCGTCGAGGGCATCTGCGCGAGCGAGCACGCGATCGACACGCTCGTCCGCCTCGTGCACAAGTCGCTCGTCGTGGCCGAGGAGGTGGCGGGCGAACCGCGCTATCGGTTGCTCTCGATGATCAGGCAGTACGCGCGCGAGCGGCTGGTCGAGGCCGGCGAGACCGAAGCACTGGCCGAGCGGCACGCCCGCTGGTACCTCGCATTGCCGGAGGGGCTGAGCGGGGCCGACAGCAAGACGCGCCTGCGGCGGCTCGATCTCGAGCCCGACAACTTCCGCGCTGCGCTCGCGTGGCTGCTGGACAACGACCCTCCGGCGGCGCTCAGGCTCGCCGACCTGCTCGGCGACTGGTGGCTGATGCGCGGGCGGCTCGTGGAGGGACGTGGCTGGCTCGAGGCCGCGCTGGAGCGCAGCCAGGAGGCCACCCCGGTGGCCGCGGCAGCCCTTCTGCGCGCCATGGCCTTCGTCGGGCGCTCGGGCGGCATGTCGGAAGGCGACCGCCTCGCGGAGCGCAGCTTCTCGATCTCCCGCGAGCTCGGCGATAGCCAGGGAATGTCGCAGGCGACCCAGGCGAGGGGCGTGTGGGCCTGGATACGCGGCCCGTATCCGCGCGCACGCGAATTGCTCGACGAGGCGATCGAGGTCGCGCGACTCGCAGGATCTCCACTCGCCGAGGCCAACGCGAGCCATGTGCTCGGGCTCGTCGAGGCCTCGGCGCGCGATCTCCCCCGCGCCCGCGCCGTCCTCGCCGCGACCGTCGATCTGCTCGACGGCGCACCCGCGGACGCAGGCTCGGCGTTCATCGTCGCAACGCTCGGACGCGTGCCGGTACTCGTGCCGGGCGGCCCCGTACGACGCGTCGTGCAGGAGGACTCGCAGATCACCTTCCGACAGGCCGGCCCGCGGGCCGCTGCGGGCTACGTGCTCAACAGCCTCGCGATCGTCGCGCGGCTGTCCGGCGACCAGGCGGAGTCCGACGTCCTCCTCGGCGAGGCGTTCGCGCGGCTGTCCGCCGCCGGCGATGAGGCCGGAGTCGCCCAGACCTACGCTGCGATCGGTCGCCTGGCGACGCTCCAGGGCGACGCGGAGCGAGCGCACTGGGCCCTGGGCGAGAGTCTCGGCCTGCGCCGCCGCCTCGGCGACATCCGCAGCGTCGGGCTGACGCTCGGGCTGCTGGCCGAGCTGATGGCCGAGAGCGACGACCTCGCGCAGGCGCGCTCGCTGCTGGTCGACGCGATCGCGACATTCGTCCGAGTCGGGGACCGCCCGGGCGAGCTGTGGCTGCTCGGCGCGCTCGCCCATCTCGAGCTCCGCGCCGGCGCAGCGGATGCAGCACGCGGGCACCTCGACACGGCGCTCAACATCTGCGAGGAACTGGGCACGCGCGTCATGCGCGGCTGGACCCGCTCGGCGCTCGCCGAGATCCACCTGCG
>Ga0105248_10006289_pt1 | contig 13029 bp, 14 predicted proteins | sample KBSS34metaG_FD_81524 | JGI IMG/M metagenome (GOLD analysis project Ga0105248, IMG submission 81524) | Switchgrass rhizosphere microbial communities from Kellogg Biological Station, Michigan, USA - KBS S3-4 metaG | ecosystem: Host-associated > Plants > Roots > Rhizosphere > Soil | place... | reverse complement strand
GCAATCGTGGGCGTTGGATTGATGATCGTGGCGGGATTATTCGGGTCGATGGGTATGGAGAAATGGAAGCGGCTCAATGCCCCGCTCCAGCGCACGGCCAACGATATTGAGGAGAACATTGCATGGCTCAAAGAGCAAGCGAAATCGTAAGAGAACTCCGCAGCCATCGCGAGCGGCTGGGTGAAGACCTGGACGATCTGCAGGCGAAGGTCAAAGAGAACGCGGATTGGCATACGCATTATCGCGAGAATCCGCACTGGTTTCTTGGCGCGGCGTTCGTCGGCGGGGTGATCGCGGCGGCGTTGGTCACCACAGGAAAGAAGACCACTACCGTGCGCTACGTGAATGCGCCGGAGCGCGTGGTACCTTCCGCGTCGCATTCTCCTTCGACGGTCCCGCACATCAAGAGCGAATTGCAGACCGTGGTTGACGAAGTAAAAGGCGCGCTGATTGCATTTGGAGTCGCGAAGCTGAAGGACACTATCTCGAATCTGATTCCGGGTCTTGACCGGCACCTCGATGGCGGGTCCCGGCGCAGCGCCCGCACTGAAACTTAAAAAAAAAGAGAGAGAGACCAGAACCCCTCTAAAAGGCGGCGTCTTCGGACGCCGCCTTTTTTTATTTTGGGGCGGCGGTGGCACACTGGGAAAGCCGGACCCGGGCGCCTAAAAATGAGTTTCTTCCAAACAGTGGTTCTCGTTCTTGTTTGCCTGTTGCTCGGCGGCTGCGCCGCGATCCTCAATTCCGACCGCGCGGACTATTCCGGGCCACAGGCAAAACCTCTCTGGACCGTCACAAACGTGACAATCGAAAAGCGACCGCTGATCGAAGGCGGCGTCGTATACGCGCAATCCGCAGCCGACCTGCGCGCACTGGATCTGAAGTCTGGAAACCAGATTTGGATTTCGCCGATCGCGTTCGATGAGGTGCTCACGGTGGCCGGCAACCGTCTTCTCGCCATCGACACGAAAGGGCTGCTTCATTCCCTCGACGCGAAAACAGGGCGTGAACTGGCGCCGCCGACACCTTCGAACCTTCTCTCCGCGACCGCCGGGGGAGCGATTCTCTACACGGTCGGCAAGGACCAATCCGTTCGTGCGTTCGACGCACCAGACCATACTCTCTGGACCGCGCGTGTACCAATGAACGTGCTGTTCCATCCCGTGCTTGCGGGAGCGAACCTATATGTCTACGGCCAACTCAAAGACGCGAGCGCGGTCAAGCGCAACTGCGCAGTTCACGCGTTTGACAGCATGTCCGGCGCGCTCCGCTGGAAGTGGGAATCGGAGGATTGCAGCGGTCCGGAAGATTCACGGATGTCGACGCTGGTGGCTGACGCGGACGCCGCCTATCTGACCATCGACACTCCGACGGTCAACGATCGCGCTGGAATGGTGCTTGCGCTCGACGCTGCGACCGGCAAACAAAGATGGAACAGTCCGACGGTTCAGTTTCATCCGGAGGGGCCGATCCTGTTTGACGCGTCGACCCTGGTCGTCGCCGACAACATTCCAGGAGATCACGGCGGCACGGCGACGCGCGCGAAGCCTCAGGTGTTCCGGAGTCTCGAAAAGTCCACCGGCAAGGTCCTGTGGGAAGTTCGAACAAGCTCGAAATATTACCGGTGGACTGCGGCCGAGGGGCGTATCTATGTCGCGGACCGCAAGGCGCACGCGCTGGCGGGCACCGGGAACGATACCAGTCCGGACAGTTTTCTAACGGTGGTCGATCTCCGCTCCGGCAAAGAACTGTGGCGATCGGAAGCGATCGATCTCGCTAGTTTCACGGCGCCGGCCGTTGCCGACGGCGTCGCTGTTTTCGGCAGTGTTCCCTATGGCACTACGAGCCGCGCCGCCGGCCTGTATGCGTTCTCCACCACCGCGCCGAAATAACGCGACCGGCGAAACAAATCCCCCGCTCCGCGGATCGAAAATAAAAATACTCGGTTTCGGTAATTTTGCGGTCTAACAACCCGGGCAAAAAGGCTTCGTCGCGTCCAAACATGACTCCTGGCTTGCAGAGCCGCGGTGCCCCCGCGGGTATTCCGCTCCTCGCGGATACGTTTTGGACTGGCGTCGTGGTCCTGGGGCTCCTTCTCGCCGCCACAGCGCGCGTCTTCGGACAGAGTCCGACCGACCCGTCCGCCGATCCGCTCAAGCAACTGACGCTCGAACAGCTGTCACAAATCGAAATCAGCTCCGTTACGAAGGAGTCGGTTCCGGCGTTTAAGACTCCGGCGGCGATCAGTGTGATGACCAGCGAGCAGATCCAGCGCTCCGGGGCGCGGACGATTCCCGATCTGCTGCGCCTGATCCCCGGTGTCAATGTGGCCCAAATCGATTCGAGCGAATGGGCGGTCGGCATCCGTGGTTTTCAAGGCAAGCTGTCGCGCTCGGTACTGGTGTTGATCGATGGACGGACGGTCTACACACCACTGTTCGCGGGCGTGTACTGGGACATGCAGGGAGTCCTGCTGGAGGACATTGCGCGGATTGAAGTGATCCGCGGACCCGGCGGAACGATCTGGGGATCGAACGCGGTGAACGGCGTGATTAACATCATCACCAAGAGCGCGCGCGATACGCGGGGTTCCTTCGTGTCGGCCGGCGGCGGCAATGTCGATCAGGCATCGTTGCAATGGAGGTATGGCGGCGGCAGCGATGACACCAGCTATCGCGTGTATGGAAGCGGCTTCACCCGGGGTCCGATGGAGCATCCGGACGGCCGCAACTTCGACGATTGGCGGAGGGGAAGCATCGGCTTCCGTGTCGACTCGCGCTTGAGCGATCGCGACGAACTGACCATCCAGGGCGATGCGTATGGGGGCGAGGCCGGCCAGCGGCTACAACTCAGCAGCTACGCGCCGCCTTCGATTTCAGCCGTGGAAGGCGAGAAGCGCTTCAACGGCGAGAACGTGATGGCCACCTGGCACCGGACCTTCTCGCCGGCTTCTGAAATTCTATTTCGCGCTTACTTCGACCGTACCGACAGGCAGGAGCTGAATTACCGCGAGATCCGCAACACCTTCGATTTCGATTTCATCCATCACCTGACGTTCAGCCGGCACGACATCACGTGGGGGCTCGGCGCGAGGACCAGTCCGAGCCACTTCTTTGAGACGGTGCCGACGGTCCTGTTCATCCCGCCGAAGCAAACCTATAACATCCTCAGCGCGTTCTTCCAGGATGAGATCACGCTGGTACCGGATAAGCTGGCGCTCACGATCGGCAGCAAATTCGAGTACACGACGTTCAGCAATGGGAACTACCAGCCGAGCGCACGGATCGCCTGGACCCCGACGAGCAAGCAGACGGCGTGGGCGGCCGTAACGCGCGCGGTGCGAACCGCATCGGAGATCGAAGACGGTTTCAACTTCTCGTTTCTGGCACAGCCCGCCACGCCGTTGTACCTGCGGCTGATCGGCGACGGGCAATTTCATCCCGAACAATTGATCGGATACGAGGCCGGCTATCGGAATTACGTCAGCAAGCGCGGATTCATCGGTCTCTCGCTGTTTCACAACCGGTATACCGACCTGTTGAGTGTCGAGAGCAGTCCGATCGTGCTGGAGCCGTCGCCCTTGCCTGCGCATTTCGTTTTACCGCTGCGACTGCGCAACGGAGTCGCGGCGAACAGCACCGGCGGCGAATTGTCCGCGATCTTCGACATCAGGCCGTGGTGGCGTCTGCGGGGCTCGTACTCGTTGGTGATCCTGGATGCCAGGCACGAGCCCGGCAGCAACGATGCCTCGACCATCGGCCAGTTGGAAGGCGATACGCCAAGACACAGCGGCGTGGTGCAATCGACATTTCAGCTTCCGCGGAATTTCGATTTGACGCTCGCCTACCGCGCCGTCGGCGCTGTGCCCGATCAGCGGGTGCGTGCCTACTCCACAGCCGATGTGAGGGTCGGTTGGAGAGGGCGCGGTCCTTGGGACTTTGAAGTCGTGGGCCAGAATCTGCTGCAGCCGGCCCATGTGGAATATGGCGGAACGCCCGGTCCGCTCATCGGAATCAAACGAAGCTTTTACGCTGGTATCAAGTGGCGGCACTGACGACGTCCGCAAGCGCAACGCCGCCGTTCGGGCAAGCCAGACGCGTCGGGCTCGTGTTGGCATTCGTGTGGCTTGCCGCCTCGCCCGGCGTGGCGCCGGGTCAGCCGGTCACTTCGAGCGTGCCCCGCGTGATGGCGGAGTACCGTATCAAGGCGGCGTTCCTGCTGAACTTCGTGAAGTTTATCGACTGGCCCGCGGAGGAGAGCCGAAGCCGGTCACCCTTGACGGTTTGCGTCTATGGCGACGACCCCTTCGAAAGCCTTTTGGATCGAACCTTCGCCGGTGAGACGGTCAACAATCGTCCGCTGAAAGTGACGCGCATTCGAAAGTGGCCAGAAAACTGCGATGTCGTCTTCATTGCCGGGACCGAACGGGATGTACGGAACGTGCTCCAACAAATTGGCCCGGGTGTTTTGACAGTGGGAGAGAGTGCGAGTTTCCTGCGCGATGGCGGAATGATTAATTTTGTGATCGACGACCGGCGCGTCCGGTTCGATATCAGCCGATCCGCGCTGGAGCGCGCGTCCGTCCGCGTCAGTTCCCGTCTGCTGGGCGTGGCCAGGACGGTGCTCAAATGATTCGCGGATTCGGTGAGCGCCTGCGCAATTTGCCGATCCGGCAGAAGCTGCGCGCCGTTTTCATCCTGACAACCGGCATCGCGCTCGGCTTGGTGGGGTTGGGGATCATCGCGGCGGACGCTGCGATGTTCTACCGGTACCTGCGGTCGGACCTCGCGACGTTCGTCCGCGTGATCGGCGATAACAGCAGCGGCGCGCTGGCCTTCGATGACTCCAACGCCGCGGCCGAAATCCTGACTGCGCTGCGGGCGAAGCCGCACGTCGAGAACGCCTGCCTGTATCAGAAGAACGGAAACCTGCTCGCGACCTACAAGCGAACCAATTCGGATGTGGTCTGCCATCCGGACGGGGCGGAAGGAGTCCACCTCGATCACTGGATGCTGCTCGCCTCGCATGAGATCAGCCTGGACGGACGAAGCCTCGGCAAGCTGGTGATCCACTACGATCTCGATGAAATGATCGCCCGCGTGGAAATCTACGGGGCGACAGTTCTGCTCGCGATGATTCTCGCGTCGTTTGGAACCATCGCGCTTTCGGCACGTCTGCGCGCGATCATCGCGGAACCGATTCTACAACTCACCGATACGGCTCGGGCGGTGTCCGAGAGCAAAGACTATTCCATCCGGGCGAAAAGGAGCGCGAACGACGAATTGGGGATTCTGGCCGAGGCGCTGAACCAGATGATGGAAGGCATCCAGTCGCGCGACAGCGATCTGAGAACCGCGCTTCTCGATCAGCAGGAGGCGGTGAAAAAGCTCGCGGAAGTCAACGCGGAGCTGCAGCGCTCCAATGGGCAACTGGCGCACTCCAACGCCGAACTGGGCCGTTCGAATAGCGACCTTGAACGTTTTGCGTTCATGGCGAGCCACGATCTGCAGGAGCCGCTGCGGATGATCACCGCTTACTCGCAACTGTTGATCGAGGAGCACGTGACCAGTAAAGAGAAGCCCGCGGAACTCGTCCGTTACATCGTCGGAGGCACGACGCGCATGCGCGAATTGCTGGCCGATCTGCTGGCGTATACCGAAATCTCCGGTTTCGCTGAGAATCCGGCGGAGCCCGTCGAGCTCGATCTTGTCCTGCAACGCGTGCAGGATACGTTGCGCAGTGGGATCGAAGAGACGAAAGCGCAAATCACTTCCGATCCCTTGCCGGTGATTTATGCGCATCCGGGCCGAATGACATCGCTGTTCCAGAACCTCGTTGGAAACTCGCTGAAGTACCGCGGCCAGGAAGCGCCGAGAATTCGCGTTTCCGTCACGCCCGAGCCCGACCGGTTCGTCTTCGCCGTGGTGGATAACGGGATCGGGATCGACCGCCAGTACCACGACAAGATTTTCGTCGCGTTCCAGCGACTGCACGGAAAAGAGATTCCGGGTACGGGCATCGGCCTGGCGATCTGCCAGCGCGTGATCGACCGTTACGGTGGGCGCATCTGGGTCGAATCCGAAGTGGGTTGCGGCGCGACGTTCTGGTTCACGCTGCCGAAGTCAATGGCGCACGGGTCAAATGGAAATCACTGATCCCGGGCGGCGGTCCAGGAGTGTATTCCGCCATTGAAGATCCGTGTGCTTCAGTTCTTGAACCGTTCGAGCCACTGGAGCAGAAACCAGACCACCGGCACAGCGAACAGGCTGGAATCCACACGGTCGAGCCAGCCTCCGTGGCCGGGCAACAGGGTGCCGCTGTCCTTCATTCCCGCTCCGCGCTTCATTGCGGATTCCGCGAGGTCGCCGGTTTGTCCTGCGATGTTGCCGATGGCGGCAATCAGGATCACCCAATAGATCGGCGTGGCGGGGAGCATATACGTGCCGTAGACGGCGCCGAAAATCATCGATGCGATGGTCGAGGCGATTGCGCCCTCCCAGGATTTGCCGGGACTCACGCGCGGCGCGAGTTTGTGCTTTCCGAAGGTTTTGCCCGCGTACATGGCCGCGATATCGCCGGCCCAGTTCAGGGCGAGCGCAAAGAGCAGCCACCATTTCCCGCTGACGGCGCGCATGTCCGCAGCCGCGCGCCAGGCCCCGAAGATGTAAAAGATGCCCAGCGCGAAGGCGCCTGCCTGTAGCAGCGCGTTCTTCAGGTTGGCTGCGCGGAGTGCGAGAGCGAGCGCGACCAACGCTACAAGGGCCGGTGTGATTTCGCGTCCGGGCAGCAGCAGAATCGCGAGTCCGAGCAGGTAGCCCACGGGACCAGGCCGAGCGATTCCGTGGCCCGTCACCAGGCCTTCGTACTCGTAGAAGCAGAACAGGGCGACCGCGCTGAGGACCGCCAAAAACAAAACTTCCGATTCGCCGAGCACCGCGTAGGAGACGATCGGAATCAGTACGAGTGCGGTGAGAATTCGTTTCATCGCGGGACGCCGAGTACCTCCGCGAGAGGCGGTTCGGCGGTAGCGTTGGTCGCAGGAACGGCATCTGCCGGGGTCGGGGAGCCGAGGCCCCCGAAGCGGCGATCGCGTTTTTGATAATCGATGACCGCGCGCAGCATTTCAGCGCGATCGAAGTCGGGCCACAGCGTTTCGGTGACGTACAGCTCGGCGTAGGCAATCTGCCACAGCAGAAAATTGCTGATGCGCATTTCGCCGGACGTCCGAATCAGCAGATCCGGATCGGGCAGCCCTGCCGTGTACAGCCGCGAGGAAATGGCGGCTTCGGTGACGTCGAGCTGGTCCAGGCGATTCTCTTTTCGAGCGTCGGCGATCAGGCTGCGGACCGCATCGACAATTTCCGCGCGTCCGCCGTAATTCAAGGCCAGGTTCAGTTGTAAGCCGGTGTTTCCCGCCGTCTCCGCGCAAGTGGCTTCGAGATCGCGGCGGATCTGGGGACCCAGATCGTCCATCCGGCCCAGCGTCGACAGCCGGACGCCGTTGCGCATCATCGTGGGCAATTCGTTTCGGAGGTAAATCCGGAGCAGCCTCCACAGCGTGTCGACTTCGGCGCGCGGCCGCTTCCAGTTCTCCACCGAAAACGCGTAGAGTGTCAGCGCGTGGATGCCCATCTGCGCGCAGGTCTCCACCGCCGATCGAACGCTCGAGATTCCCGCCTTGTGGCCAGCGACCCGCGGAAGGTGACGGCGGCGCGCCCAACGGCCGTTGCCGTCCATGATGATGGCGATGTGCGTGGGCAAGCGATCAGGCTGGATTTGCCCGGCGAGCAGCCACTCGGGGGTTCCAGGTTTCAATACGTCAAAAAGCGCCTGCATCGCGATCAATGGCTATGGTAACAGGCGTTGGCTCATCGGACGCCCAACTCAGCCGCCCAGCCGCGTATACCAGGTGAGAATGATTTCCCCGAATACAGCGACGGCCAGCGCTGCCGTTCCGAGGAAGGCGCCGAAAGGGAGTTCGTAGGTCGATGCGTTCTTGCCGGTGAACAGGATGTAGATCAAGCCGCCGAGCGCGCCGAGCAGCGAGGCGATCATCAGCGTGAGCAGCGCGCCCTGCAAACCGAGAAACGCCCCAATCATCGCCACCATCTTTACGTCACCGAGGCCCAGGCCTTCGCGCTGACGCAGGCGATAGTACATCGCTCCGACCAGCCAGATGGCCCCACTCGCGAGTGCGGCGGAAATCGCGGATTCGAGCAGCGACGCGTAGCGAATGTCCGCTCCCGGGGGCAGCAGCACATGACCCAGGCCGAAGCTCAGTGGCACGAACCAGGAGAAGGCCAGGCCGGCAACAATTCCGCCGAGCGTGAACTCGTCGGGCAGGATGCGCTCCTCCACATCGGATCCGATGAGCGCGACTTGAATCGCAAGGAACACGCAAAACTTCAGCGCGGCAGCGGTAAGGCCGAAGGTCGCGACGATCGAGGCGAAGCCGGCTGCCGTCGCGAGTTCCACCAGCGGATAGCGAATCGGAATCTGCTCTTTGCAGGCACGGCACTTTCCTGAAAGCAGCACGTAGCTGATGACAGGAATATTGTCATACCAGGAAATTGTCTTTTCGCAGTAAGGGCAGAAGGAGCGCGGCACCACGACGCTGAGATCGCGCGGCAGGCGATAAATACAAACGTTTAAGAAACTTCCAAGCAAAAGACCGGCGAAAAACGCGAACCACACTGTCAACCAGGGATGGTCGACCATCAGCATCATGCCCGGATCCTCCGGTACACGTCGAGCGTCGCTTCCGCCATCGACGCGAGGCTATGATGCTGTTCCACGTCGGCACGCGAGGCCGACGACATGCTGGCGGCGAATGTCCGGTCGTCAAAGACGCGACGGATCGCCGCCGCGACCGCCTCGATTGAGTTTTCGGTCAACAAACCTGTAATTCCATGCTGTACGATTTCGGGCAACCCACCAACCCGGCTCGCGATCACGGGTACGCCGTGGGCCATCGCAAGAAGCGCCGCGGAGCCGAGCCCCTCCGATTCCGTGAGATAGAGAAATAGGCTGGCCGTAGGAAGATCATCCCACAGAGCACGCGAGGAATGCATCGTGATCCCCGTACGCTCGGAAACGGACCTTAGAAGTTCCCCGCCCTTCAGCGGGTCGACACTCGCCAAACATACGATTTTCCGCGCGTCGCGTTCCAGGTATGGCATTACGTGTGGAGGTACGGGAACTCCGTCGAATACTACTGAAATTCGCTCCGCCGGCAAGCCCGCCGCTTCGAGGACACTCTGCACGAACTTCGACACCGCGATGAAATGCGTCGCTCTGCCGTACTTCCATCTCGACGCAGCCGACGCCTTCGGAGCAAAGGCGACGCGACGTGACACCACGAGCGGTGATCCGACGGCGATGGCCGCGAGTGTATGCGAGGACGCATCGTGGACGTGCGTGAGATCCACGCGACGGCTTTCCCGTGCGATCCGTACGGCGGATACCGGTTCGGCGTCGAGGCCCGCCGCCTGTGCGGCTTCCAGCAGCGGACCCTTCGCCAGCAACTTTACTTCGTGCCCGCGCTTGTCAAGTTCGGTGGCAAGGTACAACGCCTGCCACTGCCCGCCGCGCATTTCAGATCCGGAATCGACGTGCAGCAGCCGCAACGTCAATCGCCTCCCATATACTTCGCCTTGGCGTATTTCAGGAAATTGTACAGCGCGGCCATGTTCGCGATGGCGAGGCCTTCGATGCCGTCGAGGAAACCGAGCTTCAGAAAGTAGGTTCGAAAGAAGGTCCACGGCGGCTCGAAGACCAGCTTGAACCAGGTGATCTTGCGCTTCTCCCAGACGATCTGCTGCGCCGCCAGCGTAGTGTAGCGGTCCATCGTCTTCAGATGCTCGCTTAGCGTATCGCAGGTGAAGTGGAGCAGGTTGCCTTCGAGGTGGCCGACGGAGCCCGTCACCTTCACGGACTCGTGCACGAACTCGCCGATCCATTCGGCCTTCGTGCGGTCGTACATCCGCACTTTGCGATCCGGATGCCAACCGGAATGGTGGATCCACTTGCCGAGATAGTTGGCGAGGCGCGGCATGGTGTAGGCGTCGAATTCGGCGCCGGTTTTCTTGATGTGCCAGATCTCGGCTTCGAGAGATTCGCTCAGCGCTTCGTCGGCGTCGAGCGAGAGGATCCAGTCATTCTCGGCTTTTTCAGCAGCGAGGTTTTTCTGGCGGGCGTAACCGGGCCAATCGCCTTCAATGACACGGGCTCCCAGGTTCTCCGCGATTTCGATCGTGCGGTCGGTCGAGCCGGAATCGAGGACGATGATTTCGTCCGCGCAGCGCAGGCTCTCGATGACACGGGCGATGTTGCGCTCTTCGTTGAACGTAATGATGGTGGCCGAAATCTTCATTGCGCGCTAGAGCCCGGCCAATTTTATCGGCACCGGAGTGAAGCAAAGAATGAAGATGAGAAGCGACGCGAATCCGAGAATCTTCCGGCCGCGGCTGAGCGGCGTCTGATCGAGAATCGACGGATGGCGCATTCCGAAAAAGAATAGCAACGCGGCCCAAAACAGCCAGCCGTAGTACGCGAAGAGTCCGAGCGGAACCAGTGCGAGGACGAAGACCCGTGACAGGATCTTGGTTTTCTCTCCCAGGAATGAGTAGAGGATGTGCCCGCCGTCCAGCTGTCCGATGGGCAGCAGATTCAGCGCGGTCGCCAGGATTCCGACCCACGCCGCGCGAGCCACGGGGTGCAGGTAGATGTCGGTCACCGGAACGCCCGGAAACACGATCATTTCCAGCAGGCGTTGCAGCAGAGGAATTCCGAAGACCAAATCTCCACGGACCGCGATTCCCGGAATAACACGAGACAGCACAATACCCAGGTACAGCGCGGGCACCAGCAGGACGAAGCCGGCAATCGGCCCCGCGATGCCGATGTCGAAGAGAGCGCGCTTGGAATAGATGGGCGAGCGAATCCGTATGAACGCTCCGAACGTGCCGATCAACGTCGGAGCGGGCAAAAAGGCTGGAGGCGTCGCGTCCACGCGATGATGCAGGCACGCAAAGAAATGCCCCAGCTCATGCGCGAGCAGGATCGACATCAGCGTCAACGAATAGGGCAAGCCCAGGATCAGAAGTTCCGGATGATAGAACGGCCGCGCGTAGGTGTACGCAAAATCGAGCGCCCAGTTGACGGTGGATTGCCACAGGCCGGGATGCTCGAAGATGGTCTGGTAGCCTTTTTGATCGAGCTCAAAATCGAACGGCCGGTTTTGATAGAAGCTGGTGGCGAATCCCGCTCCAATGACCGTCGTGGTGACGAGCGTAACGATCAACAGCAGCGCGTAGAGCCACAAGCGCTGCGGCGCCTGCCGGACCGCGGGAGTCGCCGGTCCGAGGATCGACTCGAGCGCGGATTGCAGTTGCTGGGGCGTATAGAAAATGCTGCCCGCGGCACCGGCCGCCTGAGCCTGAGTGCCGGGATGCAGATCTCCCTCGCCCGGCGCGAGTGGACCGCCAAGACCTTCGGTGCTGGCGATCGGACCCAAAGCGCCTTCAGATCCAGCGGGAATGCCCTTCGGGAACACTGGGAATGAATGACTTACTGCAGGGTCTGCAGTTCCTTGCCGGGCTTGAAGCGGACCGCCTTGCCGGGCGGAATCGCGACCTCCGCGCCGGTGCGCGGGTTACGTCCAATGCCGGTCTTCCGCGGCCGCACGTTGAAGATTCCAAAGCCGCGAAGCTCGATGCGTTCGCCGCTGCCGAGAGCTCGCTTCATACTTTCGAATACCGTCTCTACGGCCATCTCAGCCTTCGTCTTGGTGATGCCCGTTCGATTGACGACTTCGTTGATGATATCGAGCTTAATCAAAATAGCCTCCTCGGAGAATGCCCCGAAACCCCATGATAGGATTAGGTTTAATCCGCTGTCAAGCCGACCGCCTGAAGCCGTCTCCAGGGAATCCGAAAAATGTCACGGTTTGTCGTTGACCACCTCTTTATCATGACTTCGGTGGATGCGCCTGAAGCTGCGCGTTTGGCGGCATTGGGACTGATTGAGGGTTCACGCAACGTCCATCCGGGCCAGGGCACCGCGAATCGCCGCTTCTTTTTTCAGAACTTTATGTTGGAGCTGCTGTGGGTCAACGACGAAAACGCGGATGTCATCAGCGAACCGGTTCGGCGAACGCGATTGCTTGCGCGTTGGCGCGATCATAGCGCGTGTCCGTTTGGGATCTGTTTTCTACCGGAGAAAGCGGGGACCAGCGCGCCGTTCGCAGGTTGGCCATATCGCCCGGAATACGCGCGGGGCACGACGATTCATGTGGCGTCCGAAGCTGCGTTGTCGGAGCCGATGTGGTTCTATTTCGATTCGCTGACACCCAGGCAAATGTGCGCGATCCGCGAAAAGGAACCAACCATACATCCTTTGGGAGTGCGGGAGTTGACGTCGATCCGGATTACGGTTCCAACCCCGCCGCACTCGGAGCCCTCCGTATTCGCGGCGCGTGAACAGCTCGTAGACTTCGGATCCGGGTCAAAGCATGTCGCAGAGTTGACCTTCGATGACGGCGCCTCCGGAAGGCACGTGGATCTCCGACCCGGACTCCCACTTGTCATCCGCTGGTAACGCGGCGTGCTAACCTGCCCGCATGGAAAAGGTGCGGATCGCGGACAAGCTCGCCTTGTTCTCGGATCACTTCAAACCCAAGATTGTCGGAGAGTTAAACGGGCAGCACGTCAAACTGGTGAAGTTCGCCGAGCCCTTTGTCTGGCATCATCACGAAGTCGAAGACGAGATGTTCCTGGTGCTCCAGGGCCGCGTCCGTATGGATTACCGGGAAGCCGACGGTACGGAGCGCGAGTTGTGGATCGAGCAAGGCGAGTTCGTCATCATGCCGCACGGCGTCGAGCATCGGCCGTTCGCGGAGGAAGAGGTTTCGATCATGCTGTTCGAGCCCGCGGGCACGCTGAATACAGGCAACCTGGGCGACAGCGAACTGACCGCCGCGGTGCTCGACCGAATCTAATGCCGCTGACCCTCAAGGACTTCCGCCGGCTC
>Ga0105248_10006285_pt1 | contig 13033 bp, 17 predicted proteins | sample KBSS34metaG_FD_81524 | JGI IMG/M metagenome (GOLD analysis project Ga0105248, IMG submission 81524) | Switchgrass rhizosphere microbial communities from Kellogg Biological Station, Michigan, USA - KBS S3-4 metaG | ecosystem: Host-associated > Plants > Roots > Rhizosphere > Soil | place... | reverse complement strand
GCGTCGATGCCGGAAGCGAGGGCAAGCTCGAGACGATCAAGGCACGCTATGTCGTCGGCTGCGACGGCGCGCGCAGCACCGTGCGCAAATCGATCGGCCGCGAGCTGCATGGCGATTCCGCCAACCACGCCTGGGGCGTGATGGACGTGCTGGCGGTGACCGATTTTCCGGACATCCGCTTCAAGGCCCTGATCCAGTCGGCGAACGATGGCAGCCTGCTGATCATTCCGCGCGAAGGCGGCTACATGGTGCGCATCTATGTCGAGCTCGCCAAGCTTGACGTCGGCGAGCGCGTCGCGAGCCGCAACATCACCGCCGATGACGTGATTGCGAAAGCACAGCGGATCCTGAAGCCGCATACGCTTGAGGTGAAGGAGATCGCCTGGTGGTCGGTCTACGAGATCGGCCAGCGCCTGACCGACAAGTTCGACGACGTGCCGGAGGCCGAGATCGCGACCCGCCTGCCGCGCATCTTCATCGCCGGCGATGCCTGCCATACCCACAGCCCGAAGGCGGGGCAGGGCATGAACGTCTCGATGCAGGATGCCTTCAATCTCGGCTGGAAGCTCGCGGCCGTGCTCCGCAAGCGGAGTGCGCCAAGCCTGCTGCATTCCTATTCGGCGGAGCGTCAGGCCGTTGCGAAAGAGCTGATCGACTTCGACCGCGAATGGTCGGGGATTCTGGCCTCTGCCGCCAAGGCAGGTGGCGCCGATGCCGCCAGGACGCAAGACTATTTCGTCCGGCACGGCCGCTATACGGCCGGCACCGCGACGCATTACAGGCCGTCGATCCTCACGGGGGCTGCGTCCCATCAGCACCTCGCGCAAGGCCTCGTGATCGGCAAGCGCTTCCATTCCGCGCCGGTGATCCGGCTGGCGGACGCAAAGCCTGTTCATCTCGGCCACGCCGCGCAGGCCGACGGACGCTTCCGCATCTATGCATTTTCCGGCGCGGAGAATCCGGCGGCGGTCGGCTCTGCCATTCGCGCGCTGTGCAAATTTCTCACCGAGGCCAGGGAATCGCCGGTGAGGCGATATACCCCCGAAGGCGCCGACGTCGACGCCGTGATCGACCTGCGGGCGGTCTTCCAGCAGGATCACCGCGAGCTCGCCGTCGAGGCGATGCCGTCGCTGCTGCTCCCGCGCAAAGGCCGCTACGGCCTGCTCGACTACGAAAAGATGTTCTGTCCGGACCTCAAGAGCGGCCACGACGTTTTCACGATGCGCGGCATCGATCGGCAGGCCGGCTGCATGGTCGTGGTGCGGCCGGACCAATATGTCGCGAACGTGCTGCCGCTCGACGATTTTACTGGGCTCGCGTCGTACTTCGACGGGTTCATGCTGCCGGTGAACTGACGTTCGCGGTGTTGCGCTCGTCGTGCAGATGAACGGCGGATGAATACTGAACTCCGCGCGCATTCAATCTTTCGGCTGATGCGGCTGCTCCAGAAGGAACGCTCGTTCCTCCCGCGCGTTCGGACTCGTAGAGGAGGAACACGCCATGAGACTCAGAAGCATTTTGGTTGCAGCATTACTGCTCGCCCCCACGGCCGCGCTGGCCGCGCCGGGCATCGTCACTGTCTCGACCGGCTTGCGCGCCGGGCCGGGTTCGGGTTTCCCCGTGGTCGATCGCATCCCCGAGGGCGCCCGCGTCAACATCCATGGCTGCCTGCGCGGCAATGCCTGGTGCGACGTGAGCTTCTCCGACGATCGCGGCTGGGTGTCGTCGCAATATCTCGAATATCTCTACCGCAATCACTACGTCTATCTTCCCGACTATGTCGACGAGATCGACGTGCCCGTCGCGCCCTTCGTGTTGACCTCGTACTGGTCGAGCTATTATCAGGGGCGACCCTGGTATCGCCGCCATGCCTACTGGAATAATTACTGGACCTCGCACGAGCGCTTCGCGACGCGGATGACGATCGATCCGCGCGCGGCGCGTATCGGCCGTGCCGCGACGCGCGACGCGGCGGTCGCACTGGGACGCGGCGGCGCGAACGCAAAGGCCGCTCCCGCGATCTCCGGCCGTGATGCGACGACGGCACGGCATGACGCGGCCATCGCAAAGCGTGACGCTGCGATCGCAAGGCGCGACGCTGCGGTTGCTGCGGATCGGACTCGCGCCGGACGAAGCGATCGCCTGGTGAACGCGCGGACAAGCGTGCAGCAGAACCGCAACCCGCGCGATGCGCAGGCGCGCATGGTGCACGAGCATGCGGCGAGCCGCGCCGCAACGCATGCGCAGCCAACGCATGCGCAGCCGACGGCGCGTACTCAGCCGATGGCGCGTGCGCATGAAGCTCCGCGCGTGTCGGCCGCGCCTGCGGCCCGGCCCGCGACGCCGCATGTGGCGCAGCCGAATGTCAGCCACGGCTCGCCGATGAATGCCCATGCGCAGATGCCGGCGCCGCGCGCGGCAGCACCTGCGACGCCGCATCCGGGCGGCGGTGCTCAGCACATCAACGCCGCTCCGCGTGGCGGCGCGCCGGCCAGTGGTCCCGGCGGCGGTCACGAGAAGCGCTAACATCGTTGCGAAAGCCCGGCCCTCGTGCCGGGCTTTCTTTTCGGAGCGACCCGGGTTCCATGCGCGTACAATTTAAAAAGGTTCTTCGCGGGCAGATTTCATCGATCGTAATATGTCTATCCAAAGCTGTAAGCATCCACTCGGGGCAGCGGGGCACGGGAGGATGACGATGAGACAGAACCAGGCGGAGACGCGCCGCCAAAATGTCGCGAAGCGGTCGATGACAAAAGAGGTCAAGCAGTTGACCGGCTTGATCGCCACACTGCGTGAATCGCTCGATGGCATCCGCAAGCAGCGGGCGAACGCCAAACTGTCCGGCGCCGAGATGGGTGCTCTCGACGAACGGCGCAACAATCTGCTGCTCACGATCGCGGCCCTGGACGATCGCCTGTCGGCGGTGCAAGGGCTGATCGATCTCGGCCGTCCGCACATCATCCGCGTCCATTAGCGGAGCTCGGGCAGGCGCGATCGGGTCCGTTGCTGATGTGACGGGCCGGGCCCCTGCTACCAGTGCGGCGCGCTCGATCCCGGTCACCCGGCTGCGGGTGCGCCGGTGCGATGCTGCCTGCGGATGGCACCAAATTGCCACGCTCTCGGCGAATTGCCGCCAAAGCCCGCTGCCACGAGGGGAGCGGGTGCGGGGGCAACGCGAGGGGATGCGTATTGGCCTACAAAATGGTCGCAGAACGCGACAATGAGAAGTACAGTTTCGCCCGCGAGAGCCGGTTGCTCATCGTGGCGAAGGCAAGGGTGTGGGCGAGCGAGGGATGGCGGGTCGTCATCACCGACCAGGACGGCAAGGCCTACGCGCCGCCCGAATTCGATCAATTGCTGGCGGCGTGACCGCAGGACGGGGCTAGGGGACGACATTTGACTTCGCACTTTCGGCCGGGGCGCGAGCTGATCGCGCTCCTGATGACTCTTTCAGCCGCCGTCGCACTGACGGCGACGGTCGCGTTCGCGCAAAATCTCGATGCCGGCAAGTCGCCCGAAAAGCTGTTTGCCGATGGTTGCGCGACCTGCCATCGGAGCCCGCGCGGTCTTGCCAAGGGGCGCTTCAGCCTGACGCTGTCCTGGTTCCTGAAGGACCATTACGCGACCAGTTCCGACTCCGCCAAGTCGCTCGCCGCGTATCTGGTGTCGGTCGATGCGCCGCCGCCGCGGGCCGCGGCCAAGCCCGGCGCAAAATCATCCCGGTCGGCGCCACGTCCGCCAAAGCCGGCGACAAGCCAGTAGTCAGCGCGATAAGGGCGCTATTCGCGCCGATAGGTCTGCGCGATCAGCCGGCCATGCACGGCGCGCAGCTCGGCATTCATGCGCGTCTGTCCTGTCGTGACATAGGACAGCCAGGCGCCGTCGGCGGCGAGGCGCACGACATGGAGCTCGGGCGTGCCGTCGGTTGCGCGATGCCGCTTCAGGCGTGCCTTCATCCAGTCGTTCCAGAGCCGGCGCAGTGACGGATCGGTGACGACGACCATGCTCAGTGCCGCCCAGGGCGTGGTGAAGCCGAACGCCTTGCCGGTGAACACCGCATTGACATAGGCGCGCGTAAAGCTGCCGCGCGGTTTGGGATCAGCTTCGATTGCGGCGTCGATCTCGGCATCGACGCGGGCGAGCAGATCCGCGAACAGGCCCTCGATCAACGCCTGCTTGCTGCCGAAGTGATGAAACAGGCCGCCTTTGGTGACGCCGGCTGCCGCCGCCACCGCCTGCACCGTGATGCCGGAGACGCCATGGTCCATGGCAATGGCCGCAGCGTGGTCGAGCAGGGCGCGCCGCACCTGCTCCGGCTGCTTGGCGCGGCTATAGGCGCTGGCCGGCATCAGTGCACCGTCGTCTCCGAGAACAGGTTGATGACGACGACGCCGGACACGATCAGCGCGATGCCGACGAAGGCCGCGGCGTCCAGCATCTGGCGGAACAGCACGAACGAGACCGTGGCGGTCAGGATGATGCCGACCCCGCACCAGATCGCATAGGCGATGCTCAGAGGGATCACCCGGATCGCGACCGACAGCGCGTAGAACGAGGCGACATAGAACAGCACCATGGCCAGCGTCGGCCACGGCCGCGTGAACTGCGCCGACTGCTGCAGGAAGGCGGACGCGATGACCTCGAAGACGATGGCAAGGGCAAGCGCGATGTAGGCATTGAAGGCGGAGGTCATGGCAGGCTCGGGCGTGGTGCGCAAGAAAGATACCGCGCGGTAGGTATGTTTAGCACGTGGGAGACGGCTCTTGCCAGCAGCAGCTATCACATGTGAGTGACGAGGCTGCGACACGGGCTGAGGACCTGATGTTCCGCGATCTGTCGCCGACAAAGCGAAGCCGCCGCGCGATGAATCGTGCGACGGCTCCGTGGGATCGTGGCAGCTCGATGTGGCGTCAGTTGATCCGTACGGAGAGCTCGACGTCCTCGGCAAAGGCCGTGGACATGTAGCCGCTGCCGGGCATGCGCACGCGCGCCAGATAGTCGGGGCTGTCGTCGGCGTTGTCGGCGACGATGATCGCGCCCGGCTTGAGATGGCCTTCGACCAGCTCCAGGATCTCAGGGTAGAGCGCCTTGGCGCCGTCGAGCAGCACGAGGTCGATCGTATCAGGCAGATCGGCGCTGAGCGTCTTCAGCGCATCCCCTTCGCGGATTTCGACGAGATCGAGCAGCCCGCCGGCCGAGAGGTTGTCGCGCGCCCGCGCCGCCTTGGACGGCTCGAACTCGCTGGTGATGAGGCGCCCGCCACCATTGTCGCGCAGGCCTGCGGCAAGGTGCAGGGTCGAGATGCCGAACGAGGTGCCGAACTCGACGATCGTTCTGGCGCGGGAGCTGCGCGCCAGCATGTAGAGCAGCGCGCCGGTCTCGCGGGAGACCGCGAGCGGGACGTCCTTCAGGCGTCCGTAGAGGTCGGCGTAATCGGTCTTGCTCCGCATCATTCGCGCCCGGTCGGCGTCGGTGAGATGAGCGAACGCGGCTCGCGTTGCGCTGCGTGCTGCTTCGTCCTGGTCGAACAGGCGATCCAGCAGCGGCGCCAGCGACGTGATCGTCGGGGTAGTCATTTGGTGTCTCCGTAGTTCGCGGCAATGCGCGGGCTTGCGTGCGAACTGAAATACGACTAATTCGTCGCATTTCCTATTCGCATTACCCCGAGCGCATCATGGCCGATCGTCGAAGTCGTTCAGTTTCCTCGCGAAAACAGCCGCAACAGGCCCGCTCCAACGAGCTGGTCGCGGCTATTTTGGATGCCGCCGTTCAGGTTTTGGCAAAGGAGGGCGCGCGTCGTTTCACGACGGCGCGGGTGGCCGAGCGGGCCGGGGTGAGCGTCGGATCGCTCTATCAGTATTTTCCGAACAAGGCGGCAATCCTGTTCCGCCTCCAGAGCGACGAGTGGCAACGCACGAGCGAACTGCTGCGCGGCATCCTTGCCGACCGGGCGAAACCGCCACCGGCGCGGCTGCGCGCGCTGGTCCAGGCTTTCATTCGTTCCGAGTGCGAGGAGGCGGCGATCCGCACGGCGCTCAGCGACGCCGCGCCGCTCTATCGCGATGCGCCCGAGGCACACGATGCGCGGGCCGCCGGCAAGGGCATCGTCGCGGCCTTCATGCAAGAGGCATTACCAAAAGCCTCGGAGGCGACGCGCGAACTTGCCGGGGAGCTGATCAAGACGACGCTGAGCGAGGTCGGCAAGCACTTCTCGGAGGCACCGCGCAGCGAGGCGGAGATCGTGCGCCATGCCGACGGGCTCGCCGACATGTTCTGCGCCTATCTCGGCGAGCTCGCACGACGCCGAGATCATTCCTGACATCTGCGTTTGCGGCCCAATATCGTTTCGGATTTCGCCGGATCATGGGATAGCCTCGCGCCATCCTCATCCAGCCATCGAGCGCCGCGCCATGCATGTCCTCCGTCCCCAGTTCCGCATCGAGGAGCAGCATGCGCTGGAATTCGCGAGGCAACGCGGCTTCGGCGTGATCGTGGCGGCGGACGAGCGCGGCCCGCGCGCCTCGCACGTACCGTTCGTGCTGGACCGGCGCGACGGGCAAGCCATCGTGCAGATCCATCTCACGGCCAGGAATCCACTCGTGCCGCTTGCGGACGGCACCAGGCGCTTCCTGCTGATCGTTGCCGGCGACGATGCCTACATCTCCAACGACTGGTACGCCTCGCAAGACAACGTCTCGACCTGGCTCTACGAGGCGGTGCACCTGTCGGGTGTGGCACGTCTGCGCGGGCTCGACGAGAACCGCGGGCACGGCGATGCGCTGCTCGCGGTCGCCGAGGCGCGGCTGCCGAAGCAGCCCTGGGACCTCGCGCAGATGGAGCCGGACAAGCGCGAGAGCATGCTGGCTGCGATCCGCGTCATCGATCTCGTGGTCGACCAAATCGAGGGGCAGGCGAAGCTCAACCAGCACAAGAGCGATGCGGACCATGTCGCGGTCGCCGGCTACCTGGCGCGGTCGGCGGAGAGTGGCCACCGCCGGCTGGCGCGGAAGATGCAGGCGCTGCGGCCGGGGCTTGGGTATGAAATCCCGTAGCCCGGATTACGCTTCGCTCCATCCGGGCTACGCCAGCTACGCTTGCGTCGCGCAACAATTGACCTTACGGACCTCTGCATGCTCGTCATCTCCATTCAAAGCCAGGTGGTCCACGGCCATGTCGGCAACAGCGCGGCGGCCTATGCCATGCAGGCGGAGGGCGTGAACGTTGCGGCGGTGCCGACGACACTGCTGTCGAACCATCCGCGCTATCCGAGCCTGCGCGGGCGCGTGCTGGAGACCGAGCTCGTCGCCGATCTTCTGCGGGGCGTGGAGGAGCGCGATCTCGTCGACGAGGCTGCGGTGCTCGTCACCGGCTATCTCGGCTCGCCCGGCAACGCCGCTGTCGTCGCCGATTTCGTCGAGCGCGCCTTGAACCGCAATTCGAGGCTCGTCTATCTCTGCGATCCCGTGATCGGGGACGACGGCCGCGTCTATGTCGCCGACGGCATTCTGGACGTGCTGCGGCACCGCCTGCTGCCGGCCGCGAACCTGACCACGCCGAACCAGTTCGAGCTCGAGCTGCTCTCCGGCATCACGATCGCGGACGCGCAGGATTTGCGCGCGGCGTGCGCGGCGCTGGCGGGGACCGGCCGCATCGACGTCGTCGCCACCGGCTGCACGCTCACGGATACGCCTGACGGGCAGGTGGAGACGATCCTCTGCGCCGACGGGCAATTGTCGCGCTTTGCGACACCGCGCCTGCCAATCCGCCCCTATGGCACCGGCGATCTCCTCACCGGCCTGATCGCGGCGCATCTGGCCAAGGGCAAGGCGATGGAGGCGGCGGTGCGGCTCGCGGTCGAGACCATCTTTGCCGTACTGGTGCGTACGCAGGAGGCGGGATCCGCAGAGATGCGCCTCGTGCCCCTGCCGACGCGGAAGCCGTAACGGTTCAGGTCGCGCGCTTGCCGGCCGATTGCGCCGACTTCTGCGGCTTGCCCTTCTGCTCGCGCGCGGCCTGTGCCTTTGGCGACCTGGCGCTGGCCACGGCCCGCGTCTTCTTCGGCCTGGCGTTGGCGGCTTCCCTGCGGTCCGCCGTGCCGCGCTTCGAGACATATTCCGCGCCGTCGATCGGGCCGACATGCGGCGGATCGCGGCCGAGATAGGGCCTGCCGATGCCGAGCGCCTTGCCGTTGGCATCGACCCATTTCCACAGGATCTCGGTCGAGACCCAGCGTTGCGCGCGGTTGTTGCCGGCGGTCGAGACGATGTCGGCGGCCATGGCATGACCGTAGCCGCCGCGCGTGCTGCCGCCGTGATAGGAGCGGTCGGAGGCGGCCTTCAGGCCGCTCGCGATCGACTGGCGATAGTCGTCGCGGAACGCGCTGGTGATGCCCGGCGACAGGCCGGCGGCTTCCGCCGCGAGCAGCGTGCGGAACAGCTTCCGCTTGAAGCTCTTGTCCATGCCGCCGATGACGTAATCCATCATCGACATGCGGGCGTGCTCGGCCGCCTTCGGATCCTTCCAGCCGAAATCCTCGTCGACCAGCTTGGTGAAGCTGCGCATCACCGTGACCATCTTGCCCCTGCGCTTGACGGTGACGGCGCGGCGTTCCTCGACCTTGATCGAGTCCTCCTTAGGCGTGCGCTGGTAGAGCGCCCAGAGATAGCGGTCGATGCAGGCGTCCATCACGAAGCATTCGTCGAGCACCGCGACGGTGTCGGCGGACGGTGACGCCTTGCTCTCGGTTGCGGCCGGCCCGGTCGCGATCGCCGCGGGCGACAGCGCGTCCGTCGTCACGATCTCGGTGGGATCGGCGGATGCGAGCTTGACGGGCTCCTGCACCGGTGCGGCCTCGCTGACGACGGGCGCCGGCTCGGGCAGGATCTGCGGCGCAGGCGGTTCGCTCGGCAAGATCAGCGCGGGATCGGCCGAGGCGAGCTTGATGACGGGGGCGGGCACCTCGGGCGCTGCTGCTTCAGCGCTTGCCGGCTCGGGGGCCTGAGCCACCGCGGCCGCGATATCGGCAGTCAGGGCGATGCCATCCTCGATGGTCGCAGCGCGCGGAACGTCGGCGAGGTCGAGGCGGCCGAGATCCTTCGCGCGCGAGACGGTGGCTGCATTGGCGCCGCTGTTCTCGATGAGGGCAGGGGCATAGGCGGACAAGGAAAGCGCCAGCCAGCCGGCCATGACGGCCGAGGGGCACGCGACTGCCACCAGAAGAGACCGCCGATCGTTCATGATCCCTGCCTCCAAACGGTTCTGTTCGAACACGTCTTGTCGAACAGTCTTGCACAGAAAGGCACGCAGCGCGTCGATTGTTCGGAGGATGGTGTGGCGGCGCAATGGCGCAAATGGCCGAAAATGGGCTTTTCAGGCAGGTGTTGCGAAGATGCAACGCGGGTTCCATCGGGCTTCGGAGAAGGAAAAAGCCCTGCAAATGCTGCGTTCATTGTCGTCGAATTTGCCCGGTTGCATTTACTCAATCTTGGATTGCAGTCTGGCATTTCTCTCGCACCGGCACCGTCCGGTAGCGTTGGGAAGGACACGAGTTGTGAAATTGAAATGCCTGTTGGCCGACTTTGCCGCCGATGAATCCGGCGCCACCGCGATCGAATACGGCCTGATCGCAGCGGGGATCGCGCTTGCGATCATCGAGGTCATCTACGCGCTCGGCACCAATCTCGTTGCGAAGCTGCAATCGCTGGCGACCGCGCTGAAGTAAGTTATCCTCCGGCCCGCGTTCCGTGATGATCGCGCCTCTGACGGGGCCGGGTCGGCGCATCTGTGCGAGGGATCTGCGCATCCGTCGCATCCCCCTGGATGCGGTGTTTTGCCCGACGCCTCGCTGCAACTTTGCAGCGGCTTGCGCGTTGGTGCGGCTATGACCCACTCCTCGCTTCGTCCCATGGACGCCTTCGACCCCACCGAGCCTGCCATCCTCCACGATCTCCTCTCCGACAGGATCATTACCTGGACCGCCGATCAGGCTGATGATTATCGGCGTGCCAGCCAGGCGCGCGACGATGGGACCGTGGCCTGGAAAGCCTACGTCTTCGACGGCTGGGGCAACGTGCTCGGCGGCTGAGCGCCGCCTATAAAAGCGTCATGTCGCGGCCGGCGGCGATTCGGCCAAGGCCTTGTACGCATTAAACATATCGCCATGCGCCGCATGCGTTGTTGCAATGCAGCAGTGCATGTCGCAATGCAACAAATCAGGCTTAGATGTGCTCCGAAACTTCCTTCTGGAGCATCACCAATGAACAAGAAGACTCTGTCGATCGCGATCGCCGCCCTCACTCTTGCGGGCTCGACTGCCACCTTCGCCTCCGAGCTGCCGGCCTACGAGGCCTATGGTTTCCCAGTCTCCCCGTTGCAGGTTCGCGTGCTCGGTGCCGCGCAGGTCGAGCAGCAGGCTGCGGCGCCCGCCGCCAGCGTGACGGCGCTTCAGGCCAGCGTTCTGTCGCCGCGCAAGGTGAAGGCCGCGACCGTGACCACGGGCAGCGCCCGCTAAGCATCATGCGACAGGCACCGCGCGCAGGCGTCGTGCCGCTGTCGCCTGCATGAATTCGCAACCGTCGGGTTCGGAATTCTCAGCATCACATTGGAACCGCGTTCCTGACAGGAGCGCGGTTTTTCTTTGCCTGCGGGAACCCGCGCGATTTCATCGTGCGTGCGCGGATCGAGAAGCGGGCGCGACAAAAGAATCGCGCGATGGCTTCGTTGTGTACGGCCGTTCAAGACGCATGTGATCTCCTTAATACTTGTTTCGGAGATCGCGGCGCCTGATGCGCGCGCCGCATATTGAGCGGCCAGTTCTGGAATCATACTGGAGGCCGTTTATGCCCGTTGCGCAAAAAGTCGTTGTTGCCAGCACCTCGCCGCGTGCGTTCATCATCAGGCATCTTGCGCTGTTCGCGGCCGCCGCGTTGTTCGTGTTCGTGCTGAGCCTGACCTATGGCCTCGATCTCAGCCCCGGGTTTTTCTGATAGCCGGGCTACGAGAGTCTCCGCTCGCGCACCGTGCGCAAACTTGACGGCGAGCGGCCGTAGCGTTCGGCGAACGCGGCGTTGAAGCGGCGCAGGCGCGCGGCGTTGCAGGTCGCAAAGCTCAGCATGGCCGGATGATAGCGCAAGTCTGTGCGGGCGAAAGGCTTGCGGGATGACCGAGTCCGAGCCACCGCGGTCGCGCTCGATCACACGGATCACATGGTCGGGTCGCGGCAAATCGGGCGCATCATCGCGCAGCCCATGCACAGGATGTTTTCGAACATCGATATCGCCTTCCGCGCTCCGCCGCGTGCCAGACCTGCAACCGCGTGGGTTGAGCGGATGAGCGCGCTGACATAAGGCTTGCTGATGGATCAGCGGACGAGCGGCGCTGACGCTCTCATTCAGAAGAACGATGCGGCGCCGGCGCTTCTCGGCGTCGTCTGCGGCCTGTCGGCGGCGCTGTTCTGGGCGCTCGGCTTTGCCGGCACGCGGCACGGGCTGAAGGTCGGCTTCACGCCGGTCGATCTGCTGGTGCATCGCTACGTCTGGTCGGGCATCGTGTTCCTGCCGCTGGTAGCGCGCGCCGGCATCTCCGATCTCTGCGGTATCGGCTGGGGCAGGGGCCTTGCGCTGATGGTGCTTGGCGGCCCCGTGATGTCGCTGATCTCCTACACCGGCTTCCTGTTCGTGCCGCTCGGCCACGGCAGCGTGATCCAGCCGTCCTCCGCGACGCTCGGCGGCCTGCTGCTCGCCGCAATGTTCCTCAAAGAGAAGATCTCCGCCTCGCGCCTTGCCGGTGCCATCGTCATCGTTGGCGGCCTCGGCGTGATCGGCGCCGAATCGATCGGCCATATCGGCGCCGACGGCGTGCAGGGCGATCTGATCTTCGTGCTGACCGGATTGATGTTCGCAGGTTTTGGCGCGCTGCTGCGTCACTGGCGCGTCTCCGCCGTCTCGGCCGCGCTCGTCATCAACGTGCTGTCGCTGCTGTTGCTGCCGGTCTATCTCCTGACCGGCGGGCCCGCCCGCGTCGCTGCGATCGGCGTGAGCGAGAATGCGATCCAGGCGCTGGCGCAGGGCGTGCTCGCAGGTCCCGCCGCGCTCTATCTCTTTGCCGTTTCCGTCCAGCGCCTCGGCGTCGCGCGCGCCGCTGTCTTCCCCGCTTGCGTGCCGGCACTGACGCTGCTCACCGGCTGGCTGCTGCTCGGCGAGCCGCCGACGATGTTGCAGACGGCGGGCCTCGTGACGGTGCTGTGCGGGTTTTATCTGGCGCAAAGGCAGCGGTGAACGCATCTGCGTCGCCTGGATGGAGTGCAAGCGAAATCCGGGGCGGGATGTGCGGCACTATCCCGGATTGCGCGACGCTCCATCCGGGCTACGCTCCCGGGCACCCCGCAACTTGACGAGCCCGCCATGACCTTCCTCCTCAACATCGACGTCCCCGACGTCGCCGCCGCCACGACCTTCTACACCGCCGCGTTCGGTCTGACGGTCGGCCGCCGCTTCGGGACTGATTTCGTCGAGCTGCTCGGCTGGCCCGCGCCGGTTTATCTGCTGACCAAGCAGGCCGGCACGATCGGGGCCGGCGGCGACCGCCGCCGCTACGAGCGGCACTGGACGCCGCTGCATGTCGACGTCGTCGTCGACGATGTCGATGCCGCCGTCGCGCGCGCACTTGCCGCCGGTGCGATCCTCGAGGCGCCCGCGCGCGATGCGTCCTATGGCCGGATCGCGATGCTGGCCGATCCGTTCGGGCACGGGTTTTGTCTGCTGGCATTCAGCGAGCAGGGTTATGACGCGCTGGTGGAAAATTCGTAGTTGGTAGTCCGGATGAGCGAAGCGACATCCGGGATATACTTCGGGATGAGTCCCGGATATCGCTTCGCTCATCCGGGCTAAGATCTACGCTAACGGCGCGACATGCCAAAGAAACTGAAGACCTACCAGACCTCGCTCGGCTTCTTCGACCAGGCGATCGCGGCGCCCTCGATGAAGGCGGCGCTCGAGGCCTGGGGCGCCAGCTCCAACCTGTTTCATCAGGGCGC
>Ga0105248_10006283_pt1 | contig 13034 bp, 10 predicted proteins | sample KBSS34metaG_FD_81524 | JGI IMG/M metagenome (GOLD analysis project Ga0105248, IMG submission 81524) | Switchgrass rhizosphere microbial communities from Kellogg Biological Station, Michigan, USA - KBS S3-4 metaG | ecosystem: Host-associated > Plants > Roots > Rhizosphere > Soil | place... | reverse complement strand
GAAATCGATGTCGAAAGCAGGAGGGCGCCGGTGTCGTCTCGAATGATAATTCCGATTGCGTTTGCCGGCGAACTTATGCTGGCGAGAGCAATCCCGGTCGCCGATCCGCTGATGTTGTCGAACGACAGCACGTACGAACTCGCATTTCGGCTCTCCAGCGGCACGGTGGCTTCCTGTTGCCGTCCGGCTACGCGTTGCTGAAATACCGCGGAGCCGCTGACGCTACCGGTCGAAAGCAGTTGTGCCCAGCCCACGGATACCGGCTGAGCATCGGGCCCGGTCGTCTCGATCAGTAAGGTCGCACCAGGATCGATGGTGCGATCCAGCACCGCGGCGAACAGCGACCCTGCCGCCAATGGCGCTTGTGGAAACGTCAGCGGCAAAGTCAGCGCATTCCCGGTGTCGTCGAAGAAGCTCAATCGAACTTTCGCCGTGGCCGTGCCGGTGTTGACCAATGTGATGGCGGTCTTCCAGTTGCCCGCCGAAGCCAGCTGCGCCATCGCGCCTGAACTGGTCATCTCGGTTGTGGAGACGCTCACTTGTTCGATCGTAAAGGAAAATCCTGCAAGCGAAATACTGCCCGTGCGAGCCGCGAGAGTGTTTGCTGCCACTTGATAGCTCAAAGTGCCATTGCCTGTTCCCGAGCTCGATCCCACGAAAGTGATCCAACTCGCGTTGCTGGATGCAATCCAGGTGCAGCCCGGCGCGGCACTGATGTTGAACGCCCCTGAGCCGCCGGCCGCGGTGAATACCTGGCCTCCGGAGCTGATTGACGTAACGCATCCCGCGGCCGCAGCCTGATTCACCACAACCGGGATGCCCGCGATTAGAATCGACGCACTGCGCGCCTCACCACCGTTGGGCGCTACGGACAGAGTGACGTTCGCTGCTCCCGTGCCGGAGGACGCCCCTGAAACGGTAATCCACACCGGTAAAGCAGAAATCGACCATGCACAGGAAGACGCGATTTGGATGCTGACCGCCAGATTTCCGCCCAACACGGGAGCCGTTAGCGATGGAGGTGCGACCGTGGCGATGCAGGAGGAAGCAACCGGCGTCAGAACTCGGATGCGGACGCCCCCATCGGCGATATAGATCTTGCCGGAGAGGTCCGTCGCAACTCCGTTCGGCAGATTCAGTTGGGCGCTGGTAGCCGGACTGTTTTCGCCGGCGACACCCTGCGTTCCATTGCCCGCCACCGTTGTAATGACGCCGTTCGAGATTTTTCGAATCCGAAAGTTGGTGGTGTCGGCGATGTACAAGCTTCCAGAAGAATCGAAGGCCGCCGACGTCGGGCCGAACAATTGAGCATTGACGGCCAGGCCATTATCACCGCTGTAGCCAGGTGTTCCATTCCCCGCCGCCGTGGTAATCACTCCGTTCGCGACCTTGCGGATCACGTGATGCTTCTGATCCACGATGTAGAAATTGCCTGCCGCGTCCACCGTAACGTTTGCCGCCTGAAATTGCGCGCTGGTCGCCGGGCCGTTGTCTCCGCTGGAACCATCGGTGCCATTTCCCGCGACGGTGGTGATCACTCCGTTCGAGACCATGCGGATGCGGTTGTTGCCCGAGTCGGCGATGTACAAGTTGTCGGCAGCATCGAGTGCGATGCCTGCTGGGCTGTTCAATTGGGCACTGGTGGCAGCCCCGTTATCACCGCCGAAGCCGGCGGTGCCGTTGCCCGCGACGGTGTTGATCACGCCGTTCGAAATCCGGCGGATGCGATTGTTGGCCGCGTCCGCGATGTACAGGTTGCCCGCGGAATCCAGGGCGATCCCAAACGGGAAATTCAAGCGGGCCGCGAGAGCAGGGCCGTTGTCGCCGCTGAAACCAGACTCTCCGATCCCGGCCACGGCGGAGATCACGTTCCGGAAGACCTTGCGGATTCGTTGGGCGTCGGTGATGTACACGTTGATGGCGGAATCGACTGCGATGCCGCTGACAGCCGTCAGCTGCGAGCCGACGGCCGGCCCGTTGTCGCCGCCGGGGCCGGAGGTGCCGCTGCCCGCTGCTGTAGTGATGGAGCCACTAGAAACGCGGCGGATCCGGTTGTTGCCTGAGTCAGCGAAGTAGACTTTTCCCGAAGAATCCACTGCGATGGCAGCCGGGCCGCTTAATTGAGCGCCGATGGCGGGGCCATTGTCACCGCCGAAACCTGCGATCCCGTTATTACCTGCCAGCGTGTTGATCGTTCCGTTGCTGACTTTGCGAACGCGATTGTTAGCAGTGTCGGAGATGTAGATGTTGCCCGAAGAGTCGATCGCCACGTCGGCCACGCTGCTCACCTGGGCGCTGATGGCTGGACCATTATCGCCGCTGAAACCCGCCGTCCCATTTCCTGCCACCGTCATGATGATCCCGTTGGCGATTCTGCGAATGCGATTGTTGCTGGCGTCCGCAATGTACAGATTGCCGATGGAGTCGAAGGCAATACCGTCGGGGAAATTCAATTGGGCTAAATTAGCCGGACCGTTGTCGCCGTTGAAGCCAGCGGTCCCCGTTCCGGCGACGGTGGTGATCACACCGCTCGTAACCTTGCGGATGCGATGATTGCCGGCGTCGGCAATGTACAGGTTGCCGCTGGAGTCTACTGCCAAACCAACCGCGTTCCGCAATTGGGCCAGGTTAGCCGGGCCGTTATCGCCGCTGTAGCCGGCCGTTCCGATTCCCGCTACGGTGGTGATCACGCCATTCGATACCTGACGAATCCGCAGCCCGTTGGAGTCCGTGATGTAGACGCTGCCATTCGAATCCACCGCCACACGGTTCGGGAAGCTCAACTGTGCGCTGGTGGCCGGGCCGTTGTCGCCGCTGAAACCGGCATTTCCGTTGCCCGCGACCAAGCTTAGGACGCCCGTCGCCGCATCCAGGCGAAGCACAATGTGCAGCGAGCTGCTGGCGATGAAAACATTTCCGTTGGCATCGACGGCGACTCCGGGAGCCTGGCCCAGAAGCGCGGTGGTTCCAGGAATGTTCACAGGCAGACCGCCGCCGGCGAGAGTCGAAATCGTGTACGTCTGACCAACTACGAGGGAAGAAAGGAGGAGAAGACTTCCCAGGATTATAAAAGGGATGCGCATGACAAAAGTCATCCTAGCGTAGTTTTGTGGATTTCTGCGACCTATTCCGGCAGACGATTCACTCTCAACTGCACGGAGGCAGTCGAGCCTTGTTCGACCCGTACGCTGGTGGCCCTCGGCACAAGGCTGCGCAAGCGTAAGGCATCCGACATGGTTCGTACATCGAACCGGTCCAGCGCAACTGCGTAGTACTCGCCGGGCGGAATGCCCGCCAGGTCGAAAGTCTTTTCTACGCCAAGTTGAGTTGAGTAGCCGGTCCCCGTGAAGCTCTGCGGAAATAGCACGACGGTGCCGGCCGCGGCGTCCTCGATACTGCCGCGAACTGTGCCCGTGGGCTTCAGGATGATCTTGACTGGGGGCGATGCGGGTGTGAACTCCACCTTTTGCCTGGTGATATCCGTGGAGCCGAGTAGTATCGAATCCGCGTAATAGTTTCCCATCATGACGTTGGCCCGGATCTCATGTGCTCCCGGAAGCACGTCCAGTCGGAGCGCACCGCCTGACCCGGTTATGCCTCCGCTGCCCGCACGCCCCGTGTCCGAATAGAAACTGACTCCTAAAATCACGCCGGGCACGGGAGGAGAGCCGTCGCTCAAGACCGCGGCTCCAGAGAGATGGAATGGCATGGCCAACTGGATCTTGAGCTCGTCCGGATCTCCGCGCCCCAGGCTGAAGGTGGTGCTTCCGACGCCTGAAACCTCGCGGCTCTCGCTCAAAATCGGTTCCCCTTCTGCGCGGACGATCCACTCACCGGCGCGAACGGATGGAAACTCGAACACTCCATCGGGACCTGTTACGAACGGCTCCTCTATTTCTGGTAATCCGAGTTCGCCGGTCCGAATAGAGAAGGACTGCCTGGCGTTCCCCGGGATCAAGAACTGGTCGACATTCGCGCCAGGGATCCTGGCCTGAAGCTCGACAACGGCTTTGGCGGCGGGTTTGCCGTCGGGATTCAGCACCACGCCGCGCACACGGTAGACCGGCACCGTTTGCATACGAATCTCGTAGCCGCTCAGCTCCGCGCCTGCACGAGCCACAATCGATTCGGCCTGCGTTGGCTCCACAACCGATGGATAATACGTCGGAACAACTTCGGTGCGGCTGCCCTCGTGCTTTGTGACAGGCTCGACGGATTTCGGCCGGGCCAGCAGCGTATATGCGCCGGGCTGGAGATTGTCGAACACAAAAGCGCCTTCTGCGTCGGTGTAAGCTGTTCGAGCGTTACGCCCGATGCCTAGGTCCACAAAGGCACGCGCTGGATTTCCATCCGCACCGATTATGCGACCGCGGAGCACAGCGGGTGGATTCAGCTCAAGCCGCAGGCGAAGGGGATCTCCGATCGTGTCGACGTGATACTTAGGCCGGTCTCCCAGAAGAGCGAACACCTCGGAATCCGGAAAGTATCCGCTCTTCTCCACCGATGCGTTATAGTCGCCGGGCTTTACTCCAGTGATCCGGAAAACACCGGTTTCGTCAGTGCTGATTTCATAACGATTGGCCCGGGTGCTCACGAACCGCACCGTCGCCCCGCCGATGCCCGCGCCAGTGACCTTGTTCACCACCACTCCTTCGACTGTCGCGGTATTCTGCGCGCCTGCGAACGCCGTGAGGGCGCCGAACAGCAGCACGAGTTTATTCGGGCACATGATTTACTTTCAACTGCATCGAAACCGTCGATCCTGGTTCCACGCGCACGCTGGTCGCCCGAGGGACTGAGCCGCGTAGGCGTACAGTGTCTGCGATCGCAGCTACATCGAGCCGGTCCATCGCTATGGCATAGTATGAGCCGGGGTGAACTCCAGTAATCTCAAAAGTCCTCCCGACGCCGCTTTGCGCGGAGTAGCCGGAGCCCGCGAAGCTCTGCGGGAATAGAACGACCGTGCTGGCGTTCGCCTCCTCGATCGTCCCCGCGATGGTGCCTGCGGGCTTCAGGACGATTTTGAGCGGCAGAGGTATGGGTGTCAGCTCGACGCTTTGCCCTGTGACGTTAGTGGACCCCAGAAATACCGAGTCTACGTAGTAGTTTCCGGCCACGACGTCGGCCCGGATTTGGTATGTTCCCGGAATAATGTCACCGAATTGCAGTACTCTGCCTCCGTCGACCTTGACCGTTCTTCCGGTAGGACCAGTTTCCGAAAATAGACTCAGAGATACGGATGCCCCCGGAGCGAGAGCAGAGCCATCGCTCATTGCTATCTCAGTGGGGAGCGAAAGATTGAAGGGTGTGGCAAACTGAATCTTCAGCTCGTCCGGATCTTCGCGTTCAACTCTAACTGCAGCGCTGCCTAATCTAAGAATGTTGCGATGCTGGATCTCGTCGCGAATCCAGTCCGAGTGCGCTTGAATCATCCACTCACCCGCTCGCACCGAAGGGAACTCGAATATGCCATCTTCCGCTGTTACCACTTGCTCCTCAGGTCCTCCGCCTCCGGGACTATTGCGGATGGAAAGGGTGAGTCCTTCACCGCCAGCCAAATGAAAAGTGAGACCTGTGTCACCGGCAGGCATCCTGGGTTGAAGAGCGACCGTAGCTTTGGCGGACGGCTTGCCATCAGGGTCAAGCACGATGCCGCGCACGCGATGGACTTCGGCTGACTGCAATCGGATTTCATATCCGGTTAGTTCAGCCCCTGGACGAAGAGTAATCGTCTCCGCCAGGCTTCTTTCTACGACTGACGGGTAGTACGTCGGCACGGGTTCAGTTCGGATTTCATCCTTGCGGGACACGTGCTCGGATAGTTGAGGCCGGGCCAGCAGCGTAAAGGAGCCAGGCAGGATATTCTCAAAAACAAAGACACCCTCTGCATTGGTGTTCGTGGTTCTTCCGCTTCCCCATTCGACAACGGATCTGGCCGGGTTTCCGTCTGCATCAACCACGCGGCCGCGGAGGGCCGCCGGCGGAATCAGCTCGAACCGCAGACGTACCGGCTCGCCTCCGACGACAATGGGACGCCTGGGACGACTGTCTCCGGGAAGCACCAATACTTCCTGTGCAGGATCGGAGTATCCGCTCTTCTCCACGCGAGAAATATAGTCGCCCGGTGTCAGTCCGGAGAAATGGAAAAGTCCACCTTCGTTCGTGACGACTTTGGAACTATTGGTCCCGCTGCTCCAAAGCCACACGGTAGCGCCTTCGATACCGGCGCCAGTAACTTTGTTCACCACAACGCCATCGACCGTCGCGGTTCCCTGCGCGGCCGCGATAGCAGCCAGTGTGCAGAATACGACCGCGAGTTTCATAGCGACATTTTTGCAATAACCGGCCAAGGCATGCCCGGTCTTAGTGCGAACTTAGCGATACCTTGCTGGCGTATCCAAACCTGGAGCCGTCCCGGGCGGGATACGCCTTAATGACTACGTGATCGCCCTGCCTGAATGTGTCGAGCCTCCAGCCGTTCTGCAGCAGCAGGTTTGGGCTGCCCATTTCGAATTCCCAGGTGGCGGGCACTCCCTTGTCCGGGGCTTGAACAAATAAACGAACATGAGGATTGTTCCAGGTGATCTTCGTGACGGTGCCATTCAAAACGATCGACTGTTGGGTGTCGTACTTAGCCGCCATGGAATGATGCCCCAGGAGCTGCCCGGCGGCGACTAGGCAAAGCATTCCCGATACCAGCAGAGCTTTGTTTCTCATCGTGGTACCTCCCGATGGACTGTGCCTAAGCTATACCGAAGCGCGTGGCTGCAGTCAAGGCTGCTTACTTACCAGGTTTCAAGGTGAGTTTCTGAACGCGCCAGTTCAGGATCTCGGCGACGTACAGTTCGTTCTCCGAAGGGCACGCCATTTCGTGGATCCAGCCGAACTCTTTGGGCTGGCGGCCAGACCGGCCAAGCCATCCCAACACCTTCCCGTCCAGCGACAACTTGTATACGCGGCCGGGATAGGCATCTGAGCTATACAGGTACTGCGTTCCAGGACCAGGCGTGATGCAGAGGGCCCAGGGCGCCCCGGCACTCGCGATCTCAGCCGGAGTACCTGCGTTGCTGAACCAGGATTTGGCGTTGGGCGCGACCGGCACATCGATGGTGATGATCTTCTTGAAATTGCCGTCGTGATCGTACACCTGGATGCGGCGATTACCGCGGTCGGCGATATAGATGTTGCCTTGCGCGTCGGCGGCGATGCTATGGGGCGTGTTGAACTCGCCCTGGAGGGGTTTCTCGCGATTCGCGGGCGCAACCGGAACACCCCACGTCTTCACCCAGTCGCCATTCTTGTCGAGCTTGGCCACCCGGGAGTTGACGTATCCGTCGCTGATGAAGATGTTGCCTTGGGGATCCCAGGTGACGTCCGTAGGCTGGCGGAACCGGCCGTCCTGCGCGGGACGCGGCGGATTGGGATGCTCCCAGGGATGCGCATTTTCGTCAGATGCTTCGGTCTTGCGGCCGAACACCATCATGACGCGACCCTGCGGGTTGAACTTGATGATCATGTCCGAGCCTTTGTCCACAGCCCAGAGATTATCCTGGCGATCGACCCGAACGGTGTGCGCGAAAGCCCAAGCATACAAGCCTTTGCCGACTTCGCGCATGAACTTTCCGTTCTTGTCGAACTGCAGCACCTGCGAGGCAGTGGCTCCATACGCGGGTCCAATCGTGTTGCCGCGCGAGAAGACGTAGACCTGGCCCTGGGAGTTTACGGCGACTCCGGCGGTCTCGCCAAAATGCAGGTCATCGGGCAGTTTGAAGAAATCCGGATTGGAATCGAATTGGATTTCCGGCACGGCCTGCTGCGCGAAACCTGTAGCGGTCAGCAGGCAAACCAGGGCAAATGCGGCTTTTTTCATCAAGCAAATTGTAGCGCGATATAGTGGAAAACAGAATGGGTCTGTTGCGGTGGCTGGTCGTACTCGCCGTTCCGGTCTGGGCACAGTTACCGACCTGTACCGTCCCTACCTGGAGCGCCTGCGACCTCGCGTTCGATCTTGAAGCCGGTGAAAACTCCGCCGCGGTCCAACTGCATGGGGAATTCCGCTCCGCCAAGCGCACCTTGCTGATCCGAGCCTTCAGAGAGGCCGATCGTAAATATATCCTCCGGTTCGCACCCACCGAGCCCGGCGAGTGGGTCTACCGCCTGACCAGCAGCATCAAGAGGCTCGATGGGCAACTGGGAAAGGCCACTGCAGTTGCCTCCGACTCGCCCGGCTTTATCAAAGTGGCTAACGTCCATCACTTCGCCAACGAAGGCACCAACAAGCAGCATCTGTGGATGGCGACCGCCATCGACAATTTCACCAAGATCCCCCGCGCGGACTTCGACGCCGCGGTTACCCAGAGGCTCGTCGAAAAGTTCTCGCACTTGCGGGTGACGATTGCCAAGGACGCTGATCTAAGCGAGGCTGCCGACCGCATCCGGGCGATCAACATGCGTGGAATCGTCGCCGATGTCGTGCTGGGCGGCATTCCCGCAGATCGCGTCGAGCGGGAGCGCTACATGACCGACATCGCCGCGCGCTTCTCGGGTTTGAACATCACCTGGATGGGAGCGCCATCCTTCGAGAATACTCCCAACGGGAAGGCGATCTTGAAGGATGCGGGGACGCTGCTGGCGAAGCTCGATCCCTACAATCATCCGCGCACCTCCATGGCGGATACATCGTCGTCGCCGCTTGCAGGCGATCAGTGGATGAACCTGCTCAGCTACGGCACTGCCGATCCCAATATAGGCGCGGTCGAGCATCAGTTTTTCGCCATGCCCGCGGTGAACACTGGCATCCAGTCGCAGCGCGATCTATGGACTGCCACCATGAACGGTCAATATCCGGCGTCGGGATCGGGTAAATATATGACCGTCTGGTTCGACTTCATGTCCGGTAATCGCTATTGGGAGCTGGAACCTTATTTCGACGTCGACGGCGCGCGAGCTGTTGCGCTCGAAGGCGTCGAGTACATCGTCTATGTCGAGAAGCCCGGCCCAGTGGAACTGACTGTGGAAGATCACGGCTACGATGTCGCCTGGATCAATCCGGCAACGGGTGAACGCATCAAGGCGAAGGGCTACAAGGGCAAACATTTCACGGGCGAACCTCCGGATAAATCGCATGACTGGGTTTTGCAAGTCTCGCGCGAAGGCACCAAGGAAGGGATGCTGAAGTCCTGGAAATTCGAGTCGCGCCGCGTGCCGATTCAGGAGATCGAGACCGCTCCGCAGAAGATGCCGTTCGAGGTCGCGCAGCCCGACGGCGACATTTCTATGGCAGTGCCGCCCCGCTATTCGCTGAAGATTCTGCGGCCGACGCGCGCGACCCGAGACTTGCTGGCGGAGTGGACCGCGGAGGTCGTTCTAGATGGGGAAGGCTACCGCGTCGTGGGCACCGGTAGCGAAGGCACTCTGCATATTCCCAAGGAGATCGTGCACAAACTTCCCGGGACCCTGAGCGTCCGCGTTTCCATCCTGAACGCCAACGGCAAAGCGTACGCGATCGACAAAGTGTACCGGCTCCTCCCGTGAGCGGTTCCCTTGTGTTGGCCATCGATACCACCAGCGAGCTCGGCAGCATCGCGCTGGCCGAAGATGGCCGCGTGCTCGAACAAGTTGCGCTGCATTCTCCCGACGGCTTCGCCCATATGCTGTTCGGTGAAATCGAGCAGCTCCTCTCCCGGCACAATTTCAAAATCACCGACCTCGAAGGATTCGCGGCTGCAGCCGGACCCGGAGCGTTCACCGGAGTCCGCGTCGGTCTCACCGCGGCGAAAGGGCTAGCGGAGGCCACCGGCCGCAAAGTGGTGGCGATATCCAACCTGCAGGCGCTAGCGTCGTTTGGAACGCAGCCGCTAAGAGTTCCTGTGATCGATGCCCGCCGCGGCGAAGTGTTCGTGGCGATTTACGATTCGGACTTGCGGCTGGTCTCCGAAGAAGTCGTCGTGAAATTTGACGACTGGATGAAGGCGTCGCCCCGCGGTGATATCGAAATCATCCAAGGTAATCGAGAGCTCGCCGGCGCGATCGCGAACATCGCAGCCTCACGCTTCCAGGCAGGCCTGGGTCAGGATCCTGCCGACATCGACGCCAACTACGTCCGCCGCTCCGACGCCGAGCTTTTCTGGCGCGATAAGATATAACAATTCCATGCTCGTGATCCTGGAGGCGGTTTCCGGACCAGTAGCAGGAAGGCGCATCGAAATTCGCGGCGGAAGCATCGTGCGTATCGGGCGCACTGGAAAATCCGACCACGCCATCGCCGAAGACAGTTACCTCTCAGGCCTGCACTTTTCCGCGGAGTGCGATGGCGCCCAGTGCCGCATCCGCGATCTCGGTTCCAGCAACGGCACGTTCGTCAATGGCGCGCGCATTTCAGAACAAGTGGTTCAAGCAGGCGATTCCGTCGTCGCTGGCGGATCTACCTTCCGCATTCATATCGAGCTGTTGCCGGACAGCACAGGCGTCGGGCTGCCCTTGCTCAAGACCGCAGCCACGCCGATCTCGATCGCCGCGCGAACAATGGCGGATGCTCCCGGATATTCCGGCGCCGAACTGACGCTGCTGAATGCGCTCTACGGGCCCGGCGAGCAGGTATTCGCGATCATCGATGTTTCTCGCGACTCCCGTCTTCCCGCGTTCCTCAACGCGTCCGGCGAAGCCCACGAGCCGTTGGATTCCGCGGGTTCAGCTTTCGCGGTGGCACTGCCTCCCGAAGCCCAGTTGCTGCACGTTCTGATGAAAGATGGTTGGGGCCGCGGCTGGGGTTTTTACGCGACCTCCCAAAGTGGCTTGATAGAAGTGCGCGCACACTTCATAGACTTTGTAAGGCTGCGAACATCGTCTGGCGCTGGCCTGACGTTCCGATTCTGGGATCCGCGCGTGCTGCGAGCCCTGGTGCCGGCCATGCCGCAGGAAGAAGTCGATGCATTCTTCGGTCCGTGCGCGCGGATGACCGTTGAAGCCGAGAAGCCCACCATGGCGCTGGAATTCTCTCGCAATCAACCGCGCCAGCAAACGATTCTGCTGGCTTAGAAATGTCGGCGTAAATCCGCGAATCGCTCCACCTGCAGAAAGCGAGCGCCCGCGGAGGTCCGCAGATCCTGATGTTCCAGCACCCAGGTGCGAGCATGCGGAACCAGCACGGCGCCTAGACCCGCCTCCAGCGCCGGATTAATATCCGATTTCGGCGAGTTGCCGATCATCCACGACCTGGCCGGATCGAAGCCCTGCTCGCCGATCAGATTCAAGTACGCCGGCGAGTCTTTTTCTTTCACGATCGCCGTGTGCGAAAAAAGCCGGCTCAAACCCGACCGATCGACTTTCATGCGCTGTTCGTCGGGATGCCCCTTGGTGAACAGCGCCAGCTTGTGACGCCCGCTCAACTCCGCCAGCGTTTCCTCCACGCCCTCGATCTGCTCGATGGGCTGCTCCAGAATCCGCTCGGCCAGGGACATGACGTGCTCCAGATCGTCCGGGCGGATTTCCCGTTCGGCCAGATGCTGATACGCCTGCTGCAGATTCCGCCCGAAATTGATGGATCCGTATCCGTGGATCTTCGAATTCACCAGCTCGATTTCATTCAAAACGTCGCGTACCTGCGCATGCGTCAGCGAGGAATGCGCCAGATACTCGACGAAATTATCGAAGGCGTGCTCGAAGTAGATATTGTTTTCCCACAGCGTATCGTCCGCATCGAAAATTAGAACACTCATGGATCGGACGCTAGGAAGGCTCACCGGGTTTATGGCTATGGCCATTGCTGCCCGCCACGTGCTTGGTGTGCTGGATGCGGCGATGGCGCTGAAGGTAGGTGGGTAGGAATTCGGCGATGCGGCGCATGCGGTCCGTTTCGTTGCGCATCCCCAGCAGAGCCTGGCGAAATCCCAGGTCGGGAACGTCCTGGGCCAGCCGAAAACTAAGTTGCGGATCGCTCGCTTTATCCGGATCCAGAGGATCGCTGGAGGAGAGCGCTTGCAGCTCGTTGAATCCGTTTATGACATCCTGAAGCAGAGCGCGGTCCGCCGGATCAGGCGGATTCTCGGGATTAATTTCATCGTCATCGAAGAATTCGACCGATCCTCGCAAGAAGGAACGTTCTTCGTTCAGCAGCAGAACTTCAAAGCGCCGCCGTCCGCGCACCATTATATCCAGGCGGCCATCCGGATACTCGCGCAGCACGCGGTCCACAGTGCCCGTGCAGCCGGTATCCACAATGCCTCTTGAGCTCGCCAGAATCACGCCAAACTCCAGCTTGTCGCGCAGCACTTCGCCGATCATTTCCTTGTATCGCTCCTCAAAAATATGCAGCGGAAGTTGTGAGCCTGGAAGCAACACTACCTGAAGCGGAAACAGCGGCAGTAGACCTTCCTGCATGCTACTATTATGGCGTTCGCGCGCGGTCGCCCGCAGAACGTAAACAGAACGGAATGATTTTAAAGCTCAAACGGACTCCGGGTATCTTCCTGGTCGGATTCATGGGAAGTGGCAAATCTACGGTTGGCCGGGTGCTGGCCGAAGAACTCGGCTGGGGCTTCGCCGATCTGGATGAAGAGATAGAGAAGCGCGAGGGCATGTCGATCAACCAGATCTTTGAAACGCGCGGCGAGGCAGGATTTCGCCAGGCCGAAACCGCTGCCCTGCAACAAAGAGTCCGCTCCATTAATGCGGGAAAGCCCTGTGTGATCGCTCTCGGCGGCGGTGCGTTTCTGAGCGAAGAAAACTTCGACATGGTGTTCAACAACGGAGTGAGCGTGTGGCTGGATTGTCCCTTCTCGACTGTCGAGCGCCGTGTAGCAAAGTTCTACTATCGGCCTTTGGCGCGTGACCCCGAGAAACTGCGCGAGCTGTTCGCCGTCCGCCGCCCCGGTTACGAGCGTGCCGATTACTGCATCCCGGTGGAAAGCGATGATGCCGCTGTGGTCGCCGCAAAGATTCTAGAGCTGCCGCTTTTCTAGCAACGTGCGTAAACACGCCCTCCAGATCTTTCAGGCGGCTCTGGCGGCAGCCGATCCCTCCGCTGCTGTTCCGCG
>Ga0105248_10006281_pt1 | contig 13035 bp, 10 predicted proteins | sample KBSS34metaG_FD_81524 | JGI IMG/M metagenome (GOLD analysis project Ga0105248, IMG submission 81524) | Switchgrass rhizosphere microbial communities from Kellogg Biological Station, Michigan, USA - KBS S3-4 metaG | ecosystem: Host-associated > Plants > Roots > Rhizosphere > Soil | place... | reverse complement strand
CTCCGTCGCTCTATGGGTACAACGGCGGCTACGGCGGGGCTTATGTGATCTCCGGCGTCGGCTTCACCTACGACGCGTCGGGCCAGTTCACCGGCGGCGTCGTCACCCAGTGGGACGTCGTGTGGGAGCCGACTGAGCTGCGCTACTCGATCACGGGCCTTTCGATTCCCGCGACGGCGTTGCTGGACCCGACCTCCTCCAACCCCGCGCCCATCATCTTCGCCGGCGACGACAGTATGACGGGCAGCAACGGCGGCGACGTGTTGGCAGGATACCAGGGGAACGACACCATTCTGGCCAGCGCGGGCGCGGACCGCGTGTATGGCGACCTCGGCGACGATCTGCTCCAGGGCAACCGTGGGAACGACACCCTGGAGGGCGGCGGCGGCTCAGACACCGTGCACGGCGGCCAGGGCGCGGACCTGATCAGCGGCGGCGACGGCGACGACTGGCTTTCCGGCGACCGCGGCGACGACACCCTGACCGGCGGCCCGGGCGCCGATGTCTTTCACAGCTCTGGAGAGGGGGGAACCGACTGGGTGACCGACTTCAACCCCGCCGAAGGCGACCGCATCGAACTCGATCCTGGAACGAGCCACATGGTCGAACTGGTCGGCGGGTACGTGGTGGTCACCCTGTCGGTCTCCGCCCAGATCGTCTTGGCGGGGGTCTCGCTGGGTTCGCTCACAGGAGACTGGATCGTGGCGGCCTGAGCGGGCGGGAATGCGCGTGCTCCAGGACGATCAAGGGCGGACCAAGACGCCGCAGACCGGGAGAGCTCAAAGGTGTTTGCGTTTCACATGATCGGGGCGGCCCTTGCGGCTTACGGCGGCCTCTACCTCGCATCATCGATCTTCGCGCCCGGCTTCTTCGTCCAGAACCTGGCTTTTGAAGGCCTGCCGCGCGGCGGCGTTCGCGCCATCCTCCATTACGCCCGCATGGCGGCGGTCGCGTTCGGCGTGGGCCTGCTTCTGTACCACGCTGCGGAAGCTCTTGTGTGCTTTGCCCCTCGCGCCCTCGGCAATTTGAACGAAGGCGGGGAGTGGCGCTCGACGCGAGAAAGCATCAAAGGATTCATCGCTTTCTGGGGGGCGATCGCCTGCACCACGAAAGCCAACGAGGTGGCCGCCAAACTCGCCGCGGAAGCCGACGAACGGGCGGCCCGGTACGCGCGGATGATGCGCTCGGCGGGACCCATCCGCCCAAGCCGGTAAATGTCGCTGATCGGCGCCCCCGCCTAGGCGCGCCGTCGCGCGGGGGGATTATCTTCGGCCGGCCGGCTGGGGTGCGCCCGTCCGCCGGACCACCTAAAGGCGGGACATATTAGGACTATCGTCCCGGAGGGCCGAGAAGTATCGTCCTACAACAAGGCATAACGCCCGTCTGACCCAGACAGCATTGCCGCCCGGTCTGCCCGGGCGGCGGCGGAGGAAGCGAGTCCGATGACGAAGGCATCATTCGAAGAGCTTCGTGCACGCGCGTCCGAGACGCCGGAGGCTCAGTTTGTCGACCTGGAGCGTCAGGAGGTCGACCTGCATGTCATGTCCGATCAGCACGTGTTCGAGGCCGAGATGTCCCGCATCTTCGCCCGGACGTGGAACTTCATCGGCCATGAAAGCGAAGTCCCCAAGCCCGGCGACTTCGTCACCCGTTACATGGGCAACATGTCGGTGATCCTGATCCGCCACACAGACGGGTCGCTACGGGTGCTGGCCAACCGTTGTACTCACAAGGGCGCGATGCTGTGCCGAGAAGATCGGGGCCAGCGCAACCGCTTCGTGTGTCCCTACCACGGCTTCTCGTTCAACCGTGACGGCTCCTTCTTCAACATGCCCTACAGGAAGGAATTGTATAACGACGTCGATACGTCCGAATACAATCTGCCGAGCGCACGGGTGGAGACGGTCGCCGGCCTGGCGTTCGCCAACTGGGACCCGGAAGCGCCGGACCTCAGGACCTACCTTGGACCGTACCTGTCGGTGATCAAGGCGACGTTCGAGCGCGGCGACAACGGCATGGAGGTGATCGGGCCGCCGCAGCGCTGGGTCCTCCCGACCAACTGGAAAACGGTGACCGAGCAGTTCTCCGGTGACGGCTACCACGCCGGCATGACCCATACGACGGTGATGGACCCTGAGGGGAGCGACGGCGCCCAGCAGGGCGTGGACATGGCCGTGAACGGTCACGGGATGCGCTGCATCGACCTGGCCGCGGCCTGGGGGGGCGACTCCAAGGTCGACGCCGGGACGCCTGAAGAGCAGCTGCGCGCCCGCCCGCCCGCCGGCATGACGCCGGCGATGATCGACTCCTTCCTCACCCGCGCGACGGCGGGCGAAATCGAGATGCTGGTGAACTTCCCGCCTTCCGTGGGCAACATCTTCCCGACCTGCACCTGGATGCGGGCGCAGATGCCGCACACGGACGGAACCATCATCACCTACACCGACATCAAGCTCGCCCGCCCCCTCAGCGCGACCGAGACGGAGATCTGGGGGTGGGGTCTGGTCGAACGGGACTCCGACCCCGATCACAACGACAAGGCGCTGAAAGTTCGCACCGTCATGTTTGGGCCCGCGGGCTCGGTGGAACGTGACGACGTGGACATGTGGGTGCGGATCCAGGCGGCGGTGAACGGCGCCACGGGCATGCCCGCGATCGCCAAGTATCGCGCGCTCTGGGAACCAGATGCGGAAGACCTGGTGCCGGGCATGAAGACCTGGCGCGGCTATTCCGGTGAGAACACCGCTTGGGAATTCTGGAATCGGTGGCGCGACTTCATGAACAACCGTCCCTGGAGCGCGGCTTAAGGTGGAAGAGGGTTTTATTTCCTCGGGCGAGGAAGAATACGTTCAGCTGATGGACTTTTATTTGCGCGAAGTTGAGTTGCTCGATGGGCGGCGCTTCGAAGATTGGCTAGGCTGCCTGACCGACGACATCGTATACGCCCTGCCGGTGCGCTCGAGCTTGGGGCGGACCGGAGGCGAGCCTTTCGGCGATGCCAGGACCGGCTTCTACGACGAGGACATGGCGACGCTCACCGCTCGCGTCGCCTTCCTGCAGAAGCCGGGCGCCTGGGGCGAAGAGCCGGCGTCGCGAGCGCGGCGATTCATCACCAACCTGCGTGTGCGAAAAACGGCCGACGGCGAATATGAGACCACCGTGAACTTGCTGCTCACGGTCCTGCGCGAGGGCTCGGTCGTTCCCGACATCGTCGTGGGTGAGCGTCGCGACAAGGTTCGCAAGGACGGCGGCGAGTTCAAGATCTCGCGCCGTCACGTCCTGGTCGACAACGGGTCGCTGCCGGGACGCGCCTTGTCTGTTCCCGTCTGATCGCAAGGCGGGACTTGTTCCCGCCGGCTCGAAACATCGCCGCAAGGCGCGTCTCGCGAGGCGTCGCCCGCCCTCGTTGCGAGCAGGCGAATGCGGCGGCGACTTATCGGGAGGAGACCAGGTGGGAAGAACTGCCACGTGCCTGCTGGCCGTAGCGCTCGGAGTGGCGAGCCTCGCAGCTTACCGCGCCGTCGACCATCGAGCAGAGCTGCTGGGTGTCGGAGCCGGCGCCGACTGGCTGAGTCACAACGCCGACGCGGCGGAAACGGCCTACAGCCGCCTCGACAAGATCAACGCCTCCAACGTGTCGCGGCTCGGACTGGCCTGGTCGGCCGACCTGCCGGGCGAATCCTCGCTCGAGGCGACGCCTTTGGCCGTGGGCGGGGTGCTCTATTTCACGGGCGCCTACGCCAAGGTCTACGCGGTGGACGCCGTGACGGGAATGACATTGTGGACCTTCGATCCGCAGACTTGGAAAACCGCGCCGATCGAGAAGATCCAATCGTCCTTCTCGATCAATCGCGGCGTCGCCTACGCCAACGGCCGGATCTTCTCGACAGCGTGGGACGGGCGGATGTTCGCCCTCGACGCAAAGACCGGAAAGCTGATCTGGCAGATCCAGACCACCGAGCAGCCTTACCAGACCGTCAGCGGCGCGCCGCGGGTGTTCAAGGACAAGGTGATCATAGGTCAGGGCGGCGCCGACTTCAGCATGCGCGGCTATGTGGCCGCCTACGACCAGGCGACGGGCAAGCGGGTGTGGCGCTTCTACGTCGTGCCGGGATCGCCGGAGCAGAATCGCGGCGACCCCGCCATGGAGAAGGCGGCTGCGACCTGGGCGCCGGATTTCTGGAAGAAGAACGGCGGCGGCGGCGGCCCGTGGAACGACATCACCTATGACGCGGACCTCAACCGGATCTACGTGGGCACGGCCAACGCCTCGCCCAACGACCCCGACGCACGCAGCCCGGGCGGCGGCGACAATCTCTATACCGCTTCCATCATCGCGCTGGACGCCGACACCGGCAAATACATCTGGCACTACCAGGTCAATCCACGCGACGCCTGGGACTACGACGCCACCCAGCAGATCACCCTGGCGGACCTGGTCGTCGACGGCACGCCACGCAAGGTGCTGATGCAGGCGCCGAAGAACGGCTTCCTCTATGTGATCGACCGCACCGACGGAAAGCTGATCTCCGCAGACAAGATCGCCAAGGCGACCTGGGCCGACCGTGTCGACCTCGCCACCGGCAGACCGGTCGAAGCGAAGAACATCCGCTACGAGAGCGGCGACCTGACGGTCTGGCCGGGCATGGCAGGCGCCCACAGCTGGCAAGCCCAGGCCTTCAGCCCCCGGACGGGCCTGATCTACGTGCCCACCATGCAGGCCGGCCAGCACTTCACGCGCGGCGAGCCGCGCGCGGGCGATATCTCGTTCGGCGGCCTGTCATTCGGCCCCGTCAAGGTCGATCCAGCAGACGGCGCCGGCGCGCTGGTGGCCTGGGATCCGGTGACCCGGAAGCCGGCCTGGCGCGCCCAGCATGAGACCGCGATGAACGGCGGGGCCATGGCCAGCGCCGGGGGACTGGTCTTCCAGGGGTCCGGTGACGGCCATCTGTACGCCTATGACGCCAAGAGCGGGAAGCAGCTCTGGAAGTTCTACGCGGGCATGGGGATTATCGCGCCGCCGATGACCTTCGAGGTTGGCGGCCGGCAATACGTCTCCGTCTTGGCCGGCTTCGGCGGCAACGCCAGCATGTTCAGCGCAGTCATGGAGGCGGGCTGGAAATACGCGAGTCCGCGGCGGATTCTGACGTTCGCCCTGGACGGCAAGGCCAAGCTCCCGCCTTCCCCGCCCCGTAACGCGCCGCTGCGTCCGCTGGATGACCCTGCCGCGAAGCTCGACCCGAAGGACGTCGCAGCCGGCTCCCAACTGACCGTGGCCTGCGTCGCCTGTCACGGCGCCGAGCTGGTGTCGGCCGGCGGCCCTGGGCCGGACCTGAGGGAATCCGCCATCGCGCTCACGCCCGATGGACTTTGGTCGGTGCTGCACGACGGCGCCCTGCTGTCGCGCGGCATGCCGCGCTTCGACACCTTCAGCCGCGACCAGGTCCGTCAGATCTGGTCCCACATCCGCCAGCGTGCCCGCGATGCAAAGGCCGCGCAGTCGACGAGCGGTCCGGCCAAGGCGTCCTGAACATCCGCGGTCCGGCAGGCCCCGCCTGCCTCGCTGATGGCGTGTCTACGAACCTGCTGATAAGTACCGATAGGAACCTTGAGAGCTTGAACGAGACGCCTCGGATGTCGGGGATCCCGGTCAAACTGCGGCAAGTCAACCGACCGCAGAACTCTAACCAAGGATGCAGGGAGGCGAGGTCGTGCGGATTGCGACGAAGCAGAACATAAGCGCGCAAACAGACCGTCAAACCTATGACGTGATCGTAGTCGGCAGCGGCGCGGCCGGGCTCACCGCCGCCATCGCGGCGGCCGCCGAAGGCCTCCAGGTCCTGGTCGTGGAGAAGGCCGCCGTGTGGGGCGGCACCTCGGCCCTCTCGGGCGGCGGCGTCTGGGTCCCCGGCAACTCGCTGATGCCGGATCGCGACCGGGAAGCCCCCAGCTATCTCGACATCGCCGCGACCGACGACAACACCCCGCGATGGGCGCAGCGCAAGGCGGCGTTCCTCGAGCAAGGACCGCGGATGATCGACTTCCTGCGCGGCCTGGGCGTGAAATTCCTGCGGGACCGGCGGGGCCCAGACTACCGCATGGACCTTCCCGGCTCGCGCGTCGGGCGCATGCTCGAATGCGAGACGGTGGACGCCAACCGGCTGGGCCCCTGGCGGAACAGCATCCGGCCCGACGGCTATCCCGTAGCGTTCCGGGTCAGCGAATGCGCCGCCATGACGCTGGGTCCGAAGACGCTGCCTGGGCTCAGGATGCTGAGCCGGATCATGGCGCGAATGATGGTCGGGAAGCTGAGGGGCCAACTGGTGATCGGCACCGGGCGGGCCCTTGTGGCGCAGCTGATGATGGCCGCGCAGAAGCTGGGCGTCACCGTCTGGCTCGAGACCCCCTTGCAGGAGGTCATCTTCGACGGCCGGCGCGCCGTTGGAGTGCGCGTGGAGCGCAATGGCGCGGAGATCGAGCTCGAGGCGACGCGCGGGGTGGTTCTGGCCGCCGGCGGCTTTGCCCACGCGCCTGAATTCCGCCAGGCGCAACAGCGCCTGAGCGGGGAATGGTCTGTAGCCAGCCCGGACGACACCGGCGACGTCATCCGCATCGCGTCGCGCATAGGGGCCGGCCTCGGGATGCTGGAAGCCGCCTGGTGGATCCCGGTGGCGATCGTGCCGGGGGCCGGGCCGGTGTGTCTGATAGGGGAGCGGGCCCACCCCGGCGCCATCATGGTGGACGACCAGGGCACGCGGTTCACCAACGAGTGCTCGTCATACAACGAGATCGGCAAGGACATGCGCCGCCTCGGCCTCGACAAGGGCTGGCTGATCTTCGACACCCGCAACCGCAACCGCTACATGTTCCTCACCCTGACGCCCGGAAGCATGCCCAAGGCCCTGATCGAGAACGGCTTTTTCAAGCGCGGCAAGACCATCGAGGACCTGGCGCGCGCCTGCGACCTCGATCCAGCCGCCCTGCAGGCGACAGTCAGCCGCTTCAACGGGTTCTGCGCCGAGGGCATGGACGGCGACTTCCACCGCGGCGAAACCCTCTACGAGCGCTACTGGGGCGACCCCTCGGTCCGGCCCAACCCCAACCTCGGCGCGCTCAGCGAGGCGCCCTTCTACGCCATGCGCTTCTATCTGGGGGACCTCGGCACAAAGGGCGGCCTGCTGACCGACGAGCACGCACGCGTCCTGGGCCAGGACGGCCAGCCGTTCGACGGCCTCTACGCCAGCGGCAACTCCACCGCTTCGGTCATGGGCTCGGGCGGCTATCCGGGGCCTGGCTCGACCCTCGGGCCTGCAATGACCTTCGGGTACATCGCGGCCAAGCACCTGGCGGCGCGGAGCCTGAACACCAAGGCCGCGGCCTAGCTCCCCATGCAGTGGTCTATCTTCTGACGAGGTGAGCGATGCGTGGGAGCACCGCCACGAAGCGCTGATTGCAGGCGCCATTTCGAGGACTACAGTGAGTTCAACCGGACGCGAATGAGACGTCTGGGCCAACCGACCGAGATCGGGTTCACAGGGAGAGAAGCAATGGCTTTGACGGAACACGAGATCGTCGCCCTGATCAAAGAGCTGTTCCGCAGGGTGAGCAGCGACGGCAAGGAGCCGATCTCGCCGTGTTGCACCGATGACCTGATCTACGACAGCCCATACGAAAACGGCTATCTGATCGGGGCGAAGAACATCGACCTGTTTTTCCGCGAGCTGATCCCGAAGTTCCTCAATCCGCTCAGGCAATGGCCGGTCGCCATCTATCCGACCGCGGATGGCGAGATGGTTCCCATCGAGTACGAAAGCCGCTGCACGGCGGTCCACGATGGCAGCCTCTACGAGAACAGATATGCGGGTATCTTCAAATTACGCGGCGACAAGATCTGTTTCTGGCGCGAATACTATAATGTCGAATGGTTCAACAGGGCCGTCGGCCCAGGTTTCGGTGAGACGTGGACTTCGATCATGCCTCCGGGGGGACTCGGGATTAAGCGCAAGGAAGACCGCGAGGGCGCCCACATCGATCAGTGGACCTCACGGTTTGTCCTGCCGGAATTCCGTTCCGGCTCGCCCTGGTAGGCGCGCTCGCAGACGCCGGCGTCAAGGTCGCGACCGCGGCGCAGATGGAGGCGCTCGGGGGTGAAACGCTTGTCGTGACCGCGGACGTCGCCAACGAGGCGGGCCGGCCGCAGTTCGGATCGCCTGGGTGAGTCAAGGGGGAGACGCCGTGGGACGACGCGCACTCACATTCATCACCGCGGTACTGACGCTGAGCCTGGGGTTCGGGGTCTTGCGAGCCCGTGCCGAAGACCTTGGCGAAAAACTCTACCAGGCGAACTGTGCGTCCTGCCATGGGGCCAAGCTGACGGGCTCCGGCTTCGGCCCGGCGGTTTCCGGCAAGGCGTTCCAGGACAAGTGGCGTCCGCTGGGGCCGAGCGTGCTTTATGCTTTCATCCGCACGCGCATGCCGCCTGGCCGGCCCGACACGCTCGATCCCGCGGCCTATGCGGAGGTGACCGACTACATCGCCAAGCACAACGGCCTGCCGCCGACGCCGGACGACGCGGTGGCCAAGCGCTCGAGCGAGCTCAACTTCCCCATGATGATGATGACGATGAAGATCGTTTCCGCGAACTTCGACGAGATCTATCATCGCGTGATGCAGCAGCGCCGCGCGCTGCTCGAGCGGCTGACTCCGGTGACCGACCAGCTGCTCGCCGCGCCGCCAGCTCAGGACTGGCCAGCCTGGCGCCGCTCGCTCGCCACCCTCGGATTCAGCCGCCTCAAGGGGATGGATCGGGACAATGCAAAGCGCCTCACCCTGGTCTGGAGCGGCGCCCTGCCGCCCGGTGTGGGGCCTGTCGCGCCGCTGGTGCATGACGGGGTGATGTTCCTGCACGCCGGCGAGCGGGCCATGGCCCTGGATGCGGCGACCGGCGACGTGCTGTGGGAGCGCAGGATCGGCGCCACGGCCCGGCCGCAGCTCCCGCAAGGCCAACCCCGGAGCATCTCGCTCTACGGGGACGCCGTGTACCTCTCGACGATCGACGGCCGCGTCCTGGCGCTGGACGCCCGGACCGGCGACGTTCGCTGGGAGACGCCGGTGTTCGACCCGGCCAAGGACAAGGTGCAGATCACCGCCGGGCCGCTGGTCGCCAACGGCAAGGTGTTTCAAGGCGTCTCCGGCTGCCAGGCGATCGACCAGCCTGGGGGCTGTTTCCTCGTCGCCCTGGACGCCGCCACCGGCAAGAGGCTCTGGCGTTTCGACACCATAGCGCGCCCCGGACAAGCCGGCGGGAACAGCTGGAACGGCGCGCCGCTGGAGAAGCGTTTCGGCGGCTCGATCTGGACGCCGCCGACCTACGATCCCGACACGGGCCTTCTCTACGTCGGCATCGGTCAGACCTATCACCCCTTGGTCCTGCTTTCGCCGAAGGAGCCGGACAAGCGGGCGGACGCGCTCTACACGGACAGCACTGTCGCGCTCAATCCCCAGACGGGCGCGCTCGTGTGGCACTACCAGCACGTGTCCGGCGACATCTGGGACCTCGATTGGTCTTTCGAACGCTCGCTCGTCAACGTGGGCGGCCGGAAGGCCGTGCTCACCGGCGGCAAGATCGCCATCTTCGACCTGATCGACGCGCGCAGCGGCGCCTACATCGACTCCGTCGATTTCGGCGTTCAGACGCTCGTCGCAAAAATCGACCCGAAGACCGGACGCAAGACGATCAACCCGGCCGCCATGCTCCATAAGGACAAGGCGAGCGAGGTCTGTCCTGCCGCGATCGGCGGCCGGAACTGGTTGTCCACCGCCTATGACCCGGAGCGCGGCGTTCTCTTTGTGCCGATGCTCGAGTCCTGCATGAGGATGTCGCTCGCCTGGGACATGAGCGGCGAGCTTGCCGACTCGACGGGGGGAGCCGGCATGTCCTTCGGGCCTCGGCCGGGCAACGACGGGCTCGTCGGACGACTGGCGGCCATGGACATGGCCACCAAGAAGCTTCTGTGGGTCGACCGGCGGCGCGCGCCGCCCGCCAGCGCAACGCTTGCGACCGCGGGCGGGCTGCTGTTCGCCGGTGACGAGGACCACGTGTTCCGCGCCCTCGACGCCAAGACGGGCGAGGTGCTCTGGAGCACGCGGCTGGCCCACCCGGTCGCCGGCTTCCCGATCGCCTATTCGGTCGGCGACAGGGAATATGTCGCGGTGATCACCAGCAGCCACACGCCGTTCGAATCCACCTCGGCCATATTCGTCCCCGAGATCGCCGATGCCGGCGCGGGACGCTCGGTGTGGGTCTTCGCGGTAGGAGACCGGACCCCCTCGGAAAACGGCCTGCGCTAGCGGCGGCGCGCGATCGACGCCAAACTCGGAGCCGCGCCTGAACTAGGAGGAAACAACAATGACGGACGTCGAACGGCTGCTGGCCATCGAAGAGATCAAACAGCTGAAGGCGCGCTATTTCAGATGCGTCGACAGTCAGGACTGGAACGGCTTCTCGACGATCTTCACCGACGATGCGCTGATGGACATGACCGAGGCCCTGCAGGTCCGCGACCCTTCCACGGGCGAGCTGCAGGCCCCCGCACTTCCAGGCGCGGCCGACTTCGCGGCCTCCCACCAGGACGAAATGCGGCCACGCGGGGCCAAGACCATCGTCGACTGGGTGAGCAGCCAGGTGGGCGGTGGATCGACCGTGCACCACGGCCACATGCCCGAGATCGAGATCACGGGTCCTGACACCGCGCGCGGGGTGTGGGCCATGGACGACATTGTGCAGTTCCGCGAAGGCATGCACCTCAAGGGCATGCATGGCTTCGGCCATTATCACGAGAGCTATGCGCGCGGTCCGGACGGCTGGCGGATCAGCTCGACCAAGCTCACCCGATCGCGGCTGGAGTTGTTCTGAAGACGCGGGAGATGGTCGAGGTCTTCTATCTCGTGGTCGCCGGCGCGGGCGGCGGCTCTATGTGCGCCGGCCTGGTTATGACTTCGTGGAGGACGTGATCCCCGAACTGCGCCGCCGCGGCCTAACGCGCGATACCGCGCAGGCGGGTGAGCAATCCGGCTTGCGCAATCCTCGGCTTCAGGCCTGAGTCTCCAGGTTCCGCGAGGCCGCCACCCCACGGTTGGTGGCGCGGGCCGCCATGTGCTGGCCCGCGATGTAGCCGAACGTCATCGCCGGGCCGAGCGTGGAGCCAGGACCCGGGTAGGCCCGACCCATCACCGAGGCCGTGGTGTTGCCGGCCGCGTACAGGCCCTCGACCACCTTGCCGTCGGTCCCGACCACCCGCGCATGCTCATCGGTGACCAGGCCGCCCTTGGTGCCCAGGTCGCCCAGGTGGAAGCGCGTCGCATAGAACGGCGCCTGGTCGATCCGGCCCATGTTCGGGTTCGGCTTGCTCCTGACGTCGCCGTACTGACGATTGTAGGCGCTCTCGCCCCGGCCGAAGTCGGAGTCACGGCCCTCGTCAACCTGGCGGTTCCAGCGGTCGATGGTCTCGCGCAGGTTGGCTGGCGGCACGCCGATCTGGGTCGCCAACTCCTCGATGGTCCGGCCAGTCTTGAGGAAGCCGTTCTTGACCAGTTCCCGGGTCTTCTGCCCAGGCAGATAACGGCCCACCATGTAGCGGTTGCGGTGGCGGGTATCGATGATGAGCCAGGTCGGGTCATCGATGCCCTTCTCGATCATCTTGTTGCCTACGTAATTGTAGTTCTCGCACTCGTTGGTGAAGCGCTTGCCGGCGCCGTTGACCATGATCGAGCCAGGCAGCGAACGGTCCGACGGGTTCATCAAGGGGAACTTGTCCGGCGGCAGCAGAAGAGAGGGTATCCACCAGGCGACGTCGAGCATGGCCGTCTGCAGGCCCCACCGGTCCGCGAGTTGGATGATGTCCCCGGTGTCGTCGTCGCTGGCGTTGGACTCGGCTCCGGTGACGCCTTGGTGCTTCTTGCGGAATTCGGCCGCCTTGGCGAAGCCGCCCGCGCTGAGCATGACGCCGGCGCGTGCGCGGATTTCTTCGCGCTTGCCGTTCGACTCCGCCACCACGCCCACAACTCGGCCGTTCTCGCGGATCAGGTCCTTCACCGGGCTGTCGAGCCTCAGCTCCACACCCGACTTCTGCGCCGCCAGCATCAGCTGCGCGGCGAGGTTCGCGCCCATGGCCAGCGGGCGCCGGCCCATCAAAACCTGCAGCTTGTAGCGCAGGTAGACCTTGGCCATCGTCGGAAAGTGGCCCCGCGCCAGCCGCGGCGTCTCGGAAGCGTCGACCGGGAACGGGCTGATCGGCACCCAGCGCATCTTGTCCAGCAGCGGACCGAGCTTGCGCCCGTTCCAGCTCTTGGGCTCGACGTGGCGGCCCATTTTCGCGCCCGGATTGTTGGCGAAATAGTCGTGCAGGTAGCCCATCTGCAGTTCGACGCCCTTGGAGGCGATCAGACGAGTCATGAGATTGCCATTGCGCGCCAGGGCTTCCTTGCGCCCCCGCGACGTCACCGGACCTTCGTCAGGGATGCTGACGTCGAGAAAGGTCATCGCCTCCTCGAAGCTGTCGCTGATGCCAGCCGCCTTCTGGTAGTCGTTGCCGGCCACCCAGAAGCCCCCTCCAGACATCGCCGTGGTGCCGCCCCAGACGGGCGCCTTCTCCACGATCACCACCTTTAGGCCCTCGGCGGCGGCGCTGATCGCGGTCACCATCCCGGCCGCGCCGCTGCCCACGACGACAAGGTCGTACTCGGTCGTTTCAAGCTTGCTCATTGTTCTTTTCTTCTGATGCGTTTCCACCCGGAGAGCGGGAATCCGCGGCAAACCGCAGATCAAGCCCTAGATCATGACATCGAAGCCGAACCGCTCTCTTAGACCAGCGCCTCCCGATGCGCAGACAATATTCGTAACATCGCATACCGGCGAGGCCAAGACGACCTGGCCGATGAGATCTGGAGGCGTACTTGATCGACGTTTATGCTGCGGGAGGCCCTAAACCACAACTCAAGCAGCTAATTTTTATAGGTATTCCAGAGATCGCTGAG
>Ga0105248_10006269_pt1 | contig 13042 bp, 9 predicted proteins | sample KBSS34metaG_FD_81524 | JGI IMG/M metagenome (GOLD analysis project Ga0105248, IMG submission 81524) | Switchgrass rhizosphere microbial communities from Kellogg Biological Station, Michigan, USA - KBS S3-4 metaG | ecosystem: Host-associated > Plants > Roots > Rhizosphere > Soil | place... | reverse complement strand
GTGCTGGCCGAAATCTACCCGCATACCGGCCGCGCACAGGTCGTGGGGGTGACGGGGCCGCCGGGCGCGGGCAAATCGACCCTGACGGATATGCTGGTTGCGGAGTGGCGCCGGCTCGGCCGACGCGTCGCCGTCATCGCCGTCGATCCTTCGAGCCCCTTTACCGGCGGTGCGATCCTGGGTGATCGGGTGCGCATGGGCCGGCATGCACTCGATCCGGGCGTGTTCATCCGGTCGCTGGGTACGCGGGGGCAGGCCGGAGGCCTTTCGCGTTCGACCCAGGACGCCGCGCTGGTGTTCGACGCAATGGGCTTCGATATCGTGATCGTCGAGACGGTGGGCGTCGGGCAGGATGAGATCGACGTCGTCAACCTTGCGCACACGACGGTAATCGTCGCCGTGCCCGGGCTGGGTGACGAAATCCAGGCGGTCAAGGCGGGGCTTATGGAGGCGGGCGAGGTCTTCGTCGTCAACAAGGCGGATCGCGATGGATTCGATGCGACATGGCGGCAGATGGATCTGATGCTCCATTTGCGGGCGCAGGCCTTGCCGGACCTGCGGTGGGACGTGCCATTGCTGCGCGCCGCGGCGGCGAAAGGCGAAGGCGCCGAAGAGATTGTTTCCGCCATTGAAGCGCACCGCCTCTTCCTCGAACGCGAGGGAGAGTTCGTTCGCCGTCACGGCGCGCGGGCACGCGATCAGGTGCTGATCCTTGTACGTGACGCGCTTGCCGCGATAGCCTTCGACCTCGCGGAGGAAGCCGTTCTGCAACAGGTCGAGGCTCGCACGCTTGATCCCTATCGCGCAGCCGAACAGATAGTGAGTACGCTGACGAACGGAGTGGTAACGGCATGACGAAGTCGATCTGCGCGCTCGTGCATAAGGCCGGCAGCAGCCGCGAGGCTTTCCAGCGTTATTATGAGGACAATCATGCGCCCCTCGCGATCGGTCTCTTTCCGTTTTCCGGCTACGCTCGCAATCATCTGACCGACGCCGCCGATTTTGAATGGGATACGATCAGTGAGTTCTGGGCCGAGGACATAGGGCAGGCTGCGGCGCTGATGGCCGGGCCGATCGGCGAGACCATGCGCGCCGACGAGGAGCGGTTCATGGATCGTGCCCGAATCGCGGCCGCTGGTGTGGAAGAAATCATTCTGTCCGGCGGCGAAAGGGCCGATTTGACGGGTAAGCGGACCGCATTGCTGGTGAATTGGGTAGAAGGCGACGGGGACGCGCGCATGACGACACTGGCGCTGGCCGGTGCGCTTGCGCGCGAACATATGGGCGTTTCGGTTGATTTCACCGTCTCATGGGGGACGCCGGCCTTTCCCGCGACAGCTTTGATCTGGATGCCCGGCTGGCATGCGGCGATTGACGGGCCGACGGGGCTTTCCCTGCGAACGCTGAGGATGGTGCGGGCAGAAACACCACCGTCTTCCCTGCTGGGCGTGCACACGGCCGATTGCTGATGGCCTGGGCTCGTCTGCGATGCCGGGCCAGCCGAAGAACATTTTGCGCCAAATGCACATCTTGGGACATAATCTTCCCCGGTCCGGCGTTCGGAGCATTTTTCCAATGACGCATCCGTCCACTGCGTTAAAGGGGCGGCAATTGCCTCTGCAAAAGGCTTGTTTTTTGGGAGAAAACATTATGAAATGCGCTTTGATGGCGGGTGTCGCCAGTCTCTCCATTATGTCGGCTGCGCATGCGCAAGGGGCTGCTGAAGGCGCCGCGCAGACGCCGGCCGATGGGCTTGGAGACGTCGTTGTTACGGCGCGGCGCTCGGCCGAAACGCTGCAGAACGTGCCGGTCGCCGTCACGGCGCTGGGCAGCGACTTCATCGAACGCCAGAACATTTCCGATCCGACCGACGTGCCGAAGTTCGCACCCAATCTGACGATCGAACAGCAGCCTTCGAGCTTGTCGGCCGCGTCCATCTTCATCCGCGGTATCGGCAATAACGAACCGTCCTCGGTGTCCGAACAGGGCGTCGGCATCTATCTCGACGGTGTTTATCTCGCTCGTGCGGCGGGCGCTGTTTTCGATCTTATCGACCTGGATCGGATCGAAGTCCTGCGCGGCCCGCAGGGAACGTTGTTCGGTCGCAACACGATCGGTGGCGCGCTCCAGCTGGTTTCAAAGAAGCCCACGAACGACATGGGTATGACGGCCAAGGCGGGTTATGGCCGCTTCAACGACTGGTATGTGCGCGGGCGCGTGGATACCGGATACATCATTGGAAATGTGGTCAAGGCATCGATTTCGGCGCAGCATCGTCAGGAAAATGGCTACGTCAACAACACGCTGACGCCGTCTTCGCAGGACCCGGGCGCGCTCAAGGCGGACTCGCTTGCCGTCGCCTTGCAGGGCGATTTCGGCGACGTGACCGTCGATTATAATTTCGATTATGACAATCGCCGCGGCACGCCGAGCTTCTTCCAGATCGTCGCCGCGACGCCGCTGGCGCAGAATTATTATTCGCAGTCGCCAAATTATGGCGGCGCGCCGTTCCTGGTGAACCCGGTACGGCAGGGCACCGTGCAGCAGGCTGGCTTCACCGATCGCAACGGCGATTTCCGCTATGGCAGCAAATCGAGGGTGCAGGGTCATGCGCTGACCATCAGCTATGCAAATTCCCCGGAGCTGACGATCAAGTCGATCACGGGCTATCGCAAGTTCTTCCAGGATACGATCCTCAACCTGTCGGGCAATGGCGTGTTGCGTGGTCCGGTCGTCGACTTCACTTCGCCGACGCTCGTTTCCGTCCAGCAAGTGACGCCCTATTCGGGGAACAACGCGCCGCAGAAGCAGTGGCAGGTCAGTCAGGAATTGCAGGCGCTCGGCAAGATCGGCGACTTCAACTATCTGCTGGGCGGATATTATTTCTATGAAAAATCATCGGAATATAATCGCCAGGCACTGACGCTCGTCCTTCCTGTGGCCGGGCTGACGTCGATCGGCTTTCCGCAGTCGGTGGTCGACGGGATCGGGTTCCTCAACCCGGGCCTCAGCACGGTCGGTGTGAATGCCAACCCGGTCCAGGCCTTCGGTGGAACATCGGAGTCGAAGGCGGTGTTCGGCCAGGCAAGCTGGCGCCCTTCCGCGCTTGACCAGAAGCTCGAGATCACTGTGGGCGGACGCTACACGAGCGATAAGAAGACGGCCTATCTGGCGGGCGACGTCGTCCCGGTGCAGCGTGGCAGCAAGAAGTTCAACAACTTCTCCTGGCTCGCGTCGGCATCCTACGAGATCGTCGACCATGTGATGACCTATGCCCGCGTTTCGACGGGCTACAGGTCGGGCGGCATCAATCCCCGGGCGAGCGTGATCAACACGTTCGATCCGGAGAAGGCGAGGGCCTATGAAGTCGGCTTGAAGTCGCAGTTCCTGGATAATCGGATGCGGCTCAACCTCGCTGGCTATGTGACGGATTACAACAATCTTCAGGTCCAGCAGTTCGCGGCCGGCAGCGGCGGCGCCACTTCGCTGATCGTGAATGCGGGCAAGGTGCGCTTGTCGGGCTTCGAAGCGGAACTTACGGCGTTGCCGTTCACCGGATTCCAGATCGACGGCTCGGTGGGCTATGTGAAGACGGACTATAAAACCTTCCTCTTCCGTGATCCGACGACCAACGCCTTGCTGGATGTCGCCAGCAGCGCCAAGCCGGTCTATACGCCCAAATGGAGCGTTCACATGGGCGCCGAATATGCATATCCGATCGGCGGTGACGCGACGGTCCGCCTGCGGGGCGATTATTCCCGCCGGACCAAGATTTATTTTAACGCTCTCAACAATACGGCGCCCTTCAACGATCAGCTGGTCTCGCCGACCCAGACGAACGTCAAGGCCCGCCTGTCCGTGGAAAATATCTCCCTGGGCAGCGGCAAGGTCGACATCGGTGTATGGGGCGACAATCTGCTCAATCAGAAGCGGCTCGCTTATGGCATCGACTTCGGATCGCTCGGCTTTGCCGGAGCCACGTTCACCAAGCCGGCATCCTACGGCGTGGACGCCAAGATCAAGTTCTGAGGTGATTTGCCCACCTGTTGGTGGCACTCAGCTTTGATGATCAACATTAGAGCGGCAGATCCGGCAAATCCGGGTCTGTCGCTCTAAGCGTTTGTTACCCCTGACCTTCGTCATCGATCACTCGATAACTGGGATGCGAATTTTTTCGCATTCTATCGCTAAACGATCCCATCACATCGATAGGCGATAGTCTTTCAGAGGAATCGATTGCCACTGGCTGCGCCTATCTGCATTTTCCGTCGACCTGACCGGACGGCAATAACGAACTGCGGGAGAGGAATGATGGCTACGACCGCTGAATATAATCTGGGAGAATTCACATTTCCCCGTGGCTGGCTGATGGTTTCCCGCGCTGCGGACGTGACCAATGCCCCCAAGCCGCTGCGCATGTTTGGGCGCGATCTGGTTATCTATCGTGGCGAATCCGGCCGGATTGTTCTTCTCGACGCCTATTGCCCGCATATGAAGGCGCATCTCGCCGCCGAACAGACCTCAGGCGCCGCTTCGCGGCGGATCGAGGGCGATTCCATTCGTTGCCCATATCATAGCTGGCGTTTCGGGCCGGATGGTCGGTGCGATAACATTCCCTATTTCAATGGGCCTATCCCATCGGGAGCGCAGGTGCGATCCTACCCTGTCGAGGAACGTTTCGGATGCGTGTTCGCGTGGCACGATTCCGAGGAGGAACAACCGGATTGCGCACTGCCCGATTTGCCCGAATGGGATGATCCCCAATGGATATGCGGCGAGTATGACGATCTTGGCACCTTGCCCGTGCACCCGCAGGAAATCCTGGATAATTTGGTGGATACGCACCATTTCGGACCCATCCACGGGCAGAAGATCGCTTATTTCGACTCCGTGTTTGACGGGGTGATCGGCCGGCAGGTTTCCGGCGGCGGTCATGAAACGATGACCAGCGAGGGCGGGGTGCTGGACGTCGATGCTTTCTACACCGGCCCCGGCATATTGATTGCGCGATATTCCGGCGAAACCGACGCCGTCCAGATCATTTGCCACACGCCCAAGGAAGACGGCGTTACGCAGGTTTGGCATGGCATCGTAACGAAGGGACGGAGCGTGCCGCCCTCCGCCGCCGACCTCGATCTGCGCAATCAATATCACGGCGCGGGCCTTGCGGCCTTCGCGCAGGATTTCGCGATCTGGAAGACAAAGGCCCCGGCCTTCAGCATCATGCGCCTGCCGACGGATGGCCCCTTTCATCGCAGCCGCGCCTGGTATCGGCAATTCTACAATCCGCGCGCCAAGGCTGCTGAATATCAGGCGCGCGCAAATGGCGTGCACCACACGAGCGGTATCGCGGGGGCGCCTGGCCTCCAGGCCGCCGAATAAACAATCGTGTTATCGAGGAGAGGAAGACAATGGCAGGGCAATTTCCTGAAGGCGCCGTCGCAATTTTCGGCGGCAGCGGAGGCATAGGGAAAGGAGTCGCCATTGAGTTCGCCAGGGCTGGCGCCGATGTCGCGATTTTCTATCGATCGAAGGTTGCGAGCGCCGAGGCGGTGGCCGAAGAGGCGCGCGCATTAGGCCGTAAGGCGAGCATCCATCAAGTCGACGCCCGGAATTACGATGAACTGGAAACGGGTTTCGCCGCCGCTGTCGAGGCGCATGGCCGTGTCCATAGCATCGTCTGGGGTGCTGGGCCGATCGTCGCGCAAGTGGCGATCGCAGACTGGACACTGGAGCAATTTCGCGCATCGATGGAAATAGAGGCTTTTGGATTCTACTATGCCGCGCGCATCGCAATTCCGCATTTCCGCGCCAACGGGGGCGGGTCGTTCGTCCATCTCGGTTCCGGCGGACATGACTGGTGGCCGCATCTGGACGGCCTTTCGGTCGCGCCCAAGGCGTGCAACGAATCGCTGATCAAGGGCATCGCCAAGGAAGAGGGCGTCCACGAAATCCGCGCCAATTCGATCCTCGTCGGCGTGATCGATGCGGGTCAGTTCAAGATCGGCCAGGAACAGGGCTATTTCGACGAAAATTGGGAACGCGAGGTAAAGAAGCTGTTGCCCATCAAGCGCTGGGGCAAGGCGCAGGACATCGGCAAAGCGGCCGTGTTCCTCGCATCAGACGATGCCAATTACATTACCGGCCAGACCATTTCCGTGGCGGGCGGCTTCGGTGTCTGAGGGAAGCGCGGCAACCGTCGCATAAGCAGCGAGAGGAGGGCGGTTCGGCCGGCATTTTCGAACCTGCTCTATCTGGAAAAGCTTTGCAAAGGGCGTGGCCGTCATCCGGTGGCCACGCCCTTTGCATCTGGCGGGACGGTATCGGCGTGAGCCGCCCCGTCCCCGGATTCAGATTGACAGCATCACCATTGGATCACGCTCCGGCTTCGTCGCACCGGCGCGGTGCGTCGTAACGAAATGATCCATGTTGGGCTGCCGCATGGCGTGCCAGACCGTGGAATTATGGCGCGGCGTGGCAATCACGATCCGGCCGCTCTCGTCGTGACGATAATATCCGTGCGCATTGCCTTTACGGTACCAGGCTGTGTCCATCAGGGCTTCCTGAGTCCACTCATTATAGGCGCGCGTCGGTTCACGAGCGGGCTCCACGGCCGAGATACCCTCATCGACCATGGTCTGCAGCATCTCGACGATATAGTGGACCTGCTGCTCGCCGATGACCGCCGCGTTGGCGGTGAGGTTGCAGTTCGGCCCGTGAGTGATGAAGAAATTGGGGAAGTCGGGCACGGTGATGCCTTCATAGGCGAAGGGATAAGGCGTGAAGGTCTCTTTCAGCGTCTTGCCGCCCCGTCCGACGAAGGTCATGTTGCTGTACCAGTCGAGATGGAAACCGGTGGCGAGCGCCACGGCATCGCATTCGATGCGGGTGCCGTCGGCGAGAAGGATTGCATCCTCTTCGAATGCGGCAAGCTGGCCTTCGACCAGATCGACATTCGGACGCTTGAGCGCATCGTAATACCCGCAGTCGAGGATCGGTCGCTTGGCGTAAAGCGGGTAGGGCGGCGTCAGCTTGCGCACCATTTCCGGATCGTCGGGGAAATGACTGGCGAGATAGTCCAGACTCATCTTGGTGACGGCATCGTTGAGCGGGCCGAACCCGCCGGTCTTTTCATGCCATTCCTTGTCCATCGCCATCATGCCACGCATGTCCATCATCTGGCTGGCGAGACTCTGCATCCGCTTCCATTGGGTGACGTAGGGAATATGCTCCATCGCCCAGCGCTCGATGGCGGGCACCGGCGCCAGCGCCTGAGGATTGGGAATGATGTAATCGGGCTGCCGCTGCACCGTGGTGACATGCTCCGCATATTCCGAAATGGCCCGCGTGAGCTGTACGCCGCTGCATCCGGTGCCGACGATCGCGACGCGTTTGCCGGTCAGGTCAACAGACTCGTCCCATGCCGCCGAATGAAGCACCGGCCCGTGGAATTTTTCGCGATCGCGCACGTCCGGCCAGCGCGGTCGCGACAGCACGCCGACACTGAGGATGATCGCATTAGCTTCATAGATCTGTTCGACACCGTCGCGAACCGCCTCGACGATCCAAAGCTGGCGGTCCTCATTCCAGGTGGCGGCCTTCATCGTCGTGTTGAGGTGAATGTGGTCGCGGATGCGATGCTTGTCGGCGACGCGTTCCAGATATTCGAGGAACTCGTCCTTCATCGGATAGAATTTGGTCCAGGACGGGTTGGGATCGAAGGAATAGGAATATTGAATGCTCGGCGTGTCGACCGCCGCGCCGGGATATCGGTTGACCGACCATGTACCGCCGATCTCGTGTCGGCTCTCCAGCACCGTATAGGTAAAGCCCGCCTGCTTGAGCTTGATGGCGGCATTGATGCCGTGCATCCCCGTGCCGATCACCAATGTTTTGAAGTCGGCGGGCGGCACGGTGTGCGGTATGCGGACACGCGTGTCGGTGACGAACCCGCCATGTTGACGCGCTACCTCGATCGACGCTTCGGGCAGATCCTGGCCGAGCGCGAGGCGCAGCATTTCACGGAACAGGGCGGGATCGGGTTCGCGCAGCAAAGGCTCCGGATCAATCGTCATTTCTTTCAGCAGCATCGCGCGAACCTCGGCCACGACCGCGGGGTCGGCGATCTTATGCTCGATCTCGCTTAAACTGACGAAGGCCGCACGCTTCTGTTCCTGCGTGCCTTCCAACAACGGGCCGTAGCGGTGCAGAAGGTCGCGCTCGCCAGTCAGGTGGACCAAGCTGAGCAAAGCGACAATGGGGTCGAGATCGGCGATAGCGGACTCGAGCGTAATGGACGTCTGCGAACAGCCGCTTTCGGGCGGATTGGGCATGATCGAACTCTCCTAAAGCCGATAACGGCCGTCGTTTATTGCAACGTTGGTTGCAGGTCGAGTTCAATCGCGTTTTTTCGCTTGCGGCAATCAGATGGGTCATTTTTTCACGGGTGTGAAGAAATTTGGTTAATGGTCTCTTCGCGCGACCCCTTTCTCTATCGAAGAAGGCATGAATCGTCTTCCTGCGCACGGACGGAGCAGCTCGCCGCCATGTCCGCTCCGAATGAGAAAATCCCAGGCCTTTCACCGGCTATGCGGAGCATGAGCGGCGCCTATCCATCTGCCGCCGAACTGATGAACATGGCCAGCGAAGCGACCGGCCTTGGCGACTTTGGCGCGCCGACGTTTCTCGAAGGGCTCGAGATGATGCGCGAGAGCCTCGCGGCCGACGTGCCCTACGCGCCGGAGGACCGCCGCAAGGCCGTCGACTTGCTGGTCAGGCGGCTGAGCAACAGATTGCGGATCGAGGCCTGGTGCGCGGCCAACCCGCTGGCGGCGGAAGCCCCGATCGAGAATCCGGTGTCGATCGTCGGCCTGCCGCGCACGGGGACGACCGCGTTGGGCAATCTGCTTTCGCTGGACCCGCGGTTTCGCGGGTTGCGCGCCTGGGAACAGGAAGATCCGTGTCCGCCGCCGCGGCTCGAGGAAGAGGATAGCGATCCTCGCCGCATCGCCTATGGAAGGAAGATCGAGCGGATCCTGCGCGACCAGCCGGAACAGGGCGCGATGCATCTGTGGGATCTGGACGCATCTGTCGAAGATACCGAAGTACTCGGCCTGCAATTTCGCGCACAGCAAATGACCATGCCGGTCTGGCGCTATCATGCGTGGTGGCGCGCGGGCGATATGCGCGAGACGTTCGCTTATCATGCGCGGGTGGCCCGGCTGTTGCAATCGCGCCGGCCGCCCAATCGCTGGCTGTTCAAGGCGCCGCACCACAAGTTTCATCTGAACCATATGGTGGACGCCTATCCGGATATCCGCTTCATCTTCACCCACCGCGATCCGTGCAAATCGGTGCCGTCCTATGCCAGCTTCGTGGCCGCGCTCTATCCGCCCGATGTCGTGGCGCGGATCGGCAGGAAGACGATCGGCAGTGAGATTCACGGTCATCTGCTGACGGGAATGCGTCAGGCGATGGCGGCGCGGGCCAAGTTGGGTCCAGGCCGTTTTCTCGACGTGCATCACGACGATTTTGTCGCCCGGCCGATGGAGGTGCTGGAGCGTATCTATGACTGGCTCGGGCTGGACATTCCCGAAGCGCTACGCACCCGCTTCGAATGGTGGCGTGCGAAGAACGCATCCGGCGCCCATGGCGCGCATCGCTATTCGCCCGAAGACTATGGCCTGTTGGCTGCGGCCATTCGCGAGGATTATCGTTTTTATACGGACGCGTTCGGCATCGGCGCGGAGGGGCGACCATGATCGCCGCTGCGGCAGCCACCCGAGTCTTGTCGACATGCGCCGGGAAAGGGCACCCATGACCGAAACCAACCTTCATTTGCCTGAATGGAACGCCATGCTGGCGAACATCGCCCCCGTGGGTGACCAGTTGATAAACCGCTGGGGCCGCATCGATCCATCGGCCGATGATCGCCGCGATCTGTTCCGTCTGGCGCTGTCGGCGGTGGCGAGCGGCTATCTCAGCCATGTCGCGCTGGATCCGCGCCGCCCGACCTGGACGCCGTGCTGGAATATCGCGATGAATATGGGTGGGCCATGCCCTGACTATACCTATCGGACCACGGACGTGGACCCGCAGGGCACATATCGCATTTCCGGCTTTCGCGGCACCAACCGCTTTGCCGATATTGGCCAGCAGAGCTATGAACTGCTGGGGCACGAAGGCCCGACCTCCGTCAAGCCGCTGCAACACAGTCTCGACGAACTTACACTGGGTGATGATGGCGCATTCAGCGTGATCCTCAGCCCGTCCCGACCAGCCAACCATGACGGCGACTGGTGGCCGCTGCAGCCGACGACCGTACGATTGCTGCTGCGACAGTGCGCCGTCGACTGGATCGGCGAGGTCGATGCGCGGGTAGCGATCGAGCGGCTCGATGACGCGCCGCCGACCAGCGCGGCGGAGATCGACCGGCGCATCGCCAATCTGGGAGCCTGGGCGGAAGGCATGGTGCGTTTCGATATCGATCTTGCCCGCTGGTATCGCGAAAATCACGGGATCAATGTGCTTACACGATCGAAGAAGATCGAAAGCATCGGCGGAATGCCCAACCAGGTCTATTATGACGGCGCCTATGAAATCGACGATGACGAGGCGCTGGTGATCGAGACCGCGCTACCGCGCCAGTGTCTTTATTGGTCGCTGCTGGTCGCCGACGATCGTTTCAGCACGGTCGACTGGGCCAACCGCCAGTCCAGCCTTAACGAGGCGCAGGCGCGGCTGGACAGCGACGGCAAGTTGAGGGTGGTGATCTCACGGCAGGATCCGGGCGTCCAGAACTGGATGGACAAGGCCGACAATCCCTGGGGCATCATCCAGATGCGCTGGAAGGAGCCCACCGATGCTCCCGACGCGACGGTGACCCGCTGCAAGCTGGCCGATGTCCGCAAGCATCTCCCCGCCGAAACGCCCGCCTATGGTCCGGAGCAAAGGGAGGAGGCGATCCGCCGTCGCCGCGTCGGTTACCAGATGCGACAGCATTGGTGAAAGACGGTGAGCAAAGCGGTGATGGCATGATCCAAGGCGGCGCGTCCGCGCTGGTCGACAACCTGGTCGCAAGGCAGGAAAGGCGCGAGACCTCTCATCCTGACGGCCGTCTGACCTGGCGTTTCTGGGGGAAGGGGCCGCCGACCCTGCTGCTGCATGGCTCCCACGGCGGCTGGATGCACTGGGTCCGCAATATCGATGCGCTCGCGGCCGAAAGGCGTCTGATCATTCCGGACATCCCGGGCTTCGGCGATTCCGATCCCCCTGCCGATACCGAAAGTCCCAGCGCCCACGCGGCGCTGATGGCCGACGGGCTTTCGCGACTGGAGGGCATCGATGGGCCGATCGATATTGTCGGTTTCTCGCTCGGCGCGCTGATCGGCTGTCTGGTGGCGCATCGTCTGCCGGAACGCATTCGCCGGCTGGTTCTGGTGGATGCGGGCGGACTGGGAACGCCGATGCGTTTTGCCGATTTCCGGCCCATCCGCGGCACGTCGCCGGAGCAGCGGCGCGACGTCAACCGTCACAACCTTGCGGCCATGATGATCCGCGATCCGGCCCGGATCGACGATCTGGCGATCGACATCAGCATGCATTACGGCCCCCTCGCGCAAACGAGGGTTCAGTATCATGTCATCCCCGACAAGTTGCTCGATGCCATTCGCCTGACGCGCGCGCCCATCGATCTGATCTGGGGCGAGCACGACTATCCGCACCCCGACCCGCGAGCGAATGCGGATGCGGTTCGCCAGTTTGATCCCGATGCGCAGCTCCGCGTGGTGCCTGGCGCGGGCCATTGGTCCATGTATGAACGTCCCGAGGCATTCAACGCCGCGCTCCTCGATCTGCTACGGCAGCCGGGGCGGAAGCACAGGGAATATACGGGAGAGTCGAGATGCCACGCTGGGTGAACAGGCCAGAGGGGTCGAACTGGGGCGATTTCGGCGAGGACGACCAGATCGGCCGCATGAATCTTTTGACGCCGGAGCGCCGCCTCGCGGCGCTATCCGAAGTGCGCGAAGGTATCGCCTTCACCCTCAGCCTGCCGCTCAACGTACCCACTGTTCCGCTAACGCCTTTCCGGCATCCGCCCGTGCTGAGCGCCGCCCGCGACGACAGCGGCGACGTTTACAATCTGCGCGACGCGGGGGGCGACGAAACCACCTGCGATGATCGGGTGCTGCTATATACCCAGCATTCCACGCAGTGGGACGCGCTATCGCATCGCGGGCGCGCTTTCGACGCCGACGGCGACGGCGTGGGGGAATTGGTCTATTATAACGGCTTTCGCGCCGGCGATCATGTCACCGGCCCGACCGGCGCGATGCATGCGACGCATGCCCATGCGCTCGGCATCGAAACGCTTGCCATGGCGGGCGTGCAGGGGCGCGGCGTCCTGGTCAACCTGGAGGCGGCTTATGGCGTCGAGGGGCGCGCCGTCACGCGCGACGACCTGTTCCGCGCGATGGATGATCAGGGCGTGGAGGTTCGCACCGGCGACTTCCTGCTGCTTTACACCGGCGTCGATAAGCTGATTCTGGGTCGTGAGGCAAAAGGCGGCGGCGCATCGATCAGCCTGATGGGGTGCGCGCTGGACGGCAAGGACGACGCCCTGCTGCAGTGGATAGTCGACAGCGGCATCGTCGCGATCTGTTCCGACAATATCGCCATCGAATCGCTGGACCTGATCCTGTCGCCGAACCCGCCGGCGATCAGGTTACCGATCCATGATCTATGCTTGTTCCGCCAGGGAATATTTCTCGGCGAACTCTGGTATCTGGAGCCACTGGCGACCTGGCTGCTAGCGCGCAAGCGCCACGCCTTCCTGCTCACGGCGCCGCCGCTCCGGCTCCCCGGCAGCGTAGGCTCGCCGGTGACGCCCATCGCCACGGTCTGACGGGTTCGTTTTGTTCTTCCCGACGGCCGTCAGGCCGTCGGTTCTTCAGCGCGCGCCTTGTGGTGAATAAGGAAATGATCGAGTGCGGGTTGGCGCGACTCGTTCCAATAGTCGAGCAGCCGGAATGGCCAGGAACCG